>Ga0209906_100079_pt1 | contig 154646 bp, 150 predicted proteins | sample FECB24metaG_FD_188303 | JGI IMG/M metagenome (GOLD analysis project Ga0209906, IMG submission 188303) | Cyanobacterial communities from the Joint Genome Institute, California, USA from Joint Genome Institute, California, USA - FECB-24 metaG... ... | reverse complement strand
CGTGCCTCGCCGGTTATCAGTTCGATCCGTCGATAATCGTCAGCCATAAGCCTGTGCTTGAGGATAGCCTCAAGCCTCCCGCGTTATGCCGACTGTCCGGTCGAAATGGGGGCCAGTTCACATAGCCATAGTCGAAATCGTCGAAACGCTTCTTCTGCTGCCAGGGCACCTCGGCGTCGGGATCCTCGAACACCGACTTCAGCAGCTTGATCTTGGAGACGCCGCGATCCGGATCGTCCTCTTCCGGCGACACCAGCAGGTTGATGCCCGGCTTCACCGTCTCGCGCGAGGCGGTCATCACCTTCCACAGCGAGCCGTTGAGCAGCCCCTTGGCCGGATCGTTGCGCAGGCACACCAGCTTGTCGCCGGCCTGCGGATAGTCCGCCGTAAAACCCTTCAGCTCGCGCAGCCGCTTGTTGTAGCGCCGCCGCGTGCGGTTGGTCCCGACCAGCACCTGGTCGGCCTTGAGCACGAGGTCCTGGGTAACCTCTTCCTTGCCGATCACCTGCGCCGTGCCATAGTCGCCGCGCATGAATTCGCGTCCCTCGCGCACGTCGAGCGCCAGCCGCAGGATCGGGTTGTCGCGCGCCTGGCGGTGGATTTCCGTCAGGAGAAAATCAGGCTCCGCCTCGGTGAAGAAGCCGCCACCCGAAATCGGCGGCAGCTGCGCCGGATCGCCAAGAACCAGCACCGGCGTACCGAAGGACAGCAGGTCGCGCCCGAGCTGTTCGTCGACCATCGAGCATTCGTCGATGATGACGAGCTTGGCCTTCGAGATCGGGCTCTGCCGGTTGAGCGAGAAAGTCGGCGACATGGAGGTCTTGCCGGTTACCTCGTCCGACACCGATTCCTCGCCCTTCGGCCGGTAGATCAGCGAGTGGATGGTGCGCGCATTGACCGCGCCCTTCGAGCGCAGCACCTGCGCCGCCTTGCCGGTGAAGGCGGCAAACTGCACCTGCCCATCGATGTTCTCGGCAAAGTATCGCGCCAGCGTCGTCTTGCCCGTGCCGGCATAGCCGAACAGCCGGAAAAGCTGCGGCCTGCCCTCCTTCAGCCACCGCGCCACGGCCTTCAGTGCGTCGTCCTGCTGGGGGGAAAAATCCATCGTCAGTGCGTGGCGGATTCGCAGCCGCAGGGCAAGGGCGTCACGCCAGATCGGTCAGGGCGAAGTCCTCGCCCTTGTACAACAGCGGCACGCCGGCGCGCCGCGCCATCGCATAGGAAAAGCAGTCGCCCATGTTCAGCCGGGCCGGGTGGCCGGTGCCCTTGCCATAGCGCTCATGCGCCTGCAGCGCGGCGACATGAAGATCGGCATCCATCGGCAGGATTCTGGCACCGGCCCTTGCCAGAAACTCACTGACCACCGCGGTCATGTCGGCGACCGAGGCCTGTCGCAGCCTGCAAAGAGCAAGGACGGTCTCGAACACGGCAAGCGGCGACGTGATCGGCGCAGACGATTCCTGGATGCGCATTGCAAAAGCCTGGCCGTCCACCTCAGGTGCCAGCACCGCGACGAGCACGGAACTGTCCACCATGCTCATGCGTCGTCCTGTCCGGACAGGCTGTCGTAGAAAGCCTTGTCAACTGTCAGGCCCGTCACCGGGTAGGCGCTGACTTTGGCGCGCAGGTCACCCGTACGGTCCCAAAGCGAGTCCCTGGCGGCATGTGCGTTGAGTGCCTCTTCGACCGCTTCGCGAATGGCGCTGGTGATGCTGATGCCTCGCCTTTGGGCAAGCTCACGCGCCAGCCGGTCGGTGTCCTCATCCTTGACATGCAAAACCATCGCCGGCTCCCGCGACAATCAACATGTCAATATAGCTTATATAAATTTAGAACACAAGGGGAACATACGTGCTGGCTGTCGGTGCGTCGGCAGCCCGCTTGCGCGCCGCCCGTGCCTGCAGCGATACGACTCACGCCGCCTGCGTCGCCGCAAACCTGCCGCGCGTCTTCGTCGGGTCGATCAGCATCGAGAGCGCCGCCGCCGCGATGGCCGTCATGCCGGCGATCAGGAAGGCGACTTCGTAATTGCCCTGCATCTCGCGCATGAACCCGCCGAAGAAGGCGGCCGTAGCCGCGCCGACCTGGTGGCCGGCCACGATCCAGCCAAACACCATCGGCCCGCTGCGGTCGCCGAACGCCTCGTTGGACAGCCGCAGCGTCGGCGGAACGGTGGCGATCCAGTCGAGCCCGTAGAGCACGGCAAAGATGATCAGCGCCGTGCCGGAAAAGCCCGAATAGGGCAGGTAGATCAGCGAAAGACCGCGGATCGCGTAATAGATCCCTAGCAGCTTGCGCGGATCGAAGCGGTCGGTGAGCCAGCCCGACAGCGTCGTGCCGATCAGGTCGAACACGCCCATCATCGCCAGCAGCCCGGCCGCCTGGACCTGCGGAATCCCCATGTCGCCGCAGAACGCGATCAGATGCGTCCCCACCAGCCCGTTGGTGGTGAAGCCGCAGACGAAGAAGGTTGCGAAGAGATACCAGAAGGTTCGGGTTTTTGCCGCCCTGCCCAGCGTCGAGAAGGTGGCGGCAAGAAAATTGCCGGTCGCCGGCGCCGTCGGCGGCTCCTCGCTTTCGGCCCCGAACCGCAGCAGCCCGATCGACGCCGGCCGCTCCGGCACCAGGAAATAGACCAGCGGCAGGAGCGCGGTGACGGCGACCGCGACCGCGATCACCACCGGCTGCCAGCCGCCCGACTGGCTGAGCGCGGCCAGCACCGGCAGGAACACCAGCATTCCGGTCGCGCTCGAGGCCGACATCAGCCCCATGGCGAGGCCGCGATTGGTCTTGAACCAGCGGTTGACGATGGTCGCGCCCAGCACGGTCGCCACTGCGCCGGAGCCCAGGCCCGACATGATCCCCCAGGTGGCGATCAGCTGCCACTGCTGCGTCATCCACAGGCTCGCCGTCGTCGACGCCGCCATCAGCACGAGCGCCATCATCAGCACCCGGCGCAGCCCGAAGCGCTCCATCAGCGCGGCCGCGAACGGCCCCGCCAGGCCGTAGAGGAAGATGCCGATGGCGGCCGCAAGCGAGATGACGTCGCGGCGCCAGCCAAAGGCCTCCTCGAGCGGCAGCATCATGACCGCCAGCGACGAGCGCAGCCCGGCCGCCACCAGCAGCGCGAGGAAGATCACGCCGACCACCACGAAGGCGTAGCGGGGGCCGAAGGGCATGCGAGACGCTGTTGCCATGTTACCGCTCGGTACTGTAGGATGGACCTACTACGTACCGGTCAGTAACATTGTCAATTCGATTTTTCTGATGGCATCGATCAAAACCGCTTCTTCCGGCGACGGCCCGGGCTCGCCTCTCCCCCGCGCGGCCGACCGCGTGCTCAAGGCGGCGCGCGATCTGTTCTACCGCCGCGGCATTCGCGCGATCGGCGTCGACGAGATCGTCAGGCAGGCCGGCGTGACGAAACCCAGCCTCTACCGCAGCTTCGCCTCCAAGGATGAACTGACCGCGTCCTACCTGCGCGGCTACGAGCAGGAATTCTGGACGCGCTTCGAGGCCGCGATGGCCGAGCATCCAGGCGATCCCCGCAGCCAGATCGTGAGCTACTTTGCCCGCATCGGTGCGCGGGCGGGAAAGCCCGGCCATCGCGGCTGCGGCCTGACCAACGCCGCGGTCGAATATCCCGAGCCCGACCATCCGGCCCGCCACGTCACGGAAGCCAACAAGGCCGAACTGCGCCGCCGCCTGCGCGCCATGGCCGCCGAGATGGGCGCCGACGACCCCGACACGCTCGGCGACGGGCTTCTGCTTCTGTTCGAAGGCGCCAACATCAACAGCCAGATCTTTGGCTCAAACGGACCATCCGCGGCGCTCGCCCGCAACGCCGACCTGCTCATCGAGTCTAGCCTGCCCCGCTGAGCGTCCGAAATTCCCCTCCCCCTTGCGGGGGCGAGGAGCGGTCGGCCGCAGGCCGAAAGATCGACAACGATTTGTCGATCTTCGCGACGAACGCCCGAAGCGCAAGCGAAGGGCCGGCTGCTAAGAAGTGGATCGGAGGGTCGACCCGCACGCGCCACTTCGACACGGTCAGGCACCAGCCGGAACCTCCGACCCTGCACAATCCTACCCCAGCGGATCGTTCTCCAGCCTGATCGCCTGCCCGTGCGGTGTCGCCTGCGCCGCCCGCTGCCAGGCCTGCGCCAGCGCGTCGACATCGGCCGGCGCAGCCACGCCCTTTTCCGTCACCAGCCCCTCCAGTGCCCGCAGCCAGCAGTCGTAGTAGTCTTGCCCATCGGCGCGCACGCCCGGCCGCTTCACCTCGCGCGACAGCGCCTGCGCCCACTCGCCCCACGAAAACAGCCCCTGCCCGTGCAGGGCGACCGTCATGGCAAAGGCCTGCGCCTGCCACGGCTCGGCAAACACCGGTTCGTCCATGCCAGGCGGCATCCGCGACGCTTCACGCCGGTTCAAGATAGCTCTCCCAGGCGTCGATGCTGATCGTCAGCGTCGGGTCGGCGCCCTCACCCCAGATCTCGGACGCGTCGAACACGACGGTATAGACATGCTGCGGGTCCTCGCCCGCGCCATGCGCATTGCTGTCGGGAAACACGAAGCCCTCGCGTACCGCCTCCACCCTTCCCACCTTGCCCCGCGCATAGCGCGGCAGCCGCGTATGGCCGGCCGGATTGAAGTTTTTTGTCCGCACGCGATCCCCCGCGCAAAACCGTGGCGGCGCTGCGACTGGCCGATCGCAGGGCGCGCCGCGCGCCAGCACCGCAGCCACGGCATCGGCTTTCAGCACCCGCTTTGGCACGGCACCCGCCGAGAGCATCCGGCCCTCGCGCAGTTCGTCGTAGCCAACAAAGCCATGCCGCACGAGCAGCGTCTCCAGCGCCTTGATCCAGATCTCGTAGTAGCTCGACGCGTAATAGTCCGCCGGATGCAGGCTTTCCCGCGTGTGCCGGCTTTCGTCGATCGTCCAGGCGCCAATCGCCCCGCAGCCGATCGTCACGCCAAGCGCGCGCCTCTCCCATTCGGCATGAAACAGCGGCTCGTCGATTTCCGGCGCCACCGGCCCGAAACCCATTTGCCCGCCGAGATCCTGCGGCCCGTTCATGCTGCCGCCGGCTCCAGCGCCAGGCCGGTGCCGATCATGCTGTCGCGTGTCACGAGTTCCGCCAGCCGTTCCGCGCTCCACCCTTGCGTGCCCGCCGGCCGCTGCGGCACTACGAGGTAGCGCAGTTCCGCCGTCGAATCCCAGACGCGGATTTTTGTCGTGCCTGGCAGCACGAGCCCGAATTCGGCCAGCACGCCGCGCGGATCGATGACCGCCCGGCTCCGGTAGGGCGGCGCCTTGTACCAGACCGGCGGCAGGCCGAGCACCGACCACGGATAACAGGAGCACAGCGTACAGACGACGAGGTTGTGCGTGTCAGCCGTGTTGAACACCGCCTGCATGTGTTCGCCCTGCCGGCCGCCGAAACCGAGATCGGCGATCGCAGCCGTCGCGTCGCGCCTCAGCCACTCCGCGTAGTCCGGCTCGCTCCAGGCACGCGCCACGACGCGCGCGCCGTTGCGCGGCCCGACCTTCGTCTCGTAGGTCTCGACGATCGCATCGACCGCCGCCGGGTCGATCAGCCCCTTGGCAACCAGGATCGTCTCCAGCGCGCGAACTCGCGCCGCCATCGGATCGAGTTCATTGTCGTGGTCGTGGTGGTCGTGAGACATGGGGACAGACCGACCCCATTTCTCGATAGTGACTTCAGCCATGGCTACCCTTCAAATCCGCTGATGGATGATCCGAGATAAGTATCACTCCTTGTGGAGTCCAATATCAACGGCGATGCCAACGTGGTCGCTTAAATCTCGACCATCCGACCCCGTTTTCGGAAGGCAGCGAACACTGTCGGCGAGAAAATGCCGGCTGACGAAGATGTGGTCGATGACGGGTTGCCCGTCGTCGTCGCGCAAGCCTTCCGTGACACAGGTCATGTGGCGGCCGGCCGCGGCTCCCAAAGCCTCGAACACCCCGCGTGGTGCCCTGCTACGAGGGACGGCCTGATTGAAGTCCCCCGCCAGGATCAACGGCAACGCGCCGTCCAGCCTTGAGATTGCCGATCCGAGGCCCTCAAGGAAGTCCAGATGCGCCTGCCATCTTGGCAGCGGCTCGTCCTTTCTCCTCCTGGCGCCACTATAAGGGACGCAGACGCCAATGCAGAACACAGGCAGTCCCGCAACCGCCGTGGTACCTGCAGCCACGCGGCCAGCGGTGCCTGTGCCCATGTGATCCGACTGAGAGCCGGCCCAGCTGTTCCTGCTGTACAGCGCCACCATGCGTTCGGTAGCCCGACGGCTGTTCCAGTGGGGCTCCGACGACATCTCGTGCATCGGAAGCATTCCTGTGTCGGTCTCCGTAAGGAACACGACATCCGGGCTTTCGGCAGTTACCCGATCTCGCAGGGCAACCTGCTCCTGCGATCCCGGCCTTCGCCGGAAGCAGTTCCACACAACGACCTTGGTCACGGGTGAGCGTCTCGCCGCGACCTACATCCCCTGCGGGCCGCGGTTCATGGCGGCAACGCCGGTGCGGCACACTTCGACCAGGCCGAGCGGCTTCATGATGGCGATGAACTGCTCGATCTTCGACACTTTTCCGGTGATCTCGAAGATGAAGTGTTCCGTGTTGGCGTCGATGACATTGGCGCGGAACGCTTCCGCCAGCCGCAGCGCCTCCACGCGGCTGTCGCCCTTGCCCGAAACCTTCACCAGCGCAAGCTCGCGCGCCAGCGGCTTGTCCTGCCCCAGTTCGCCCGCGCGCACCGACAGATCCACCACCCGGTGCACCGGCACGATGCGCTCCAGTTGGTGCTTGATCTGCTCCAGCACATGCGGCGTGCCGCGCGTCACGATGGTGATGCGCGACAGGTGCTTCTCGTGCTCGGTCTCGGAAACCGTCAGGCTCTCGATGTTGTAGCCACGCCCCGAAAACAGGCCAATGACCCGGGCAAGCACGCCGGGCTCGTTGTCGACCAGCACGGAAAGGGTGTGCGTCTCGGGGACCTGCGTCTCCTTGGCAATGAAATAGGCGGAGCCGGTGGGCTGGAGCTGGGCGTTCATGATCGCGTCAAACCTTCGCAAATGTAGAGATTCAATTTCGGCATATCGGGGCTCAGCTCGAGATTCAGGTCAGGGCGTGTCGAAAATGGTGGCAATCGAGCACCGAAGCGGAGCGTACATTTGGGTACGTGAGCATTCGGCGCGCAGAGTGCCGCCATTTGCAGGCCGGCCTCACCTGAATCTCAAACCAGTTCCCGTCCCTTCGCATCGATGGCGTTCGCCACCGCCTCGTCGGTCGCCTCGTCGGGCAGCAGCATCTCGTTATGCGCCTTGCCCGACGGGATCATCGGGAAGCAGTTCGCCAGCTCCACGACCCGGCAGTCGAACAGCACCGGCTTCTTGACCGAAATCATCTCCTGGATCGCGCCGTCGAGGTCGCCCGGCTTCTCGCAGCGTATGCCATGGCCGCCATAGGCCTCCGCCAGCTTGACGAAATCGGGCATCGCCTCGGTGTAGGAATGCGACAACCGGTTGCCATGCAGCAGCTGCTGCCACTGACGGACCATGCCCATGTGCTGGTTGTTGAGAATGAAGATCTTGATCGGCGCCTCATACTGCACGGCGCAGGACATCTCCTGCATCGTCATCTGCACGGACGCGTCGCCAGCGATGTCGATGACCAGCGCATCCGGATAGGCGATCTGCACGCCGAGTGCCGCCGGCAGGCCATAGCCCATCGTTCCAAGGCCGCCCGACGTCATCCAGCGGTTCGGCTTCTCGAAATGATAGTGCTGGGCCGCCCACATCTGGTGCTGGCCGACCTCGGTCGTGATGTAGGTGTCCAGGTCCTTGGTGGCCGCATAGAGGCGCTGGATCGCATATTGCGGCATGATCACGTCGTCGTTCGGCCGATAGGCAAAACTGTCGCGCGCGCGCCAGCGGGCGATCTGCTCCCACCAGGGATAGAGCGCCTTCTTGTCGGCCTTGGCCGAGGCGCGCCACAGCCGCACCATGTCTTCCAGCACGCGTCCGACATCGCCGAGGATCGGCACGTCCGTCGCCACGTTCTTGTTGATCGACGAGGGATCGATGTCGATGTGGATCTTCTTGGAGTGCGGCGAGAAGGCGTTGAGACGCCCGGTGATGCGATCGTCGAAGCGCGCGCCGATGCAGACCATGACGTCGCAGTCATGCATCGCCATGTTCGCCTCGTAGGAGCCGTGCATGCCCAGCATGCCGAGCCAGTTCTTGCCCGACGCCGGATAGGCGCCGAGCCCCATCAGCGTGGAAGTGATCGGAAAGCCGGTCAGGTCGACCAGTTCGCGCAGCAGGTGGCTTGCTTCCGGTCCCGAATTGATGACGCCGCCGCCGGAATAGATGATCGGCTTCTTGGCGCCCGCCATCAGCGTCACCGCCTCGCGGATCTTGTCGAGGTCGCCCTGCATCCTGGGCTGGTAGCTGATGCGCTGCACGCTGTCCGGCGGCGTGTAGATGCCCCTGGCAAACTGCACGTCCTTCGGGATGTCGACCACAACCGGGCCGGGCCGCCCGGTCGTCGCGACCTGGAACGCCTCGTGGATGATGCGCGACAGGTCGTTGACGTCCTTGACCAGCCAGTTGTGCTTGGTGCAGGGCCGCGTGATGCCGACCGTGTCGCATTCCTGGAACGCGTCGGAGCCGATCAGCGAGGTCGGCACCTGGCCGGTCAGGCACACCAGCGGGATCGAATCCATCAGCGCGTCCTGCAGCGGCGTGACCGCGTTCGTCGCGCCGGGACCCGACGTCACCAGCATGACGCCCGCCTTGCCCGTGGCGCGCGCATAGCCCTCGGCCGCGTGGCCGGCGCCCTGCTCGTGGCGCACCAGTATGTGTTCGATGTCGTCCTGCTGGAACAGCTCATCGTAGATCGGGAGGACCGCGCCGCCCGGATAGCCGAACAGATGCTTGACGCCATTGTCGCGCAGCGCCTGCACCACCATTTCGGCGCCCGTCATCTCGCGCCTGCCCGTCTCAGTGAGAGCCTTGTTCATCGGTCTGGTCCCGTCGGTTTCCGCCATCTCGGCGCTGCTGGTCGTTTAGCCCTGTCGAAGCCAATAAAAAAGGCCCCCGGAGGAGCCTGCTTTCTGCGCATGGGAGGATTTCGCCCGGCGGTTACACCGCCTTGCCCACGCGCAGTCCTACTACGAGAATTCGCTTCATGTTCATCCGACAGACCATAGGAGCGTGGTCTCGCTTCTGTCAATGGGCATTTGACGCAACGTCCTCGCGAGCGGGACGGACCGTGGCGCGCAGACGCTCCGAGCCAGGCCGGACGGCAATATCCTGAAGTTGAAGGGAAATCCGGTCGAACACGGTTCGTGCGCAGTTTACAGGGGCGGCATAAACACCATATTAGGACCGCCCGCCACGACCGGCGGGACCGCGATCGTGGAGGCGACGCGCGGACATCGAACGGGAGGAAGTGACCATGCTCGACAAGGCGCCCAACAAGAAGCTCGCCGACCTTCTGGACAGGCTTGGCGCAGCGCTCACCTCCGGCGACGTCGACGCAGCCGTCAATCTCTTCCAGGACGAGTGCTACTGGCGCGACCTGGTGGTCTTCACCTGGAACATCAAGACGCTCGAGGGCCGCGACCAGATCCGCGACATGCTGCAGAGCCAACTTGCCCTCACCGCGCCGACCGGCTTCGCAGTCTCCACCTCCGAGGACGCGACCGAAAAGGATGGCGAGCTCTCCGGCTGGTTCCGCTTCGACACCAATGTCGCGCGTTGCCGCGGCCATATCCGCGCACGCGGCGGCCGCATCTACACGCTGACCACCATCATGGACGAACTCATCGGCTTCGAGGAACCGGTCGGCGTCAGGCGGCCCAATGGCCATCCCGAGCCGGTGGCGTCCGGCACGCCGAAGACCTGGACCGAGAACCGCGAAGCCGAAGCAGCCGCGCTCGGCTACACCAAGCAGCCCTATGTGGTGATCATCGGCGGCGGCCAGGGCGCGCTGGCGCTCGGCGCCCGTCTGCGTCAGCTCAATGTCCCCACCCTCATCGTCGAGAAGAACCCGAAGGCCGGCGATTCGTGGCGCGTGCGCTACAAGTCGCTCTGCCTGCACGACCCGGTCTGGTACGACCACATGCCCTACATCCCCTTCCCGCCGAACTGGCCCATCTACGCGCCGAAGGACAAGCTCGGCGACTGGCTGGAAATGTACGCCAAGGTCATGGAGCTGAACTTCTGGGGCTCCACCCTGTGCAAGAGCGCGAAGTTCGACGAGACCACGAAGGAATGGACCGTCACCGTCGAGCGCGAGGGCAAGGAGATCATCCTGAAGCCCAAGCAGCTCGTCTTCGCCACCGGCCAGGCCAGCCGCGCCATCGTGCCGAAATTCCCCGGCCGGGACATCTTCAAGGGCGAGCAGCAGCATTCCTCGCAGCACCCCGGTCCGGACCAGTATGTCGACAAGAAGACCGTCGTCATCGGTTCCAACACGTCGGCCCATGACATCACCGGCGCGCTCGCCGAACTCGGCGCCGACGTCACCATGGTGCAGCGGTCGCCGACCATGGTGGTCAACATCCATTCGCTGCATGAACACGCGACCGGCCAGGCCTATTCCGAGCGCGCCGTTGCCGCCGGCATCGATGTCGAGAAGGCCGACTACATGGGCGACACCATGCCCTACGGGCTGATGGGCGCGAGCCACAAGCCGATCTACGACATGATCCGCAAGCTCGACGCCGACTTCTACACCAAGCTCGAGGGCGCGGGTTTCGTGCTCGACTGGGGTGACGACGAAACCGGCCTGCACATGAAATACATGCGCCGCGGTTCCGGCTACTACATCGACATCGGCGCCAGCCAGCTCATCATCGACGGCAAGATCAAGCACAAATACGGCCAGGTAGAGCGGCTGGACGAAAACGGCGTCGTGCTGTCGGATGGCACGCGCCTCGATGCCGACCTTGTCGTCTACGCCACCGGCTTCGGCTCGATGAACGGCTGGGTCGCCGACATCGTCGACCAGGAGACCGCCGACAAGGTCGGCCGGGTCTGGGGTCTTGGCTCCGGCACCACGAACGATCCCGGCCCCTGGGAAGGCGAACCGCGCAACATGTGGAAGCCGACCCAGCAGGAAGCGCTGTGGTTCCATGGCGGCAACCTCGCCCAGTCGCGGCGCCATTCGCTGTTTCTCGCCCTGCAGCTCAAGGCCAGGATGGAAGGCATCCCGACACCCGTCTACGGGCTGCAGAAGAGCTATCACAAGAGCTGAAGCCGGCCTTCTCCGGCGCCCGCACAACGGCGGACTGGAAGCAAAGGGCGCGCCGCTTTAGCGCGCCCTCTGTCCGTTAACCTTTCGTCCACCACCTGCCGACACGCGCCCTTAACGGCCCTTGGCTATATCTCGGCCAGTTTAATGCGCGGGGGCGTCAGAAGGCATGTACGTGGAGCGGGAGAAATCCGCCGGCGAGGCGATATCGCAGGAACGACGCGACGCCCATCAGAACGACAAGCGCATCCTTGGTCATGTGGTGAAGTGCGACGGCGCGCGCGCGACCATCGCCGCCTTTGCCGACACGGTGGACGGCGAGGTCACGCGGCAGTGGACCGTGGGCAAGATGATCTCGATCAATCTGGGCGAGACGCGCACCGTCGGGCTGGTCTACGGCATCGGCAAGGCTGATGCGACCTGGCATGCCGACCAGCAGAACCCCATCGAGGTCCATGTCGAGCTCATCGGCGAGGTGCGCGACGGCGATGGATCGAAACCGACCTTCGATCGCGGCATCACCGCCTATCCCCACATCGGCGCCATCGCGCACCGCATCCGCAGCCGGGACCTGAGCGCGGTCTACGATCTCGCCGGACGGCGCACGGTCGTCGTCGGCCACTTGTCGCAGGACGAGACGATCGACGCCTGCATCGCCATCGACGACGTGCTGGGCCGCCATTTCGCCGTTGTCGGCACGACGGGCGTCGGCAAGTCGACCGCCGTCTCGCTCCTGCTGCGCAAGTCGATCGAGGCGAGGCCGGACCTGCGTGTTCTGATCCTAGACCCGCACAACGAATTCGCCAGTTCCCTCCCCGACTACAGCGTGCGCGTCGATTCCAACACGCTCGACCTGCCGTTCTGGCTGTTCCGGCTGGAGGAGCTGGCCGAAGTGATCTTCCGCGGCCGCGAGCTCGTGCCCGAGGAACTCGACCTGCTGCGCGACCTGATCCCGCTGGCAAAGAACATGTACCGGACGCCCATCGGCAGCGCGAATCTACGGCGCGGCACCGACTCGCTGACCGCAGACACGCCGCTGCCCTATCGCATGGCCGACGTGATCAAGATGATCGACGAGCGCATGGGCCTGCTTGACGGCAAGACCGACCGGCCGGTCCTGCGCACCCTGCGCACCCGCATCGAATCCGCCGTCGCCGATCCACGCTACCGCTTCATGTTCGGTTCGCGCATGATCGAGGACACGATCCACCAGACCATCGGCAACATCTTTCGCGTGCCGCACAACGGCCGACCGGTGACCTGCCTGGAAATGGCGGGCATGCCATCCGAGGTCGTCAATTCCGTCTGCTCGGTGCTCGCCCGCCTGGCCTTCGACCTCGCGCTCCTGAGCGAAGGCAAGTTCAGGCTGCTCGTGCTCTGCGAGGAGGCGCACCGCTACATGCCGGCCGATCCGCGGCTTGGCTTCGCGCCGACGCGCCACGCCATGTCGCGCATCGCCAAGGAGGGCCGCAAATACGGCTGCTTCCTCGGCGTGGTGACGCAGCGGCCGGGCGAACTCGACCCGACGATCCTGTCGCAGTGCTCGACCGTCTTTGCCATGCGCCTTGCCAACGAGCAGGACCAGGCGATCATCCGTTCGGCCATCGCCGACTCCTCGGCCTCGACGCTGTCCTTCCTGTCGTCGATGGGCCAGCGTGAGGCGATCGCCTTCGGCGAAGGCGTCGCCACCACCATGCGGCTGAAATTCGAGCATCTTCCACTTCAGTTCATCCCCGGAAACGGCAAGCGGCACGCCGACGATCTCGACGCGAGCGATGGCGGGGAGATCGATCTCGTCCAGCTCGTCGAGCGCCTGCGCAACGTGCCGCGCGCCCAGCCCGCGCTCGGCTTCGTTGAGCCCGCCGATCCCCAGAAGCAGCCGGGCGATCCAGGCTACCGCAAGGCGCCGCTCCCCGAACTGGTCGCGCGCGCCTCGGTTCCCGAACCAGCGCCGAAAGGCGCCACGGCCGAACTGCCGAGCACGGCAAGCAACGAGGGCGGCTTCGGGCTCAGGCCGCGGCCCCTCTGGAAGCGATAGCGCAGGCAGGCGCTGCGGCTCACCGGGGCAAGGCTTCGCCCTCGCCCCGACGACCGCGGCTCACCACGTCGTTGGGGGGATCAGGCCAGGCACGTTTCTCGGCTTGAAGGTGGGTGGCTATACACCCGGCGGGCCATTGCAGGCGATGTTTCCAGCGGCTTGTGGATGCGGACCAAGTTGCACCAGACGGTGTGGGGCCTAAGCTGATAAACGTGGCTCTCAAACCTCTCTGAGAAGGCGTTGGCCAGCCGGCGCTGCGCCCCATGTGCATCAGCATCATCAGCTTCCGGCGCTCACCATGCGCCGCTGACATGCGCCAGATCGTGCTGGCCTTCGATCCGGTTTGCTTCGCCGCCCCGTGACTCAGGCGGAGATGCGGTTGCGTCCAAGCTTCTTGGCCCGATAGAGGTTCTGGTCGGCGCGGCGGAAGAGGTTCTCCGCGCTTTCCTTGCCGTCCCACACTGCGATCCCGACGCTGGCGGTGATCCGCAGCCGGACATTGCCGGACAGGATCGGCATGGCGGCGATGCCGGCGCGGATGCGCTCGCCGAGGCGGATCAGCATGTCACCATCCATGTTGGGGGCAACGACCGCGAATTCCTCGCCGCCCAGGCGCGCCACGACGTCGTGATAGCGCGTCATGTCCTTGAGACAGTTCGCGACCGCGCGCAGCACCTCGTCGCCGACATCGTGGCCATGCGTGTCGTTGACCTGCTTGAAGTGGTCGAGATCGAAGATCATCAGCCCGACCGGCTTCTCGATCCTGGCGAATTCCTCGAGATACTCCCTGAGCGCATCGTCGAAGTAGCGCCGGTTCTGCATGCCGGTCAGCGCATCGGTCAGCGCCGCATGTTCGAAGGTTTCGGACCGCGCGCTGAGCGACTTGGTCATGGCGCGCAGCTTGCCCTCCTCGCGCGCCTGCGTGCGGATCAGCGGATAGATGAAGAAGATGCCGAAGAACAGCGCGGTCGCCAGGAGCACGCCCGTTGCAAACAACAGCCGGCCGAGATACGCGAAACTCTCCAGCCGCTCGGGCTCGTAGAGCATGAGCGAGCCCGCACCGAGCACCTCATAGGCATGCATGGTGATCACGCCGGCCAGGAGGATGACCACGATGAACACGAAGAATGCCGATTCAGACTTGTGGAACCGCATCCTGTCTCCGCGCCCACGCCAAGCCATCCTTATCGCATCGCCGGGCTTACACTCCGTTAATGGACACAACCATGACGGGAGGCGGCATTAAGTGCGGACCGATTTGCGTGTGGACGCTAGCGGCAAGCGTCAACCGCCGCGACCAGCGCTTCGGGCGACGGCATGCGCTGCCATGACGGGCCGAACTGGTTGCGAAACCATGTCGATTGCCGCTTTGCGTATTGCCGCGTGGCGATCTTGGCGCGCTCGATCGCCGATTCGAAGCTTTTTTCACCGGAATCGGCCGCCTGCAGCTCCCTCAGGCCGATCGCCTTCATGACCGGCAGCGCCGGGTCGAGGTCCATGGCTGATATCTGCCGAACCTCGTCCAGCGCGCCGCCCTCCAGCATGCGGTCGAATCGCGCGTCGATTCGGCGCACCAGCGCCGCCCTGTCCGGTTCGATCACGAGAAAGTGAGCCGTGGCTGCGTCGATCAGCGGACAACCCTTGACCGCCTGCCACTCCAGGATGGACCGTCCGGAACTCTCCAGCACTTCCAGCGCACGCGCGATGCGCTGCCCGTCGGTCGGGCGCAGCGTCTGCGCCGCGGCCATGTCCTCGCGCCTCAGGATCTCGTGCAGCCTGGCCGGCCCTTCCTCGAGCAGGCGGCAGCGCCAGCCTTCGCGCACCTGTTCGGGGATCTCCGGCATCTCCGAAATGCCCTCCACCAGCGCCCGGAAATAAAGCCCGGTGCCGCCGACGAAGATCGGCCGCCGCCCCTCCAGCACGCCGTCGTCGATCAGCCGGTTCACGTCGCGCAGCCAGAGCCCTGTCGAGTAGGCGGTAGACGGGGCGACATGGCCGTAGAGATGATGCGGTGCGCGCGCGAGCTCGACGGCGCCGGGCCGCGCGGTCAGTACGTCGAGCACGCCATAGCCCTGCATTGAGTCGGTGTTGATGATGGCGCCGCCCTGCGCCTCGGCGATGGCGAGCGCTGCGCCCGACTTGCCGCTTGCCGTCGGCCCGGCTATCAGGACGGCATTCTTCAGGCGCCCCGCGCTGTCGGTCGCAACGGATTTGTCCATGTCGCTCGTCGCCACGCTGATTTCGCACCCGGCCAGAAAATCGATCGAAACCGCCACTGCCACTAGCGCGGCGACGGCGCTCGGCGCAACGTCCATGCGCTGGCTGGCGCCCGCGATTGCTCTCGACATGTTCCTCCCGGACGGCATGGACCCGGCGCGCGCGCACGGTCTCCTGCGCGAGGCGGTCGGAGACGCGCCGCTCGACATCGTCGTCCAGGAGGCCGCGACGCGCCGCAAGCGCATGCTGATCGCCGACATGGACTCGACCATGATCGACCAGGAATGCATTGACGAACTGGCCGACGAGGTCGGTCTGAAGGACAAGGTCGCCGTCATCACCGCGCGCTCGATGAATGGCGAGATCGCCTTCGAGCCGGCGCTACGCGAGCGCGTCGCGCTGCTGAAAGGCCTCGATTCCGGCGTCGTCGAGCGCATCATCGCCGGCCGCATCACGCTGGCCTCGGGCGGACGTCAGCTCGTCGCGACCATGCGGAAGCATGGCGCCTGGACGGCGCTGGTCTCGGGCGGCTTCACGGTGTTCACCGCGCGCATCGCAGCCATGCTCGGCTTCGACGAGGACCGTGCCAACACGCTGGGCGAGAAGGACGGTCTGCTGACGGGCACCGTCGCCGAACCGATCCTCGGCCGCGAGGCCAAGGCCGAGGCGCTACGCGCGATTGCGGCCCTGCGCGGCATTTCCGTCGCCGATGCGATCGCGGTCGGCGACGGCGCCAACGATCTCGACATGCTGGCGCTCGCCGGCACGGGCGTCGCGCTGCATGCGAAACCCGCGGTCGCCGCCCAGGCGCGCGTGCGCATCGACCATGGCGACCTCACCGCCCTGCTCTACCTCCAGGGCTATGCCGAAGCGGATTTTTCCGGATGATCTTGCTGCGCACGCCGCGACTGGTGATCCGCAACTGGGAGGAGCGCGACCGCGACCTCTTCCACCGCATCAATTCCGACGACCACGTGATGGAGTATTTCCCGTTTCGCCGTACCCGCTCCCAGGCCGACGCCCTGATGGACGAGATGCGCACCGACATCGCGGCGGACGGCTATGGCTGGACGGCGGCCGAGATCGTCGAGACCGGCCAGTGCATCGGCTTCGTCGGCATCAGCCCGGCCGAGATAGAACCGATCGTCCCGCCGGGCTCGACCGAGATCGGCTGGCGTCTGGCACCGGAATTCTGGGGCCACGGCTTCGTCACGGAAGCGGCGTCAGCACTTCTCGACCACGCTTTCGGGCCGCTTGGCATGGAGGAGGTCATCTCCTTTGCGGTCGCAACCAACGAGCGCTCGATCGCGGTGATGCGCCGCCTCGGCATGACCCGCGACATGGGCCATGATTTCGACCACCCGGAGGTGACCGACACCCACCCGCACCTCAAGCGCTTCGTGCTCTACCGGCTGAAGCGGGGGGACTGGCTGAACCGGTGACGACGGGAACGGGGAAGCGGGTTCACGTCCGGCTTGCCGGCTTCGGGGCGAGCCGGTCCCAAAGCGCGTCAGGCTCGAAATCCAGGCGCTGCTCCAGCCAGTGCATCACATCAAGGGGGTGGGCAACGATCACGTCGGCGTCGCCTCGTCGATGGCGCAAGGCAAACAACTGCCGCGCCCCCGCGGCGGAGGTGACGATGCGCGTGTCGACCCGCAGTGAGTCCTTGGTCTGGAAATCTCTCAGATTGTCTGTCACCAGAAGCGCAGTGTTCGAGGCAAACGCAGTCGTCAGCACGCCGGCATCTTCGACATCGGCCATGGCCAGCTGCTCGCGTCCACCGAACACGAGGTAGGGATCGAGTTCCTCCGGTCCATACTTCATGATCGCCGTGATGGCTTCGAGATACGCGTCCGAACTCTCCAGCGATGCCCCCTGGCGTTTCAGGACATGGTCGAGCGTCTCCAGCATCGCGATGGAGATGACGAGCTGCGCTGCGCGCTCTTCGTCTCCCCACCGTCCACTGACGACCATTGCGATCAGCCTCTGGGCCGCCGTGCCTTGCCGGCCCTTGGCAACCGCCATCAGATTCGCCACCCAGACATTCACGTCGAGCAGGATGCGCAGTGGCGAACTCACGGAGTTACTTTGCGGGCGCCGAGGCTTTACTCAGCCGAGTCGCCTCGGCCAGGAGGTCGATTTCCTCGGGAGTGGCGTCAGCATCGCCGAAAATCCTCTCGGCTGCCAGCCGCTCGGTGGCTGCTTCCAGGCGGATGCGCGAAACCGCTGCCATCATCTCGCGCGACAGACGCTTGATGCCGTTCGCGTCCTGCTGTGACTGCAGTTCGAGCAGCATGTCGCGCACATCCTTGGGAAGTCCTGTGAACACCGTGAGGGCGCTCGACACGACGTTGGACACTGATCGATGTTCCTTTTCGGCGACGCTGCGCACCGTCAGCGCCATCTGGTCATCGACATTGGCGGACAACGTCACGGCCATAATCGTCTCCGTTCTTTAGAAACACGCTGCTCCTATATACGCCCCTGGACCACGCCGATCAATAGAGGCGGGTCTTGCCCCTTGGCGGACGCACAGCACACGAAAAAGGGCGATCTCTCGACCGCCCTTCACGCAACCGTTTCGGATGCTTGCCCCGCCTTGCGGTCTCAGTCCATGCGGATCGTGACGAAGCGCAGCTCGCCTGTCTTCGACGCCAGCATCAAGAGCGCGTTCTTGCGGCCCTGCTCCTTCAGCGCACCGATCCGGTCCATCACGTCCTTGGGCGTCGACACCGTCTCCTGGGCGATTTCGGTGATCACCTCGCCGGCCACGACGCCGCGCTCGGCCGCGGCCGAATTCGCGGCCACTTCGGTGATGACGACGCCCGACACATCGGCGGCGATGCCGAACTTGGTCTTCGCCTCGTCGGTGAGTTCGCCGATCGTCATGCCGAGCACGGACGCGGTGGTGACGGCTTCGCCGTCCTCCTGCGGCTTGCCGTCCTCGGCGGCCGCGAGCTTCTCGCCGTCCTCGAGCCGGCCGAGCGTGACTTTTACGGTCTGCTCCACGCCCTTGCGCACGACGAGCACGTCCACGGCCTTGCCGACCGGGCTTTCGGCAACGACCCGCGGCAGGTCGCGCATCTCGGTGACGTCCTTGCCGTCGAATTTGATGATCACGTCGCCCGGCAGGATCGAGCCATTGTCGACAGGTCCGCCCTTGATGATGCCGGCCACCAGCGCGCCCTTGGCACTCGTCATGCCGAGGCTCTCGGCGATCTCGTCGGTGACGGGCTGGATGCGCACGCCGAGCCAGCCGCGGCGGGTCTCGCCGAACTGGCGCAGCTGGTCGACCACGCTGACCGCGAGCTCCGACGGGATTGAGAACCCGATGCCGATCGAACCGCCCGACGGCGAGATGATCGCCGTGTTGATGCCGACGACTTCGCCGGTCATGTTGAACAGCGGTCCACCGGAGTTGCCGCGGTTGATCGCGGCGTCGGTCTGGATGAAATCGTCATAGGGGCCGGCATTGATGTCGCGGTTGCGCGCCGACACGATGCCGACCGTCACCGTTCCGCCAAGACCGAACGGATTGCCGATCGCCATCACCCAGTCGCCGATGCGTATCTGGTTCGAATCGCCGAACTTCACCGCGGTCAGCTTCTTGGCCTTCGGATCGACCTTGAGCAGGGCGATGTCGGTCTTGGTGTCGGTGCCGACGAGTTCCGCCTTCAGCTTCGAGCCGTCGGCGAAATTGACCTCGATCTCGTCGGCATCGGCAATGACGTGGTTGTTGGTGACGACGAAGCCCTCTGCCGCGTCGACCACGAAGCCAGAGCCGAGCGACTGCACCTTCTGGCCGGGACTGTTGTTCTGGCCCTCGCCGCCCCTGTTCTTGAAGAACTCGTCGAAGAAGTCCTGGAACGGCGAACCTTCCGGCAGTTCCGGCATCGGCACCGCGTTCGGCGCTTCCGTGCCCTTGACGTTCTGCGAGGTGGAAATGTTGACCACGGCGCCGAGCAGGCCTTCGGCGAGATCGGCCACCGAGGCCGGCCCCTGCTGCTGCATCTGCGCGGCGGCGGGCAGCATCGTGGCCGGCACGGCGACCGCGCCCGCAAGCACTGCCGTCGTCATCGCGAGAAGTGCCTTGCGAAGCGACGCGCCTGCGATCGTGACTGTCATGAACTGCCTCCGGAAAACTGGGAAAGGCGACCCTTGCGGTGCCGCGCTGGGTATGTGGTCAGATGGCCGGCTTGGCCTGGATCTCACCACAGCCCAGAAATAGGGCGTGTTTGCGGCTCTGCCTACAGGCATCAGCACAAACTTGCGTTACCCCCGCACCATCCAGACGATGACGACGCCGGCCAGCACCGCGCCGACGCCGCCAAAGCGCAGCGTCGTCTCGGGCATGGCCAGCACCTCGGTCGCCAGGCGCTTGGCAAGTTTGGGAAAGCCGCCATAGACCAGGCCCTCGACGACGAGGACTAGGCCCATGGCGGCCAGGAAGTCGGTCATGTCCGCCCGCTACTGCGCGGGCGCGGGTTCCGCGGCCGGCGCAGGCTCGGGGGCTGCTTCCGGCGCGGGCGCAGGCTCGACGGCCGCAGGGGCCTCTTCCGGTGCCGGCTCGGCAGGTGCTGCTCCAGCCGCCGCGGCAGGCGCCGGCGCACCGGCCGGAGCCGCTGCCGCATTGCCGAGCGCATCGTTGAAGTAGCGGAAGAAGTCCGAATCCGGCGACAGCACCATGGTCGTGCCCCCAGCATTGAGACCGGTCGTGTAGGCGATCATCGAGCGGTAGAACTCGAAGAAGGCCGGGTCACGCTGGAAGGCATCGGCAAAGGCCGCACTGCGCTCGGCTTCGCCCTCACCGCGCAGGATTTCCGATTCCCTGCGCGCCTCGGCGATCGTCTCGACCACTTCACGGTCGGCACGCGCCTTGATGCGCTGCGCCGCTTCACGGCCGCGCGCCCTGAGACGCTCGGCCTCCGCCAGGCGCTCGGCCTTCATGCGGTCGAAGGTCTGCTGCGAGACCTCCTGCGTCAGGTCGGTCCGGCGGATGCGCACGTCGGCGATCTGGAGACCGAGCAGCGTCGCGTCCGGCCGGAGCGCGTCGCGCACCTCGCGCATCATCGATGCGCGCTCTTCCGACAGGGCCGATTCGAAGCCGCGCAGACCGTAGACGCCGCGCAGCGCGGCATCGAGACGGGTCCGCAGCCGCTGTTCGGCCAGCGGCACACTGCCGGACACCGCGGCACGGAAGACGCGAGGGTCCGAGATGCGATAGGTCACGAAGGCGTCGACCTCGTAGAACTTGCCGCCCGAAACCTGGACGCGGATATCGTCGAGGTCGAAGCGCAGCAGGCGCTCCTCGATGATCTGCACGTTGTCGGCTTCCATGAAGGAGAACGGCGCCTTGAAGTAGATGCCCGGTTCCTGCTTCACGTCGACGATCTCGCCGAAGCGCAGCACGATGGCCTGCTGGCCGGCAGTCACGACGAAGATCGAGGAATAGACGAGGAAGAGAAGGACGGCGCCGACGACGCCGACCATGGCCAGACGATTCGAGGTCATGGTGTTTCTCCCGTCGTGGTCGTGTTGCGCCTCTGGAGTTCGGGGAGCGGCAGATATGGCACGACGCCCTGCCCGCTGCCCTGCTCGACGATCACCTTGTTGGCGCCCTGCATGACCCGTTCCATGGTCTCCAGGTAAAGTCGCCTGCGGGTGACATCCGGAGCCTTGGCATATTCGTCATAGACCGAGATGAAGCGCTGCGCTTCGCCCTGTGCCTCGAGCACGATGCGGTTCTTGTAGGCGGCCGCGTCTTCACGCACCTGCGCCGCCTCGCCGCGCGCCCGGCCGAGTTGCTGGTTGGAGTACTGGTTGGATTCCTCGACGAAGCGGTCCTCGTCCTGCTCGGCGCGCTGCACCTCGTCGAAGGCATCGGCGACTTCGCGCGGCGGTGCGGCATCCTCGATGGAGATCGCGTTGATGTTGATGCCCGAATTGTACTCGTCGAGCGTCGACTGGATGATCACGCGGACCGCGTCGGCGATGCCCTGGCGGTCGTCGCGGAAGATGTCCTGCGCCGGACGGCGTCCGACGGCCTCGCGCATGGCGCTTTCGCCGATCTGGCGCACCATGTCGTCGGGTTCGACGACCTGGAACAGATACTTGCCGGGATCCACGACCTGATAGGCGATCGAGAACTTGACGTCGACGATGTTCTGGTCGCCCGACAGCATCAGGCCCGACGACGTCGAGCCGCGCACCTCGCCCAGGTCGACCAGCTTTTCGGCGGTGTTGACCTTGCGGACGGTTTCGATCGGCCAGAAGTGGAAGTGGAGGCCGGGCTGCGACAGTTCCGGCTTCGGCTTGCCGAAGCGCAGTTCCACGGCCAGTTCGTCCGGCTGCACGGTATAGATCGCCTGGAATATCCAGAACACGACGAGCGCCAGCGCCACGAGGCCGATGATCACGGGATTGCCCGCGCCGCCGCCAGGCAGGGCGTTCTTCAGCCGGTCCTGTCCGCGGCGAATGATGTCTTCCAGATCAGGCGGCGAACCCGTTGGTCCGCTTGGTCCCCGGGGGCCTTGGCCCCACGGCCCTCCGCCATTGCTGCCGCCGCCCCATGGGCCGCCGCCGCCTCCGCTCTGATTCTTCCAGGGCATGAATGTCCTTTCGACGAATGTTTCTTGTCGGCGCCATTGTGATCCGGCGCTCGCTCCCGTTTCCCTTCTATAGGGTTGCGGCAACGCGCTTTCAACGCGAAGCCCGCCCGCAGCGTCAAATAGAAGCGAGATTGCGGTTCCCCACCGCTCAATGCACGTCCCGACGCCGTTCGTAAACGGTATAGCGTGTCGCATGGCTGTCGCGCTCGCCGGCCGGCACGTCCTCGGAACGGACGGTCTGCCAGGTTTCCGGGTCGATCGGCGGGAACCGCGTATCCCCCTCGACCTGCGCCAGCACATGCGTGACATGAAGCCGATCAGCCAGCGCCATGGCCTGCCTGTAGATTTCGCCGCCGCCGATGACGCAGATCTCCGCCACGCCGGCCATGCAGCGGCCGCGCGCCTTGGCCAGGGTGATCGCGTCCTCCAGCGAGGTCACGGTTTCTGCATCTGCGGCACGGAACGCCCTGTCGCGCGTCACCACGATGTTGAGCCGGCCCGGCAGCGGCTTTCCGATGCCGTCCCAGGTCTTGCGCCCCATGATCACCGGCTTGCCCATCGTGTCGGCCTTGAAGCGCTTGAGATCGCTGGACAGCCGCCATGGCAGGCCGCCGTCGCGTCCGATCACGCCATTGTCGGCCATCGCGACATAGATGGCGACGCGCATATCAGTCCCCCGACATCGACGCGCCGGACGCGGGCTTGCGCACGGCCTTGCGGACCGGAGCGACACCCTCGCCCGCGCCACGATCCCAGTCGGTCGGCTTGAGGATCAGCACGTCCACATCGCGCTCGGGATAGAAGTCCTTTGCCTTCATCTGGAAAGTCGTCGGCCCGGTTTTCCTCACGCCCTGGCCACAGAAACTGACCAGCGCCTCCGGGTCGCCCTTGTCGATCGTCAGCGAAAAATCGCCGATGGAGCCGGTCGCCCAGTTGCCGCCCGTCGTCAATATGTAGGAGATCCTCGTCTCGGTGAGCCGCGGATACCCATCGGGACTTTCCTTCGCCGCCCGCCGCACCGCACGGTCGAAATCGGCATCGAGGCAGTATTTCGCCTTGTAGGCCTCGTAGCCCGGGCCCTCGAGCCGGCCCTCGGAGAAGAAGGTCAGTCCGGCCGAGCCGCCGACGCTCGGCGCATAGTCATGCGACACACGCACGTCGGCATTCGCCGGGAATGTCGCGCGCCACCAGAAGGTCGACTTCATCTGCCAGAAGGGCGCGCGCACCTTCTTCCAGCCCGAGCCGTCGTCATACTCCTCGACGACCAGCATGCCGCGGTCGATCCAGTCCTGCGCCAGATCGTCGGGCAGTTTCGCCAGGGCCGCGGCCGTCGCCTCGCCATAGGGGTAGAACGGAACGCCGTGTTCCTGCAGATCGCCGGAAACGTCGATGCCGAGCGCGAATGCCTTCTGCTCGAGCTCCGGCTCGACCGCCTCGCCGTCGACCGTGACCGCGAAGCCGAGGAAATTGTCATCCGGATCCCTGGGGATCGCCGGCACCGAAAAGGGGTTGCCCTCGATGTCGGGCATCGGAAACGCCACGATCGTGCTGACATCGGCATCCGTCACATTGCGGAAGACGTAGTCGACCGTCACCTTCCGTTCCGAGATGAACAGCTCTTCCTTCAGCATCCGCACGGCGTCAGTGCGCGACAGGATCAGTCCGCCGGTGCCCAGTTCCGCGATGGAATCATTGGCGAGCGCAGGAGAGGCCGCAAGCAGCAGCGCGGCGGCAATGGAGATGCGTCTCATCGGGGATCCTTTTTGCGGAGAGCCGCGGCGCGGCGCCGTCGACCCTACAAGATGGCGGGCGGCAATGCGAGGTTTGCCGGGACGGCACCGCCGCCTGCCTCACACCGCGATCGGCGCCCTTATCGTCGCATCGGCGACATAGTTCTCCAGCGAAAAATCCTCGAAGCGGAAGCCGAATATGTCCGTGACCGCAGGATTGATGCGCATGGTCGGCAGCGCCTTCGGCGTCCGCTTCAGCTGCTCGCGCGCCTGCTCGAAATGATTGGCGTAGAGATGCGCGTCGCCAAGCGTATGGACGAAGTCGCCCGGCTTCAACCCGGCCACCTGCGCCATCATCATCGTCAGGAGCGCGTAGGAGGCGATGTTGAATGGAATCCCGAGAAAGATGTCGGCAGAGCGCTGGTAGAGCTGGCAGGACAGTTTTCCGTCGGACACATAGAACTGAAACAGGCAGTGGCAGGGCGGCAGCGCCATGGCGTCGACCTCGGCCGGATTCCACGCCGAGACGATCAGCCGCCGCGAATGAGGATTTGTCTTCAACTGATTCAGAACATTGGCGATCTGGTCGATCTCGCCGCCGTCACGCGCCGGCCATGAGCGCCACTGCTTGCCGTAGACCGGCCCGAGATCGCCGTTCTCGTCGGCCCACTCGTCCCAGATCGTGACGCCATTGTCGTTGAGGTATCTGATGTTGGTATCGCCGGCCAGGAACCACAGGAGCTCATGGATGATCGACTTGAGATGCAGCTTCTTGGTCGTCGTGACGGGGAAGCCGCCCGAGAGGTCGAAGCGCATCTGGTGGCCGAACACGCCCCGCGTGCCCGTCCCGGTGCGATCGGGCCGGTCGGTCCCGGTGGTGAGCACGTGCTCGAGAAGGTCGAGATACTGGCGCATCGGCTGCCCTGTCCTGCGATTCGTGAGGCGAGCCACTATAGCGCCCCCGCCCGCACGCGCCTATTGCGGCGCGGTCGCTTGTACCGTTCCTCCATGCACGTCGCTTTGCTGGACGCCGGACCCTGGCCGGGCCGGCGCAGATGGGTCAGAGCCCGCCGAGCTTGTCCAGGTTCTTGGCCGCCAGATAGTAGAACGTCACGCGGCTCTTGGTCTTGTCGGCCGACATCGCCGTGCAGACCTTCTCGATCGCCGCATCCGCCTTGGCGCCGTCGGACACGCCGAGCTTCTTGGCGATCCAGCCGGTCTTGACCCGCTCGAGTTCCTTCGGATCGCTGCACGATACCAGCGAAGAGTCGCGATTCCTCAGCGCGATGCCGAGATGCTTGACGATCTTGGCCACCGTCTCGGCGCTGGCCCCGGAATCGTATTTCTTCACGTCTGCAAGATAGTCGGTCATGAATCCTCCCTCAAGCGGCGGCATTTTGCCCTCGCAGCGAAGATCCCGACAGAACGCCGGACCGCCATCCTCCCCTCGCCGGGCAAAAGTCTGATGGGGCCATGACGCAGAGTCAACCGGGCCGAAAGGCGCATGCGTGCTCGCATACGCATTCGGTCTTTCAATCGCGCGTGTCAGCCCCTATATCTGTCGGGTCGGCTTGTCCGACTATGGCGATAAACAGACGATGCAATAAGCCGTTCGGACCCGGGGGCGGTACCCGGCGCCTCCACCACAAACCGCCGCCCGGCGTGGCGGTTTCTGATGGGGGCGAAACAGGATCGACGAAGGTGTAAAGATCGTGCTTTTGCCCGGCATAGTACCACCGTTATCGGGCTAAACCTGTAGTTGCAAATGACAACTATGCGGAAGCACGTCTCGCAGCGTAAGCTGTGCGATAGCTTCAAATCAAGCCCTAGCGGTTCGCACTTCTAGGCGGGGTTCGGAGGTACCTGGCAACAGAAACCTCCACTTTCCCTTCTTCTTCGGTATCTGCTATTTTGCGGCCATGAAACTCGACCATGCCCTCGCAACCTTGAAGAACGCCGAAGTTTATTTGCGCACCAAGGGCGTCATGCATGCCGGCGTTTTCGGCTCGGTGGCGCGTGGAGACGCGCGACCGGACAGCGATGTCGACATCCTTGTCAAATTCGATCCGGCGGCCCGAGTCAGCATCTACGATTATGTAGGGGTCCAGAAAGACATCGCCTCGCTCTTCAAGGTGAAGGTCGATGTGATTGACCGTGATGGCCTCAAGCCGCATTTGCGCGAGCCTGTCGCAAACGATGCGGTCTATGCATTCTGAGGCGACAAGCGGTCGCTTGATCGACATTCAATTCAATTTCGAACTTGCCGTGCATTTTTGTGAATGGGATGACTCGCGGCTGACTTCTTGGGGGAACTCAGTGCAGCGAACCTCTCCAGGGATCGGATGCGACTCTACGCAATCATTCGCCGCTTAAGAGATATCGAACAGGCCTTTGAATTTCTCTCTTTTCGGTATCATATCTCTTCGACCCCGATGAGATCGTCGATCACCAGCATAAGTCATCCATATTTTTGCGATCCATATGTCTACAGTTGAAATGATTTCATATCTCTAATTTTTACGTTTCTAAAAAATGTTTGCCGCAATATTTGTTTCAAAGATGAAAGAAGCTCTTGATGAAGAGTCAATGCATCAGATTCATTTATTACAATAATTTCATTTCTATTTTTTGATCGAATCATATATACAAAATTGAACCGAATCATCTAATCTGCTGAATCTAAAATTGCTCCCGCTTATGAGTAGCGTAAACTTCATTTCTTTCTTGTCAGACTTAAGGAATTTCGTATAAGCTGCCAGGAACTCCGGCAAGCTATCTTGAAATTGATAGCCCTTCCCGTCGTGAACGAAGTCTATCGTGAATTCTTCTGCTCCGAAAACCACTTCAGCGAAAATTTCAGGCCTCTGAATCCACCCCGTAAAGTCAGGATGTGTAACTCTAATCTCCGTGATCGACATCATCGGGCTCCGGGTCCTGCTGATCGTCGGCATTTTTCCGGTTCAATGGTAGGCTATCGATTGGATATTGGCCAACTGTAGACTCTATTCAGAGAGCAACCGTTTGGAGGAGCTAGGCCGGCGGTCACCTCCCCTACTCCGCCGGCGCCTCATTCACGCTGGCCGCACGGTGCGACCGGATCGTCAGCCGCGCCAGCACCAGCGACAGCACCGCGCACAGCGCGATGCCGATCACCATCGGCAGCGAGGTGCCGTCGAAGAACAGGCCGACGCCCGCCATGGCCAGCGCCCCGGTCACGAAATGCAGCGTGCCCATCAGCGCCGACGCTGTGCCGGCGCGCGGTCCATGGTCGTCGAGTGCCAGCACCGCCGAGCTCGGGATGACGAGGCCGAGGAAGCCGTAGCCGACGAACAGCATGGCGGCGAGCACGGCGAGCCGGTCGAAACCGGCCGCCACCACCAGCGCCAGCGCCACCATGGTGGCGGCATAGCCGACGACCGCCGTGCGCACCACGCGGCGCAGGCCGAAGCGCTCGGCGAGCATCCCGGTCAGCTGCGACATGCCTATGAAGGCGACCGCGTTGATCGAGAAGTACACGCTGTAGATCGACGGCGTCAGGCCGTAATGGTCGATCAGCACGAAGGACGAGCTCGCGAGATAGACGAAGAAGCTCGCTATGCCGAAAGCGCCGATGAAGGTCAGCCCGAGGAAGTTGCGGTCGCGCAGCAGCAGCGCGTAGGAGGCGAGCGCGCTGCCGATGCCGCTTTCGGCGCGGTGTTCCGGTGGGCGGGTTTCCGGCTGCGCGGTGGCAAGCAGGATCATCGCCAGCACCGCAGCCCCGGTCACCGCCCAGAATACGGCGCGCCAGCCATAGGCCTCGATGACGAAGCTGCCCGTCAACGGCGCCAGGATCGGCGACACGCTGAACACCAGCATCAGGAGCGACATCAGCTTGGCGGCCTGCGTGCCCGTATGCATGTCGCGCACGATGGCGCGCGGGATCACCATGCCGGCGCAGGCGCCCAGCCCCTGCAGGAAACGGAAGGCAACCAGCCATTCGATGGTCGGCGACAGCGCAGCGCCGATGCCGCCCAGCGCGAAGATGGCGAGCCCGACATAGAGCGGCGCCTTGCGCCCCACCATGTCGGAGATCGGCCCGACGAAGATCTGGCCGCAGCCCACCGCCAGGAAGAAGGCGAGCAGGCTCATCTGCACGGCGCTCGTGCTGGCGCCGAGGTCCTGCCCGATCGTGGGCAAGGCCGGCAGGTACATGTCGATGGCGAAGGGGCCGATGGCCGAGAGCAGGCCGAGAACGAGCGCGCTGCGAAGAAATCCGGAGGACATGATGCTGCTTTCGAAATGGTCTGGGGCGTGCCGCGCGATTTTGACCGGCACATTGGTCTCAGGACGCGGGAAACGCCGATCCTCCGACAACACCGCCCGCAAATATGCAAAAATTTTTAGACGCGCTTGTCCAAATCGTCAACCACCGCTATATGAAATATTCATGAACCCGGCCACCGCTCCTGACACGCTGCCGCCGCGCGGGCATCCGGCCAAGCGCCTGTCGGTGCTTGATGCAGCCGCGGCTGTGTTCTGCCGCGAAGGTTTCGGCGGCGCCAACATCGACCTGATCGCCGCCGAGGCGGGCGTCTCGCGCCAGACCATCTACAATCACCACGGCGACAAGCAGTCGCTCTTCATGGCCGTGGTGCGCGACGTGACCGAGCGCGTCAACGCCGGCATCTTCGCCACGCTCGCCACCTTCCCCGATCACCCCGTCGACCTCGAGGCCGATCTGGTCGCCTTCGCCATGCGCCTCAACCGCGTCTGCGTGTGCAACCGCGACGGAAAATTCCTGCGCAAGCTCATCGACACCGAGGGCGAGCGCTATCCGGAACTCTTCACCGGCTGGCGGGAGCTGGGTCCGGGCAAGATCTGGTCGGCGCTTGCCGCCCGCCTCGCCCGCCTTGCCTATGCCGGCCATCTCGATCTCGACGATCCCGACGTCGCGGCGCGCCAGTTCATGGCGCTGGTCAGCGCCGATGTGAAGATCGCCATGGTGCTGGGCGACCATGTCAGCGACGCCATGCTGGAGGAGGCGGCGAGGAATGCCGTGCGCACCTTCCTGCGCGCTTTCGGCGCCCGCCCGGCGACGGCGCGGGCCTGATCCCCGCCGCCGCGATGCTGCGCGGCACTATATCCGGTTTACGCCGGCTTCAAGCTTGATTACAGCTATCGCAACGATTCACCGGACCTGCGCGCGCCCATGGCCGAAGACCATATCCGCTACGACATCCTGGCCCAGGAGGCCCTGCGCGGCGTGATGCGCAAGGTCCTGGCGGAGGTCGCGCGCACCGGTCTTCCCGGCAGCCACCATTTCTTCATCACCTTCCTGACCGGCGCGCCGGGCGTGCGCATCTCCAGCCGCCTGCGCGAGCGCTACCCCGAGCAGATGACCATTGTCGTCCAGTTCCAGTACTGGGACCTCAAGGTCACCGAGACCGGCTTCGAGATCGGCCTGTCCTTTTCCGACATTCCTGAAAAGCTCGAAGTCCCCTTCTCCGCCGTGCGCGGCTTCTATGACCCCTCCGTAAATTTTGAGCTCGAATTCGACGTCAAGACCGACGCAACGACGCTGGTCGGCAACGAGACTCCCTCCACGGCGGTCGTCGAAAAGGCGCCCAAGCCGGTCGTCGTCAGCAAGGGTTTCGAGGCCAGGGAAGTCAAGAAGGACGATCCGGCCGAGCCGAAGGACGGCGCTGACGCCGCCAAGGGCGGCGCCGATGTCGTCTCTCTAGACGCCTTCCGCAAGAAGTAGCCTTTCCAGACTTCCAGCGCGGCCGATGCAGGCTCGCATTCATGCCGGGGCGAACTGACCATGGCTGAAATCGTCAATCTCCGGCTCGCCCGCAAGCGCAAGGCGCGCGAGGAAAGCGAGCGCGCGGCCGGGCAGAATCGCCTTCTGCATGGCCGCACCAAGGCGGAAAAGACCCGCGACCGCGCCGAAAGCGAGAAGACGGCGAGCTTCCTCGACGGTCACCGGCGCGAGCCGCCCTCACCCGGCGACAAGACCCCGTGAGTCTTGTCCGCAAGCATTCGGTCAGCATCCGCGGCCACCGCACCAGCTATTCCCTCGAAAAGCCCTTTGCCGACGATCTTGCCGCCATCGCGGCCGAACGCGGCCTGTCGCTCGCCGCGCTCATCGCCGAGATCGACACGGCACGGCCGCGCGACGCCAATCTGTCGTCGGCGATCCGCATCCATGTGCTGGCCTGGGCAAAAACAAGGACGCCCCAGTCTGGCGCTCCTTCCCAACTCGACGGCTGACCGCCTGCCCAGGCGTTAACCGCCCTGCAGCGACTTCAAAAAATTCTCGATCCCGAAAGGCTCGAGCTTGCGCGTCTCGGGTTCGGCGAGCGGATCCGGCTTCGTGGCGGGTCGCGCCGCCGGGGCCGGCTTGCGCTCCGGGGCTTGCGCCTCCTGCGCGGCGAGCCTGCGCGCCTCCTCCTCGGCTCGGCGCTTGGCTTCGGCATCGGCCGCCGCTTTTGCCTCCGCCGCGGCACGGGCCTGCGCTTCCGCCTGCAGCCTGGCCTCTTCGGCAGCCTTGGCTGCCTGCTCGGCCTCCAGTTTCCTCCGCGCCTCTTCCTCGACCCTGCGGCGTTCTTCTTCCTCGGCCTTGCGCTTTTCCTCGGCGATCCGGTCGCGCTCTGTCTGCAGCGCCGCGTAGTAGCGGACCTCGCGCCGCAGCCGCTGCTTTTCGATCAGTACCGCTTGCATGGCTTCGACGCGCGCCTGTTCGCGCTCCAGCGCGCGCTGCGTCAGGAACTGGGCGAGCGGCGCGCTGTCGAACGTCCGCGTCGTCGCCCCGGGCGCGCCCTCCACCGTGAAGCGCAGTTCCGGCTCCGAACCCGCGAGCGCCTCGTCGCCGGCATTGTAGGTGATCTCGCCCGCAATCGACACGCCAAGCGTGTTGGCGTCGCCGCGCACATCGGCCTTCACCGTGGCGGCTTCGTTGGCCAGGCTGACCGCCGAGGCGCGCGCCACGCCACCGGCCACGGTAAAGGCGAAATCCGTCCCGGCCGCCTCGAACGCTCCGTCGGCCGCCACTGCGGGCGCAAAGCCTGCCGTCTTGGCGGCGTCGATGTCGCGGCCGATGGCGTCCGCCCGGGACAGGAGCACCGGCAGGGCGGCACCGTTCAGCCCCTCGATGCGAACGCCGCCCAGCGTGGCGGTGCCCGAGCCTGAGAGCGCGGCAACCAGGCCGTCGGCGGACTTGCCGTTGCTTGACAGTGTCGCCGACATGCTGCCCACGCCGGTCAGGCCGGATTTCGGCAGGGCCAGCTCGAGATCGGCGCCGCGCAGCTGCATCTGGCCGGACAGCAATCCCGTGCCGGCATTGTTCTTCAGCTCGAAGGACGCCGCCATGTCGCCCCCGAACAGTTTCGACGTGAGCTGGTCGACGCGCATCCCCTCCCCGTCGATCCGCAGCGTCATGTGTGAGTCGTAGGCCTGCAGGACGGCGCCGGCCGAAAGCGTGTCGGCGGAGAGGTCGAGTTCGGCGATAAGCGGCATCGTCGCCTGCGGCTTGAACGGCTCCGAAGCCCAGGCGCCACCCTCGCCTACGGTAACGCCATCGCCGAGCAGCATGGCGGCAAGCGGCTCGAGGTCGAAGACGTCGACCGACACCGCGCCGGTCAGGTTCGGCGTGCCCTCCCTGATATCGGCATTGATGTCGCCCGCGACCGTGTTGTCGTCGATCGTTCCGCCGATCTCGCTCAGCACCAGCAGGCCTGCGCCGATATCCGCGTCGGCTTTCAGCGCGACCGGCAGGCCGGTGCCCATGCCGGGGAAGACGATGCCCGTGGTCATCATCCAGGGCTCGATGTCGTCGGCCTCCAGCCGCACCTCGCCCTTGGCCGACACCCCATCGCCGCCAAGCGCAGAAGTCCCGTCGAAGCTCGCGACAAACCGGTCGCCCGTCAGGCTGAAGCGCGTGTCGAGGCCCCGCGACGGCACGCCGTCGAGCGAAAGCGTCGCCTCGCCGTCGCCGACCAGTCCGAGCGGCAGAGCGGGCAATCCGGCGAGCGCAAGCAGGCTGGTTGCATCGGGGTCGCGGGCGGACAGCGTGAATGCCAGCGTCGAGTCGGCGAGAGTGTTCGCCCGGCCCTTGCCCGACAGAGTCGCCGAAACCGCCGTGCCGCCCGCCATGCCCTGCAGGCTGACAGCGACGCCGGTCGTGTCGTCGTCATTGGCCGCCGCGCTGACCACGACATCGATCTTGCTGTCGGCAAACAGGTCGCCATGCGCATCGACCCGGGCGAGCAATTGCCGCAGCGCGGCATTGTTCGGCGCCTGGGCCGCCGCCAGCCTGATCAGCGGGGCGAGGTCGGGGGAGACGATGCTGGCATCGAGGTTGCCGGTCGGGCTTTCCGGAAAGTCCTGGATCCTGCCGGTCGCGCTGATCGCGGCGCCGGCAAGGCCGCCGACCAGCAGGCGGTCTATCTCCAGGTCGCCACTGCGCAGGCGCATCGCCGTATCGAGCGTGTCGGCCGACAGGCCCGCCACCGTCACCGGTCCCGCCTTGACCTGGAAATCGACATCGGTTTCGGCAAAGCGTGCCACACCCTTGTCGCTGACGAACAGCGAGGCGAAGGCCGACATGCCGTCGACGTCCAGTGCGTCGCCGTCGAGTTTCAGAATGACCGAGGGCCGCACGCCTTCGGGCTGGCGCGCATCGATCGCGCCATGGAACTTGGCATTGCCGAGGACGAGTTCGAGATCCTCGAAGGCCTGCCGCTGTTCGGTCATGTCGACCTTCGCGCTGAAGCCCGCGGCCGGCAGCTTGCGGATCGCCTCGTCGATGTCGCGCGACACCCAGGCGGCAAACCCGGATGGCTGCGCGACGGCGAGCAGCAGCGATCCGGTAAAGCGGAAGTCGTCCCCGGTGCTGATGAAGCCGCTCGCCTCCACGGTCGTGCGTCCCGGCAGCGTCGCGGCGGACGATTTCAGCGTCCATCCCCCCTCGCCGGGTTCGGCCTCCAGGCGCACGTCGCGTATCGTCGTGTCGCCGACGACGACGGCCGGAAGATCGATGTCGATGGATCCGGGAATGACGGGGGTCGGAAGCGCCGTCAGCGCCGTCTCGATCGCCTTGACGCGCTGCGACAGCGTCAGACCGGCGGCGCCCTCGCCGCCCAGGGTCTCGTCGAAGCGGATCTGCGCACCTCTCCCCGAAACCGAGAAGCGCGGCTCCGCGCCGAAGCTGATCGAGGCCGAACCGTCTGCGGTATAGGGATCGACCAGTGGCCCCGTCTCGAACCGGACCTCCTCCAGCGCGAGGCCCGCATTGTCCATCGAGAAATTGCCCTTGAGGCGGTTGCCGGGTCCCGCCTCCCTGGCCGCGGCCTGGCTCGCGGCATCGCTTCCCGGCTTCGGCTGGCTCTGGTCGACGCGAAACGTTCCCGCATAGACCAGGCTGCCGTCCCGTGCGGCAACGGCGCCGTCGGCCTCGACCGTCATCGGATACTGGACAGGCTCGAGCCGGACCCTGAGCCGCATCCTGTCTTCGGCGTCCACCGGGCCCGTCGCGCCGGAAAGCGCCGCCTGGTGGCCGTCGAGGCGCAGCGTCCCGTCGAAGCGCCATGGCCCCGACAGCGCCGTTGCCGACACCGTGGCATTGACCTCCGACAGGAGATGGGTGCGCCCGCTGAGCGTGTGACGGACCTCGATGCGACCCTCCGTGATGGTCAGGCGCTCGACGGAAATGCGCGCGGCGTCGAAGGGCGAGGAAGGCCGCACCGCCCAGTCGATGCTGCCATCCTCGGCGACGTCGACGACGCCCCTGGGGCGCACCATGCGCATGTCAAAGATATGCACCTCGCCGCTCATGAAGGGCGCGAGCTCGGCGTCCATGGAGAAGGTCTCGATGGTCATCGCGGCCTTGCCGTCCGGTCCGCCGCCGACCGACACGTCGGAGAAGGTCACCGAGGGAAACGGCAGGAGCCGCGCGGTCGCCTCGCCCTCTACGGTCACCTTGCGGCCGAGTATGGCGCTCGCCTCGCGTTCGAAATCGGCGCGGTAGCTCGTCCAGTCGATGAAATACGGCCCCACCAGCGCCGCCGTCAGCGCCAGTACGAGCAGTCCTCCCACCAAGACGAACAGACGTGCCAGAATCATACCCCGAAGCTTTTTCGCAGGTTCCCGGCCACTCTATCCCCATCACTCTGTCGATAAAGTGGCATTGTGCGCGGCGAGGCAGCCTGCACCGCCTCCACGCATGCCGCGCGGCCAGATATCCCGCCTGCCACTACCCCGGCATGGAAAAGATCTTGCCCGGATTGAGAATGCTGTGCGGATCGAGCGCCGACTTTATCGCGCGCATCACGTCGACGCCATGGCCGAGTTCATGCTCGAGGAACGCCGTCTTGCCCTGGCCGATGCCATGCTCGCCGGTGCAGGTCCCCTCCATAGCGATCGCCCGCATGTTGAGCCGCGACACGAAGGTCTCGCAGCGCTCGATCTCGGCGGGGTCGTTGACGTCCATCAGCACCAGCGTATGAAAATTCCCGTCGCCGACATGCCCGACGATCGGCGCGATCAGCCCCATCTCGGCGATGTCGGCCTCGGTCTCGGCGATGCATTCGGCCAGCCGCGAGATCGGCACGCAGACGTCGGTGGCGAGCCCCTTGGCGCCCGGCCTGAGCGCCACCGAGGCCCAGTAGGCGTCGTGGCGCGCCTTCCACAGCTTTGCCCGCTCCTCGGCCACCGTCGTCCACTGGAACGGCCCGCCGCCGAATTCCGCCGCGATCTCGCCGAACGACTCGGCCTGCTCCGCCACGCCGGCATCCGAGCCGTGGAATTCCACGAACAGGCAAGGGCTCGGCGCATAGTCGAGCTTCGAATAGGCGATCATCGCTTCCATCTGCAGCTGGTTGGCAAGCTCGATGCGCGCCACCGGTATCCCCATCTGGATCGTGGCGATCACCGCCTGGCAGGCCGCATCGACGCTCGGAAACGGGCAGACGCCGCCGGAAATCGCCTGCGGTATCCCGTAGAGCTTCAGCGTCAGCGAGGTGATCACGCCGAGCGTGCCCTCGGAGCCCACCAGGAGCCGCGTCAGGTCGTAGCCGGCAGAGCTCTTCTTCGCGCGCTTGCCGGTGGTGATCGACGAGCCGTCGGCCATCACCGCCGTCAGCGACAGCACGTTTTCGCGCATCGTCCCGTAGCGCACAGCGTTCGTCCCCGAGGCGCGCGTCGCTGCCATGCCGCCCAGGCTCGCATTGGCGCCGGGATCGATCGGGAAGAACAGGCCGGTGTCGCGCAGATGCTGGTTGAGCGCCTCGCGCGTCACGCCGGGCTCCACCACGCAGTCGAGATCTTCTGCATTGACCGCCAGCACCCGGTTCATCCGCGACGTGTCGAGCGAGATGCCGCCGCCCGGCGCGTTGACCTGGCCCTCCAGCGACGAGCCGGTGCCGAACGCGATCACCGGCACGCGATGCGCCGCGCAGACCGCGACGATGGTCTGCACCTCCTCGGCATTTTCCGGAAACACCACGCCGTCGGGCATCTGCGTCGGGATGTAGGTCGTCGTATGCGCGTGCTGCTCGCGCATCGACTGTCCGGTCTGGAACCGTTCGCCGAAGCGCTGCTTCAGGATGCCGACGACCAGGCTTGTCGCCGATTCGTCGCGCTCGACCAGTCTGAGGTCGCTCAAGGCCATGATTTCCTCCGCGAATGGACCATCGCGGGCCCACCGTCTTCTTCTATTCTGCCTGTGATGCGCCGCCGATGCGCCGGCGCGTCCGTCCGTGTCACTGTGGCGACGCGGCACGGTTTGTCCAGAGCCACGAAGGAATTGTCCATGTCAGAGCCCTCCCCCTTTGTCTCGGCGACGATGACGATCGAGAAGGACTGGATCGACTACAACGGCCATCTCAACATGGCCTACTACAACGTTCTCTTCGACCGCTGCATGGACCAGGCGCTCGACCGTCTGGGCGCGGGCGCCGCCTATGCGCGCGAGCGCCGCATGACGATCTACACCGCGGAGGTGCATATCTGCTACGTCCAGGAACTGCATCTCGGCGACGTGGTCACTGTCTCCTTCCAGATGCTCGACCATGACGAGAAGCGGTTCCGCGCCTTCCAGGAAATCCGCCATGTCGACGGCTGGCTCGCCGCCACCTCGGAAACCCTGTCTTTGCATGTCGACATGGCCGGGCCGAAGGTCGCGCCCTTTCCCGCCGATGTGCTGGCCAATGTCGCGGCGATGCGTGCCGCCCACGCAGGCCTGCCTATGCCGGAACGGGCGGGGCGGTCGATCGGAATCAGGCGCAAATAGCCTTTTCGCGGCCACCGCCGCCGCCCGCCGTCGTCGCCCGCGGCGCGGCGCGTTGCCGCAGCGGCAGTATCGTCCCCGCCGTTGCGTCAGGCGGCGACAACGGCGACATTAACTCATGTATTTCAATGCCTTGCACGAAAATGATGACTCTGGTCCTGATGCATCGCCAGGTCGGCCATACGCAGAATCCCGCAACAAGGCCCGCCCGCTCTGTCCCCCGCTAAATGCATGCATCGATTGAACCTTTCCCGCCGCCCGCCCGTTGATCGGCCTGAAAAGGAATGAGCGAGCGAGGGAATCATGGATTGGATAGCCAAGAGTGAGCCAGGCAATGCCTGGCACATGACGGACAGCCTCCATGCCGAACACGGCAAGGGCGATCCGTTCGCCGCCGCCATCCGGGCGACCCGGATGTCGATGATCATCACCGACCCGCGCCAGCCCGACAACCCGATCGTCTTTGCCAACGACGCCTTCCTCAAGCTGACCGGCTATGACCGCGAGGAGGTGATCGGCCGCAACTGCCGTTTCCTGCAGGGACCCGCTTCCAGCCCGGAGGCGATCGATGGGATTCGCGCGGCGATCGGCTCACGCGAATCGATCAGCGTCGACGTCCTCAACTACCGCAAGGACGGCTCGTCCTTCTGGAACGCGCTCTACATCAGCCCCGTCTCGAACGAGCAGGGCGAATTGCAGTTCTATTTCGCCTCGCAAATCGACGTGAGCGACCAGAAGCGCTCGCAGCGCCGGCTGGAATTCGAGAAGGAGCGCTTCGAGGCCGCCGTCCAGGCCCGCACCAGCGAACTCGAGGCCGCGCTGGCCGCGCAGGCGACGCTGCTGCATGAGGTCGACCACCGCGTGAAGAACAATCTGCAGATGATTTCGTCCCTGATCGTCATGCAGAGCCGCGCCATCGAGGACGACTCCGTCAAGCGCTCGCTGCGCGCCATGCTGGAGCGCATCGAGGCGCTCTCGACGGTGCATCGCCGGCTCTACCAGTCGCGCGACGTCAGCCGCTTCGACGTTTCCGATTTCGTCCGCGACCTCGTGTCCGATCTTCTGTCGGCCTCGGGACGGCCGGACCTGCGTTCTGTGCTCGATCTCGATCCGGTGGTCATATCGGCGGAGAAGGCGACCCCCGTCGCCCTCATCATCAATGAGCTCGTCACCAATGCGCTCAAGCATGCGTTCGGTGACGGCGCGGACGCGGCCGGCAAAGGCAAGCTCGGCGTCCAGCTGCGCCGCATCGACGGCCACTTCACCGTCGAGGTCTCTGACAATGGCAAGGGCATGCCCGTGTCCGACGGCAAGGGCAACTCAAGTTCATTCGGCATGAGGCTGATCCGCTCGCTCGGCAAGCAGCTTCACGCCGACATCCAATGGCACGACGCGGCGCCAGGCACGCGCGTGCTGATAGCAATGCCTGTTGGAAAGGACGTGCTCGGTGAGTGACATGAGTGAGCCGCTAAAGGTCTTGATCGTCGAGGACGAGGCACTCCTGGCGATGGAACTGGAGAGTCTGGTGGAGGATGCCGGACACAGCGTCGTCGGCTGGGCGACGTCGTCGAGCGAGGCCCGCGCCATGGTCGACACGCTTGCGGCCGACATCGCCTTCGTCGACGTCCATCTGACCGATGGTCCGACAGGGGTCAGCGTCGCGGAATACATCGCGTCGAAAAAGTGCTCGATGGTGGTGTTCATGACCGCCAACCCCAAGCGCATTCCCGAAAGCTTCTGCGGCGCCATCGGTGTCATCGCAAAACCCTACACGATGAACGGGCTGATGGCCGCCCTGCGCTATCTTCAGGAAGGCGTTCGCCGCCCGCCCCCGGTATCGGCGCTGCCGGTCGGGTTTACCCTGTCGCCGACGTTCAGCCACGACTGGGCGCCGGCGGGCTGAACCGAAAACAGTTCACCCTGGCGCGGCGGGTTCGCTGCGCCAGATATCCGGCAGCCCTCGCGTTCCGCCATCGATCGGATCGGTCTGCGGCAGTTCCACCGCTTCCACGGCGCGTTCGGCTTCCGCCAGCGGGACATCACCAGGCCGCACGATGTCGCCGCTCTGGCCCGGCGGATAGCCGCCCGCCATCAGGAAATCGCTCGATGCAGCCAGCCGCCTGTGGCCGACGCCGGCCGGAATGACGACAACGTCTCCTCGTGCGACCTCCACCTTGGCACCGGCCTCGCCGCCCAGTCCGATCGTCGCCGATCCCGCCACGCAGCTCAGCACCTCGTGGCCCTTGGTGTGGAAATGCCAAAACGGAAACACCGTATAGACCCAGGTCCCGGCCCAGCCATTGCGCCGGTAAAGCGCGCAGACCGCCGCGCCGTCCGCTTCGGAAGCCATCAGCCGCCCGCGCCAGAACAGCAGCGGCAACCGGCTGTTCGGAATGCCGCCGTCGGGCCCGAACGTCAGGATCTGCGGCTCGGCCATCGTTTCCTTCCAGCCAGCGCTGACACTGTGCGATCGCCGGATATTCTCACGCATCCAGGGTTCAGAACAACCGCTTGAAAATAGAAGCCACGCTGACGACCCACTCCCCCTTGTGGGGGTCCGAAGGACGGGCGAGACCCGTGGCTCGCCCAAATAGAGGGTGGAGGTGCACCGTCCTCGCCCCGGATGGAGCAGGCCCCTAAGGGTCGTCATTCCGGGGCGCGAAGCGAACCCGGAATCCAGAGGGGTGATTTGGAAGAACAGTGTCTGTCGCCTGGATGAAAGCTGCGTCACCGGCATCGCAGGACGGCGAGGATGGGCGGTGCTCTGGATTCCGGGTTCCGCTACGCGGCCCCGGAATGACGCTATGCGCGACGCCTGTTCCATCAGGTGCACAGCGACCAAACCTGTGAGCTTCAAGGACCGAAGCGCAAGGTCGATTTCAGACCGCCCTCACCTGAATCTCAGGAAGCCAGCTTCTCCTTGAAGAACGCCACGGTCCTGCTCCATGCCAGGTCGGCCGCCTCCTTGTTGTAGCGCGCTTCCGACGTGTCGTTGTTGAAGGCGTGCTGCACCCCGTCATAGATCTCGACGGTGAATTCCTTGCCGGCAGCTGTCAGCGCGGCCCTGTACGCCTCGATCCCGGCGTTGATGCGCTCGTCCTGCCCGGCATAGTGCAGCAGCAGCGGAGCAGAAATCTTTGCCACGTCCTCGGTCTTGGCCTGCCGCCCGTAATAGGCGACGCCCGCATCGAGGTCGGGCGCGTTCACCGCGAGGTCGTTCACCGCGCCGCCGCCCCAGCAGAAGCCGACCGCGCCCACCTTACCGTTGCCGGCCTCATGCGCGGCGAGGAAGGCGACGGTGGCGACACCGTTGGCGATCGTCTGCGCCGGGTCGAGCTTTCCGATCATCTCGCGCGCCTGATCCTCGTCGGCGGGTGTGCCGCCTGCAGGCGATAGATAGTCAGGCGCCAGCACGACAAAGCCCTCCAGCGCCATGCGCCGCGCCACGTCGCGCGTATGCGGGTTGAGGCCCCGGTTTTCGTGGATGACGATGACGGCGGGCAGCTTTCCCGTCTCGCCCGCCGGCCGCGCCAGATAGCCCTTCATCTCGCCGCTGGCGCCCGCCCAGGTGATGTCCTCAGCCGTCACCCGCGCGTCGTCCTCGGCAACGATCGCCGCCTGCGCGGAACTTGCCGCCAGCATCGGCGCGATCATGGCGGCCGCCGCCCCCGTACCCGCCAGCTTCGTCAGCTTTTCCATGAAGCCGCGGCGGTCGAGCGTCAGATGCGTGTATTCGTCATAGGCGTCGATCATCGCCTGGGTAATGGCCGGTCTGTCCATGTCGGTCTCCTCCCTGCTCCTCGGATCTGCGAGAATAGGGCGCGCGCCTGCCCGGTCCAGTAAAGGCTTGGTGACCTCCGGCAGTGCCGCGCTGATGCCCGGCGACAACAGGCCCGAAAATTCGCGCGGGCTTCGGCGCGCCGAACCACATGCAGGCAACGATTTCCGTTTCAACCGCGCCCGACCTTGAGTAATGTCTGCGCAATCGGTCTTTCCACGGGGGTAGTTGAGCTGATGAACCTCACCAGGCGTGACGTCGTTCTGGGCGGCCTTGCCGCCATGGCATCTGGCGCAGGCGTCGTGCCGGCCTTCGCGCAGGCCTCGTCCTATTTCGCCGGCACCCGGACCGATAATGGCGTGACGTTCAAGGCCACCAATTTCGCCAAGATCGACAAGAAGTGGCACCGCCAGGTCGTCAAGTACAAGAGCTCCGAGCCGGAAGGCACGGTGGTCGTCGATACCCGAAACCACTTCCTCTACCTCATCATGGAGAACCAGACGGCGATCCGCTACGGCGTCGGCGTCGGCAAGGAAGGTTTCCAGTGGTTCGGCCGCTCCTCGATCGACCGCAAGGCGCTGTGGCCGAAATGGACCCCGCCGCCCGAGATGCTGAAGCGCAACCCGGAATTGCCCAAATTCGTCGAGGGCGGCTCGCCAAAGAATCCGCTTGGGCCCCGCGCCCTCTATCTGCATCGCGACGGCGCCGATACCGGCTATCGCTTCCATGGCACGATCCAGCCCTGGAGCATCGGCACCGACGCCTCGTCGGGCTGCATCCGCATGTTCAACGAGGACGCCATCGATCTCTACCAGCGCTGCCCAATCGGCACCGCGGTCCAGGTCCTCAAGCACATCGCCGACCAGGCGGAAAAATCCAAGGCGCTGCCCGACACAGACGCGACGGCCGTACAATGAGGATCATCATGGGGGGTTCGACTGCCGCGCTCGCGCGCGGCATCCTTGTTGGCGCCGGCCTGATTACGCTCGCCGCCTGCTCGACCACGGGCAGCGGCGAAGTCGCGTCCGGCATCAACCCCAACACGATCGGCGAGACCAACGACCCGGCCGCCGGCTTCGAGAACGTCAAGCCCGGCTCCGAGCAGGATTTCATCCTCAATGTCGGCCGCCGCATCTTCTTCACCTCCGGCTCGGCGACGCTCGATTCGGTTGCCAGGGCGACACTCGACAACCAGGTCGCCTTCCTGAACCGCTATCCTCAGTGGTTCGCCAAGATGCAGGGCTTTGCCGACGATCCCGGCGGAGACGCCGCCATGGTGTCGCTGTCGCAGAAGCGTGCCGACGCGGTGATGAGCTATCTCGTCGCCGGCGGCATCGCGCCGAACCGGCTCTGGGCCAAAGGCTATGGCAAGGACCGCCCCGTCTGCACCCGCACCGAAAACGAGTGCCGCGTCCAGAACCGCCGCGTCGTGGTCAACCTGCAGGAAAAGCGCGACGAGACGATGTGATTTGGCGAGGCCGCCATATTGTGGGGGTCAGCAGGCCTCGCCTCTCGCCGTCATTCCGGGGCCGCGCAGCGGAACCCGGAACCCAGAGCGCGGACCTAGCGCATCGGGTGCGCCGATCATGATCGCTGTCTACGTTCGTCCAGGCGTCCGGCCAATCCTTTGGCATCGAAGCTCTGGATTCCGGGTTCGCTCCGTGCCCCGGAATGACGGGCTCCTACTCCCCTACTCCCCTACTCCCCTACTCCCCTACTCCGCATGCAACCCATAACGCTCCACCGTCGCCGGATGGATCAACTTGGCATGGATGGTGAGCAGCACCAGCTGCGCGTCGAAACTGTCGGGATTGTCGAGCGCCGCCTCGATGCGCGCCTCCGCGTTGACCGCAGGCTCCTCGCCATTGGCCTCGGCAAACACGTCGCGCCCGAGCGCGCAATAGGCAACGAGATGCGCGACGAAGGGATAGGCTTCCTCCGGCGGATCGCCGGACGGATCGGCGTCCTTCATCAGGTTGGCGATGGCGAGCTTGGCGCCTTCGGGCACGCGCGCCGGATGCAGGTCGAAGATGCGCAGCGCGGCGTCGAGCGCGCGCAGATCCTCCGACCGGCCGAAACGCCCCAGAAACCCGATCGAGGAAAATTTCCGCGCCATCGCTCGTGTAGCCTCCACCCTGGCCTACCCAGATCGGCATCGGGATGACGCAAGTCAAGGCGGCCGCGCGTTCCCGCAAGCGCCATGCGCACCACGCCGCCCTCTTCGTCGGTAAAATATACCTATGACTGACCGATAACGTGCTAGAGTCTTTGCAGGCAGGCGTGGTCCTGCCCGCGAGGCATCGCAGTGAAGCAGGATCATCATCGTTCGACGGCGCTGCAAACGGCGATGTTCGAGGCGATTTTCGAGTTCGAGCAATCCCATCTGACCGACAACGTCGTGGTCCTGGATCGCTTTTCGATCGTTCTTGCCCGTGCGCTGTTGAGCGCCGGCCGCGCGCTCGAACTGCCTGATGTGACCGTAAAGCCATTGCAGATCGCGATCTGGAACTACCAGAGACATCTCTCGGCCCCGCCCACCCTGTAAGGCGAAGCGCCCAGGGCCAGGATCACGCACTCCCCTCCGGGTACAAATCGGCAACGCTTCTGGCCTTTCCCCCGCGAATCACTACATTCCCCCAGACATGTCCGCATTCCCCGACGATCCGCTGTCCTTCGACGACGGCCCCACGCCGCCCGCGCCGCAGGGCATCGCCGCGCGCGCCATGGCCGCGCGCCGCGGCGCCCCCGCCGAGCCGGACTATCTGAAGGGCCTCAACCCCGAGCAGCGCCTCGCCGTCGAGACCACCGAGGGCGCGGTCCTCGTGCTCGCCGGTGCCGGCACGGGCAAGACGCGCGTGCTGACCACCCGCATCGCCCATATCCTGGCCACCGGCCGCGCCTATCCCAGCCAGATTCTTGCCGTCACCTTCACCAACAAGGCGGCGCGCGAGATGAAGCACCGCGTCGGCATGCTTGTCGGCGAACAGGTCGAGGGCATGCCCTGGCTCGGCACCTTCCATTCCATCGGCGTAAAGATGCTGCGCCGCCATGCCGAGCTCGCCAGCCTGCGCTCGGATTTCACCATTCTCGACACCGACGACGTCATCCGGCTGATCAAGCAGCTCATCCAGGCGGAAGGTCTCGACGACAAGCGCTGGCCGGCGCGCCAGTTCGCCCAGATGATCGACGGCTGGAAGAACAAGGGCCTCGGCCCCGCCGACATCGCGGAGGGCGACGCGCGCGCCTTCGCCAACGGCAAGGGCCGCGAGCTCTACGCCGCCTACCAGGAGCGCCTGAAGACGCTCAACGCCTGCGACTTCGGCGATCTCTTGACCCACCCGATCCGCATCTTCCGCGCCAATCCCGACGTGCTGAAGGAATACCACCGGAAATTCAAATACATCCTGGTCGACGAGTACCAGGACACCAACACCGCGCAATACATGTGGCTGCGGCTCCTGGCGCAGCGGCCGGGCTCGACCTCCACCTCCCCCTCGAGGGGGGAGGTCGCGCCGCGTAGCGGCGCGGGTGGGGGTGATGGCGTTCACCCCACCCCGTCGCTTCGCGACGACCCTCCCCCTCAAGGGGAGGGTGACTGGCGCTCTTCGGCCGAAGGCCGCAAGCCCGACCGGGCGTCCGAGCCTATGCGAGGCCCCCGCGGAGGGCCCGCGCCGGCAGGCGCGGAACAGCCCGTGAGCGAAAACCAAGTCAACATCTGCTGCGTCGGCGACGACGACCAGTCGATCTATGGCTGGCGCGGCGCCGAGGTCGACAACATCCTGCGCTTCGACAAGGATTTCCCCGGCGCCACCGTCATCCGGCTCGAGCGCAACTACCGCTCCACCGCCCATATCCTGGGCGCCGCCTCCCACCTCATCGCCCACAATGAGGGACGTCTCGGCAAGACGCTGTTCACCGAGCGCCCCGCCGGCGACGACGCAAAAGTCAATGTCCACGCCGCCTGGGATTCCGAGGAGGAGGCGCGCGCGGTCGGCGAGACCATCGAACAGTTCCAGCGCCAGGGCCATCTCCTGAACGACATGGCGATCCTCGTCCGCGCCTCCTTCCAGATGCGCGAATTCGAGGACCGGTTCGTGACGCTTGGCCTCAACTACCGCGTCATCGGCGGCCCGCGCTTCTACGAGCGCCAGGAAATCCGCGACGCGATGGCCTATTTCCGCGTCATCGCGCAAGGCGCCGACGACCTCGCCTTCGAGCGCATCGTCAACGTCCCCAAGCGGGGCTTGGGCGAATCCGCCATCCGCCAGGTCCACGACACGGCGCGCGCGCTTCGCGTCCCCATGCTGGAGGCAGCCGGAAAACTGGCCGAATCCGACGAGATGAAGCCAAAGCCCCGCGCAGCACTGCGCGAAGTCGCCGCGAATTTCGCCCGCTGGCAGGCCGCACTCGAAAACACGCCGCACACCGAACTTGCCGAGACGGTGCTGGAGGAATCCGGCTACACCGACATGTGGAAGAACGACCGTTCCGCCGAGGCGCCTGGCCGGCTCGAAAACCTGAAGGAGCTGATCCGCTCCATGGAGGAATACGAGTCGCTGCGCTCCTTCCTGGAGCATGTCGCGCTGGTCATGGATGCCGAGCAGAACGCCGAGCTCGACGCGGTCAACATCATGACGCTGCATTCGGCCAAGGGGCTCGAGTTCGAGACCGTCTATCTCCCCGGCTGGGAGGAGGGCCTGTTTCCCCACCAGCGCTCGCTCGACGAGGGCGGCCGCTCCGGCCTCGAGGAAGAGCGCCGCCTCGCCTATGTCGGCCTGACGCGGGCAAAAAAGAACCTGCATCTGTGGTTCGTCTCCAACCGCCGCATCCACGGCCTGTGGCAGTCCACCATCCCCTCGCGCTTCCTCGACGAACTGCCGGAAGCCCATGTGGAAATCGCTGACGCCGGCAACAGCTACGGCGGCTACGGCAATTCCTACGGCGGCGGCTCGTTTGCCGGCGGCCGCAGCGGCCAGGGCGGCGGCTTCGGCCGCCAGAACCCCTACGGCGCCTCCCGCTTCGACACGCTGGGCTCTGAGACCGGTGCCGAAGGCATCGGAAGCGCCGGTGGCGCTTTCGAAGGTCGAGGAGGCCGGGTCGCTGCCGCAGGCAGCGGGCACCCGGCGGGAGGCGGTCGCGGCGATCAGGGAGAAAGCGGCGGCGGTTCCTTCTCCAACACCTACGCCACCCCAGGCTGGGCGCGCGCCCAGGCCAACAAGACGGAAGCCACCGACCGCAACTGGGGCACCCGCTCCGGCCCCTCGGTCGAGCGCATCGGCTATGGCGAAACCGATAGCGGCTTCGGCGCCGGCCGCTCCAGCGTCAAGGCCCGCACCATAGACGGCGAACTCGTCGCCAAATCCGTCTCCGACACGCCCTCGCCGTTTTCGGTCGGCGACCGCGTGTTCCACCAAAAATTCGGCAACGGCAATGTCTGCGCGGTGGAAGGCAACAAACTGACGATCGACTTTGATCGGGCCGGGCAAAAGCGGGTGCTGGACGGGTTTGTCACGGGGGTGTGAATGTCATAATTATTGATTTCACTTCTGCACGGAAAATGGAAAGATTGCGGCGCAAGAAACATCAGAGCCATGAATGACCCACGCGCCATAGCGAATTATATTCTCGACGAATTCGAGAGAGACGGCATTAGTGTAACTAACATTACGCTACAGAAGCTAATCTATTTCTGTCATGCGTTTCATTTGTTTGAAACTGGGCGTCCACTTGTTTCTGGATACTTTGAGGCTTGGCAGTTTGGACCCGTTCATCCTAGTGTTTATAGAGCATTTAAGAAGTTTGGCGCATCGAAGATAACGGAACGCGCACACAGATACGATCCAACGACCAACGCTACTACAGAAATCGAGCCAATTGGGGATAGTCAGGCGAAAAAAATCATTCGGTCTGTGCTCGCGCGTTTTGGGGGTCTGACCGCAGGTCAACTTGTGGATTTGACACACGCACCCAAAGGGCCGTGGCATTTTGTTGTGGAAAGCGCAAAAATTTCTGCGAATCTTGGACTTCGAATCTCTGACCATGTTACTATTGAAAGGTTTAAGCACCTGAAACTGGCGGTGGGGGCGGCGCCTAAGATCGGAGAACCTGGTGAAGATACGCCGTTTGTCTGAGACTGATCTGGCCCGCTTTGGCGTTATGCAGCGCGATGAAAGGAAAGTTGCGCTGCGCAAGCATAAATTTGGGCGCCCGCCTCACGACTACGATCCGGTGCGCTTAGCTCAGCCGGACATCCTCAATCGCCAAACTCAGCTGTTTGGAGACACATCAAGGACAGCGTGGCAACATATCGAACGGTCAATCACCTCGCGTGCCGAAACCGAATCTGAACGAGACTACAATTTAGCCGTGGCAAAAAGCCTCTATAGCTTCTCGATCGATAGAGAAATTGTTTCGCGAGACCGCCCACTGTCCGTTTGGACAATCGGTTTCGGCCAAAGCGTGAAATTCTGGCCAAACTACATTAGCGTTTTGCGTGCAGATGGCGGCGGCCGTCCGATCGCCGAAATTCCGTTTCATGACTATCGTCTTTCTAAGCGCCTAAACAAGGAAGCCAGACGCTTTGTATTTTCGGTGATGCATGAGCGGACCCGCGCACTAGATGATGATCTCGGAAACGTCGAGCTAGCCATATATCAATTTAATAAAGCCGAGGACGGTTCGCGCATTCTGCGGCGACACTGCGACCGCAGCATTGTCCTTTATAGTTTCGATGAGCTCAACGAGATGATTTCAGATACCTACCAGCAATGGTTTGAAGTGTTGGAAGAACGACAGGAACAGACACGTCGGACGGGTACGGGCGGTCCGTCGAATCCGATGGGATTTTAGCTGTCACCTGCCCTTTCCACGGAGATCTCTTCCATGGCAATCTGGGGCAGATCCTCTGCTTCGTCATCCTAGGGCGGAGCCGAGCGCAGCGAAGGCGCAGACCCTAGGATCCATGCCGTGACCTGAACGGCCCGGGGGCGGCGCAGAACGCGCGCACCTCCCTTCTCCCCCTGTGGGAGAAGGTGGATCGGCGCACTTGCGCCGAGACGGATGAGGGGTGCTCCAGCGGGGCGCTCTACCGAACACCCCTCATCCGCCTTCACTGCGTTCAGGCACCTTCTCCCACAGGGGGAGAAGGGAAGTCGTCGCGAACGCTTCAGCCAAATCCTCCGTCCCGTTTATCCCCCCTCCCGCCCCCTCCCGTATACTCCCCGGCCGAAAGGAGCGTCCGGCCATGAACATCGCGATCGACCATGACCGGCAGGCGCTGGTGGGCATTCTGGCGATGCTGGTCGCCATGGCAGGGTTGAGCGCCGGGCGCGCAACCCTGCCGCGCCGGCTGCGCAATGCGGTGCTGCGCCTCCTGCGCCCGGCGGAGGCCGCGACGCGGCGGCTCGCCATCGCGCTCGCGCGCGGCCTCGTGGTGACCCTCGCCGCCCCGCGCCTGCGCCTTGCCACCCCGTCGCGACGCAACCCGGCCGTGGGCCGGAAGGTGGATGCCAGCGGCCGCGCCCTCCATTCGACCGGCATCATCTGGCCCCCCGGCATGGCGCCTCCAGCGCAAATGCTTCCCCTGCGCCCCCTCGCCCTGCCGCTCGTCGACCCGCTGCGCAATCCCTTTGCCCGCCGGCCAGACCATGTGCCGCCGCACCTTGTGCCGCGCATTTCCGCGCCCGGCTTCAGCGATCCACGCGCCCTCGTGCCGCCGCCGACGCCCGACGACCTGCTCGACGCGCGCCGCCTCGCCCTGCGGATTTCGGCACTTGGCGCCGCGCTCGACGATCTGCCGAAACAGGCACTGCGTTTCGCGCGCTGGCAGGCCCGCCAGACGCGCTCACGCGACCGCGTCGCCGACGGGTTGCAACACGACGGCACGGCAGGCGGCCTGCATGATGTGAAGCTCGCCGGCAGTCTCAGCCAGCAGAAAAAACGCCGCTGGCCGCTGCGCCCCGGCCGACCGCCCGGCACGCGCCGCCGCAGGCGCCACGAGGTCCACGACATCCTCGCCCACGCCCATGAACTGGCCGTCTTCGCGCTGGCCCATCCCGACACGTCATGACGTCACCGAATTCGCCTGCCGCGCCGCCTTCCCCTCTGGATCCTTTGGTCCGGGGACAGTCTGCTTTTCTTTCCGCGGAAGGGTGGGTCCGGGGACAGTTTACTTTCTTTCCGCAGAAAGGCGCCGCTGCAGCAATGCTTGCGCGGGCGGAAAAAAGTAAACTGTCCCCAGCCCCTACTCCCCTACTCCCCTACTCCCCTACTCCCCTGCTCCCCTGCTCCCTACTCCCTTCCCCCCTGGCTCAAGCGAATTGATGTGACAGGGCAGCATCCCTGACCTAGACACTCCCCCTTTCCAAACGCGATGTCGCCCGTGCCCCTGCATGCCCCCTCCATCTCCCGCGATATCATCGACGGCGCAAAGCTCGGCCTGCCGGTGGTTGTGGCCTCCGCGCCCTTCGGCATGTTGTTTGGTGCTGTCGCGGTCCAGAACGGCCTGTCGGTCTTCGAGGCCGTCTTTGCCACCGCCACGATCTTTGGCGGCGCCAGCCAGATGGTCGGCGTCGAACTGTTCGGCCAGAACGTCGCGCCCTGGCTGATCGTCCTGTCGATCTTTGCCGTCAACTTCCGCCACATCCTCTATTCCGGCGCGCTCGGCCGCCGCATCGCCCACTGGCATCCGGCAAAGCAGGCGCTCGGCTTCTTCTTCCTGACGGATCCGCAATATGCCGAGTCGGAAATCCGCGGCGAGCGCGGCGAGACGGTCAGCTTTGCCTGGTACATGGGCATGGCGGGCATCATCTATGTCTTCTGGCTGATGTTCGGCTGGGTCGGCGCCAGTTTTGGCCGGCTGGTGCCCGACGCCCATGCGCTCGGGCTCGACTTCCTGCTGCCGATCTATTTTCTCGGCATGGTCATGGGCTTCCGCAGCCGGCCGCGCTGGCTGCCCATCGTGGCCATCTCAGCGATCGCCTCCATCGTCGCCTTCAAGACCATCGGCTCGCCATGGCATGTTTCCGTCGGTGCGGCCGCCGGCGTGCTGTTTGCCGCGCTCATGCCGGTCCAGGAAAACGAGGGCGACACGCCGTGAGCACCACCGTCTGGATCATCATCGCGGCGGCCATCGCCACCTATCTGACCCGGGTCGGCGGCCACCTCGTCCTGTCGCGCTTCGAAAAAGTCCATCCGCGCGTCGAGGCCGGGCTCAACGCCGTCCCGGCCGCCGTCCTCACCACCCTGGTGGCGCCGGCCGCGATGAATGCCGGTCCGGCAGAACTGATCGCGCTGGCGGTTGCCGGGCTCGTCTCGCTGCGCAGCGGCATGCTCACCATGTTCCTCGCCGGCGCCGCCGTGCTGATCGCGCTGCGCCAGTTCATGGGGTGAGACGGGGGACGCCTAGTGCGCCAGCTTGGGCAGCGGCGCCGTCGCCTTTTCCAGCCAGGCCAGCGTCTCGCCGTCCAGCATAGGCCCGATCTCGGCAAGCACCCGGGCATGATAGGTATCGAGCCAGTGCAGCTCGTCGCGGGTCAACAGCTCGGCCTGCAGCAGGCGCGTGTCGAACGGCGCCAGCGTCAGCGTCTCGAAACCGTGCATGGCGATGTCGCCACCCGCCTGCGGCTCGGCCGGCGTCACCACGATCAGGTTCTCCAGCCGGATCCCGTAATGCCCGTCCTTGTAGTAGCCGGGCTCGTTGGACAGGATCATGCCTTCCAAAAACTTTTCCGTGCCGGTGCGCGCGATGCGCTGCGGCCCCTCATGCACGGAGAGATAGGAGCCGACGCCGTGGCCGGTGCCATGCGCGAAATCCAGTCCACGCTGCCAAAGCGCCATGCGCGCGATAGCGTCGATCTCCGAGCCGCGCGTGCCGGCGGGAAAGCGCAGCATGGAAATCTGGATCATGCCCTTCAGCACCAGCGTGTAGCGTTCGCGCATCTCCTCGCTCGGAATTCCAACCGGCACGGTGCGGGTGATGTCGGTGGTGCCGTCCTGATACTGTGCGCCGGAATCGAGCAGGAAAAGCTCGCCCTGGCCAAGCACCCGGTTGGTCGCGCGCGAAACGCGGTAATGCATGATCGCGCCGTTCGGCCCGGAGCCGGAGATGGTGGAGAACGACACGTCGCGCAGCGGCATCTGCGTCTCCTCGCCGGTCTTGCGGCGAAACTCCTCCAGCGCAGTCACCGTCGCGATCTCGTCGATGGTGCCCGGCGCCTGGGCGTCCAGCCAGCACAGCATCCTGGCGACAGCTGCGCCGTCGCGGCGGTGCGCGGCGCGCGCGCCGGCGAGTTCCGCGGCATTCTTGGTGGCGCGCGGCAGGCGTGCCGGGTCGGCAACCGACACCACCGTGCCGCCATTGTCGGCCACCAGCATGCGCAGCCGCTCGGCCGCCAGCGCCGGGTCCAGCGCGATGCGTGCGCCGCTGCGCGCCAGCTCGGCGAGATCGGCCTCGAGCGACGATGGCGGGCGCAGTTCGCACAGCTGGGTCATGTAGGCCTCGGCCGTCATCGGCAGCTTGCGCTTGTCGATGTGGACGCGGTGCTTTCCGTCCGCGGCAACAATCGCAAAGCCCAGCGCGAGCGGCGTGTGCGGCACGTCGCTGCCGCGAATGTTGAACGCCCAGGCGAGCGAGGACGGGTCGGTCAGCACGGCATGCGTCGCGCCCTGCCCCTCGATCGCGCGCGCCAGACGCGCCAGCTTGTCCCTGGCAAGCTCGCCGGCAAACGCGATCGGATGGATGTTGACCGGTTCCAGCGGCGGCCCGGGCTGCCCGGCCCACAGCGCGTCGATCGGGTTTGCTTCGACCGCCACCAGCTCCGCGCCCTTCTCCTCCGCGGCCGCCTTCAGCGCTTTTACATCACCGATCGTGTGCAGCCAGGGATCGAAGCCGAGCCGCGCGCCCTTGCCTATGTTCTGCTTCACCCATTCCGGCGGCGGCGTGGCGATCAGGCTCTCGATGGAGAACACGTCGAGATCGACTTCGGCGCGCACCTGCAGCGTATAGCGGCCATCGACGAAGACATAGGCCCGGTCGGTCATCACCAGTGCCATGCCGGCCGAGCCAGAAAAGCCGGTCAGCCACTTCAGCCTCTCGGACCGGCGCGCCACATACTCGCCCTGATGCTCGTCGGCGCGCGGCACGAAGAAGCCGTCGAGGCCCTCGTTGGCCAGCCAGGCGCGCAGCAGCGCCACACGGCCCGCACCCAGGCTCGGATCGCTCGTCTCGTCGAAAGTCTGGAACATCGGGCGGGCACCATGGATCGGATTCGCTGGCGCGACCGTAGCGGCGGGCTCCTTCGGTGGCAACGCCGATACCCCGGCTTGACGTCGGCCTGGCAACTGCCCGCTGCGGCGAATGCGGGTGCGAGCCATGCCGAAAACGCACTGCGATAAAAGGACAACATCCCTTACGTTTGTGGCCGTGGAGGACAAGACTACCCGGCTCGAAAGGCTGACGTCGATGAACACGCGATTCCCCAACCGCGGCGGCCTCTTCCGCTCCGTCCTCAACGCCTGCATCGCCTCTCGGCAGCGGCAGGCCGACCAGTACATGACCGGCGCGTTGCTGATGCTGGACGACGAAACGCTGAAGGCGAACGGGTTTACCCGCGAGGCGCTGGCGAAGCGCAAGAGCGCCTACTACCTCTGACGCCTGCTTGGCGCAAAAATTTGCTGCTAGCGCTTGAAGTGCAGCGTCACCCAGCCTTCACGGTGCAACGTGCGCACGTGGCGGAACTTGCTGCCGGCATAGGCGGCGACCACCGCATCGCGCTGCCGGTCGAGAATGCCCGAAAGCACCATCGAGCCGCCGGGCACGACATTGGCGAACATCCTTGGCGCGAGTTGCATCAGCGGCTTGGCCAGGATGTTTGCGACGATCAGGTCGAAGGGGCCGCGCGCAGAGAACACCGGATGGTGGAAACCTGCTGCGGTTCGTGTCTCGACGAACGAGGCCACGCCATTCAACCGCACATTCTCCTGCGCAACCCTCACCGCCACCGGATCGATGTCCGTCGCCAGCACCGGGATTCGTGCGAGCTTGGCAAGGGCAATGGCGAGCACCGCACTTCCGGTGCCGAGGTCCAGCGCGTTGCGGGGATGCTCGCGGCGCACCACATGCTGCAACACCTCGAGACAGCCGGCGGTGGTGCCGTGATGGCCGGTGCCGAAGGCAAGCCCCGCTTCGATCTCGACGGAGACGTCCCCGATGCCGCGTCTGTGGCGGTCATGCGCACCGTGAACGAAGACGCGGCCGGCACGCACTGGCTTCAGCCCGTCGAGCGACAGCGCGACCCAGTCGATGTCGGGCAGCATCTCGCGCTCGATCATCGCGGAGAGCTTGTGCCGTTGCAGGACGGCGTGGAGCCGCGCCTCGACCTCTGCCAGATCGCCATCCGCGTAGATCGACAATTCCTGCTCGCCGGAAGCCTCGTCGAGTTCCAATATCGCAAGCGGGAAACCGTCCTCCTCGAATTCCAGTTCGAGATCCGGAAAGATCGCGATGCCGGGCACGCGCCCGGCGGTGAAATGCAGCCGCGTCTGGGTCATCCGCTAGCCTTCTGCCGCCAGCCGCTTCAGCTTGGCCAACGCCGTGTCGGGATTCTCGCCATAGCCGATGGTGCCGAAGAACCCGCCGTTCGAATCGAGGAGCAGGATGGAGGCGGTGTGATCCATCGTGTAGTCGCCGTCGCCCGTCTCGACCTTGCGCGCGTAGATGTTGAAGGACTTCACCATCTCCGTCACTTTTGCCGGGTCCCCGGTTATGCCCGTGATTCGGTCGGAAAAATTGCTGATATACGTATCCATCGTGGCCGGCAGGTCGCGTTCCGGATCGACGGAGACGAAGAAGGCGCGGATGGCCTTGCCTTCGTCACCCAGCGTGGTCAGCCAGCTGCTGAGCTCCACAAGCGTCGTCGGGCAGACCTCCGGGCAGTGTGTAAAGCCGAAGAACACAACGCTCGGATGCCCGCGCAAAGCTGCCTGAGTGATCTCGGCGCCCTTCTGGTCCGTCAGCGCAAACGACCCGCCATAGGGCTGTTCGCTATTGCGGGCAGCATACCAGCTGAACCCGATGAAGCCGATGCCGGCAGCCATGAGCACGACTATGCCGACGAAGATGAAGCGCATCATGGGAGTGGTGCCTGTGACTTGTTCTGTGCGGTTTGGCTGTCGCCGGGACGCTTGGGTCCATAACCGGGTATGACGTACAGCACCATAGCCCTTGCCTCAGCCCGGCAATAGAGGCCATCTTGCCGCTGCGCGCAACCTTGCATGCCAACTCATCGACGGGAGACCTCCCATGGCCGAAACCTCGAAGCCCAGTGGATATTCCGGTCTTCAGATCGGCCTGCACTGGGCAGTCGCCCTTCTCGTGGTCATCCAGTATCTCGGCCATGACGGCATCGAACACGCATGGGACGCCTTCCGCGATGACGCGACGGCTGCGACGTCCTCGACGGTGTTGCTGCACATCGGCGCCGGCGCGTCGATCTTCGTTCTTTCGCTGTGGCGGCTTTGGCTGTGGCTCACCAGAGGCGCACCGCCCCTGCCGGAAAAGGAGCCGGCGCCATTGCGCTTCGTCGCTTCGGCAACGCACATCCTCATCTATGTGCTTCTCATCGGCATGCCGATTTCCGGTTCGCTCGCCTGGTTCGCGGGCATCGAGCAGGCCGGCGCGGCCCATGGACTTGCCACCAGCGTGCTGCTCGCGCTCGTCGCGCTCCATGTTGCAGGCGCCTTCTTCCAGCAGTTCGTTCTGAAAACACAGGTGCTGACCCGCATGGCGGTTCCGCAGGACTGAGCCCTGTCAGCAGGCCCTTGTTTCCGGCCGCCCGGCAACCCAATTGAGGCGCATCATTGGCATTTGCGGAGTTCTGCCATGCGCGCTGCCCTTATCGGTCTGTTGTCGATCCTGTCGGGCGCCCTTGCCGCACCCGTGATGGCGGATGAAGTCGGAAAGGTCGGCGTCGACTGGCTGGGCAACGACATCATCGTGGAGGCTGTCAAGGACCCCGAGATTCAGGGCGTCACATGCCACGTCTCGTATTTCGACCGCGGCGTCATCGACCGGCTGCAAAAGGGCAACTGGTTCGAGGACCCCTCGGATTCCTCCATCGCCTGCCGGCAGACCGGTCCGATCACAATCGGCGACATCGATCTTGGCGAGGAGGGCGAAGAGGTCTTCAAGCAGGGCATCAGCCTGATCTGGAAGAAGCAGGTGGTGAACCGCATCTACGACAAGGCCAACCAGACCCTCATCTACCTCTCGCACTCCCGGCAGGTGCAGGATGGATCGGCAAAGATGTCGATAAGCACGATCCCGCTCTACGGGCAGGAGGTTGTCTGGACCGGCGGCAAGCCGCAGTAGCGGCCCGGCCCTCGGCCAGCGTGCCGCTATGACTTCATGAAGGCTTCGAAAGCGTCCTTGTAATCGGGATGCCAGCGAGACAACGCGGGCCGGTTCTCGATGATGTCGCCGATCGCCCAGGCCATGCGCCGCTGGTCGGTCTCGCGAGCCACGTCATTGTCAGGGCACAAGATGTAAAAGTCACCCCGCGACAGGCTTTCAAGCATGAATCCCACGACCTGGTCGCCGGTCCATGCGGCCGGCGGCTTTTCCGTCGCGCCCTTGGTCAGACCGGTATAGGTGAACCCCGGGATCAGGAGATGCGCCGAGACAGCGGAACCCGGAACATTGCGCAGCGCATGCGCAAGACCTTCCGTGTAGGTCTTGAGCGCCGACTTCGATACGTTGTAGGCGAGGTTGCCAGGCGGCGTGGTGATGCCCTGCTTGGAGCCGGTGTTGACGATGATGGCCGGTTCGCCGCTTGCAAGCATACGTTCGGTGAATGCGCAGACCCCGTGCACGACACCCCAGAAATTGACGTCGATCAGGCTCTTGAAGGCCGCGAGATTTTCCCACGGCTTGCCGGTATTGCTCTCGACGCCGGCATTGTTCATCAAGAACGATACGGATCCGAACCGCGCAAACGCCTCGTCAGCCAGGCTGATGACGTCGAGTGGCCGGGACACGTCGCAGGCCACTGCCAGAATGTGATCGGCACCGCCGGCGGAAAGCGCCGCCACCTCGCGCTCCGCCACGCGCAGCGGAGCCGCGTCCCGGTCCGCCATGACGATCTTCATGCCCATCCCGCCCAGTCGCTTCGCGGCGGCAAGGCCGATGCCGCTGGCGGCGCCTGTAATCACCGCGACGCGCCCGGCGGAAAAGGCTGGAAGGGCGATTGGGTTTTCGTCGGTCACGGCATGCTCCAGTGGGGTGGGAAGCGGATCTGATCAGGTCTTCTAATGCGGTACCGCGGCAAACGAAAGGGAGGGGTTCTGGCTACCCCTCCCCAACGTCAAGAAGCTGTGAACTACGTGCTAAAGCGCGATCTTGCCGTGCTCGCCGATATCCGGCTTTTTGCCGGTCACGGCACTCTTGGCGAGTTCCCAGCCGGCCTTCAGCTTAGACCCGGAGTCCCAGTATTCCGCCATGTCCGGCGTCATGATCATGACGACTGCCTCGGCCTTGCCGTCGACGAACCAGGGAGCGGCATCAGGCGACCAGAGCTCGTCGATATCCCCGGCGTCAGACGATACGCGCACCTTGCCCGCGACCGATATCCAGGTTCCGTCCTCGTCGACGAATATGGCATTGGCGTCCGGGTTGGCCTCGACCTCGTTGACCTTGTGGGTCTTTGTCGAGGTGAGAAAGCGGATCGTTCCGTCCGGATTGTCGAGATACGGTTTCATCGGACGCGACCTCAGGCGTGACCCGTCCTTCGTCGCCAGCATGCACGTGTCGAAGCGGGCGAGATCGTCGCGAAATTCGTCGGTTGTTCTGGTGTTCATCAAGGCCTCCTGCTCGAACTGGGTTCAGCCCTCAACGCCGCCCCGCGCATCGCGTTCCGAACCGGCGCGCATTTGCCGCTGGACCAGCCTTTCGCGATCCCGACAATGCCCGCCTCTGTCCGGCAACCCGTTGTATTTGAATAAATTTCGAGCGCGCGCATGAACGTGGTGAAAAGTTCTGCCCGCTATTTTGTCCGTCAGCCCAGAGCCAAGCAGGGAGGAAGACGTGCTTCTTCAGAACCTGACGCTGTTGACGAATGACACCGTCGTCGTCGTTACAAACGTCGCTGCGCGCGAACGCGAAATACCCGCGCCGAGGACCATTCCCGTGATGGCCAGCGCCGTGCCAACCGGACCGAGCATCGTCACGCCGATCTTGCCGCCCGCGCGCATGAGCGTATCGCCGCAGGATAGCACACAGATCATCGTCTCGACCGGCAAGCCCGGTAGCATGGCCTCGCCGATGGTTTATTCCGGGGAGCCGACGATCAACGGCCTCGAAGCCGCGCGGCGCGCAGCGCAGGAGGCCGCACAGCGCGCTCAACTCGAAACGAGCCTGCTGACGTCCACTGCCGGCAGCACCGCAGCGGCGACACAGGCCTATGCCGAGGCAGCGGCACTCGGAAGGGACGGCGTCTGACGCCACCCCGGCGCGCCGCGCCTCAGCCGACGCCAGCCACTCGCTCGAACCAGGCGTCCTCGTCGATCACCTCAATGCCAAGATCGGTCGCTTGCTTGAGCTTGGAGCCCGCTCCGGGACCCGCCACCACCAGATCGGTCTTCTTCGACACGGAGCCAGCAACCTTTGCGCCGAGCCGCTCGGCCATGGCCTTGGCCTCGTCGCGTGACATGCGTTCGAGCCCACCGGTAAACACCACCGTCTTGCCGCTGAGGACAGAGCCGCTGCCGGCGATCTGCTCCTCGTCCAGAGGCTCGACACCAGCGGCCAGGAGTGCATCTACTGCCTCCTGATTGTGTGCCTCATTGAAAAACTCAACCAAGGCTTCGGCAACGACAGCGCCAACACCGTTGACCGCATTGAGTTCCTGCCACGCTGCGTTGCCCTTGTCGCCCTTGCCGGCGGGGATTTCGGCCTCGGTCGCGATGTCGCGAATGGCCTTGAAGCTGGTGAAGTGCCGCGCGATGCGCTTGGCGTTCGTCTCCCCTATATGGCGGATGCCGAGCGCAAACAGGAAGCGCGAAGTCTGAACATTGCGGCGGGCATCGATCGCGTCGAACAGCTTCTTCACCGAGACCGGGCCGAAGCCTTCGATTTTCTCAAGCCTCTCCAGTGTCCCCTCGAGCGTGTCTGGGAGGCCTTCCTGCCGCTTCTGAAGCGTGAAGATGTCGGCGGGAGCCGTGATCTTCAGGGCGGGCTTGTCGTTGTAGAAAAAGAACTCGATCTGCTTCTCGCCGAGCCCTTCGATGTCCATTGCATTGCGCGACACGAAATGGCGCAGCCTCTCCACGGCCTGTGCCGGGCAGATCAGCCCGCCGGTGCAGCGGCGCACTGCCTCGCCCTCCTCGCGCACGGCATGGCTGTCGCAAGCCGGACAGCGGTCGGGAAACTGATAGGGCACAGCTGCTGGCGGACGTTTGTAGAGATCGACGTCAAGGATCTGCGGGATGACGTCACCGGCTCGCTGGATGAGGACCGTGTCGCCGACGCGGATGTCGCGTCCCTCGCGTATTGGCTGGCCGTTGTTGCCGATGCCCTTGATGTAGTCTTCGTTGTGCAGCGTGGCATTGACCACCACGACACCACCCACAGTGACCGGCTCGAGCCGCGCTACCGGCGTCAGCGCCCCGGTGCGGCCGACCTGGATGTCGATGCCGTTGAGGATCGTGATGGCCTTCTCGGCCGCGAACTTGTGCGCGGTCGCCCAGCGCGGCGAGCGCGACCGAAAGCCGAGTCGCTCCTGCAGGTCGAGCCGGTCCACCTTGTAGACGACGCCATCGATATCGTAGGGCAGCGTTGCCCGCTCGGCCTCGATCGCGTGGTAGTGGGCAAGAAGCGCCTCCACCGAATCGCAGCGCACCATGAGGTCGTTGACCCGGAAGCCCCAGTCGGCGAAGCGGCGCACCACGTTGTACTGGCTCGTGCCAAGCGGCTCACTCGCATCGCCCCAGGCGTAGGCGAAGAATTTCAGCGGCCGCGACCGTGTTACCTCGGGGTTCTTCTGCCGCAGGCTGCCTGCAGCCGAATTGCGCGGATTGGCGAATGTCTGGCCGCTTTCGGCCATGCGCTTCTGGAGGGCGAGGAAATCGTCGCGCCGCATATAGACCTCGCCACGTACCTCTACAATGTCGGGTGCTCCCTTCGGCAGTCGCTGCGGTATCTCGTCGATGGTGAGAATGTTGGCCGTGACGTTTTCGCCGGTCGTGCCGTCGCCGCGCGTCGCTGCCGTCACCAGTCGCCCTTTCTCGTAGCGCAGGGACATGGACAGCCCGTCGATCTTGGGCTCGGCGGTAAAGACGAGCGGTTCGTCGGCCGGCCAGGACAGGAACCGCCGCACGCTGGCAACGAAGTCGCGCGCATCCTCATCGGCGAAGGCGTTGTCGAGCGACAGCATCGGCACGGCGTGCCGAACCTGGGCAAAGCCTACTGACGGCGCCGCGCCAACGGCTTTCGACGGAGAATCGGACCGGATCAGCTCGGGAAACCGTGCCTCGATCGCTGCATTGCGCAGCTTCAGTACATCGTAGTCGGCGTCCGAAATGGTCGGCGCATCTTCTGCATGATACCGCCGGTCATGCTCCGCCAGTTCACCAGCCAGCCGCGCCAGTTCTTCGGCGGCTTCAGCCTCGGTCAGTTCGTCGGCGGGCTTCGGGGACTGTGAGGACATGGCGGGACACCGGATCTGAACGGACATGAATGGTTCATCGTTCAAGGCAAACTAGTGCACCCGGCCCGATCTCGGCAACTGACAGGCTCTAAGAGACGGGTTCGCCCATTAGCCTTGCAGCGGCGGCGCGCGCTTCGGGCGTGATCGTCTCGCCTGCCAGCATGCGGGCGATCTCCTCCAGCCGCGCCGGCCGGTCCATCTCCGCGATGCTGGTCGAGACGCGCTGGTCGCTCTCGGATTTGGAGATCAGGAAGTGGACGCCGGCCTGTGCGGCCACCTGAGGCGCATGCGTGACCGTCAGCACCTGGACGCGGTTTGCCAGCCGCGACAGGCGCTGGCCGATCGCGTCGGCCACCGCGCCGCCGACACCGGAATCGATTTCGTCGAAGACCAGGGTCGGCGCCGAACCACGATCGGCGAGCGCGACCTTGAGCGCGAGCAGGAAGCGCGAAAGTTCGCCACCCGAGGCGACTTTCATCATCGGACCCGGACGGGTCCCGGGATTGGTGCGCACCCAGAACTCGACCGAATCGATGCCATCGGCCGTACGGTTTTCGGGATCGCTCGCCAGTTCCACGATGAACTCGGCACGCTCCAGCTTGAGCGCCGGCAGCTCCTGCATCACGGCGGTCTCAAGTCCGCGGGCCGCCCCCTCGCGCAACCCCGAGAGACCGAGCGCGAGCGCGTCGTAGGAAATCCGGGCGGCCAGCGCCTGCTTCTCCAGGTCGCCGAGACGCTCCTCGCCGGCATCCAGATCGGCGAGATCGGCGAGCATCGTGTCGCGCAGTTGCGCGAGATCGTCGACGGGAACCGCGAACTTGCGCCCGGCAGCTCTCAGCGCAAACAGGCGTTCCTCCGTCTTCTCCAGCTTCTGCGGATCAAATTCGGCGGCGCGCAGCGCGACCTCGACCGCGGACTGGGCCCCGTCGAGCGAGATCAGCGCATCGTCGAGCGACTTGATCACCTCATCGAGCAGACCGGGTACGTCTGCTGCCTTGCGCTGCAGGCGGCGCAGCAGGCTGGCAAGGGCCGGCAACGGAGAGTTCTGGCCGGAGAGCACTTCTTCGGCGTCGGTCACGTCGGATGCGATCTTCTCGGCGCGCATCATGGCTGTGCGCTGCTCGGCGAGATCGGTCTCCTCGCCGGGTTGCGGATCGAGCTTGGTCAATTCGGCTGCCGACGCGCGCAGATAGTCGGCCTCGCGTGCCGCGGCCGCCACCCGGGCACGGTGAGCGCCAAGATCCCGCTCCGCCTCGCGCCAGCGCAGCCACGCTTGCGCGCAGGCTGCTGCTTCACCCATATGGCCGCCAAAGGAATCAAGCAGTTCCCGGTGGGCGCTGGCATCCACAAGCGCGCGCTCGTCATGCTGTCCGTGTATCTCGACGAGCGCCCGGCCGATGTCGCGCATCAGCGCCACGCTGGAGGGCTGGTCGTTGACGAAGACACGCGTGCGTCCGTCCGCCGACTGCACGCGGCGCAGGATAATGTCGCCGTCGTCGTCGATGGCGTTTTCCACGAGGATCGCGCGGGCCGGGTGGTTTTGCGGCACGTCGAAGACTGCGGAAACCTGACCTTGGGCGGCGCCGCTGCGCACCAGCCCGGCATCGCCCCGCGCGCCAAGGGCGAGCGACAGGGCATCGAGCAGGATCGACTTGCCCGCTCCAGTCTCGCCGGTGAGAACCGAAAGACCGGACGAGAAATCGATATCGAGTCGCTCGATAAGGACGATGTCGCGGATCGAAAGCCTGGACAGCATCAGAGGCCGCGCAGACGCCCGGTCACGCGCCGCCGGTGATCAGCGCTCCAGCCTTGGAAATCCAGGATCCGGCATTCTCGCGAGGCTGCAGGCCCTGCGTGTTCAGGAGCGCGTAGGAATCCTTGTACCATTGGCTGTCCGGATAGTTGCGGCCAAGCACCGCCGCCGCCGTCTGTGCCTCGGACGTCAGCCCCATGGCATAGTAGGCCTCGACCAGACGGGCGAGCGATTCCTCGATGTGTCGGGTGTTGGAATACTGCTCGACCACGAAGCGGAAGCGCTTCACGGCGGCGATGTACTCGCGTCGCTCGAGATAGTAGCGGCCAACCTGCATTTCCTTGCCGGCCAACTGATCGCGTGCATAGCGCACCTTTTCCCGGGCATCGTCGACATATTCCGACTCAGGCCAGCGATCGATCACTTCCTGCATCGCCTCGATGGCGCGACGCGATTCCTTCTGGTCCTGCGTCACGTCGCGGATCTGGCGGAAATAGCTGAGGCCGATGATGTATTGGGCATAGGCAGCGTCGGGCGTGGAGGGATAAAGCGTCACGTAGCGTTTCGCCGCGCCAATGGCCTCCTCGTAGTTGCCCTGGCGGTAATTGGCGAAGGCGCCCATCACCATCGATTTGCGGGCGTATTCCGAATAGGGATGCTGCCGATCGACGGCGTCGAACTTCTTGCTGGCTTCCTTGAGCCGGCCCGCGCTCAGATTGGCAAGGCCCTGATTGTAAAGGACGTCGGCCGGTTCAGTCTGCTCGACATAGGTTGCGAGGTCGATGTCGTCATCCTTCGACAGGCATGCCGAGAGGAATAGCGGCGCGCCAAGCACGCAAAGCGCGACGAGCACGCGTTTGGCCTTGTCGATCGATCGAGCACTCATGGATACCATAACCGGATGTCGCCCCTCTGGCGTTGGCCTGTTGTGTCGGACCGCAGGCTTATCGCCTGCGACAACTGTCGGCAACGCTATCTGGCCGCAATGGCACTTTTTTGTGGCGCTGCCGCGTCAAAGCTCCATGCGGGACGGATTATCGGCCGGCGTGATTCGCCAGACAGGCTAGCGCATGATCCTTTCCGAAAGGTGCAAGAGCGCCCTGGCGCTGCAAACACCTCAATATCGGCGTCGGACGAAAGATGCGTTTGCCGGCAAGCCGCTGGTCAGGACCGATCCAGACGATCCGCCTCGCTGCTCAGAGCATCCAGGGCGCATAGACCGGCGCGTTGACGGCGATCATTTCGGACGCGCGGCCCCGCGTGCGGCGGCCCGTCTCGACGACCTCGAAGGCCGATCGATCGGACAAGAGATGGCGCAGTGCCGTCGCATTCAGCTTGTGCCCGCCGCGATAGGACCGGAAGCAGCCGATGAAGCGTGCGCCAGCCAACGCCAAGTCGCCCATCGCGTCCAGTGTCTTGTGGCGCACGAACTCGTCGCTGAAGCGCAGGCCTTCCATGTTGATGATCCGGTCGTCCTCGCCGATCACGACGGAATTCTCCAGCGAGGAACCGAGCGCGTAGCCAGCACCCCAGAGCCGCTGGACGTCGCGCATGAAGCCGAAGGTTCGCGCCCGTGCGATGTCCTTGCGAAAACCAGCCGGGCTGATGTCGGACGCAAACGACTGGCGACCCACCGCCTTGCTCTCGAAGTCGATCTCGACCTCGAAGCGGGTGCCGTTGTACGGCAGGAACTCGGCCCAGCAGGAGCCGCTCTCAATGCGCACCGGCTTGACCACGCGGATGTAGCGGCGATTGACGTCGAGTTCCTCGATCCCGGCCTGATCGATCGCGTCGACGAAGGCCGCTGCACTGCCGTCCATGATCGGCACTTCGCTGCCGTCGATCTCGATGAGCAGATTGTCGATGCCAAGTCCGAACAGGGCTGCCATCACATGCTCGACGGTTGCGACATGGTGGCCTGATGGATCGCCAAGCACAGTGCAGAGCGAGGCACCGCCAACTTCCGAGACCAGCGCGGGAAGCGGACGATCCGAAGAGCCCTCGCCCGTATAGTGGAACACCACACCGGTATCGGGTTCGGCAGGCAGGAAATGCATGGACACGGATTTGCCGCTATGAACGCCTATCCCCGAAAGCGTCACGCGCGATTTGAGTGTCGTCTGATAATCGTGCAACTCGATCCCCATAACCCGTCAAGCCGATCGCCGCAGTGCCATTGGAGTGGTCCGCGACTTGTTTTTCCCGGCTACAGGAACACGTCCCCGATACGCCCGTATGCCTTTGTAATTCCGGCCAGAAGATAGTCTTCCGGGCAGTCCGCGCCAAATCACGGATTCTTACTCTGTGTTACGGCCGAGGCAGCCCTTCGACTTGTGGTAACCTGTTGTTTTCAAACCAGTTTAAACGCCGACGGGCAAGCGGTCGACCGCTTGCCCGTGACATTTCGTTAAAGCCCGTTAACGGCTCAGTTGGCCTGGCGTCGCAAAAATGCCGGTATTTCCAGCTGGTCGTCTTCCTGACTTGGGCGGCTCTGCGCCGAAAGACGGCCATGTTCGTCGAGTTGGCCGCGCCGCGGCGCATACAGCTGCGGATCCTGGCTGGCGATTCGGCGCGCTTCGGGAGCGGGCTGGCGCAGCTTGGGTTCGCGCGGCTGCGCGGGCTCCAGGCGGGCCGGCTCTTCCTCGCGCCGGGTGAGACCGACCGTCAGGCGCTTGAGCAGGCCCATCGGACCGCTCGACTCCTGGTCGACCGGGCGGTTCTTGGCGTCGACCTCGGCCTTCACAACCGGCGGAAAGTCCTCGACGCGCGGCATGCGCGGCGGGGCGGCCTGCACCATCTCGCGCATCGGCGCGGGAGGAGCCATCGGCGGCTGCACCTGCTCGGCAGAGTGGGCATGAACCGGCTGCGGCGGCTGCATCTGGTGGTGCTCGGCGGTGGGCTGTGCGGCCTGCTGCACGGGCGGGCGCAGGATGGTCTGCTCGGGCGCGGGCTGCTGGAAGATGCGGTTCTGCGGCTGGTAGTCCTCGGCCTGAGCGACGGGCTGCGGCTGCGGGCGCGGCGACTGCATCACGACAGCGTTCTGCTCGGCCATGCGGATCGCATCCGCGACCGGATCGGCGACGCGCAACTCAGGGCGCGACGCCTCCTGCGACTGGACAGGCTGGCGTGTTTCAAGCGGACGCGAGGTCGGCTTGATCGGCTGGCGCAGCGCGATCGGCACCGCAGCGATCTCAGCGGCGCTCTTGTCGATGCCGGTTGCGACGACCGAAACGCGGATGACGCCTTCGAGATCCTCGTCGAAGGTGGCGCCAAGGATGATGTTGGCGTCCTGGTCGACCTCTTCGCGGATACGGGTGGCAGCCTCGTCGACTTCGAAAAGGGTCAAGTCGCGTCCGCCGGTGATCGAGATGAGCAGGCCGCGCGCACCCTTCATCGAGGTCTCGTCGAGCAGCGGGTTGGCAATCGCGGCTTCGGCGGCGGCCATTGCGCGGCCCTCGCCCGATGCCTCGCCGGTACCCATCATCGCCTTGCCCATCTCGCGCATCACGGAGCGCACGTCGGCGAAGTCGAGGTTGATCAGGCCTTCCTTGACCATCAGGTCGGTGATGCAGGCGACGCCGGAGTAGAGAACCTGGTCGGCCATGGCGAAGGCGTCCGCAAAGGTTGTCTTGTCATTGGCAAGCCGAAAGAGGTTCTGGTTCGGAATGACGATGAGGGTATCGACGCATTTCTGCAGTTCCTCGATACCCATGTCCGCGGTCTTCATGCGGCGCTGCCCCTCGAAGTGGAAGGGCTTGGTGACCACACCCACCGTGAGAATGCCCTTTTCGCGCGCGGCGCGGGCTACCACTGGCGCAGCACCGGTACCGGTGCCGCCACCCATGCCGGCGGTGACGAAGCACATATGCGTGTTGGAGAGATGGTCGATGATCTCGTCGATGCATTCCTCGGCGGCCGCGCGGCCGACTTCCGGCTGCGACCCTGCGCCAAGGCCTTCCGTGACATGCGCGCCGAGCTGGATGAGCCGTTCGGCCTTCGACATGGTCAGCGCCTGGGCGTCCGTATTGGCCACGACGAAGTCCACGCCGCGCAGCCCCGCGGTGATCATGTTGTTGACGGCATTGCCGCCTCCGCCGCCCACACCGAATACGGTGATCCTTGGCTTAAGCTCGGTAATGTCCGGCTTCTTGAGATTGATCGTCATGTCTTCGTCCTCTGCCTTTCCTGCCGCTCGCCGCAGCGGCTGCTAAATGGGGCTGCCCCCGCCGAATCCTAGAAACTGTCCTTGAACCACTGACCCATGCGATGAATCCGGCCCCCTGTACCGTTCATGCGCAATTTCGAAACACCACCCAGGCTTGCACTCTCGAAACTTGCCATCTGCGGATAGATCAACAGGCCGACCGCCGTAGAAAACGCCGGACCCTTCGCAGCTTCAGGCAGGCTCGCCACGCCAAGCGGGCGGCCGATGCGTACATTGCGGCCCAGCACGCGGCGTGCGGCTTCCGGCAGGCCCGAAAGCTGGCTCGCGCCGCCCGTCAGGACCACGCGCTTGCCAACCGCGTTGCCGTAACCCGACTTGTTCAGCCGGTCGCGCACGATTTCGAGCGTCTCTTCGACGCGTGCGCGGATGATCCGCGTCATGACGGAGCGCGGCACCTGCAAGGGCACGTCGCCCTCGTCGCTGCCCATCGGCAGAACCGTTACAAGATCACGATCATCCGCGCTTCCCGGCAGCGCGGAACCGTGCATGACCTTCAGCCGCTCGGCATGATCGAAGCGGGTCGACAAGCCCTTGGCCAGATCGAGCGTGACATGCGAGCCGCCAATCGGGATGGCATCGCCGTAGACGAACTTGCCATCCTGGAAGACCGACATGGTCGTGGTCCCACCACCCATGTCGATGCAGGCCGCACCCATTTCGAGTTCGTCGTCGACGAGCGCCGCAAGCCCGCTGGCATAGGGCGTCGCAACGAGGCGATCGACGGACAGATGCGAACGGTTGATGCACAATTCCAGATTGCGCTGCGGCGCAGCGTCGCCGGTCAGCACATGCATGTCGACGCCCAGCGTCTCCCCGACCATGCCGCGCGGATCGCGCACCCCGCGTTCGGCGTCGAGCGAGAAAGCCACAGGCAGGGCATGAACCACTTCGCGATCGACCTTCAGCACCTGCTTGGCACCAGCGGCGAGAACCCGCTTGATGTCGGCCTCCTCGACCTCGTGCCCACCGAGATTGATGGTCGCCGAGAAGCCTGTGCTCTTCAGCCGCCCAGACGTCAGGTTGACGATGATCGAATCAATGGTCAGCCCCGCCATTCGTTCGGCGGCGTCGACCGCAAGCCTGATGGCATGCTCGGCCCTATCGAGATCGATCACCACGCCGGACTTCACGCCCTGCGACTTCTGGTGACCGATGCCAATGACCTTTGCCTGATGGGTCCGCCCGCGCAGGAGATTGCTTTCCTCGCGCGGCTTGAGCTTGGCGACAACGCAGCAGACCTTGCTCGACCCGACATCGAGAACGGTGACGATGCCGGAGCGGCCCGCCGCAGAATCCTTTTGTCCGCCGAGCCAGCTCATGCCTTCTTCCCCGGCTTCTTCTTGCCCAGCGCTGCAAGCGCGGCTTCGCGCTGCGCCGCGGCCTCGGGCGTGAGCTGCACCACGACGCGGTCGGCAAGTCGCATGTCGACGGCGACGATGTCGCGCGTCAGAAGCCCGTCATCCTTGACCATCCCGACAAGCTCGGCGAGCGCGGCCTGTGCGCCATCCTCCGGCAGCCTGATCGTGATGCCGTTGTCGAGTCTCAGATCCCAGCGACGGTCGGCGACCTGGATGTAGCCCTTCACGCGCGAGGCGATCTCGGGATAGTCGCGCAGTGTCGCGATGAATGCGGCAGCGCCTTCGGCTGCATGCCGGCCGACGACCAAGGGCAGCGTGGCATGGCGGCCGCCGGTGAACGGCACGATGACGTTGCCCTTCTCACCGATGATTGAGAGTTGCGACCCGTGCTGCCAGATGGCGAAAGCCCCGCGCTCCTCGATGCGGATTTCCAGCGCGTCAGGATAGACCTTGCGCACCGAGGCGACCTTCACCCAGGGGAGCTCGGATATGGCGGTCCGTGCGTGATCCGCGTCAAAGCCGATCAGCGAAGTCCAGCCATCCAGGTCAAGCTTGTCGAGGATATCGATCTCGGATGTCTCGCGATGGCCGACAATGCGGACCTGGTCGACCGCAAAGCCGGTTCGGGCCGTGACCGACTGGACAACCGCGGGCAAGTTCCCCGCGACATAGCTGCCGTAGAGACCGGTTGCGGCAAACAAGACGGCGGTCGCCATCGAGGCCGCGTAGCGCGGCGGCGTGAAATCGCCCGTGCCCAGACGCGAAAACAGGCGCACAGGCCGGCGCAGCCAGCGCGGCAGGACGAAGCGGTCGGCCAAAAGGGACACGCCAAGCGCCCGCGATCCCGCCGCGACCCCCTTGCCTTGTCCAGATTTCAACGCGAACACGAAGCGTCCTCCACCATCCAGCTCAACAATTCACCGAAACTGCGCCCTGCTTCCGCAGCGATTTCGGGAACCAACGACGTCGGCGTCATGCCCGGCTGAGTATTCACTTCGAGCCAGACGACCTCCCCGTTTTCGGAGTGGCGATCGTCGTAGCGGAAGTCCGAGCGGGAGACGCCGCGGCAGCCGATTGCTTGATGAGCCTTGAGCGCCAGTGTCTGAATCTTTTGGTAAATATTTAGTGAAATTTTAGCGGGACAGACGTGTTTTGATCCACCCGGTACGTATTTTGAATCATAGTCGTAGAAGGAGTGGCCAGTCGGAATGATCTCGCACACGCCCAGCGCCACATCGCCCATGACGGCACAGGTCAGTTCGCGCCCGTGCACGTAGCGCTCCACCATGACGGTATCGCCATAGTTCCACTCCGGCGAGGAAATGACCTGTGGCGGAAACGACTGCCCCTCCTTGACGATGACCACGCCGAAGCTCGAGCCCTCGTTGACGGGCTTCACCACATAGGGCGTCGCCATCGGATGCTGGTTCTTGATGCCGAAACGGCTCATCACACGGGATTCCGCCACCGGGATCGACGCGGCCCTGGCGATCTTCTTGGCCTGCTCCTTGTTCATCGCGAGCGCCGAAGCCAGAACGCCGGAATGGGTGTAGGGGATCGCCAGATATTCGAGGATGCCCTGGATCGTTCCATCCTCGCCGAAGGGCCCGTGCAAGGCATTGAATGCCACATCCGGGCTGAGCGCAGCGAGAACAGAACCCACATCGCGGCCGACATCGACGCGCGTGACCCTGTACCCTTCGGCTTCGAGCGTGTCGGCACAGGGCTCCCCGGACGCCAGGGAAACGGGACGCTCCGACGAAAACCCGCCATACAGTACGGCGACGTGCTTCTTCGACATGCTTACGTCGTCCCCTCACAATGGCAATTCGATCGTCTTCGAGACAGAGTCCGAGTCCTCCGGCAAGCCCCCTCGCCAGCACGCACGCTACGACTCAAATCAGGAAACACTCTTCAGGCCAAAGAATCAGAGTGCCGATTCGCTGGCAAGCGCTGAATGCCGGTCAGTCGACATTCGCGGCCGCACTATGGCATTTTTGACTCAGGTGACTGAGGGTCACCTTGCGTCACTTTCACAGCAACAGGCCGAGGAACTCGTCCACCTCGCGCCCCGGCTTGAAGCGGCCCAGGCGCTTGATCTCCCATTCGAGCCGGATGCCGGACTTCTCCAGGACCTTTGCACGAACGGTTTCGCCAAGATATTCAAGATCATAGCCAGTCGCGTTGCCGGTATTGATCATGAAGTTGCAGTGCATAGGCGACATCTGGGCACCGCCGATCATCAGTCCGCGGCAACCGGCCTTGTCGATCTCCTTCCAGGCAGAGGTCCCGGGCGGATTCTTGAAGGTCGATCCGCCCGTCTTCTCGCGGATCGGCTGCACCGTCTCGCGGTGGTGCTGGACCGCATCCATGGCCGCACGGATCGTCTCGGGTTCCTCGGGAAATCCCTCGAACAACGCGGAGGTGAAAATCAGCTCTGCGGGCGCTGCCGAGCGCCGATAGTCGTAGCCCATCTCGGCGTTGCTCAGCGAGTGGACTGCGCCGTTGCGGTCTACGGCGCGCACCGCGACCACCCGATCGCGCGTTTCAACCCCGTTGGCTCCCGCGTTCATGCGCAGCGCACCGCCGATGCCTCCGGGAATGCCGTGATAGAAATGGAACCCGCCAAGCCCGGCCTCAAGCGCCAGCGCAGCCACGCGTTTGTCGGGAGTAGCAGCGCCTGCCCGGATCGAGGTCGGAGAGACCAGCTCCGCCTCGCCAAAACCCTTCGCCGACAACCGCACGACAAATCCGGGAATACCGCCTTCGCGCACCAGAAGGTTGGACCCTATCCCGACGACGGTCAGCGGGACCTCGTGAGGCACCGCCTTGAGAAACGCTATGAGGTCGTCCTCGTCGGCCGGCTGGAACAGCGCATCGGCGGTACCACCCGCGCGGAACCAGGTGATCTTGTCCATCTCGGCATTGGGCGTGATGCGGCCGCGAAGGCCGGCAAGCCTGTCGCCGAGCATGGCGAGCAGCCCCTCGCCCCGGGTCACGTGCTTTCGCCGCCCAGTTCGCGCGGCAGGGCGTAGGCCCACTGCGTGATGTTCCCGGCCCCGAGGAACACGACGAAGTCGCCCGGATTGGCGATCTCCGACACGATGGGCGCTATGGCCGTCGGGCCGTCGATATAGCGTGCATCGCGATGACCGCCCGAGCGGATGCGCTGCACCAGCGTCTGTGCATTGACGCCCTCGATCGGTTCCTCGCCGGCCGCATAGACCGGCGTGATCATGACGGTGTCGGCGTCGTTGAAGCAGGCGGCAAAATCGTCAAACAGATCGTGCAGCCGCGAGTAGCGATGCGGCTGGGCGATCGCGATGATGCGGCCCTTCGTCGATTCCCGCGCCGCCCTCAGCACCGCCTTGATCTCGACCGGATGGTGGCCGTAGTCGTCGAAGATGTGGACGCCGTTCCATGTGCCCGTCGAGGTAAATCGCCGCTTCACGCCGCCGAAGGTCGACAGTCCCTTGCGGATCGCATCCGCCGGAATGCCGAGTTCATGCGCGACCGCAATCGCCGCAGTCGCGTTGGAGACATTGTGACGGCCGGGCATTGGCAGGCTGAGCCCGGCGATCGTCTCTTCCTCGCCCGTCTTGCGGTCGCGGAGGACCACGTCGAAATGCGATGTCGCGCCGTCCATGCGATGGCTGGTGAAGCGCACGTCTGCCTGGGCGTTCTCGCCATACGTCACAACGCGCCGATCCTCGATACGCGATACGAGCGCCTGAACCTCCGGATGGTCGGTGCACATCACGCCGAAACCGTAGAAGGGCACGTTCTCGACGAACTGGCGGAAGGCCTCGCGCACCTTCTCGAACGAACCATAGTGGTCGAGATGCTCGGGATCGATGTTGGTGACTACGGCGATCTCGGCCGGCAGCTTGAGGAATGTGCCGTCGCTTTCGTCGGCTTCCACCACCATCCACTCGCCGGCTCCCATGCGCGCATTGGTGCCATAGGCGTTGATGATGCCGCCATTGATTACGGTCGGGTCGAGACCACCTGCGTCGAGGAGCGCCGCAACCATCGAGGTGGTGGTCGTCTTGCCATGCGTGCCGCCGATGGCGACCGCCTGGCTGAAGCGCATCAGTTCCGCAAGCATTTCCGCGCGCCGCACGATCGGCAGCAGCTTTTCGCGCGCTGCGATCAACTCCGGATTGGACTTCTTGATGGCGGTGGAGACCACGACCACTTCGGCATCGCCAATGTTTTCGGCGCGATGACCGACGAAGCACTCGATGCCCTTTTCGCGCAGGCGCTGCACATTTGCGCCATCGGCCTGGTCCGAGCCCTGCACGCGGTAGCCGAGATTGCGCAACACCTCGGCAATGCCGCTCATGCCGATGCCGCCAATGCCGATGAAATGCACCAGCCCTATCGTCTGCGGCATTTTCATGCGCTCGCCCCCTTCCTTATGTCAGCAATTGTCTTGCCCCACGCAATAGCCTCGACCAGATTTGCAAGCAATCGCGTCGCGTCGGGCTTGCCAGCCGACTTCGCGGCCTTCGCCATGCCCGCCATCCGCTCCGGATCGTCCATCATGGCACCGATGAGTTCGGCGATGCGCTGCGGCGACAGCGACGCCTGAGGGTGCACCTCAGCCCCGCCCGACGCAGCCAGTGCTGCGGCATTGGCCGCCTGATCGTGGTCGAGTGCATAGGGATAGGGCACGAACAGTGCCGGCCGGCCGATGACCGCGATTTCCGAAACGGTCGAGGCGCCGGAGCGAGACATCACGAGATGGGCAGACGCGATGCGCGCCGCCATGTCACCGAAAAAGGGCGACGTCTCGACCTTGACGCCGAGCGCGTCGAAGCCGGCCCGCACCCGGCCGATATCGTCCGCGCGGGCCTGCTGCGTCAGCACCAGCCGCGCACGCTGGTGCGGGGCGAGAAGCGATACCGCCTCCGGCATGACGTCGGAAAAGAACTGCGCCCCCTGGCTGCCGCCGAACACGAGCAGGCGGAACGGCTCGTCCCCGCCCGAGGGTTGGTAGGGCGCAGCAGCAGCGTCCAGCACGGCGGGGCGCACCGGATTGCCAGTGGCGACGATCTTTGCCGCGACGCCGCTATCGCCTTCCGCAAGGAAGCCGCCGGCGATGGCGTCGACGCGCCCGGCCAACGCCTTGTTGGCGCGACCCATGACGGCGTTCTGCTCGTGGATCAGCGCCGGCACCTTGCGCCGGGACGCCGCGTAGAGTGGCGGCAGCGTCGGATAGCCGCCAAAGCCGACGACAGCCGCGGGCTTGATCCGACGAATAACGACCGACGCCTTGCGCACACCGCGCCAAATCGTCCAGAAGGCGCGCAGGACGGCGATCGGATTGCGCGAGCCGATGGTGGCCGACGCGATCGGATGCACCGCGGTTGCCGGAAAATTGCCCGCATAGCGTCCGGCGCGATCGTCGGTCGCCAGATGCACCGCCCAGCCACGCGCAATCAGCTCATGCGCCAGCGCCTCGGCCGGAAAAAGATGTCCGCCGGTGCCGCCTGCCGCGAGAAGGATCGTGCCTTTCGCCATCTATTCCGCCGGAAGCGCCTGGCGGGCGAGCGCGGTGATGCCTGGCAGCTTGCGACGTTCCGGCTTTTTGCGCGTCAGCGCCAGCACCATGCCCATGGAAATGGCGATGGCGATCAGTGACGAGCCGCCATAGGAGATGAAGGGCAGCGTCATCCCCTTGGCGGGCATCATCTGCAGATTCACGCCCATGTTGATGATCGATTGAAAGCCGAACACGATCACGAGACCCGCCACCGAATAGCGGGTGAAGTCGTCATGCTCCTTCAGCGCGGTATTCAGGCCGCGCAGCACGATGAAGGCGAAGATCGCCATGATCAGCAAGCACATGATGATCCCGTATTCCTCGCCGGCGACCGCGAACACGAAGTCGGCGTGACTGTCGGGGATCAGCTTCTTTTCAGTGCCCTCGCCGGGTCCAACGCCGGCCCAACCGCCGTGAAGGAGCGCCTGCAGTGCGGCGTCAACCTGGAACGTGTCGCCCTCGCCCGAGATGAAGCGGTCGAGACGGCTCGCGACATGCGGGAAGATGGTATAGGCACCGACCGCGCCGGCGACGCCCAGTCCGCCTATGAGGACAATCCAGAACCAGGGCATGCCGGCCATGAAGAACATCACACCCCAGGTGCCGAGCACCAGCGTGGTCTGGCCAAGATCCGGCTGCAGCACGAGAAGCGCCACGGCGGCGCCCAGCAGGAGGAAGGCCAGGATGTTGCCGGGAATTTCCTTTGCGCGCGCTTGCTCCGCAAAGAGCCAGGCGCAGATCACCACGAAGGCTGGCTTCATGAACTCCGACGGCTGTATCGAGAGGCCGAAAAGCGACAGCCAGCGATGCGCGCCCTTGACCTCGACCCCCACGAACAGCACCGCGACCATCAGCGCCAGCGAGCCGCCGAGCATGAACAGCGCCAGGCGTCGGACCTGACGGGGGTTGAGGTAGGAAACCGCGAGCATAGCGCCGAGCGCAGGAAGCATGAACACGATCTGGCGTGTCGCGAAATGGAAACTGTCGAGCCCGATCCGCTCTGCGACTGCCGGGCTTGCGGCAAAGGACAGGAGAATACCGAGCCCCATCAGAGACAGGAACGCGGCGAGGAACCATCGGTCGATGGTGCGCCACCAGATTGCGACGGGGCTGCGGTCGAGACGGCTGGACATCAGCGTTTGCCTCCGATGGGAGTAACATTGTCGAGGCCATTCACGGCCGCCCTGAAGGCGTCGCCCCGTACCTCGAAATTCTTGAACTGGTCGAAACTCGCGCAGGCCGGCGACAGGAGCACCACTGCCTCGGCCGAGCCGTCCAGCGCCGCGTCGCGCGCCGCGTGCTCGACAGCCGATGCAAGCGTTCCCGCGATCTCGTAGGGGACGGCCTCGCCGAGCGTCGCCGAGAATGCCGGCGCCGCCTCTCCGATAAGATACGCCTTGGCAATGCGCGGGAAGCAGGAGCGGAGCGGCTCGATGCCGCCTTCCTTGGGCAGGCCGCCGACGATCCAGTAGATGCGGGGAAAGCTGGACAGAGCAGGTGCCGCCGCATCGGCATTGGTCGCCTTGGAATCGTTGACGAAGAGCACGTGCTCCTTGCGCCCGACTTGCTCCATGCGGTGCGCCAGCCCGGGAAAGCTTTCGAGGCCCGACTGGATTTCACCGAGATCGAGACCGACTTTCAGGCAAGCGGCGACGGCGGCAAGTGCGTTCTGCGCATTGTGCTGGCCGCGCAGCGAACCGATGCCGTCCAGGAAGCCGATGCGCTCGTAGCGCCCGTCGATCGCCTCCATGAGATCAGTGCCGTCGGCGAAATAGCCATCGGTCAATGGCAGGCGCTTGGAAATGCGGATCACGGTCTTGCCGGCCTTCTCCAGCCGGTCGGCGATCTGCGCGCAATAGATGTCGTCCACGCCGATGATCGCGGTTTCGCTGCCCGAGACCAGGCGCTCCTTGATGGTGGCGTAATGCTGCATCGTCCCGTGCCGGTCGAGATGATCCGGCGTCAGGTTGAGCAGAATGCCCGCGCTCGGGTTGATCGAGGGCGACAGGTCGATCTGGTAGGACGAGCATTCGACGACGTAGGTTCTCTCGTCCGACAGCGGATCGAGGGTCATCACCGCGCGGCCGATATTGCCGCCCATCTGCGTGTCGCGTCCGGCGGCGCTCAGTATATGTGCGGTCAGCGCCGTCGTTGTCGATTTGCCGTTGGTACCGGTGATCGCAATGAAGGGCGCCGTCGGCGCCTGGGCGGTTCTCTCGCGCGCGAAGAGCTCGATGTCGCCGATGATCTCGACGCCGGCGCCACGTGCCAGTTCGACCGTCCAGTGCGGCTTGGGATGGGTGAGCGGCACGCCGGGCGACAGGACGAAGGATGAGAACCCCGGCCAGATCGCACCGCGCAGGTCTGCGACGGGAATCGCTTGCGCCTGCGCCTTGGCCACGCTCTCGGGATTGTCGTCCCAGGCGAGCACCTCGGCCCCGCCCTCGATGAGCGCACGCGCCGTCGCGATGCCGGAACCGCCAAGCCCGAAGAGCGCGACCTTCTTTCCCGAAAACGAGCGTGCGGGGATCATGCCGGCTCTACCGCAGCTTGAGTGTGGAGAGGCCGATCAGCGCCAGGATCACGGCGATGATCCAGAAACGGATGACGACCTGGCTCTCGGTCCAGCCGAGTTTCTCGAAATGATGGTGGATCGGCGCCATCAGGAACACGCGCTTGCCGGTCATCTTGAAGAAGCCGACCTGGATGATGACCGAAAGTGCCTCCATGACGAACAACCCGCCAATGATGGCGAGTACGATTTCGTGCTTTGTGGCGACCGCGATGGTGCCGATGAGCCCACCCATTGCAAGCGATCCGGTATCGCCCATGAAGATGGCGGCCGGCGGCGCATTGAACCACAGGAATCCGAGCCCGGCGCCGATCACGGCACCGAGAATCACGGCGAGTTCCCCGGTGCCGGGCACGAAATGGATCTGCAGATATTCCGCGAATACCGCGTTGCCCGAGAGATAGGCGATGACGCCGAACGACGCCGCCGCGATCATGATCGGCACGATGGCCAGTCCGTCTAGCCCGTCGGTGAGGTTCACCGCGTTGCCCGCTCCAACGATGACGATGCAGGCGAACGGCACGAAGAACCAGCCGAGATTCATCAGCATGCCCTTTACGAAGGGAAAGGTCAGAGACGAGGAGAAGGGCTCCTGTCCGTTCTGCATGATGACCCAGGCGGCGATGCCGGCGATCACGAACTCCATGGCCAGCCTCGCCCTGCCGGAAACGCCGAGATGCGATTGCTTGGTGACCTTCAGGTAGTCGTCGTAGAAACCAATGCAGCCGAAGCCCAGCGTGACCAGCAGCACCACCCAGACGTAGACGCTGGTGATGTTGGCCCACAGAAGCGACGACCCGACGATGCCCGAGATGATCATCAGGCCACCCATGGTCGGCGTGCCGGCTTTCTTGAAATGCGTCTGCGGGCCATCCGCGCGGATCGGCTGGCCCTTGCCCTGCCGGAAGCGCAAAGATGCGATGATGCGCGGGCCGAAGATGAAGACGATCAGCGCCGAGGTGATCAGTGCGCCTCCGGTACGGAACGTGATGTAGCGAAAGATATTGAAGACCGAGACCTGGTCCGCAAAATTGACGAGCAGCGTGAACATGCGTCCCCCGACGGTTCAGATGGGCTTCTGGTCGACAACATGCGCCGGGAAACGGGCAAGCAGCGCATCGACCAGCTTTGAGAAACCGATCCCCTTGGACGACTTGATCATCACCACATCGCCGGGCCTGATCGCATCGAGCAGGATCGGCTTGAGTTCGTCGGCACTTGCGCGATACTCGGTTTTGATATCGCCCTTCAGCACATCGGCCAGATTTTTCATGTGCGGACCTGCCATCAGCACGATGTCCGTGTGGTTCTCCGAGAGGGTGGCGGCAAGGCCGGCATGTAGCTTGGCTGAATGGCTGCCGAGTTCCAGCATGTCGCCGAGCACGGCGATCCGGCGTCCGTCGGCGCTGATCGGCGTCGCGTCGAGCAGTTCGATCGCCGCCTTCATGGAAGCCGGGTTGGCGTTGTAGCTTTCGTCGATCAGCGTGAAATTGCCCGACCCGACGTCCAGCCTATGCTGCCGGCCGCGGCCCTGCCCGGCCGATAGATCCGCCAGCGCCGCTACGACCTTCGGCAGGTCGGCGCCGGTCAACCGCGCGGCGCCAAGCACGGCAAGCACGTTCTGCACCATATGCCGGCCGGGCGCGCCGATCCGCGCGTCCATCTCCTTGCCGCCGATCTTGACTGAAATGTCGGAATGATCGGCCAGGAGCTCGTGCTTCATCAGGCGAAACTGCGCGCGGGCGTTTTCGCCGAAGCCGACGATATGCTGGACGCCAGCATCGCGGGCAAGCTTCTCGAGAAGCTTCCAGCGCTGGTCGTCCCGGTTCAGAAGCGCGTAGCCGTTCGGCTCGATGCCCTCGAAGATCTCGGCCTTGGCGCGGGCGATGTCGTCCATCGAGTTGAAGTGGCCAAGGTGAGCCGGCGCGATCATGGTGACGATGGCGACATGCGGCCGGACCATCTTCACCAGCGGCCGGATCTCGTTCTCGTGATTCATGCCGATCTCGAAGACGCCGAAATCGGTGTCTGCTGGCATCCGCGCCAGCGTCAGCGGCACGCCCCAGTGGTTGTTGAACGACTTGTCGGAAGCATGCACCCTGCCTACCGCCGACAGGACATGGCGCAGCGCTTCCTTGGTCGTCGTCTTGCCCACGGAGCCGGTCACCGCGATGATCTTGGCCTGGGTGCGCGCCCGTGCCGCGATTCCCGCCTTTTCCAGCGCCACCAGCACGTCTGGAACCACAATCATCGGCGCCGTCAGGCGGCCGAGACCCGGCAGCTTGCCCTCGGCAACGACAAGGACCGCCGCACCGGCCTTGACGGCCGCCGTGGCATAGTCGTGTCCGTCCATCGTCTCGCCCTTGATGGCAAAGAAGGCATCGCCCCGATTGAGCGAGCGGCTGTCGATCGAAATGCCGTCAATTCCATCCGGCAGGGTGCCGAAGGAGCGGCCGTCCATCGCCTTGACGAGATCGTTCGATGTCCACAGATGGGTCATGCAGCGCGCTCCTGAAGCGCCCTGCGCACCTCTTCATGATCGGAAAAGGCAAATGTCTGGTCGCCGATCGTCTGGCCTTCTTCATGGCCCTTGCCGGCAACGATGAGGGTGTCACCCGCGCTCAGCATGGCGACGGCCGTCTGGATCGCTTCGCGACGGTCGCCGATATCGATGGCACCGGGCGCGTTTGCGAGGATTGCGGCCCGAATTTCCGCAGGCACTTCGGAGCGCGGATTGTCGTCGGTCACGATCGTCACGTCGGCAAGACGCGTCGCGATCCCACCCATGATCGGTCGCTTGCCGCGGTCGCGGTCTCCGCCGCAGCCGAACACGACGATGACCCGTCCCGTGGTGAACGGTCGCACGGAAGTCAGCACGTTTTCCAGCGCATCCGGCTTGTGCGCATAGTCGACATAGACGGGCGCGCCGTTCTTCGCCGTGCCGACCAGGTCGAGCCGCCCCGGCGCGCCCTTGAGTTTCTCCAGCGCCTTCAGGGCCTGTTCGGCAGGCGTCCCGGTGGCTATCGCCAGACCGGCCGCAACCAGCGCGTTGAAAATCTGGAAATCGCCTGCCAGCGGCAGGTCGATCTCGTGGATGACGCCGGCCGCCTCGATCTCGGCGCGCTGCCGGAAACGCTCATGCTCGACGCGCTTCAGCGTCAGGAATTCACCGCGCCGACCGACCGTCAACACCCGCAGGCCCGCAGCGTTCGCGGCATCGATCGTCGGCTGCGACCAGGGGTCGTCGGCGAAGATCACTGCCGGGGCGCCCTTGGCCAGGAGCGTGTCGAACAAGCGCAGCTTGGCGTGATGATAGTCCTCGATCGTCGGATGATAGTCCATGTGGTCGCGGCCGAGATTGGTGAATGCGCCCGCCGAAAGGCGGACACCGTCGAGCCGGCGCTGGTCGAGCCCATGGCTGGACGCTTCCATCGCGGCATGCGTGACGCCCGCGCGGGCGAGTTCGGCAAGCAGTCTGTGCAAAGCCACCGGATCGGGCGTCGTCAGCGATCCGTACTCATTGCGGCCCGGCGCCACCACGCCCGTCGTGCCGATGCTGGCGGCAGCAAGCCCGGCCTGTTCCCAGATCTGGCGTGTGAAGGCAGCCACGGAGGTCTTGCCGCTCGTACCCGTGACGGCAACCATCGTTGCCGGCTGCTCGGGAAAGATGCGCGCCGCAATGCGCGCCAGCGCCAGCCGCGGATCGTCGACCGCAATCACCGGAACGGCGATATGGCCGACATCGGCACCGCGCCCAGTGATGACCGCGACGGCGCCGCGTTTCGCCGCGTCGGACGCGTAGGCTGCGCCGTCGGCCTTGCTGCCCGACACGGCGACGAAGATCGAGCCCGGGCGCACCTGCCGCGAATCGGCGGTGACGTCGACGATCTCGCGCGCGCCGGACTGGCCAGCTGCGACAGCGAGAATATCGGCGATTTCGTCCAGTGTCATGAAGGTCCAGTCGCTAAGATAAGCAGGCAGCGTGTCGCCGCCCGCGGCAAGAATCATTCGTATGCGGCAACCGTTGCATTCGTTTCATGGCTGAAATCCGGCTTGACGCCAAGCATCGACGCCGACCGGCGGATGATGTTGGCCACGATCGGAGCAGCATTCAGGCCGGCGGTTGCACCCATGCCGGGCTTTTCAGGCTTCGGCTCGTCCACGATCGACAGGACGACATACTGCGGATCGTCCATCGGGAAGGCTGCAAGGAAGGCGTTGAAGCGAACACCGGAGGAATAGCGGCCGTTGACCACCTTTTCTGCGGTCCCCGTCTTTCCGCCAACCCGGTAGCCCGGCACTTCGGCCCGTTTGCCCGAACCCTTTTCCGCGTTGAGACGATAGAGATAGCGCATGTCCTCGCTGGTCTTCTGCGCCACGACCTGCTTGGCCGTTTCGAGCGCGTCGGCAGCTGAGCGCACCAGGAATGTCGGTGCCATCAGGTAGCCGCCATTCATCAGCGCTGCCGTCGCGACCGCGGTCTGCAGGGGCGTCGTCGACACGCCGTGGCCGAAGGCGATTGTTATCGAATGGACCTTCTTCCATACTTTTGGCTCGGTCGGCTTGGCGACTTCCGGCAGTTCCGTCTGCATCTTGTCGAGCAGACCGAGGCGATGCAGGAATTCGCGATGGCCCTCGATGCCGACCACGTCAGCTTCCTTGGCCGAACCGATGTTGGACGAATAGATGAAGACTTCCGGCACGGTCAGCACGCGGCCCTTGCCATGGAAATCGCGAATGGTGCGGCGCCCGATGGTGATCGGGCGCGAGGCGTCGAAGCGGCTGTCGAGCGTGACCTTGCCGGAATCGAGCGCCATGGCGGTGGTGAACGTCTTGAAGGTCGAGCCCATTTCATAGAGGCCGGCCGACATCCGGTTGAGATGGTCCTTGTCGAGCGCGTTGACAGGATTGTTCGGGTCGAAGTCCGGCACCGACGCCATCGCGATCACCTCGCCCGTCTTGACGCTGAGCACCACGGCGCCGGCTGCGATGGCATGGTACTTGCTCATGGCGGCAACGATCTCGTCGCGCACGATGTGCTGCACCCGAATGTCGATCGAGAGGCGAACAGGCTTGAGGTCCCTGGCGACCGCGAGGCCCGAGGCCTGAAGGTCGGCGAGCCCCTGATCGTCGATGTACTTCTCCATCCCGGCAATGCCCTGATTGTCGATGTTTGTCAGGCCGAGGATGTGGGAGGCGGTCTCGCCGCCCGGATAGAAGCGCCGCTTCTCGATGCGAAAGCCGATGCCCGGCAGGCCGAGCTGCATGATGTCGTTCTGCTGCTTTGGCGAAAGCTGCCGCTTGAGCCACACGAAGCCCGCGCCGTTCTTGAGCTTGTGATAGGTCTGTTCCACCTCGATATCCGGCAGGACCGTCGACAGCTTCTCGATCACCTCGTTGGGATCGACGATGCGCCGCGGCTCGGCAAACAGCGAGGCAGTCTTGATGTCCGTCGCCAGAATCTCTCCGTTTCGATCCACAATATCCGGACGCGAAGCGGTCACGCGCGACACAGGGCCGGACGCCGAGCCGGGATCGAGCATGCCGAGATACACCAGCCGGCCGCCAATGGCGGCATAGATGCCGAAGAACACGGCCATGGTCATCACGACGCGGTTGCGCGTACGCCCGCCCGTCGCCTTGCGCGCGCTGTCGACGACGATCGCCGCCGTCGAGCTATTCGCTTCCGCCGACTTCCTGCGCCACAAACTCATCATTCCACTGCACCAGTCTTGATCTTGTCGGGAGAGTTGCCGCTGACCACGGCGTCGGTCGGCCCGCCGATGAGGTCTTCGATTTCAAGCACACGTTCGGGCAATTCGCCGAGGCTGACGAACTGGTGCGCGTCTGTCGGTTTCAGCTTGAGTTCACCCTCGTAGCGCTCTGTCAGCCTCTGGAGCCGCGACGGCTGCGTCAGCAGGCTCCAGTCCGCCTTGAGCAGCGCGATCGTATCCTCCTCGAAGCGGATCTGCGCCTCGAGCTTGTGAACTGCGGCAAGCTGGTCCTCGGCCTGCTGCTTGATCTTGTAGGTGAAGCCGGTGGCCGCAACCATGACCGCGATCAGGACTATGTCGGTGGTACGAAACACGCGTGACTACCTCTCTGCCGCGAGACGGGCTTCGGGAAGCTTTGGAAGGTCGAACAGCGTCATGTCTGCCGGCCGCGCGGGTGCATCCGTGCGGATCGCAGCGCGCAGACGGGCAGAGCGCGCGCGCGGATTGGCGGCGATCTCCGCCTCGTTGGGCGACACGGCGGGTCCAAGCCGCTCGAAGGTGGCGGTTGCAACGGACACTTCCGGGAGGTGGCGCGAACCGGCTACCGTTCCGGAACGGTCGGCGATGAAGCGCTTGGCAATGCGGTCTTCCAGCGAATGAAAGGTGACGACGACCAGCCTGCCGCCGGGCTTGAGGATGCGCTCGGCCGCAAGCAGCGCGCGCGACAGTTCGCCGAGTTCGTCATTGACGAAGATGCGCAGCGCCTGGAAGACACGGGTGGCCGGATGGACCTTGACCTTGGGGTTGAATCCGAGGAGGCCCGCCACGGCCTGCGCCAGGTCGCCGGTGCGCAGGAATGGCTCCGCGGCGCGCCGCTTCTCGATCATGCGCGCCACCCGCCCGGCCTGTCTTTCCTCGCCGAGGAAGTTGAAGATGCGCGCAAGATCTCCCGTGGCAAAGGTGTTCACCACGTCGGCTGCGCTCATGCCGGTCTGTGCCATGCGCATGTCGAGCGGACCGTCGCCACGAAACGAGAAACCGCGCTCCGCCTGGTCGATCTGCATGGAAGACACGCCGATGTCGAGCACCACACCGTCGACAGAATCGCCATGCTGGTCGAGCGTGGAGAATGGAGCCTGCACCAGGCGCAACCTGCCGCCGGACGATGCGGCGAGCGCCTGGCCGGCCTCGATGGCATCGGGATCGCGGTCGATGGCAATCACGCTCGCGCCCGATTCAAGGATCGCACCGGTGTAGCCGCCTGCGCCGAACGTGCCGTCAATGACGACCTGGCCAGGAGCGGGCTGCAGCGCCTCGAGCACTTCCGCCAGCAGCACCGGAATGTGGCGGACCGGTCCGCCAACCGCGGGGAATTCCCCCCTGTTGCCCGCCGTCATTCCGGTGCCTCTTGCGAACGCGCCGGGGCCTGCCTTAGTTTCAGGAGACGGACGCGAACTTCCGCCTGGTAGCGAGCCAGCTGCGCCGGCTCCCACATCTGGAAGAAGAGTCCACGACCGACGAAGGCAACTTCCTCCGTGATTCCGGTATGGTCGCGAATGAAATCCGTCATCGTGATGCGCCCGTCCTGGTCGAGTTTCAGGAACGCGCCGTCCCCATGGCAGAAGAAGGACATGTCGTCCGCCGCCTGCAGGAACGGATCCTCGCGCGCAATGCGGCTTTCGTAGCGGTCGAGCAGATCCTGCCCTCCGACATCCATCGCAGGCATGTCCAGCGCGCGCAGTCCGTAGAGTTCGGCGAAGCCCCGCTTCTGTACCACGGCTCGGAAATGCGCCGGCACCGAGACACGGCCCTTCGCATCGATCCTGTTCACCGCATTGGAGAGAAAGCGATCCATACTGCACATCGGCCGTTCTCTCGGCCGCACTCCCCACTGCCCGGGCCTCTGTCGCGTGCCGGGCAGTCCGCCCCGCCCGCCATCCATGCGCATGGATGCCAGTCCGACGCCCATGACGGACGCCCCGACTTCGATCTCTGCAATTTCATGAGTATGCGTATGGGATATCATGGGGCTTTATGGGCGTCAACGGGAGCATCTGCGATCAAGGGGACACAAAGGCCCGATTCCAGGGCTTTTGCGGCCTACTCTCCTTTATCGTCTGTTAAGCCTAACAAAGGGTTATGAACCATCTCGCGGGGACCTGCGCGATGTGCTCCGGCGCCGCTCCCAGGGTGTTGGCTTGTGATGGCCGCGCAAGGGCAATAGGCTAGCCGAAACCCTCCTCAGCACTCCGGGACTCATCATGACCGACGATTCCGCCGCGCGCGCCGCGGCCGCCAGCCATCTTCGCCGACCCCTGCTGCAAGGCGGCGATCCGCTGACGCTGCCGCTCGTCATGGCGTCGACCTACAACTTGCCAGGCGAAACGGCGGGGTTGCGGGTTTATGGACGCTCCGACAACGCGACGTGGGACGCTGTCGAAGATCTGCTCGGACACCTCGAAGGCGCGCCCGCCGTCGCTTTCCCCTCCGGCATGGGAGCCATCTCCGCGGCCTTCTTTGCTCTTCTCAAGGCGGGCGACCGTGTGCTGCTCCCGTCCGACGGATACTACACGACGCGTCTGCTGGCGGACGGCTATCTTCGGAAATTCGGCATCGACGTCGAGCAGCGCCCGAGCGCGTCGCTGCTCGACGGTGGGTTTTCAGGCTTCAATCTCGTTTTCATCGAGACCCCCTCCAATCCGCGCCTCGACATCTACGACCTGGCCGCCGTGGCGGCCGCGGCACGCGCCGCCGGCGCGGTGACGGTTGCCGACAACACCACCATGACGCCCTACGGCCAGCGGCCCCTCGACTTCGGCATCGATGTGGTTCTCGCCGCTGACACGAAGGCGCCCAACGGGCACTCTGACGTTTTGTTCGGCCACGTCGCGAGCCGCAACCCATCGATCATCGAAGCAGTGCGCAACTGGCGCACCGTGTCAGGCGCTATTCCCGGTCCGTTCGAGGCCTGGCTCGTGCATCGCGGGCTAGAGACGCTCGAGCTGCGGTTCGACCGCATGTGCGCCTCCGCCGAGACGATTGCGCGTCGCCTCGAAGGGCACCCGGCGATCCGCTCGGTTCGTTTTCCCGGCCTGGCGTCGCATCCCGCCCACAATCTGGCGGCGTCGCAGATGCTGCGTTTCGGGTCGCTGATCGCTCTGACCTTGGACACGGCGGACAAGGCGGAAGCCTTCATCAATGGCTGCGCCCTGTTGCAGCCCGCCACCTCCTTCGGAGGCCTGCACAGTTCAGCGGAGCGCCGCGCCCGCTGGGGCGATGCTGTCGATCCCGGCTTCGTGCGGCTGTCGATTGGCTGCGAGCCGACGGAGGAGTTGTGGAAGGCGATCGAGGCTGCGCTGGACGGACTTCAGGGTTGAAGGTCGAACTAGGGCTGAAAATCCTCGGAGGAAATGTTTCGGCGACCGTGGAGGATCCGAAGCACCTCAATCGCATTCGTCTCGACCCGATAAAACAGCAGGTGATTTTCCACGAGCAGGTGGCGCAATCCAGCGCCCAGGTCTTCCCTCGCTACGCCCGAGTGAGGAAACGCCACGAGTTGCTTCGATCGCAGTTCTATCCGGTCAAGAACTCGATCTGCCGCAGCAGGGCTTTCAACTGCGATCTGCAACCAGATCTCGATCAGGTCTTCTTCGGCGCGGGCCGCGCGATGAATGACCTTCCCGCTCATTCAGCAGCGTGACGTGCTGCAAATCGCCGGCGCCCTTCGGCCTTGATCTCGTCCATGGACGAGAATCGACCCGGCCCGCTATCGATCCCCTCCTGTATCAGCGCTCGCAGTTCCTCCAGCGTGTAGCCGAAAAGGTCGCGGCGCTCTTGCCATCCGCGCAACGCATCGTGGATCACCTCGCTGACCGATGCGTATTCCCCGGCTGCCACGGCCTCGTCCACCGCCGTGGCGAGTTCTGGTGAAAGCGTTATGCTGCGCTTGTCGACATTGCCCATGACATGCCTCCTCATCGCGCAAGATGGTACGTTCTAACCGCACCGCCTTCAAGTTCGCCGATGACGACGGGCAGTGAGAGGCGCCGGATCCATCGGCAGATGATCGACCACGCCATCCCATCGGCTGCGTGGACGAAAGTGTCAGCCGGCCTGTAAGCCGGGTTCTGTATGGCCCCCGCGCCTCGCGGCGCGGAAACGTGGCGGCCATTCGTCTTGGACGCGGATTGCTCCGCGCCTCACGCAACCTACCCGGATGGCGGGACCGGAAACAGTCCTGAGGGTTGCCCCTCATGCCATCCCTATTCGGTTTTGCTCCCGGTGGGGTTTACCGTGCCGCTCCTGTTGCCAGTCGCGCGGTGGGCTCTTACCCCACCCTTTCACCCTTGCCACGAAGCCCTCCTGCCCCTTTCGGAGCCGGAAGGCCCATGGCGGTTTGCTTTCTGTGGCACTTTCCCTGGGGTCGCCCCCGCCGGTCATTATCCGGCACCGTGTCTCCATGGAGCCCGGACTTTCCTCACCCGCGGCCTTTCGGCGATTGCGGGTGCGGCCGCCCGGCCGGCTGACCGCCTCGTTAAAGGCGCTCGACCTGCAAAACGCAACCGAAATTGCTCTGCCGGCAGCAATACGCGGAGAGCTCCCGTTCAGCCGGCAAGGTGGCGCTTGACCTTGCCGCAATAGGCCGATGAGACCGGGTTCATGCGACTTGCGGCATGTCCGGCATTGTATTTGAGGATCGTCCTGCATGTGGCGCCACCGCCGAGCTTGTGGGCCATGCCGAGATACTTCATGCCATACTTGATGTTGGTGTACGGGTCGTAGAGGCCGCGCGTCGTTCCGCGATAGCCCATCATCCGCGCCGTCGCCGGCTTGATCTGCATAAGCCCGATCTCGCCGGCGCTGCCCCGCGCGTTGACGCGATAATTGCTCTCTATGGTGATCACGGCATGCGCGAGTGAAACCGGCACCCCGTTGGACACGGCGTGCTGGGCGACAAAGCGCTCGAAACGCGGTCCACCGGTGCCGACAGACTTTTCGGATGAGCCTTGCTCGACTGGATAGGCGGCGATCGATGAGGTGGTGGTCGTGTCTATGGTGACGCGCTTGCGGTTCTTGCGCGTCTTCTGCACGGCACCCTTGCCGGCCTTCGCCTTCGTGACACGCTTCTTGCCGGTCTCCGGCTTGGCCTTGGCCGTACGCTTCCCGACCGACTTCTTGTTGCCGTTCTCAGCCTTGGCGTCTCCTGCCTTATCGGTGTTGGCGGATGGCTGGAACAGATACTGCTTGGGCATGGCAGGCTGCGGCTGGGCGCTGGCGGCAAAGCTTATCGTGCCGGCGGCAAATGCCACCGCGAGTGAGGTCAGTAGTTTCATGAGTCCCTTGATTTTGATTTCGCTGCATCAAGACGATTGCGCAGCAGTCGAAATTTGACGCCAATTTGCCGAAAATTTCGACTGGCGCCGAGGAGGCCGACGCTTTGTTCGCCAAATGAGTTACGAGAATGACCGCAAAATCACAAAAGATTACAAAGAGAAATCTACCTGATCTTCGCTTGTACTTTACCCAAGGGTAGAGGCAGGGTGCCGAGAAGGCGCCGAAGCGTCTCGACCGTCGCCGGATCCGCCATGCCATCGACACGCGACCGCCGGAAATGGCGCTGGAACGCCTCGACCACTATGACCGTCCTGGCGTCGAAAATGCCTGTGATCTCTATGCCATAGCCATAAAGACCAAGCATCCGCTGCAATGCTGCCACGGCCTCCGACGCGTCGCCAGCCCGCAGCGAGCTGCCTCTCCTTCTGCGAGACGGTGCCACCAGATGTCCGACGCCGCCGCGCGCGAGAACGGTCCATGGAAATTTTTCGCCAGGATCGACCTTCCGCCCTGGTGCCACGTCGGAATGGGCCAACACCATGGCAGGCCGGATCGCGTGGCGTGCCGCGATTCCCCGGCATAGCGCGATGACCGACCGGATCTGTCGCCTCGGAAACGCCGGATAGCCGAGGCCATGCCCGGGATTGACGATCTCGATGCCGACCGACTGCGAATTGACGTCGGTCTCGCCGTGCCAGACACTCTTGCCGGCATGCCATGCCCGGTCGGCCTCGCGCACCATCTGCACCACGCGTCCGTCCTCGTGCACGATGTAGTGGCACGAGACGCCGCTCTCCGGATTGCAGAGCCAGTCCTCCGCCCCCTGCCCGGTCGCCATGCCGGTATAGTGAAGCAGAATGATCTCGGGGTTCATTCCGTTTGCCCTTGGACCGAAATTGGGTGACGGCCTGACCGAAGCACCGGACTGATCGGACGCAAACATCGCCGTCAGGACACACGCTGGGCGCGTTCGATCGTCTCGTAGGCGGTGTTGATGGCAGCCAGCCGCCTCGTCGCAATCGCGATGAACTCCGCCGGCAGGCCCCGCGCCATCAGCCGGTCGGGATGGTTGTCGCCGACAAGCTTGCGATAGCGCCGTCGCACCTCGTCGAATGGCCGCTTCCGGTCGATCCCGAGCACCGTGTATGGATCGGCCTGGCCGAGATCGAGATGACGCGCCATGATGACGCGGTAGTGGTCCTCGCCGATCCGGAAGATGTCCGCGACGCGGCGCAGATAGAGCGCCTCGCGCTCGTGCAGCACACCGTCGGCCTTGGCGATATGGAACAGCCCGTCGAGAATGTCCTCGAGGATCGCGCAGTCCGGCGCGCCCGAACCGCACAGCGCAGCCATCCGCGCGGCATAGGTCTCGAAGCCTGCGACATCCGCCTTGGCGAGATCGTAGAGCCGGGCCACGTTGCGCGTCTCGCTGCTCGGCACCGAAAATATCTGCTGGAAGGCCCTGATCTCATCCTGGGTGACGATCCCGTCTGCCTTGGCCATCTTGGCCGACAGCGCAATCATGGCCACTGAAAACGCCACCTGCCGGCGCAGTTGCGGGTCGCCCGCAAACGCCGTGCGCACAGCCTCCACGACATCGGCAACGCCCGATGTTGCAGAATTGCTCATGCGCGAGACGAAATCGCCAATGCGGCCCCAGATTGACATTTGGTCTCTTTAGCGCACCAGCCTGCGATTTGGCGAGGCAGAACAACTGAATTTCGAGGCCGGGCGCTAGAGATCCCGGCAGCGGGAGCCAGTCATCCATGGCGGGCGACAGCAGCGCGGAACTTGGTCCGCATGGTGACCGCGATTGTGATTTCCTCTACCTGTCGCGTGGCACATGGCGGGAGACTGGATTGAGCGAAACCTGGGATTTCTGGATAGACCGCGGCGGGACCTTCACCGACGTCATTGGCCGGGCGCCCGACGGAAGCCTGCATCCTCGAAAGCTCCTGTCGGAGAATCCGGAATCCTATCGCGATGCGGCGATCCACGGCATCCGCGACCTGCTCGGGCTGCAAGACGGTGCGCCCGTGCCGCACGGCATGATCGGCGAGATCAAGATGGGCACGACCGTCGCGACCAATGCGCTGCTCGAGCGCAAGGGCGACCGCGTGCTGCTGCTCATCACGAAGGGGTTTCGCGACGCGCTGAGGATCGCCTACCAGGCGCGTCCCGACATCTTTGCCAAGGAGATCATCCTTCCCGAGCAGCTCTATGCGCGCGTGGTCGAGGTCGAGGAACGCGTTCGGGCCGATGGTTGGGTGGAAACGCCGCTGGACATCGCCGGCGTGGCGCCGCTGATCGAGCAGGCCCGGGCCGACGGCATCGACTCGGTCGCCATCGTCTTCATGCATGCCTGGAAGTTTCCGCAACACGAGCAGGCAATTGCAGAACTCTGCCGCAGCCTCGGCTTCGCGCAGGTATCTGTGAGCCACGTGGTCTCGCCGCTGGTCAAGCTCGTCGGGCGCGGCGACACCACTGTCGTCGACGCCTACCTTTCGCCGATCCTCTCGCGCTATGTGGAACGCGTAGCGGGTGAACTGGGCGCGGCGCCTGCCCTCCCCCTTGCGGGGAGGGTGTCGGCGGAGCCGACGGGTGGGGGTCGAAACGGCACGCTCGATCTGTCCGAAATTGAGCTTTCTTCGCCACCTACGGGCCACCCTCCCCGCAAGGGGGAGGGTAAAGATCCGCCCCGCCTGATGTTCATGATGTCGTCCGGCGGATTGACGGCCGCAGACATGTTCCAGGGCAAGGATGCCATCCTGTCAGGCCCGGCGGGCGGTGTCGTCGGCATGGTGGAAACGGCAAGACTTGCGGGCTTTGACAAGGTCATCGGCTTCGACATGGGTGGCACGTCGACCGATGTCGCCCATTGCGACGGCGACTACGAGCGCGCCTTCGACACGGAAGTCGCCGGCGTGCGCATCCGCGCGCCGATGATGCGTATCCACACGGTTGCCGCCGGCGGTGGCTCGATCCTGCGCTACGAGGCCGGCCGCTTCCGCGCCGGTCCAGATTCGGCGGGCGCCGATCCCGGCCCCGCCTGCTATCGGCGCGGCGGTCCGCTCGCGGTCACCGACGCCAATGTCATGCTGGGCAAGCTGCAGCCCGACTGTTTCCCGGCGATCTTTGGACCCGGCCAGGACCAGCCGCTCGATCCGGATGTGGTGCGCGACGGGTTTGCGGCGCTCGCGGCCGAAATCGGGGACGGCCGCAAACCGGAGGCAGTCGCCGAGGGCTTCGTCACCATCGCCGTGGAGAACATGGCAAATGCCATCAAGAAGATCTCGGTGCAACGCGGCTACGATGTCACGGAGTACCTTCTGAACTGCTTCGGCGGGGCGGGTGGCCAGCATGCCTGTCTCGTCGCCGACGCGCTCGGCATGGAGGCGGTGCTCATCCATCCCTTCTCCGGCCTGCTCTCCGCCTACGGCATCGGCCTGTCGGGCATATTCGCTTCGCGCCAGCAGGGCCTGATCCAGCCTCTGGCCGAAACAACGTTGCCGGCGATCCGGGATCTTACAGAGACGCTTGGAAGCGCAATCGTGGAGGAGTTTGCCGACCAGGGTGTCGAGGCCAGCGATATTGTCCTGAAGCCGATCCTGCACGTCCGTTATGACGGTACCGACACGTCCATTCCCATCGCATTTGGTCACCGTTCGATTGAAACGGCACGCAAGGATTTCGAAACCGCACACAGGGCGCAGTTCGGCTTCGTTTATGAGAACAAGGCGCTGATCGTCGAATCCGTCGGCGTCGAGGGCAATGACGGTCGCGAGCGCGTGCGCGACGAAGCGGATTCACCCCTTGAGGAAGGACCCGTCAAGGCCCCGGAAACAAGACGCATTTTCGTTGACGCCGCGTGGTGCGACGCTGGCGTCTTCCGCCGCGAACAGCTTCGCCCGGGCCATCGCGTATCGGGTCCCGCACTTGTCATCGAGAGCCACCAGACCATCGTCGTCGAACCGGGCTGGCAGGCCGAGATCACGCCGAAGAACCATGTGCTGATGCGCCGGGTCGAGAAAAAGGCACGCAACGCCGCGCTTGGGACCGAGGCCGACCCGGTCATGCTTGAGGTATTCAACAATCTGTTCATGTCGATCGCCGAGCAGATGGGCGTGACGCTGCAGAACACCGCTTACTCCGTCAACATCAAGGAGCGGCTGGATTTCTCCTGCGCCGTCTTCGACGCCACCGGCGCGCTGGTCCCCAACGCGCCGCACATGCCGGTTCACCTGGGGTCCATGGATCGCTCGGTCGAGACCATCATCCGGCTCAACGCGGGGGACATCCGTCCCGGCGACGTGTTTGCGTTGAACGCTCCCTACAATGGCGGCACCCACCTGCCCGACATCACGGTGGTCACGCCGGTGTTCGAGCTCCCCACCTCCCCCCTCGCGGGGGCGGGCAAGGAGCCGCCGAAGATCCTCTTCTACGTGGCTTCGCGCGGACACCATGCTGACATCGGCGGAACGGCGCCCGGCTCCATGACGCCGCTTGCCACGACGGTCGACGAGGAGGGTGTGCTCTTCGACAATTTCCGCATCGTGGAAGCCGGCCGCTTCCGCGAGGCAGAGTTGCATGCCCTGCTCATCGACCACCCCTACCCCGCTCGTAACCCGCAACAGAACATCGCCGATCTGAAGGCGCAGATCGCCGCCAACGAGAAAGGCGTCGCCGAACTGCGCAGGATGGTGGAACATTTCGGCCTTGCGGTGGTGCAGGCCTATATGGGTCATGTCCAGGACAATGCAGCCGAGAGCGTGCGGCGTGTTCTGGAGCGCCTGCCCGACGACTCCGCCTATGAATATCCGACCGATACCGGCCAGATCATCAAGGTCAGGATTACGATCGACCGCGAGAAGCGCCAGGCGACGGTCGACTTCACCGGCACATCGCCGGTGATGAAGAACAATTTCAACGCTCCCGAACCCGTCGCGCGGGCGGCGGTCCTCTACGCCTTCCGCGTCATGGTGGAAGACAACATCCCCATGAACGCCGGCTGCCTCAGGCCGATCACCATCATCATTCCCGAAGGCTGCATGCTGCGCCCCGCCTACCCGGCGGCGGTGGTAGCAGGCAATGTAGAGACCTCGCAGCACGTCACCAACGCGATTTTCGGTGCCATGGGTGCGCTCGCCAATGCCCAGGGCACCATGAACAACCTCACCTACGGCAATGAAACCTATCAGTATTACGAGACGATCTGCTCCGGCTCGCCGGCCGGACGCATGAATGACGGGCGCGGCTTTGCCGGCACGTCGGGCGTGCACACCCACATGACCAATTCGCGCCTGACCGACCCGGAAGTGCTGGAACTGCGCTTTCCGGTTTTGTTGGAGGACTTCCACATCCGGCAAGGATCGGGCGGCACGGGCAAATGGAGCGCCGGCGACGGCACGAAGCGCACCATCCGCTTCCTGGAAAGGATGGAATGCGCCATCCTCTCCTCGCACCGCGCCCGCCCACCAAAAGGGCTGCACAGCGGCAGCGACGGTGAGGTTGGCAAGACCGAAGTGCGCCGGCTCGACGGAAGCGTGGAGACGCTTCGCGCCTGCGATCAGACCGCGCTTGAGCCCGGCGAGGCCGTCATCGTCACGACCCCTACGCCGGGGGGATTTGGTAATCCTGAAACCAGCGGCTAATCGGTGACCAAATCCACCGCCTTGGCCAGCGCCGCGACCATGGCCTGCGGCTGGTAGCCGAGCTTTCTCGGCGTCAGGCCCAATCGCAGGACGACGAGGCGCTTCGAGGGAATGATCGCCGTGGTCTGGCCGTCCTGTCCCACGGCCCAGAAGATGTCGGCGGGCAGACCGAAATCCGCCTCGGGTTTCGGTCCGTCGGGCCCCTTCAGCCAGAGCTGCCCCTTGCCGTAGACGCCGTTCGAGGCGGGCGCCGGCTCGCGCATCCATGCCACGAATCCCGGCGGCAGGATCCTTACGCCCTCCCACGTGCCATCCTGCATCAGGAACAGCCCGAAACGAGCCCAGTCGCGTGCCGTGGCGTAGAGATAGGACGAGCCGACGAAGATGCCGGAGGCGTCCGTCTCCATCACCGCGCTGGCCATGCCGAGTGGCCGAAACAGTGTCCTGTTGGGCCAGTCGACTGCCGCCTTGGCGTCGCCGACAGCGTCCTGCCACAGTCGCGACAGCAGCACCGCCGAGCCGCTCGAGTAGTTGAAGACGGAGCCTACATCGGCCTCGAGTGACTTTGCCGCGGAAAACGCAGACATGTCCGGCTCGAGATAGAGCATGCGCGTCACATCGCTGACATCGCCATAGCCCTCGTTGAACGCGAGACTGCTCGACATGGACGTCAGGTCGCGGATCGCGATCCCTGCCCTTTCGTCCGCCTTCCATAGGTCGAACAGGTTCTTCCCGTCGAGCGACAGCCGGCCGGCTTCGATCGCTGTCCCGAGCAGTGCAGTGTTGACCGTCTTGGTCATCGACCAGCCCAGCAAGGGCGTTTCTGCCGAGAAACCATCTGCGTAGCGCTCGCCTTCGATGCGGCCGTTGCGGACCACCACCACCGCGCGCATGCCGGGACCGGTCAGCGCCTCATTGTCGAGAATCTTTGCAATCTCCGGATTGATCGAGGGTTCGGTGGCGCTTCCTTGTGGCCAGAGCGCGTCGGCAGGCGGTGCTGGCCATGCTACCGGTGTCGGCAGCGGCCCGACGGGCTCGGCCACCCGGCCGTCGGGCAATACCGTGCATCCCAACCCGTCGCGTGCCACCGCCTGTTCCGTGCCGAACAGGCCGAAGAGCCCCGCGGTGATGCGCTTGGCTTCGGTGTCGACGCTGATTCTCATCAACCTGAGAAGCGGATGTCCTGGCGCCTGCACGTCGTCGCCCAAGACTTCCTGCGGGTCACGCCCGGCGATGAAGACGTTGGAGCAAACGATCTTGGCCGAATAGCTTGCACCCACACGGATCAGTTCGGGCGGGGCGACGAACAGCCAGGTCGCAAGGCCGAGAGTCGCGACGGCCAGAAGGCCGAAGAGCCACTTCACCAGTCTGACCATGATCCGCATTCTCGTCCCGCTCATAGGCAAGCCATCGACTGGGCACCATTGCTCACGCAAATTTGAACCATGTCGAGCGCCGTCAATCGAATATCAACCATGTTCGACCATCAGGTGACATTGGGCTAGACGACATCCTGATGTAACCGGGCTGATCGGCAACGCAAAATCTTGAGGACAGGCAGATTCTGGCATCGAGCAATCCAGGCGGATCGTTGACAGCATGCCTGACGCGGGTTCTCGCGCCGGCTCTGCTGGCCGTTTTCCTGTCGGCCTGCGTCTCCATGGACGACATGAGCGAAATTGAGCCGAGTTCAGCCTCAGCCACCTCGCCGTCCGCATCCTTTGCCGCTGTAGCGGTCGTCAGGCCACGCTTTGGCGACAACGACCCGCATGAGTGGACCGGCCGCAACCCGTTCGGCTACGACGTGCATGGCGTCGACGTGTCGAAGTACCAGACCTCCATCGATTGGGAGACGGCAAAGGCCAGCGGCGTGTCCTTCGCCTTCATCAAGGCGACCGAAGGCGGCGACCGCGTCGACCCCTATTTTGAAGAGCACTGGCGCGGCACGAAGGCTGCCGGCATTCCACGCGCAGCCTATCACTTCTATTACTTCTGCCGTCCCGCTGCCGAGCAGGCGGCCTGGTTCATTCGCAACGTGCCGAAGGAGCGCCGCGCGATGCCTCCGGTGCTCGACATGGAATGGAACCCGCAGTCGCCGAGCTGCAAGACACGGCCCGACCGCGAGACGGTGCGCAGCGAGATGCGCATCTTCCTTCTGGCCATTGAGAGGCACTACGGGAAGAGGCCGATCATTTACACATCGATCGACTTTTTCGATGACAACCAGCTCGCCTCCTTCACCGGCTACCCCTACTGGCTGCGTTCGGTGGCGGACCATCCCGCGGACCGCTACGGCCCCCACCCCTTCACTTTCTGGCAGTATACCGGCACGGGTGCCGTGCCGGGCATCAAGGGCAATGCCGACATCAATGTCTTCAACGGCTCGCTATCTGCATGGAATAAGTGGATCCGGGCCAACACGCGTTGACCGCCGTTTCTGGTCCGATTTTTTGCAACCCCGGAGGGATGTGATAGTTGAGACCCGCGCTGATCCGCCCCCGTGGGCGCATTGGCGCCACGCGAACGGAAGCAAAACGGCAACCGGAGAAGCCGATGACGCTGCGAGCACTTCTGATGGCAACCTGTGCGGCTGCCCTGTCCTGCACCGCCGCGCTGGCCCAGCCCTGCGGCACCGACTTTGACGAGTGGAAGTCCGCGGTACGCGCCGAGGCAGTGGCAGCTGGCGTCGGCGCGGCCGGCCTTGCCGCGCTGGACAGGGCCGACATCGACACGCGCGTATTGCAGCGCGACCGCGCGCAGGGCGTGTTTACCCAGACCTTCATCGAGTTTTCAGGCCGCATGATCTCGGGCCACCGCCTCAAGCAGGGCGAAGTGAACCTGCGCACACACGCCGACGCATTTGCCCGGGCCAAGCTCGAATACGGCGTGCCTGGACCGGTCATCGCCGCGTTCTGGGCGCTGGAGACCGATTTCGGTGCCGTGCAGGGCGATTTCCTGACGCTCAATGCCTTGGTGACCCTCGCGCATGACTGCCGGCGGCCCGAACTGTTCCGGCCGCAGCTCGTGCCTCTTCTGACACTGATCGACCGCGGGATCCTGCCCGCCGACGTCAAGGGCGCCTGGGCCGGCGAGATCGGTCAGACCCAGATCCTGCCGACCGACTACCTTACCAATGGCGTCGACGGCGACGGCGACGGCATCGTCGATCTGCGCGGCAGCGCACCCGACGTCATCCTGACCACGGCCAAGAAGATCCTGTCGCGTGGCTGGAAGCGCGACCAGCCCTGGCTGCAGGAGGTCCGTGTGCCGGAGGAGATGGACTGGTCGCAGACGGGCCGTACCAACAAGCTGCCCATCGCGCAGCTGAGCGCCTGGGGCATCACCAACCGCGACGGCTCGGCGCTGCAGGACAACGGGCTGATGGCCGCCATCGTTCTGCCAATGGGCCACAAGGGCCCCGCCTTCATCTCCTACGACAACTACGACATCTATCTCCACTGGAACCAGTCGATCACCTATACGCTGACGGCTGCCGTTCTCGCTACCCAGCTCGCAGGCGACCCCCCCTATGATCTGCGGCAGCCCGAAGAAGGCCTGGTGGGCGACCAGATGAAACTCCTGCAGGAAAAGCTCGTTGCCAAGGGCTACGACGTCGGCGGCATCGACGGCATACTCGGCACCAACACCCGCGAAGCGGTGCGCCAGGAGCAGATCAAGGCCGGCCTGCCGGTCGATGGCTGGCCGACGCCCGAGTTGCTGGCGCGGCTGTAGCGCCTTCTCTCACCTCCCCGGCTTGTTGGGTTGAGGCTAACTAAGCGCCACGCACGGTCCGCAGACTGCATTCGAGCAGCCCGAGCTTGAGCGCCGTGATTTCATCGTCCGGCAGATCGAGCTTGCGCAATTGCGACCAGACACTGAAGCTCATCATGACGATGACGAGCCGGATCGCCGTCTCCGAGGCCCCGGAACCGGAGAGCGCCTCGCGCACCAACGCTTCCACGCCAGCTTCTACGGCGCTTAGAAAGCCTTCCAGTTGCGGCAGAAGCTCACGGTCGCGAGCGGCAAGTGCAAGGCGGTGCGCGCCGCGTGCGTAGAACTGGTCAAGCTCGTCGACGAGACGGACAAGCCGCGCGCGCGTACCCGAGTGCCCGGCAAACACCGCCGCTGCGCCATCCGGAGTCGGCGGTTGCATCTCCGCCCACACATGTCCGCCACAGGCAACAACGACGTCCCCGATGGTCGGAAAATGGCGGCTGACGGTTGCCTGCCCGACGCCGGCCCGTCTGGCGATGTCGGAAAACGTGGTCGGCGCGACGCCCTTCTCGTCATGCAGTTGCATCGTCGCCCGTATGATCCGCTCGCGGGTCCGGTCGCTGGCGTCGGCACGCTTGCGCATCCGGTACTCTCTGGCCATTCCGCTCCCGCATTTGACAAACGTTGATTTTCACGAAATAACATATCCGGTAATTGCATGTCGTCAAGGGCAGGCTCCGCAGCGTGATCGACACGCCCACGCCCGCCCTGCACGATTTTTCCCGAGCATGAAGCAGGCATTTTTCGTGGAGGTGGTGCCCGATGCCGCAATGCAATTCTGTAAGGCTGGTCGTCGTCGATGACGAGCCGGAAATCTGCGCGATGATCGACGACTATCTCGGCGGCAATGGCTATGCCGTTCGTCGCTGCGCCAACGGTGTTGAACTCGACGCCGAGATGGCGACGAGTTCGCCCGACCTGATAATTCTGGACGTCGCCATGCCGGGCGAGGATGGGGTCTCCATCGCGCGGCGCTTGCGCGCAACCGGATCGACGCCGATCATCATGCTGACCGCCATGGCCGATGTCGTCGACCGCATCGTCGGCCTGGAGGTAGGTGCCGACGACTACTTGACGAAGCCATTCGATCTGCGCGAACTGCGGGCGCGTGTGCGCGCCATGCTGCGCCGCGCCGCGCTGGAACCGGCAGTGAAACAGGGTACAGAAAGTGGGTCGGAGACACGCAATCTTGTGCCGTTCGGAAAGATGTTCCTCGATCTCGACGCACGCGTGTTGGTCGACCGGCACGGAGACCGGGCGCATTTGACCGCAACCGAGTTCAACCTGCTGACTGCGTTCGCGCGCAATCCCAACCGCGTCCTGTCGCGCGATTGCCTGCTCGATACGGCACCATGCCGTGCTCGCGACCCCTTCGATCGTGCGATAGATATCCGTGTAACGCGCATCCGCAAGAAGACGGAGATCGATCCGACCAAGCCGCAGGTCATCCGCACGGTGCGCGGCGTCGGCTACATGTACGTCCCGCCCCGAGCCATGCCGTGACTGAAGAAGACGGCGGCCAACCGACTGGCGACGCATTGCTCCTTGGTTCAGCCGAAGAACATGCCGCCGTCTACGCCGCAGTCGTCGATTCGGCGCTCGATGCCGTCATCATTGTCGACGAGGAAGGTGTCGTCATCGCCATAAATCCGGCCGCGGAGGCGACCTTCGGGTACACCCGCCGAGAGGCGATCGGCCGCGCGATCGATGCGCTGATCGTGCCGGAACACCTCAAGTCGGCGCACGCGAACGGCATGGCGCGCTATCGCGCGACCCGCCAGCCGCATGTACTCGGCCGCCGGGTTGAGATGGACGCACGCTGCAAGGACGGCCGCATCATCCCGGTGGAGCTTGCCATTACCGAGGTCAATCTGCCGGATCGGAGGCTGTTTACGGCAAATCTGCGCGACCTCTCCGCGGCAAGGTCCGCGGCAGCCGAGATCGAGCGCCAGCGCGACGCGCTCCACCAGAGCGAAAAGCTGACGGCGATCGGTTCGCTTCTGGCAGGCGTCGCCCATGAACTCAACAATCCACTTTCGGTCGTGCTCGGCCAGTCGATCATGCTGCGCGAGGAACTGGCGGAAGCGGATGGCATGGCAGCGGCCGCCGAACGCGCCGCCAAGATCGAGGCTGCAGCCACGCGTTGCGCGCGCGTGGTGCGGTCTTTTCTCGCCATCGCGCGCCAGCGCAAGGCGGAACGGCGGGCGCTCGACATCGCGCCTTTGATCGACGCCTCCATCGAGCTGACCCAGTATGGGCTGAAGAGCAATGGAATCGCCGTGACCTGTTCGATCGATCCGTCGCTCCCGAAAGTTGTCGCCGACCCGGACCAGGTCCAGAATATCGTCGTCAACCTGATGGTCAACGCCATGCAGGCGCTGACCGAGGTCGACGGCCGCCGCCGCGAAATCGCCGTCAGCGCCCGCATGAACACTATCGGACGGCTCTCGATCGTCGTCGCCGACAATGGGCCTGGCATCCCACCCCACATTGCAGAGCGCATCTTCGATCCTTTCTTCACCACGAAGCCACAGGGTGTCGGCACCGGAATCGGGCTGTCGATCTCGCGCGGCCTGGCCGAGGCGCAGGGAGGGCGTCTCGAACTGACAGCCTCGCCGCTGGGCGGAGCGGGCTTCGAGCTCAGCCTGCCGCTTGCCGACGGCAGCGTGGACGGGACCGGTCCGCCCGGCGCGACGGCCCAGACCGCCAGCGCGCCGCCCGCCCCGGAACAAAGAACCCGGCGCGCGCTCATCATCGACGACGAACCCGAGATCGCAGAAGTTCTCGCCGAGGCGCTTGAGCGCGTCGACTTTGCATGCGACCAGGCCGTCGGCGGCAACGCGGCCAAGGCGCTCATCGCGCGAAATGCCGGCCGCTACGATGCGGTCGTTTGCGATCTGCGCATGCCCGACCTCGACGGCCCAGCTTTTTTCCGCTGGCTTGCGGCCGAACATCCCGACCTGGCACAGCGCACGCTCTTCGTCACCGGCGACGCGCTTGGTCCGGCCGCGGGCCGCTTCCTCGCGCAAAGCGGCCAGCCTGTCCTCGAAAAACCCTTCACGCTTGCCGACGTGACCCGCATCGTCCAGGGCTTTCCCGCGCGCAGCGACTGAAGAGATCCGATCCGAAACAATTGAAACAGTGCCGGCCGGACGAAGAAATGCGCCGGAAGCAGAGCCGCGCGATCATCCGCCCATCGTCAAGGCGACGGCGGTGCCAGCGGGTTCACGACGAACCCATGCACCCAAACCCTGTCCCGCAAACGTAGTTCATGCGGCGCGCGCAGGCATATGTTGAGGAGAAAAGGACCATGAGGAAGACCATTGTCATATCCACCATCGCAGCCCTTGCAATCGCGCTTGGCGCCGGCAACGCGATTGCCGCCAAGATGAAGACGGTCGGGCCGGAGCCCGGCGACTGCAAGCGCGCCTTCGAGGCGGCCACTGCGGGCTCCGAGCAGGCTGCGAAGGCGGCCTGGGTCCAGAAGGTCGCCGGCAAGTTCGGCAACAACTAGGCCCATTGGGTCGGCGCCAGCAACAAGGTCGTGACGCCGCTCGGCGGCCAGCAGTTCCAGGCGACGGCCAAGCCCTGCTTCTACTATCCGGTTCCGTAAGCCGTTCCGGCACGATCTGGCAGGTCGGGCGCATGCCCGGCCCGCCAACGCAACAGTCGTACTGTCAGCTTTACATCGATGCCCGAATGCCTACCGCGCCAGAGGCGTCCAGATCACATCATCGACCGACCTGGCACCTGTCGCAAGCATGACCAGCCGGTCGAAGCCGAGCGCCACGCCGCTTGCCTCGGGCATGATCGCGAGTGCGGCAAGGAAATCCTCGTCGAGCGGGTAGCGCTCCCCATAGACGCGCTCCTTCTCGTCCATCTCGGCCACGAAGCGCCGGCGTTGCTCATCCGAATCCGTCAGTTCGCCAAAACCATTGGCGAGTTCGACCCCACAGCAATAAAGCTCGAAGCGTTCCGCCACGCGCGGATCGCGCCCGGTCTTGCGGGCGAGCGCTGCCTCCGCCGTCGGATACTCGCACAGCACCGTCGCCCGGCCGATGCCGAGATTGGGCTCGACCTTTTCCACCATCACCCGGCTGAACAGGTCGGCCCAGTTGTCGTCCGGGGCGGTGCGGACGCCCGCCGCTACGACCGCGGCATGCAGAGCCTCCCGGTCGGTCGCGCCGTCCGCATCCACGGCCGACAGGAGGTCGATGCCGGCAAACCGCGAAAAGGCCTCGGCCACCGTCAGCCGTTCCGGCTCGGCAAAGGGATCGGCCTCCCGTCCGCGGTAGGAATAGCGTCTGGCTCCCGCCTTCTCGGCAGCCAACGCCATCAGCCGCGCGCAATCGTCGAACAGGATCTCGTAGGGCTCGCCCGCGCGATACCATTCGAGCATGGTGAATTCCGGACTGTGCAGCGGCCCGCGCTCGCGGTTGCGATAGACGGCGCCGAAACTGAAGATGCGCTCCTCGCCGGCGGCAAGCAGCTTCTTGCAGGCGAATTCCGGCGAGGTATGCAGGTAGAAGGGTCGCCGTGATCCGTCCGGGCCGATCGCCTCGGTGGCGAAGGCCGACAGATGGGCCTCGTTGCCGGGCGACACCTGCAGGGCCGCGGTCTCCACCTCGACGAAGTCGCGGCCGGCGAACCACTCGCGCATGGCCGCCTTGATGGCATTGCGCATGATGAGTCGCGGGCGGCGATCGGAGTGAACGTCTGGCGTCCACCAGGGCGAGGCGTCGGTCATTGCAGGCTCCTCATGACCGCGACACCGGTAAGGCTGGCGGTTTTTGCCGAGATGGGCTAGAGGGCTGCCACATCGAAATTCTTGCCAAGGTTGACGCTCGTGAAGGTGATAGCCAGTTCGCTCCGCAAAGGAAATGTCGTCGAGAAGGACGGCAAGCTCTACGCAATCCTCTTTGCGGAAAACATCCACCCCGGCAAGGGCACGCCCGTGACCCAGCTCGACATGCGCCGCATCTCCGACGGCGTGAAAGTGTCGGAGCGCTACCGCACCACCGAGCAGGTCGAGAAAGCCTATGTCGAGGAGCGCGACCACCAGTTCCTCTACGCGGACGGCGACGGCTTCCATTTCATGAATCCGGAGAGCTTCGATCAGGTCGCCGTGCCGGAAAGCGTGGTCGGCGATGCAGCGCCCTTCCTCATCGAAGGCATGACTGTCCAGGTCGCCGTCTACAACGGCATTGCGATCTCGCTCGTCCTGCCGCAGCGCGCGATTTTCGAGGTCATGGAAACCGAGCCTACCACCAAGGGCCAGACCGCGTCCTCTTCCTACAAGCCCGCGCTGCTGTCCAATGGCGTCAAGACGCTCGTGCCGCCGCACATCCAGCCAGGCACCCGCATCGTGGTTATGACGGCCGACGCATCCTACGTCGAACGCGCCAAGGACTGACGCGGGACGACGGCAGGTTTCGCCAGCCCGCCCACACCGTTCAGTCCTTCAAGGCGATCGCCTCGGCAAGCAGCAGGGCGATTGCGTCGTCCGGTATCGGCCTTCCCGGCTTGAGGATGACGGCGCGCATCTGTTTGCCATCTCCCACGAGCAGGCCCGCATCATTCGACAGAAGCCGCCCGTGCTCGAAGTAAAGCCGCACCTCGTCCTTCAGCGGAACGACCGCGCAGAGATGCTTTGCGCGCGGATGCCGGAAATTGATGGATCGCCAGCCAAACCGCACGGTTTGAACGAGCGACGGCTGCGCACTGATCAGGCACGCCACCAGGTCGCGCGTCAGGCGCGCGATCGGCTCGGGCGAGCCGTCGAGCAGCCGTGCGATCTCGTCTGACATGGGCGAAACCTAGCCCGACAACTGACCGTCAGTCCAGCGTGACCTGGTATACCTTGCCCCAATAGGGTGCGTTGGCCGTGTCGTCGACGCTCATGACAAAGATGGACTTGCCGTCTGGGGCGAATGCGAGATTGGGAGCCGTCGCCGACGGCACGTCGATCGCCTTGACGAACTTGCCCTCGCCGTCGACGGCCACGATGCGTCCCTTTGAATACTGGCCGATATAGAAATTGCCGTCCGGTCCGAGCTTGATGCCGTCCGGATAGGCACCGCTGCCGGACGCCTCGTCCACCACGCCGACGCGCACGAAAAGCCGCCGGTCCGACAGCGACAAATCATCTGCGACCGCAAAGGATATGACGCGGCCGGCCTCCGACTCGTTGACCATCAGCCGCTTGCCGTCCTTCGACAGCGCGATGCCATTGGCGTAGTGCAGGTCGTTGGCCATCTCGGTGATCGTGCCGTCGGCGGCGAGGTGGAACACCTTGCCGACGATCGGCCCGGCCTCCCAAGGGCCCGAGGCCGTGAAATACGCGCCGCCCTTGCCGTCGGCGGCGAGATCGTTCGGCCCCTGTAAGGCCGACCCGTCCTTTGCCTTGTCGTAGGTCGCAACGGTCTTGCCGTCCCCGGAGACACGCGCGATCGTGCCGCTGTCATAGCAGGTGACAACGAGGTCGTCGCCAAGCGGCAGCACCGCCGAAGGGCCGCAGCCCGCCTGCTCCCAGAGTTTGGTCGTCGCCTTGCCGTCCCAGGACAGGATCGTATTGCCGCCATACTCGACATAGAGGAGCTTGCCGTCAACGAAAGCGGGCCCCTCGGGAAAGGCTGCCTTGTCGTTGATCACTGTGGTCTCGCCAGCCTCTGCCGCCAAGGCGCAGACCGACAGAACTGTTGCGATCGCGATTTTCTTCAGCATGGTGTCCCCCATCTTCCCAACCCGGAGACAGTGACGCCAAAACCGCCGCGCGGCAAGATTAGTCCGCCATAGTCTCGAGGCTGGCAAAGCCTTCCGGCGCGTCGCCCTCGTCGAAGGGCGTCGTCACCTCGACGAAAGTGTCGGGGTAGAAGCCGTTGAAGCGTGTCCTCAGCGACAGCGAATAGGCGCCGATATGGCCGATCTCGATCCAGTCGCCCGTGTCGACCGTTTCGGGCAGCCAGAACGGCCGCGACAGGATATCGACCGAATCGCAGGTCGCCCCGCACACCTTGAACGGCACGATGGTCTTCTCGTTGCCGTTGCGCGTGCGGATCGCGGGGTCAGGGATGAAGCGCGCCGGCAGCGTGATCTTGCCGGTCCATGAATCCGACAACGATGCCCAGATGCCGTCATTGATGTAGAGCCGCTTGCCCTTGCGCAGCAATACCCGCACGATCAACGACAGGCAGCGTGCCACGATCACGCGGCCAGGCTCCGCCACCAGCGGCATCTCGTCGAAGGCATACTCCTTCAGGTCGCCGCGCAGGCGTGACATGATCTGCCCGATCGACGGCATCTCGGGCTTTCGGCTGTTCGGGTCGTTGCCGTATTCGGCGGGAAAGCCGCCGCCCACGTCCAGCCCAGCAAGCGGAAAGCCGATGCGATTGCGCACCCAATCAGCGGACGCCAGCGCCCGTTCATACGTATCCGGGTCCTCGATCTGGCTGCCGACATGGAAGCAGAGCCCGACCTTGTAGCCGATCTTCTCCAGCCGCTGCGCGAGTTCCACGGCATAGGCCGGGCCGGCACCGAACTTCTTGGACAGTTCATAGGCGGCCGAGCCCTTGGTCTGGATGCGCACGAAAACCGTGATTGCGCCGGGATCGATGTCGAGCGCACGCACAACGCGGGTCAGCTTGGTGATCTCGTCCTCATGGTCGAGCGCAATGACGCGGATGGCGTATTTCTCGAGCGCCAGCCTGATGTCGGACTGCGCCTTGACCGGATGCATGTAGAGCATCTCGGCATCGGCCGAGACGGCGCGCACGGCGGCGAACTCACCGGGAGAGGCAACGTCGAAGGCGGTCACGCCGGCCTCTACCAGCGTCTTCAGGACGAGCGGTTCGCCATTCGTCTTCACCGCATAGGCCGTCTTGCCTGGAAACATGCCCATGAACTGGCGCGCGTCCGCCTTCAGCACTTCCGGCCGGAAGCAATAGACCGGCTCGTCGGGGCGCATGGCGAGCGCGGCTGCCTTGGCGTTTTCGAATCGCTGCATGGACGGTCCTCGTTTGCAGCGTATCTAGAGCGATCTTGTGTCAAAGGGAATTCGACGTGTCCCGAGCGCGGCCGTTGCCGGAAACGGGTGGCAAACCGCGCGCAGTACGACGTAGTTGCCAGGCAACCTGGAAAGCAACGATGGCAGCCACGCAAACCGCGACGATCGATCGACAGATGACGCCCGCCACATGGGCGCAGCTCGTCCTGCTGGGCATCATCTGGGGCGGGTCCTTCTTCTTCGCCCGCATCGCGGTGGCCGAAATGCATCCGCTGGTCCTCGTGCTGTTTCGCGTCGCCATAGCGGCCGTTGCGCTCCATCTCTATCTCGCGGTTGCCGGCCCCTCCTTCCGGCTTGCCCTGCCCCACTGGCGCGGGCTGCTGCTGCTCGGCATCCTCAACAACGCCATCCCCTTCTCGCTGATCTTTGCCGGCCAGACCGTCCTGGGCGCCGGCCTGGCCTCGGTGCTCAATGCAACAACGCCGTTCTGGACGCTGATGGTGGCCAATGTCCTGACTGCGGACGAGAGGATGACCTGGAACAGGCTGGCCGGGGTCCTGCTAGGAATCGCCGGAACGGCCGTCATGATCCTGCCAGGCTTGCAGGCGGGGCTGGACGGCCCGGTCTGGGCAAAGGCCGCGCTGATCGGCGCGTCGATGTCCTACGCGCTCGCGCTGATCGTCGCGCGCCGCCTGCGCGAAGTGCCGGCACCCGTCATGGCGACAGGCCAACTTACCGCATCCACGCTCGTCATGATCCCGGTGGTGCTGGCGGTCGAAGGTGGTTCGGGCCTCTTCAACGCCAGCGCCGGCATATGGGCGGCGGTGCTGGCACTTGCGGTCGTATCGACCGCCCTCGCCTATCTGCTGTACTTCCGCATCGTCGCAAGAGCGGGCGCAACGAATGCCTCGCTGGTCACCCTGATCGTCCCGGTCAGCGCGATCCTGCTTGGCACCCTGTTTCTTGGCGAGCGTCTCGCTCCGCTCGAGATTCTGGGCATGGCCATCATCCTCATGGGACTGCTTGCCATCGACGGGCGCCTGCTCGCGCGCAAGCCCCCCGGATGAGCAAAAATCTCACCAAAAATTTCACATCGACACGAAGGGTGTTTCGTTAACTTATTCAACGGCTAACGGAAAATTCTGCCCCAGTTCGTCCACAATCCGGCCTTGCGGCGCGCAAATTTTCCCTTGCCAGCCGTCCGATCTTATCTACACTTAATCCATAGACCTTACTCATGGAGGCATCGCATGGGACTTGCACGGCCATTCAACGCATTGATGATTTGTGCTGCGTTCGCATTTATAGGCGCCGTGATCATGGGGGTTCTCCCCTAGGAAAGCGTCGCTAGCCACGACAGGTAAGGCAACAACACACGATCCTGCAAAGGCCCGCCCGATTGGCGGGCCTTTCGCTTCTCAGCGCTGCCTTACGCTGTGTTCAGGCTGCGGCGGAGCCTGCGAGGTCGGCGTCCGACTTGGCCTGCTCCTGCGCCCTGATGCCGATCATGTGGCAGATGGCGAAGGCGAGATCGGCCCGGTTCATCGTGTAGAAGTGGAAGTCGACCACGCCGCGCTCGACGAGATCCATGACCTGTTCGGCGGCAACTGCCGAGGCAACGAGCGCATGCGTCTGCAGGTCATCATGAAGCCCGTCGAACCGCTCGGCAAGCCAGGCTGGCACATGGGTGCCGGAGCGCGAACAGAAATTCGCCACCTGCTTGAAATTATGGACCGGAAGGATGCCCGGCACGATCGGAATATAGACCCCTGCTCGGCGCACCCGCTCCACGTAGCGCTCGTAGAGATCATTGTCGAAGAAGAACTGGGTGATCGCGCGCGTCGCTCCATTGTCGACCTTGCGCTTGAGCATGTCGATATCGGTGGCGAAATCCGGGCTCTCCGGATGCTTTTCGGGATAGGCAGAGACGGAAATGTCGAAGTCGCCGATCCGGCGCATGGCGCCCACCAGTTCGGCGCCGTTTGCATAGCCCTCCGGATGCGGCTGATAGCGCGTACCGACGCCGCCGACCGGATCACCACGCAGCGCAACAAAGCGCCTGACCCCGAAAGCGGCAAACTCGGCGATGACCTGGTCGACCTGCTCGCGCGAGGCGTTGACGCAGGTCATATGCGCGGCGGGCGTTAGCCGCGTCTCGTCGATCATGCGCTTGACCGTGCGGCCGGTGCGCTCGCGCGTCGAGCCGCCCGCGCCATAGGTCACCGAGACGAAGTCCGGGGTGAGCGGCGCAAGGCGCGTCACCGTCTCCCACAGCTTGGTCTCCATCTCGTCGGTCTTTGGGGGGAAAAACTCGAAAGACACTCGGATCTTGCCGCCGATGTCGGGCCGCCTGGAAAAGCGAAACTGGTTCATCAGGCTGTCTCTCCTTGAAGCGTTTCCCGCTGGCGCTCGGCAATCAGCATCCGACGGTCGCGGCCGAGCCAGAGCTTTACGGTCAGCTTGCCGGCGCTGCCTGGGGTCGGCTCGAACTGCCTCGTCTCCTCGACATCGATGCCCGATTCGGCAAACCATTCTGCAATCTGCCTGTCGGAAAATCCGAGACGCAGATGCGCATGCTCGTCGCGCAGGAATTCCAGCGCATGCGGCGCGAAATCGACGATGATCAGCCGCCCGCCAGGCCGAAGGAGGCGCGACGCCTCGCGGATCGCCACGCCTGGCTCGTCGAGATAGTGCAGCACCTGGTGCATGGTCACGAGATCGAAGGAATCCCGCTCGACAGGAGGCGCGTAGATGTCGCCCTGGCGAACCTGCGCATGAGCGACTCCTGCCTTGTCGAGATTGGCGCGGGCCACCGCCAACATCTCGCGCGACATGTCGATGCCGACGCCGCGACGATAGAGCGACGCAAACAGTTCGAGCAGCCGCCCGGTTCCGGTGCCCAGGTCGAGCATGGTCTGGAACGGCCGGTTGCCAACGAGAGACAGAAGTGCCGTCTCCACCGCCTGATCCGGCACATGCAGCGAGCGCAGTTCGTCCCATCCCGCCGCATTGGCGCTGAAATACTGATTCGCCCGCTCCTGCCGGCGCCGCTTGACCCCGCCCAGACGCTCCATGTCGCGCTCGATCTGCGGGTCGCGCATCGGAATCCTCGCGATCACGCCCTGCACGAAATCGCGCGCCGCCTCGTCGTCGGAGATGCGGAAAAAGGCCCAGGACCCTTCCTGGTAGCGCTCGACAAGACCGGCCTCCATCAACAGCTTGAGGTGGCGCGAAACGCGCGGCTGTGACTGGTTGAGAATGTCGGTGAGGTCGGAAACCGTCAGGTCGCCGCGTGAAATGAGCACGAGGATCCGCAAGCGGCTGGATTCGGCCGCCGCCTTCAATATATCAACCATCAGGTCGAGACTGCTGCTCATGAACGTTCATTCGGTCGAAAACACATAAACATATCTTTATGTGAAGATTTCGTCCTGTGCAACGTCTATGTCGCACTCAGGCAAGGAAACGCCGCAAGGCGCGTCGTGAAAGGCAGACATGTTCGAGATGCGCGGCGGCGAGGAGCAACTCGCATTCGACCCCGGCGCGGCTGCGGGCGACGGTCGCGTCGTCTTCATCGGCACCATCCGCTCGCCTTGGAGAACCCGCGCGGAGTGCCCGAAGAACATGGGAGCCGCGCGTGAGCAGGCCCGCCCCGCGACGGTCGAGATCGACGCGCCCTATCGGCCCGGCCTTCGCGGGATGGAGGGGCTCACCCATGCGTTCCTGCTCACCTGGCTGCACCACGCCCCGCGGAATCTGATTGTTCAGAAACCACGCCATGCAGTTGAAGCCAAAGGCACTTTCGCTTTGCGCAGCCCTGCACGGCCCAATCCGATCGGGCTCCATCTCGTCGGCCTGACCGCCATCGATATGGCATCGGGCATCCTGACCCTCGACGCCATCGACGTGCTCGACGGCACGCCGCTGATCGACATCAAGCCCTATTTCCCGTCTGTCGACATCGCCCCCGCCGTTCCTCTGCCGCAGGTTCGCTGACAATGGTGACCGGCAGGCAGCGCGCCGTCGCCAAGGCGCTGACCGCGCTCTTGCCGATCGCGCCCTATGCCGACATCGAGGCAATCCGCGCCGCCGCCAATGCGCCGCATCTGAAGACCCTGCCACCCGCCATCGCCGTGTGGCTCGCGACCGTCGCCCATGTCCGCCACCAGCACACCGAGTATGACCGGCTTCTCGACGAGGGCTACGATCGTGATGCGGCACGCTTCTTCGTCGTCAACGAAACCAACGCAACACTGACACGCTGGCGCGCCACCCGCCTGCTCGACCCCGACGATGACGGCGACTGAGCCAGCACAATGCGGCCTGCCACAGTCCCCTTAGCCTTTCGTTCGCGGATATTTCATTTGGGCAACGCCTGATCTACAAGGGCTTCGGGCATTTGGGGGCAGCATGGCGCGCGTGCGTCAGAACAGGGATGCGGGGGCATCGACCGTCGGGAGACTCTCGTGGTGGAAACGCTTCAGAGAGCGCTTTTCGCTGCCGCAGATCGAGGCGTGGTCGACGACGTTCCGCACCGTATTCCTCAATGCACTATTCCTCATCGCGATTGTCATCCTTCTCCCGGTCCTGATCAGTCAGTTCCAGCGCGATCAGGTCGTCATCGAATCCATCGGCGTGCCCGATGCCCTAGCGGAACAGGGGCTGACCGGCGCCGTGGTCGCGAGCCGCGTCTGGGATGGGCTGCAGGATGTTGTCACCCAGTCCAATACAGCCAAGGACAGCATCGTGGCGATCCCGGACGCGCGGCGCGTCGAGTTCTCCTTCCCCGATTCCGGGTTTTCGATCGAGTCACTGGTCTTTCATCTGCGCCGCCTGTTCAACGCCTATGAAACCCGCATCGCCGGCGAGTTCGTCTGTGCCGATAAGGATTGCGCCCGAACCGGCATGCGGCTCAGGCTGCGGGTGATCCGGCAGGGCGTCGACCTGATCGACATGCCGCCGATTGGCGACAGGAGCGAGCGCGACTATTTTGCCGACGCCGGCGGGCGCGTGCTGGCACTGCTTGATCCATTCGTCGCGCTCGCCGCACTGTCCGAAACGCAGCCGCTCAAGGCGACGACGCTTGCACGCCGCCTGATCAGAGCCCACCACAAGGATGCCAAGTGGGCGCACAATCTGGTCGGCATCATCCGCCAGAACCAGGACGACCAGACGGGCGCCATCGAAGAGTTCAAGGCGGCCATCACGCTCGATCCGGGGTTCCTGCAGGCACGCTCCAATCTCGGCGGCGCCTTGGTGCGGACGGGCGATCTGGCCGGCGCAAAGGCCGAGTTCGACGAGACGCTGCGCCGCGATCCCGACAATGTCTGGGCACTCGAAGGCAACGCCGAGCTCGCGCTTGCCAACGGTGATGTCGACGGCGCGGTGAAGTGGCTCGTGACAGCGGCCGACGCCGCACCCGTCGATCCCCGCTATTTCGCCAAGGCCGGCAAGATCCTCAGCGACCGAGGCCGCCGCGACGACGCCATCGCGATGCTGAAACGCTCGCTTGAACTGGATCCCGGCTACCCGGTCGCCTTCGCCTTTCTCGCCGCCATCCATGTCGGCGAAAACGACATGGTGGCAGCCGAGACGGTCTATCGCGACGCGGCCGACTACGCGCCCGACGATGCCGATGCGCAGGCCTCGCATGCCCGCATCCTCGCCATCCTGCAGCGCTGGGAGGACGCGACCACGCGCTACGAGCGCGCGACAGCCCTCGAACCGCGCAACGAGTCCTACTGGCTGGAATACGGCCGTTGCCTGCAGAGGCTCGCCCGGCTCGACGATGCGGTCGTGGCCCTTGGCAAGGCCGCCGGGCTTGCCCCGAAGAATGCCGACATCCAGATGTCGATCGCCGACGTTCACCGCGACGCCGGGCGCAAGGCGGAGGCCATCGCCGCCTACAAGCGCTACCTCGAACTGGCGAAGGCCGATGCCATGATGCGGCCAATCGCCGAACGCTTCATCGAGCTCCTCTCGGGCGAAAGCTGATCCCGATCACGCCGGAGCATAGATCCACTGCTCGGGAATGCGCAGCGAAACGGCCTCGCCCATGCGGATCGTGCCGGGCTTCTCGACCCAGGCGACCAGCCCACGCAGGCGCTTGGCCACCTTCGGAAACATCAGCGTCCCGGCCTCGATGTCATCCATGCCGGCGCGCAGCCCGATCTGCTTGCCGGCCTTGCGGCACGGGCCGTTCTGCGCGTCGATCTTCACGGTCGCGCCGCCCTTGAAGAACAGCAGCGTGCCCGACGGCAGCATCGACAGATTGGGCACGCCGTCGATCAACAGATTGGCGCCGATCCATTCCGGCATGATTTTTGGCAGCGCCATGCGCTGTGCCACGATGGCAAGCTCGTCGGCCGCCACGATCGACAGCTGACGCTCGTTGCGCATTTCCGTGCCGCGCGGATACCAGGGCTCGCGACCGCCGGAGCGGCGGGTGATGCCACCATGGATGTCCCCGTCGAGACCGCGGAAGTCGACCTGCAGCGCCTCGACTGGACGCGTCTCGAAGTGTTCGGACGACGCGATGTAGAGGCCGCCGACGGTGCCGGCGCGCTTCCTTGCCGGAACGATTCGGGGTTCGCCAAAAAGATCGGTGGGGGCGTCGGCCATCGCGAGGTCTCTACATCATGCGCAAAAGCGCGCCGCCGATCGAATAGCCGGCGCCGAACGCACAGAGCAGGCCATGGTCGCCGGGCTTCATGTCCTCGTGGTTTTCCTTGAGCGCCACGATGGCGCCCGCCGCCGCCGTGTTGCCGAGCCGCTCCAGAACCATCGGAGCGCGGTCATGGCCGACATCGTGGCCGAAGGACAGCTTCAGGATCATCGCGTTCATGCGCGCATTGGCCTGGTGCAGCCAGAAGCGCCGCACCTCGTCCGGCGTCAGCCCGTGATCGGCCAGGAACTGCACGATGAACTTGTGGCCGGCAACCGTCACTTCCTTGAACACCTTGTTGCCGACCTGGCGGATGAGGTTGCCCTCGGTCGGCACATAGGAAGTGTCCTCCAGCCCTGCCCGCAGCAGGAAGCCGAAATTGGTGCGGATGTTGTTGGAGAAGCCAGTCCAGCCGCGCGTGTCGACGACCTCGAACTTTCCCGGGCGGTCCTTTTCACCGACGGCCTCCACGATGAGCGAGGTCGAGGCATCGCCGAAGATGAAATGCGTCTGGCGGTCACGGAAATTGAGATGCCCGGTGATGATCTCCGGCGTCACCACCAACACCCGCTTCTGCCCGCCGGCGCGGATGAGATTGGCCGCCACGTGCAGGCCGGCGGCAGCCGACGAACAGCCGAGCCCCATGTCGAACGCAGCGCCTTGGCAGCCCAGCGCATGCTGGATTTCGATCGCCATGGCCGGATAGGGCCGCTGCAGATGCGAGGCCGCGCAGATCACCATGTCGATGTCGGAGCCCTGCAGGCCGGCATCGTCGAGCGCCTTCCTGGCGGACGCCACGCCGAACTCGGCCATGACCGAGATCTCGTCGTCGCCGCGCGGGGGAATGCGCGGCGCCATGCGCGCGGGGTCCAAAATGCCGTCCAGCGTCAGGACGTGGCGGGTCTTCACGCCGGAGGCATAGACGATGAAGTCCGTGTCCGACTTCTGCAGCAACGCCTCGCCGGTCTCGCGCCGCGTGGCGTTCTCCGCGTCGACATAGGCGTTGAAGCTATCGACGAGCTCTTCATTGGTGATCGAGGCCTCGGGGATCTCGACGCCGATGCCGCTGATCATCACGCGATTCATGCTGTCTTATGTCCCGTGGGAGCCGCCCTCGCCGTCGCCGGCCGGCGCAGCGCCGCAGTCTAGCGTGGCCTCCGGGGCGGACACTCTCATCTCAGCCTTTACACCTCCTTAAGCAGGGTCGACAAGGCGAGCGAGGCGCCGAAAGCTGCTACCAGACGCAGAGCCGGTCGCCGGTATCCGGGTTGTCCCAGCAGGCGCGGTCGTCGCTGGCGCGGTAGTAGGGCCCCGGCAGGGCGACATTGCGATCGCCGAAATTCTTGAAGACCCAGGCGACGCCCGGGCTGTCCATTTCCAGCGTGACGGCGGGATAGCCCGGCGCCGTCACGCGAAAGCTGCCGGCCTTGTCCGTGCCGCGAAAATTGCAGCGATAGTTGCCGTCGTCGGTGGTGAAGCAGTCGGCGGGCTTCGCCGCCGCGCCCGTCACGCCCGCTGCCGTCAGCACCAGCAGCCCGACCGCGCCACCCGCCAACTTCAATCCGATTGTCATCAAAACCCCCTGCGCCCAAACTGCCGCGATGATGTCCGTCATTGGGGCGGATTCGCGGCGATGTCCACGCCTCTGCGCGGTCACGGTGAACCCCGGCCCGTGCCGCGCCCACGCCCGTCATGGCCGCTGCGCCACGATGAACAGGCGGGGAAAACGCAGCAGCACCTTTCCGTCGGCAGCCGTCGGATAGGCTTTTGCGATCCGCGCGGTGTAATCGGCGAGAAATTCGGCCTGCTCGTCCGGGCCGAGCGGGTCGAGAAACGGTTTCAGTCCCGTGGATCTGACCCATTCGACGATGGCCCCGGCATCGGCCAGCGGGTGGTTATAGAGCGTGTGCCAGATGTCGAGTTTTTTCGCCGCCAGCGGCGCCAGCAGATCGTAGTAGCGGGCGACCGGCGGCAGCGGCGCGCGCGCCGCGCCGCCAAGCTTTTGCGCAAAGCGCGGCCAGGCCGCGACCTCGCGCATCAGCCGGTGCGACGGTTCGGAGATGTTGTCCGGCATCTGTACCGCGAGCACGCCGCCCGGCTTAAGAAATCCCATCAGCCGCTGCAGGATCGCCGGATGGTCCGGCAGCCACTGGAACACCGCATTGGCAAAGATCACGTCGACCGGCGTCCGGGGTTGCCAGGTCGCTGCGTCGGCGAGGTCGAAGGTCACGCCGGGCAGGCGGGCGCGGGCCTTGTCCAGCATGTCGGGCGAGGTGTCGATGCCGCTCACCTCCGCCTCCGGCCACCGCGCAGACAAGAGTTCGGTGGAATTGCCCGGCCCGCAGCCGATGTCGACGACCAGATCTGGCGCCGCGACCGGCACCTGCGCCAGCAGGTCGCGCGCCGGCCGCGTCCGCTCGTCCTCGAACTTGAGATATCTTTCTGCGGACCAGTCCGCCATGTCCGTCCTCATCCGCTTGCCGCATGGCGGTCTTTGTCGAGACGCGGCATCTCCCCTACAATGCGCTGGCGACAGCCGGCAACGCCCGCCCGGCCCCAGGCGCACGAAAGCGTGGCTCGCCCGCAAGCAAACATACCAGTTTTTTGCGCCTCGCTTGGCGCCTTGTCTCACCTGCGCCCAGAGTCAGGACGTATCGAATGGTCTCGGCACGAGCACAGCAACAACCCGCGCGTTGCCAAAGCCCCCACCGGCATCGCGCGCCTTGCCCGACGGCCGGGGCGCTTCGTCAAGCCGCCATGCGGCGACCAGCCGGGCGGCAACACCCATGAGAGCGAAGGCAAGGAGACGAAAGCGCTGGGCGAGGTCTTGCGCATCGGCAACAGTCTCACCGTCATCCGACGGCAGCAAAACCGCCGGACCCAATGCACGAAAGACATAGCCCCGCGCGACCTGCTCCGCAGGCCACAGCAGCGACAGGACCTTGGCCCTCAAGGAAAGCGGCGCGCCGCAGGCTCGCTCGGCGACCAAGGCGAGCGCCAGCAGGAGGGCGATGATGCCCTCCATCTGCCGCTGGATCGCCTCCATCTCCGCCTTCATTGCCGCCTCCGTTTTTGACGGCGTGATTATACGGAAGGTGGAGAGAGAGGGGATAAACGAGGCATCAGACGCGACCGAACGATGCGGCAGGTGCGACCCCATTACGGTCGCTTCATGGTCACTGACAGTTTTCTGAAAGCCGCCGTTGCTGCCACGCTGATGTATCGGCCCGATCGGGGGAGTATGCCGCCTGGGCAGTTCAAGGACACCGGGACTTTGCAGCTGCGGGCGCTTTTATCTCCCTCGGGACTGGGTCCGATTACCTCGATGCGTCGTGAATTCCTGGCTTACGACGCTCGTTCGCTGCAGGCAGTTGCAGGTGGGCAGTGTGATGCCACCATCGCAGGCAGACGACGGCAAAACGACGACCTCTCACCCCGTGTCCGCCACAAGCTCATGCAGCTTCTGCTCAAGAAAGGCAGCATCGGCCGGTGAAGTCGTTAGCGCGATAGCCTTGGCGTATGCGCTTTTCGCAGCGTGGACCATGGCGGCGCGTGCAAAGAGTTCCGCTTTCGCCGCCTGGTAGGGTTGATAGTCGTCGAGCTCTCCAGCCAGCGCTTCGATCTCGGCCAGTGCTGCCTGCAGGCGGCCGGCTTCGGCAATGGCGACGGCGCGGTTGAGACGCACGATAGGGGTGTTCTCGAAGTTCAGCAGCACGTCGAAGAGCGCGGCGATCTGCGGCCAGTCCGAAGTCTCTCCTTCGCAATGGCAGGCGGCGATGGCCGCCTTGATCTGGAATGGGCCGACCTTGCCGCGCGCCAGCGCCCGTTCCGTCAGCGACACGCCCTCGGCGAGCATGTCCTGGTTCCAGCGGGCCCGGTCCTGCTTGTTGAGCGGCACGGCGTGCCCGGCACTGTCGAGCCGCGCGGCACGGCGGGCGTCGGTGAGCAGCATCAGAGCAAGGCAGCCTTCCACCTCGGCATCGGCGGGGCGCAGCCGGTCCAGGATGCGTGCGAGCCATATCGCCTCTTCGGCGAGGTCGCGCCCTGCACCCGGACCGGCGGTGTAGCCGGCGTTGAAGATCAGGTAGAGAACGCAAAGCACCGCGTGCAGACGTTCAGGCCAGTCTTCAGGCTCCGGCACGCAATAGGGAATGCGGGCCGCCGCGATCTTGGCCTTGGCGCGCGACAGGCGCTGCCCCATCGTGGATTCCTGGTCCAGAAACGCACGGGCGATTTCACCGGTGGAAAGCCCGCCGAGCGTGCGCAGCGTCAGTGCTACCTGCGATTTCTGCTCAAGCGCCGGATGGCAGCAGGTGAAGATGAGGCGCAGCCGTTCATCGGGAATGCTGTTCGGCTCGTCCTCATGAGCCTCCTCGGCTACAAACGGGATCAGATCGCGCGCCAGTCTCGCCTGTGATTTCGCGTTGCGGATACGGTCGATTGCCTTGCGGCCGGCCACCGTCAGCAGCCAGCCGTGCGGCGAAGACGGAACCCCGGTCCTTCCCCAATGCTCGACAGCCGAGATCATGGCGTCCTGCAGCGCGTCCTCGGCCAGGGTGAAACCACCGAACTTTCTGATCAGGACGGAAAGAAGCCGCCCCCGGTCCTCGCGGGCGAGGCCGTTGATGGCCTTGCTTATGGCGAGAGCGCCGGAGGCGGCAGTGGTCATGAGAAATCTCCCGTGTCCCGGCCGGCTACCCGGCCGGATTGTAGTCCATCAGCGGACGCACTTCGATCGTGCCGAAGCTCGCGGACGGAATGAGCGCGGCATACTTCAGGGCTTCGTCGAGATTGTCGACCTCGATGACATAATAGCCACCGAGATGCTCCTTGGTTTCGGCGAACGGGCCATCCATGGTTTCCACCTTCGCGCCCTTGATGCGCAGCGACGTGGCGGTCTCGACACCTTGCAGCCCCTCCCCGCCGCGCAGCACGCCTGCGGCGGCCATCTTCTCGTTGGCGGCAAAGAAGCCGCTCATCATCGCCGCGAATTCAGGCGTGCCATAGGCCGGCTCCAGCGCCGGGTCGTTGTAGATCAACAGCATGTATTTCATGGCGGACTTCCTTTCCTGTCAGTAGCCGGTGACGATACGGATGAGAGCTATGGCGAGCACGAGCGTCGCCAGCAGGTTCGCGGTGTTGCCCGCCATACGCAGCGGATGTTCGCCGTTCTCGGCCTTCAGGCCGAAGGGATGGACGATGCGGCCAATCAGCAGCAGGGCGCCCGCGCCATGCAGCCAGAGCGCGCCTGCACCCTGCGCTTCCGCGAGAATCATCAGGATGAGCACGAAGGGCACCCATTCGATGAAGTTTCCATGGCGGCGCATCTTGAGGAGCAGCGCAGTGTTGCCGCCGTCTCCGATGGAGACCTTGGCCCCGCTTCGCGCGGATGCGACGCCGATCCAGAGCACGAACCAGATGACGATGAGCGGCAGGGCATAGGTCGTGGTGATGGTGAGTGTCATGTCGGATAGTCCCCCTTTTTGGTTCCGATGCCCCAGTGACGGATGTCGATCGGCCTTTTCGACATGGCACGGAAACATTTCTGTTTTTTATTTTTCTTCATGCCTCGGGAGGGTGCGCCGATGGAGCGAACATCCGCCCTGCAGAGGGATGAAGGTAAATGATCCCGTGCACCCGAATGGCGGAAAGACGAGCGAACTGGAAGAGACGCTCGGAGTGACTGGTCGTGTGGCCGTGCGAAGGCGATCCGGCGCGGCGCTTCCTTCTCTCCCTGTGGGAGAAGATGCCCGAACGACGCGAGGGGTATTCGGTGAAGCGCCATGCTGGAACACCCCTCATCCGACCTCCCCTTCGACAGGCTCAGGGTCGGCCACCTTCTCCCACAAGGGGAGAAGGGATAGAGGTCGCTGCATCAGGTCTCCGCCAGGAAATCCCTGACAATCGCCTCCCACTCCGCTTCCAGCGTGCCCGACGCGGGGGTGACCCCTGCGCGGCGGTACCAGTAGCCGGCATTGGAGATGTCGCCTTCCTTGCGGTGGAGATAGGCGTGGACGCGGTTGCCGGCGGCGTCCTCGCGCGCCTGGGCGCATTCATGCGCCTGTTCCCAGTCGCCCTTGGCGTCCCACCACATCGCCTGCAGCGCTAGGCTGAGGCCGGGCGGAGGTGATGGCTCCGAGATCGACGTGACGAATGCCTGATGGTCCAAGCGTGTAGCCCTCCGGAGTTGGTGCTGTCGCCCGACTGTCTCAGCGGTAGACGTCACGGCGGTTTCCAATGCGAACTGCCCAGATTTCGACCGTCTTGTCTTCCACGCGGGCGACAACCCGAAATGGTCCGACGCGGTATTTCCAGTGGCCAGCCAGCGGGCCGCTCAGGGCCTGGCCCAGTTCGCGCGGGTTTCGGCGGGGCGCGAGACGCGTTTCAAGGAACCCGAGAATGCGCTCCTGATCCTGGCGCGAAAGCGCTGCCATGTCCTTGGCGGCCCGTGCTTCGATGCGGATCGTCCACAAGCCAGTGCCGCCTGAGACAGGTCAGGACGTCAGTCCGAGACGTTCGCGTACCTCTTCCATCGTATAGAACTCGGCCTTGCCGTCTTGCAGCCGTTCGAGCACGATCAGGCTGTCTTCAAGGTCCTGGATTTCCTCAACGATCGCCGCAAGCACGACGTCGTCCTTCGTCCGGCCAACCCTGGCGGCAACGGCCTCAAGGCGCGCTTCCATGTCGGATGGCAGCTTTACAGTGAGCATGGCGAACCTCCTCGCTGACCGAAAGCTACGACAACTGCACTTTTCCTACAAGCAACCGACCGTCTATCGCGTCAGCCTCTTGTACGTCATCCTGTGCGGGTTGGTGGCGTCGGGGCCGAGGCGGCGGATCTTGTCCTTCTCGTAGTCCTCGAAATTACCCTCGAACCATTCGACATGGCTGTCGCCCTCGAAGGCCAGGATGTGGGTCGCGAGACGGTCGAGGAACATGCGGTCGTGGCTGATGATGACCGCGCAGCCGCCAAAATTTTCCAGCGCGTCTTCGAGTGCGGCCAGCGTCTCGGTGTCGAGATCGTTGGTCGGTTCGTCGAGCAGCAGCACGTTGCCGCCGGTCTTCAGCATTTTTGCGAGGTGCACGCGGTTGCGCTGGCCGCCGGAGAGGTTGCCGACCTTCTGCTGCTGGTCACCGCCGCGGAAATTGAAGGACGAGCAGTAGGCGCGCGTATTGGCCTCGAACTTGCCGAGCTTGACGACTTCGGCGCCGCCCGAAATTTCTTCCCAGACGGTCTTGGCGGGATCAAGCGTGTCGCGGCTCTGGTCGACATAGCCGAGCTTGACCGTTTCGCCGACGCGGATCGAGCCGTCGTCGGGCGTCTCCTGGCCGGTGATCATGCGAAACAGCGTGGTCTTGCCGGCGCCGTTCGGGCCGATGATGCCGACGATGCCGCCGGGCGGCAGCTTGAAGGTCAGGTTCTCGATCAGAAGCTGCTCGCCAAAGCCCTTGTCGAGATTTTCCACCTCGATGACGACATTGCCCAGCCGCTCGCCATGCGGGATGACGATCTGCGTGTCGGAGGGACGGCGCTTGTCGGCGGCGTCGAGCAGGTCCTGGAAGGCCTGGATGCGCGCCTTCGACTTGGTCTGGCGCGCCTTGGGGCTGGACGAAATCCACTCGCGCTCGCGCGAAATCGCGCGCTGGCGCGCATCGTCCTCGCGGCCTTCCTGCTTCAGGCGCTTGGCCTTGGCTTCCAGATAGGCGGTGTAGTTGCCCTCGTAGGGGATGCCCCGGCCGCGGTCGAGCTCGAGTATCCAGCCGGTGACGTTGTCGAGGAAGTAGCGATCATGGGTGATGATGAGCACGGCGCCCTTGTAGGCGCGCAGGTGCTTTTCCAGCCAGGCGGTGGTTTCGGCGTCGAGATGGTTGGTCGGCTCGTCGAGCAGGAGAAGGTCGGGCTCGGAGAGCAGGAGCTTGCAGAGCGCCACGCGGCGGCGCTCGCCGCCCGAGAGATTCTCCACGTCGGCTTCCTTGGGCGGGCAGCCGAGCGCCTCCATGGCCATCTCGACCTGCTGCTCGAGATCCCACAGGTTGAGCCGGTCCATCTCGTCCTGCAGCTTGGCGGACTCGTCGGCCGTCTCGTCGGAATAGTTCATCATCAACTCGTTGTAGCGGTCGATGATCGCGGTCTTCTTGACGACGCCCTCCATGACGTTGCCGAACACGTTGAGCGCGGGGTCGAGCGCCGGCTCCTGCGCGAGGTAGCCGACGGTCGCACCCTCGGCGAGCCAGGCCTCGCCCGACCACTCCTTGTCGAGGCCGGCCATGATCTTGAGCACCGTCGACTTGCCGGCGCCGTTGGGGCCCAGAATGCCGATCTTGGCGTCGGGGTAGAAGGAGAGGTGCAGGTTCTCGAGCACCTTCTTGGTGCCATAGGCCTTGTTGAGCCCTGCCATGTGATAGATGAACTGGCGTGCCACGCGCGCATCCTTGAAAGACGGAGTGATGGGAGTTGCGCGCTATGTAGGCGATGGAGGCGGAAAGGGGAAGTGCTTTCGCCAGCCAAAGGCCATGGCGACGGCCTGCGGGGTGCACGGCGCCTGGTTTGCTGACGTGTTACGGCGAGGGTGGCGGGGACAACGCGTCCCCCGCCTGCCGGACGAGGGGCAGCTACCCCGGCGGGCAGGTCGCGCCGTCTTCGGCCCATTTGCGGATGAGTTCGCCGAAGACCGCCTGCGTGCCGGGCGCGGGTTCGCGGCCGGCGCCGGGTTCCCAGCCCCAGCCGACGAGGGTGTCCTCGGCCATGTGCTCGACAAGCTCGTCCATCGTCTTGCCGCCGTTGCGCTCCGGATCCTTGATCTGCGCGCAGATCTGGCCGAGCGTCTTGCCTTCCCAGGCCATCTCGATCGGCGCGAGGTGCCAGAGCGGGTGGCCGGGAATGCTCTTCAGCGTCTCGGCCTGGCCGACCACGGGGACGTTCTCCGCACCGTGGCAGGTGCCGCACATCATGCCGGGCACGCCGATATTGCCGTCGCCGCGCGACACCGGCGGCTGGTGCACCTGCATGTCCATGCCCTGCAGCGGGTTGTTGCCCGCCGGGTGGCAGTTGACGCAGCGCGGATGCTGGATGACCTTGCCGGCCTCCTGAAACAGCGCGACGGCCCTGGCCGACGTGTCGGCGATGCTGTCGAACTCGCTTGCCGGCTTGAGCGTCTGGGTCGAGGTCTCGCTTTCCTGGGCGAGCGACAGGCCGGCCGTCAGTCCGGAGGCGACCAGCGCGATGACAGCCACCCCGGCCGCGACCGTGATCCACGTCTTCAGCATGCCTGTCATCCTCATGCGACACCGGCCGGCACGATCGGCAGGCGGCGCACCGGCTGGCCGGTCAGCCTGCGCCAGGCATTGGCGACGGCGGGTCCCACCGGCGGCGTGCCGGGCTCGCCGACACCGGTCGGCTTCTCGCCGGAGGCGATGATCTCGACCTGCACGTCGGGCATCTCGTTGATGCGCAGCGAGCGGTAGTCGTGGAAATTCGACTGCATGATCTTGCCGCCCTGGCCCAGAGTGATCTCGTCGAAGAGAACCGCGCCAAGCCCGTAGCCGACGCCGCCTTCCATCTGCGCGCGGATGATGTTGGGGTTGATCGCCACCCCGCAATCGACCGCGCACCACACCTTGTGGACGACCGGCTTGGCGCCCTCGCCGCGCGAGACTTCCGTGATCTGCGCGACATAGGTGCCAAAGCTCTTGACGACGGCGACGCCGCGCTCGCGGCCTTCCGGCACGGCCGAACCCCAGTCCGCCATCTCGGCGACCTTCTTGAGGACGCCCGTGTGGCGCGGCTCGCTGGTCAGAAGCGCCAGCCGTCCCTCGACGGGATCCTTGCCGACCTTCTGCAGGAGCTCGTCGACGAAGGTCTCGACCGCAAACCCCGTATGGGTATGGCCGACGGAGCGCCACCACAGCGGCGGAATCACCAGTTCCACATTGTGCGACATCACGCGCAGGTTGGGCACCGCATAGGGCAGGTCCGAGGCGCCCTCCACCGAGGTGCTGTCAAGATCGGCCTTGCCCATGATCGACTGGCCGACGATGGTCTGGTCCCAGGCGACGATCTTTCCGTCCGCATCGATCGAGCCCTTCATGCGGTGGAGATACATGGGGCGGTAGTAGCCGCCCCTGATGTCGTCCTCGCGGGTCCACATGTGCTTGACGGGACGGCTGCCGTCGGTCGCGGCGTAGACGGCGGCCGCCTCGCGCATGTAGGGCGAACCGAACTGCGCGCGGCGGCCGAAACTGCCGCCGGCAAGCTGGGTGTTGAGCCGCACCTTGGCGGGATCGAGCCCGATGATTTCCGCGGCCGTCGCCTGGTCCATGCCGGGAAACTGCGCGCCGGTGTAGATGTCGAGCATGCCGTCGTCGCCCTTGACGAAGACCGCGTCGAGCGGCTCCATCGGCGCGTGCGCCAGGAAGGGAAACAGCATGTCGGCTTCGAGGCTCTGCACGCCCTCGGCAGCAAACGCCTTCTCGACGTCGCCGGTGTTGGTTGCCTCGAGCCCCTTCTCGCCGAATTTTTTCGCGAAATCCGCTTCCATCTCGGAAGACGAGCGGACTTCCGCCTTTGCCACATCCCATTCGATGGTCAGCGCATCGCGCCCCTTCAGCGCCGCAAAGGTGGTGTCGGCATAGACCGCAACGCCCTGCGGCACCTGTTTGACGTCAACGACGCCGGCAATCGCGCGCGCCGCCGTGTCGTCAAAGGATTTTACGGTGGCGCCGAAATGGTCGGGGTGGGCAACGAGGGCGACGAGCATGCCGTCGGCCAGAACGTCCAGCGTGAACACCGCGGTGCCGGTCGTCTTCGCCAGCGTATCGAGCTTCGGCATGTCGCGGCCGATCAGCACGAAATCCTTCGGGTCCTTGAGCGCCGGCTCGGCGGGCGGCGACTGCTGCGCGGCCTTGTCGGCCAGCGCACCAAAGCCGCTTTCCTTGCCCGAAGCGGCATGGCTGATCCGGCCCGTCGATACGGTGATCTCGGATGCGGGCACACCCCATTCGGCGGCGGCGGCGGCCACAAGCATGGCGCGCGCGGTGGCGCCGGCGGCGCGATACTGCTCCCAGGAGTTGGCGATCGACGACGATCCGCCCGTGCCCTGCAGCCCGAAGGCGAGATTGGCATAGACCTTGTCGTCGGCCGGCGAATGCACGGCGCGCATCTGACCCCAGTCGGCGTCCAGTTCCTCGGCGACCAGCGTGGCGAGGCCGGTGAACGGCCCCTGCCCGAACTCGATATGTTTTGACAGGATGGTCACCGTGTCGTCGGTGCCGACCTTGACGAAGGCGTTCATGGCGGGCAGCGCGCCGCCGCCGGCCGGTACGCCCTGCGTCGCGACCGCGGCAAGCGAACGGGGCATGACCGCGAAGCCGATGACGAGACCGGTTCCGGCCAGAAAGGCGCGGCGGCTCGGCTTGATTGCATGGAATGTCATGGCTCAGCCCTCCATCGTGTCGGCGGCGTCTTTGATCGCCTGGCGGATGCGCTGGTAGGTGGCACAGCGGCAGATATTGCCGGCCATCGCGCCGTCGATATCGGCGTCGGTGGGTTTTGGCGTGTATTGCAGCAGCGCCACGGCGGACATGACCTGCCCGGACTGGCAGTAGCCGCATTGCGGCACGTCGATCGCCACCCAGGCTTTCTGCACGGCTTCGGCTTCCTTGCCCGAAAGCCCCTCGATGGTGATGACCTCCGAGCCCTCGACGCTCGAGATCGGCGTCACGCAGGAGCGGCGCGTCATGCCGTCGAGATGCACGGTGCAAGCGCCACATTGCGCGACGCCGCAGCCATATTTCGTGCCGGTGAGCTTCTCGGATTCGCGGATGACCCAGAGCAGCGGCGTGTCGGGGTCGCCATCAAAGCTCTTTTGCTGGCCGTTGAGGGTGAAATTGATCATGGGGGTGAGCCTCCGTATCGCGTATCGCTCTGGATGCAGTTAGAGAGCACATGTCGCGCCCTGTCGAGAGATCAAGCGGCAAAGACAAATCATTGTGAACGGCAGTGCAGCATAAACGCGATGCTGCACTGCGCGCAGGATGCGCCGGCGGAAAACCGCGCTGTCCGGCCCTGTCGGGCTGGGGCCGAGAGGCAGAACTGCCGGATGCCGTTCGCCGCAAACACCCATGCAGCGCGGCGCCAAACAGTGTATGCTCGACAGTACTCGCCTTGGCCGCCAGGCACCGGCGGGCTTTTCTGGATTGCGGATTGGGGTGACCGCGTGCGCGAAGAGCATGTCGAGCGTCGGCTGGCGGCGATCCTGGCGGCAGACGTGGTCGGCTACAGCCGGCTCATGGAGGCTGCGGAGGAAGAGACGCTGCGCAGGCTGCAGCGGCATCGCACCGAATTCTTCGATCCGACTGTCGCCCGCCAGGGCGGTCGCGTCTTCAAGGCGATGGGCGACGGCTTCCTGGTCGAATTCGCGAGCGTGGTGAAGGCTGCGCGCTGCGCGGTGGAAATCCAACGCGGCATGGCCGAGCGCAACGCCGGCATTCCCGAGGATCGCCAGTTCCGCTTCCGCATCGGCATCAACCTCGGCGACATCATCGTCGACGGCGACGACTTCCAGGGCGACGGCGTCAACATGGCGGTGCGTCTGCAGGGCCTTGCGGTGCCAGGCGGTATCGCATGCTCGGCGGCGGTTCGCCACGAGGTCGGCAACAGGCTCGACGTGGAATTCGCCTACCAGGGCGACAGGACGGTGAAGAACATCTCGCGGCCGGTGCATGTCTACTTCGCCAACTGGGGCAATGTCGCGCCACGCCTCGCCGACCAGCCGGCAGCCGCGAACCCGTCTGACGCCGCCGCCGGGCGCCCCGCCACGCCCTCGCTCGCGATCCTGCCCTTTGCCAACATGAGCAACGATCCGGAGCAGGAATTCTTCTCCGACGGCATGACCGAGGACCTCATCACCGACGTGTCGAAAGTGTCGGGCCTTTTCGTGCTCAGCCGCAACACCGTGTTCAGCCTGAAGGGCCAGGCGCTGGACATGAGGCGGATCGCCAGCCAGCTCGGCGTCGCCTATGTGGTCGAGGGCAGCGTGCGCAAGGCGGGCAACCGGGTTCGCGTGACGGCGCAGCTCATCGACGGCGCGACCGGCGGCCATGTCTGGGCCGACCGCTACGACCGCGACCTGACCGACATCTTCGCGGTCCAGGACGAGATCACCAAGTCCATCGTCGAGCAGCTCCGGGTGAAGCTGCTGCCGGAGGAGAAGAAGGCCATCGAGCAGCCGCAGACGACCAATGTCGAGGCCTATACGCATTTCCTGCGCGGACGCGAGTACAGCCACATCGCGTCCAAGGCGAACCACCTGATGGCCAAGCAGAGCTTTACCCGCGCCATCGAGCTCGACCCGACCTATGCGCGCGCCTATGCGGGCATAGCGGTCGCCGAGATCCGGCTCAAGTCGCACTACAATGTCGAAACCCCGATCGAACACATCCTCGACATGGCGGCAAAGGCGCTGGCGATCGACCCCAAGCTCGCCGAAGCGCATGCGGCACGAGGCTTTGCGCTTGCCGTGGGCGACCGCCGTCACGAAGCCGTGGACGCCTACGAGACTGCGCTTTCGCTTGATCCGGACTGCCACGAAGCCAATCGGTACTACGCGGAGTTTTGCGTCACGGAGGCCCAGTTCGAACTGGCGGCGACCTATTTCATGCGCGCGCTCGAAATAAAGCCGACGGACTACGGGGCGCCGGCGATGCTGATCAGCGTATTCCGTTCACTGGGCGAACTGGACCGTGCGACCCACTATGCCGGGGTCACGGTGGAAAAGTCGGAAGACGAGCTGAGATTGCACCCCGAAAACGCCAATGTCGCCTGTCTGGGCGCGACCGCACTGGCCTTTCTCGGCGAGAAGGACCGGGCGCTGGAGTGGCTTGCGCGCTCGCTGGCCACCGATCCGGGCGATACCAACATCCAGTACAATGCCGCCTGCACCTATTCGCTTCTCGGTGAGATGGAGCGCGCCATCGATGTCCTCGAGGTCTGGCTCCCGCAAGTCGGCATGGAGATGAAGCGATGGTTCTTGAACGATTCCGACTTTGACGGCATCCGTGGCCACCAGCGTTATCAGCGCCTTCTGGCGCTCACGGCGTAGAAGAGGACAAATGGCTTTCGACACGCAGACGACACTGGCATCGCCGACCGGCGCGGCGCTCCACCTCTACGTGAAGCAGGCGGGCGGTCCGGCGCGCGGCGTGGTTCATGTCTGCCACGGCTTTGCCGAGCATGCGGCGCGCTACGCGCGCTTTGCGGATGCGCTGTCGCAGGCGGGCTTCCACGTCTACGCGCATGACCATCGCGGCCATGGGCTGACCAGGGCGCCGGACGCGCCGCAGGGGCGTCTTGCGGCAAAGGACGGCTGGCGTCTCGTGCTGGCCGACGTGGACGCCGTGCATGCCAGGATCGCCGAAGAGCATCCGGGCCTGCCGCTCATCCTGTTCGGCCATTCGATGGGCGGGCTGATCGCGCTCAATTCCGTCCTGTCGCGCTCCGACCATCTTGCCGGCGCGGCCATCTGGAACGCCAATTTTTCCGCCGGGCTCCTGGGGCGCCTCGGTCTGCTGATGCTCGCCTGGGAGAAATTCAGGCTGGGTTCCGACATGCCGTCCAGGCTCGCGCCAAAACTGACGTTCGAGGACTGGGGCAAGAAGATCCCCGGGGCGATGACGCCGGCAGACTGGCTGTCGCGCGACCCGGCGGAGGTCAGAAAATACATCGACGACCCGCTCTGCGGCTGGAACGCCTCGGTGTCGATGTGGCAGGACGTGTTTGCGCTGGTATTTCGCGGCGCCGACGACCGCAACTTTTCCGGTGTCCGAAAGGATTTGCCGTTCAACCTGGTCGGCGGCGGGAAGGACCCGGCAACGGATGGCGGCAAGGCGGTGAAAGCTCTGGCCGCGCGCCTGCGGGCAATGGGCTTTTCGAATCTCGTTTCAACGATTTATCCCGATACGCGCCACGAAAGCCTCAACGAGGTGAACCGCGATGCGATCACCGCGGATTTCGTGACGTGGGCCAACGCGGTGGCGGGCGGATAGTCGGCACTCCCATACGGACAACCATTTCCGTACCCCCAACCCTTGCCCCTGCCTACAACGGGGAGGGAGGCATCGGCGTCGCGCCTCCGAAATGCAGGGGACAGTTTACTTTCTTGCCCCGGAAAGGCATCAACGGCCTCAATTTCAGCTCAAGGGGCAAAAAGTAAACTGTCCCCGGTGCGAGTAACGGTCTATGGCCCACCCACCCCTGCACGGCGTCCGCGTCATCGAGCTCGCCCGCATCCTGGCGGGTCCGTGGGCCGGCCAGCTGCTGGCCGATCTGGGCGCCGACGTGATCAAGGTGGAAAGCCCGGACGGCGGCGACGACACGCGCAAGTGGGGTCCGCCCTTCGTCACTGGCGCCGACGGCGAGAACCTGTCGGCCGCCTACTACCACGCCTGCAACCGCGGCAAGCGCTCGATTGCCGTCGACTTCTCGACGCCGGAAGGCGCCGAAACGATTCGCAAACTCGTGGCTTCCGCCGATGTGCTGATCGAGAACTTCAAGCTCGGCGGCCTGAAGAAATACGGGCTGGACCATGACAGCCTGAAGGCCGCCAACCCGAAACTCGTCTACTGCTCGATCACCGGCTTTGGCCAGGACGGGCCCTATGCGCCACGCGCGGGCTACGATTTCATCATCCAGGGCATGTCGGGCCTGATGTCGATCACCGGGCCCGCCGGCGGCGAGCCGCAGAAGGTGGGCGTCGCGGTCACCGACATCTTTACCGGCCTCTATTCGGTCATCGCGATCCAGGCGGCGCTGCGCCACGCGGCGGCGACGGGCCAGGGCCAGCACATCGACATGGCGCTGTTCGACACGCAGATCTCCGTGCTTGCCAACCAGAATTTGAACTATCTCGTCTCGGGCGTGGCGCCGGTGCAGATGGGCAATGCGCATCCCAACATCGCGCCCTATGAAGTGCTGCCGGTGGCCGACGGGCATTTCATCCTGGCCGTCGGCAATGACGGGCAGTTCAAGAAATTCTGCGCGGTGGTCGGGCTCGACGGGGTGGCGGACGATCCCCACTTCGCCACCAACGCCGCCCGCGTCGCCAACCGGACAGCACTGCGCCCGCTGATGGAAGCGCGGCTGAAAACCTTCGAACGCGCCGCGCTTCTCGCGCTGCTCGACGCTGCCGGCGTGCCGGCCGCGCCGATCAACACGATTGCCGACGCTTTTGCCGACCCCCAGGCGATCGCGCGCGGCATGCGCATGGACCTCGCCGACGACCACGGCAACAGCCTGCCCTCGGTGCGCGCGCCGATGCTGATGTCGCAGACGCCGCTGGCCTATCACCGCCCCTCTCCGCGGCTTGGCGAGCACACGGACGAAATCCTGGCCGAACTGAATGGAAGAATGAAATGACAAAGACAGGCGGACAGCTGATCGTCGAGACACTCGAGGTCAACGGTGTCGATCGGATCTTCTCCGTGCCGGGCGAGAGCTATCTGGCGGTGCTGGACGCGCTCTACGATTCGAAGATCAGGAACTTCGTGTGCCGCCAGGAGGGCGGCGCGGCGATGATGGCGGACTGCCATGGCCGCCTGACCGGCCAGCCGGGCATCTGCTTCGTGACGCGCGGGCCGGGCGCAACCAACGCCTCGGCCGGCATCCATATCGCGGCGCAGGATTCGATTCCGCTTATCCTGTTCATCGGCCAGGTGGCGCGCGGCAACCGCCATCGCGAGGCGTTCCAGGAGGTCGACTATCGCGCCTTCTACGGGTCCATCGCCAAGTGGGTGGTCGAGATCGACGACGCGCGCCGCATACCGGAACTCGTGACACGCGCCTTTGCCGTGGCCACCTCCGGACGGCCGGGGCCAGTGGTGATCTCGCTGCCGGAAGACATGCTGACCGACGAGGTCGAGACGGTGGCGCCGCTCGCCTACACGCCGGTCGAGATGTCGCCCGGCCCCGCCGAGATGGAGAAGCTCCGGCAGATGCTGGACGCGGCCGAACGGCCCTTCCTGATGCTCGGCGGCACGCGCTGGACGAGCGAGGCGATCAGGCAGATGTGCGCCGGGCTGGAGCGCTGGGCGCTGCCGGTCGGCTGTTCGTTCCGCCGCCAGTCGCTGTGCGACCAGCTGCACCCGAGCTATGCCGGCGACGTCGGCATCGGCATCAATCCGAAGCTTGGCGCGTATATCAAGAACGCCGACCTGCTCCTGCTGGTCGGCTGCCGCTTCGGCGAAATGCCTTCGTCGGACTACACGCTGGCGAAAAGCCCCTACCCCGACCAGAGACTGGTGCATGTCTTTCCCGATCCGCAGGAACTCGGCCGCGTCTACCGGCCTGAGGTCGCGATCGCGGCCACCGTCAACGGCTTTGCCGCAGCCTTCGCAGAACTGTCGCCCGCCGCGGCACCAGTCTGGGCGAACCGGACGGAAGAGATGCACCAGGATTACCTGGAATGGTCGACGCCGCCCAGGAAGGGCGTGGGCGCCGTGCATATGGGCGAGGTCATGACATGGCTGGAGGGCCGGCTCGACGAGGACGTCATCATCACCAACGGCGCCGGCAATTTTGCGAGCTGGGTGCACCGCTACCACCGCTTTCGCCGCCCCAACACGCAGGCCGCACCCACCTCGGGCTCGATGGGCTATGGCGTACCGGCGGGCGTCGCCGCCAAGGCGCTGTATCCCGGCCGGCAAGTGGTGACCTTCGCCGGCGACGGCGACTTCCTGATGCACGGCCAGGAATTCGCCACTGCCGTGCAGTACGATTTGCCGGTCATCATCATCGTCATCAACAACGGGACCTATGGCACGATCCGCATGCACCAGGAGCGCGAATATCCTGGCCGGGTGTCGGGCACCGACCTGAAGAACCCCGACTTTGCCGCCTATGCCCGCGCCTTTGGCGGGCACGGTGAGACCGTGGCGGAAACGGCGGAGTTCGCCGGCGCCTTCGAGCGCGCTCTGGCGAGCGGCAAGCCATCGATCATCGAGGTGAAGATGGACCCCGAGGCGATCACGCCTACGAAGACGCTGAGCGAGATCAGGGAGCGGCGGTGAGCTTGCCTACCGCAATTCGTCGATCAGATCTGGATGACGCTCGAGGAGTTTCATAAGCTGCACGGTAGGACCGCTTGGCTCGATCAGGCCGCGCTCATACTTGTCGAAGGCATTCTCGCCGACCTTGAACAGATCGCCTGCCTCACGCTGTGAGAGTTTGAGCTTCGCGCGAATATATTTTATCGTTGCAGGGGTCGGCAGCCCATCGACGCGCTCCTTCAGAAGTCGAAGGGCCTGATCAGACGGCTCCATGTCCTTGCCTACAAATACCCCATCATCGTCACGAGCAGGGTTATAATAGCCCGGCTGGTCGACCGTGATCGAATGGCCCTTGTATTCGACAGTAAACGGTCGCACACCGCGCAAGAGCTTCTCGCCAGTTTCGGGGGATATCATTGTCTCGGGCAAGCCTCGTTCAGCAACCATCTCATTTTTCCTTGAAGGATACGACCGTGAATTCAGTGACAACGTCAGCCTGGAATTTCACGTAAATCACCGCGTCAGAAACCGGCACGTGATAAACATCCTGCCAGACGCGGTGGTCGGCGTGTGGTCATGGACTTTTTGAACATGGTTCGTTCCATCCCTTGGAGAAGGGAGACCACACCGCTCGCGTCGAATCCCAGGGCAAGTGCGCCACGACGCGCGGTGACGGACATGCTCAAGGTCTCGACTGATCCGATCGCAGCCTTCACCGCTCTCAAATCGTAATGCGGTCTTCGCTTCTCCATGGTGGATACTGCCACCATAATGGGGGCAAAATCAAGCCCGAGCGGCGTGAACGAAAAAGGGGCGGTTGCCCGCCCCTTTCCGATGCATCCAGACGACCGTGAAGCCTACTTGATCGCCTTGTCGGTGATCGCGGTGGTGAAGGCGCCGGAGGGCTCCTTGGCGATGATCTTCTGCGCCACGAGCGCGTCGGCGGTGCGCTTGTAGGCGTCCTCGATCAGCTTGCCGTCGGCATTGTCGATCAGCTTGGCCACTTCGCCCATCATGCGCTTCTGGTGGTTCTCGTCCTGGCCGCCGGCGTCGACGACCATGCCGGCTGCCTCGTCCGGGTTGTCGACGGCATATTTCCAGCCCTTCATGGAGGCGCGCACGAAGCGGACCATCTTGTCCTCGAAGGCCGGGTCCTTGAGGCTGTCTTCCATCGCGTAGAGCCCGTCCTCAAGCAGGTCGTTGCCCATCGCGGAGTAGTTGAAGACGGTGAGGTCTTCCGGCTTGTAGCCGGCGTCGATCAGCTGCCAGTACTCGTTGTAGGTCATGACGGAGATGCAGTCGGCCTGCTTCTGGATCAGCGGCTGCACGTCGAAGGACTGCTTGAGCACGGTCACGCCATCGGCGCCGCCTTCGGTGGACAGGCCGAGCTTGTTCATCCAGGCGTAGAAGGGATATTCATTGCCGAAGAACCAGACGCCGAGCGTCTTGCCCTTGAAGTCGGCTTCGGTCTTGACCGGTCCGTCCTTCGGGCAGACGAGCTGCATGCCGGCCTTCTTGAAGGGCTGGGCGATGTTGACGAGGTTCACGCCCTTGTCGCGGGCGGCAAGCGCCGCAGCCATCCATGTCACGATCACGTCGGCGCCGCCACCGGCGATCACCTGCTCCGGCGCGATGTCGGGTCCGCCCGGCTTGATCTCGACGTCAAGACCTTCCTCTTCGTAGAAGCCCTTGTCCTTGGCAACGAAGTAGCCGCCGAACTGGGCCTGTGTCACCCATTTCAGCTGCAGCGTGACCTTGTCGGCGGCAAGCGCCTGGGAAGCAGCCAGCGACATGGCGCCGGCCAGCAGTGCAAACGTCAGTTTCTTCATTTTTTTCCCCTGGAGTTTGTCTATCCACCGCGGACAGACGGATGCCAAAACGTGACGGCCCTTTCGATCAGGGCGACCACGCCATAGAAGACGGAACCCGCGAGCGCTGCAACCGCGATTTCGGCCCACACCATGTCGACATTCATGCGGCCGACCTCCGTCGAGATGCGAAAGCCCATGCCGACGACCGGCGTGCCAAAAAATTCGGCCACGATCGCGCCGATCAGTGCCAGCGTCGAGTTGATCTTGAGCGCGTTGAAGATGAAGGGCGCGGCGGCAGGCAGGCGCAGCTTAACCAGCGTCTGCCAGTAGCCCGACGCATAGGTGCGCATCAGGTCGCGCTCCATGTGGCCGGAGGCCGACAGGCCGGCGACCGTGTTCACCAGCATGGGAAAGAAGGTCATGATGACCACGACGGCGGCCTTGGAGTGCCAGTCGAAGCCGAACCACATGACCATGATCGGCGCGATGCCGATCATCGGCAGGGCCGACACCATGTTGCCGATCGGCAGGAGGCCGCGGCGCAGGAAAGCGACGCGGTCGGCAAGGATGGCGGTGGCAAAGCCCGCCGCGCAGCCGATCGCATAGCCTGCGATGACCGCCTTGAAGATCGTCTGGTTGACGTCTGCGGCGAGGATGGGCAGCGAATTGGCTATGCGGGCGCCGATGGCGCTCGGCGGCGGCAGGAGGATGAAGGGAACACCGGCGCCGCGCGTCAGCGCCTCCCAGATGATCAGCAGCCATGCGCCAAAAATTACCGGAATGAGCAGGCGCAGCGCCGAGCGGGCCGGGCGCGTAGCGGGCTTCATGGCCGAGAGCACGGTGACGCAGCGCCAGGCCAGCAGCCAGGCACTGGCGAGGATGAGATAGAAGGGCAGGAGCGCGCCGCCCTCGAAGCCACTGATGCCCGAGATCAGCCACCAGGCGGTCAGATGCGCGCCGATGAACAGGACGGTCGCCTCCAGGCTGGCCGGCAGCCTGATCATGGAGACCAGCGCCGAAACGATCAGCAGCGCGGTCATCGCGCCCCTGGTGAGGAGATAGGGAAAGTCGAGCGTCGCGGTCGGATTGGCCCGCGCCTCCGCTTCCGCAAGGGTCATGACCGGCTGCGCCCAGGCGGCGAGCACGAGGAGGAGCGCGGTGAGCGCCTGCCAGGAGGGGCGGAACCACGCGGTCATGACAGACGCGCCCAGTTTGTGGAGACGACGAAACTCATCGTGCAGCTCATGCCGGACGCACTCCCATGGCGCGCTCGACGAAGCGCCCGGCGACGCCGACGAGCACGACGAGCAGCGCCGCCACCACCGAACCGGCAACCAGCGCCGCCCACATGTCGATGGTCTGGCTGTAGTAGGAGCTCGACAGGAGTTTTGCGCCGATACCGGCGACCGCACCTGTCGGCAGTTCGCCGACGATGGCGCCGACCAGGCTCGCCGCCACCGCCACTTTCATAGAGGTGAAGAGATACGGGACGGACGCGGGAACGCGCAGCTTCCAGAAGGTCTGCGCGGCACCCGCATTGTAGGTGTGCATCAGGTCGAGATGCATGATTTCCGGCGAGCGAAGCCCCTTCACCATGCCGACAGCGACAGGGAAGAACGACAGATACGTCGAGATCAGCGCCTTGGGGATCAGGCCGGTAATGCCGATCGCGGCGAGCACCACGATGATCATCGGCGCGATGGCCAGGATGGGAATGGTCTGCGAGGTGATGATCCAGGGCATCAGGCTGCGGTCGAGCGCCACGACATGGACGATGCCGACGGCGATCACGATGCCGAGCGCGGTGCCGAAGGCGAAGCCGAGCAGCGTCGAGGAGAGCGTCACCCAGGCATTGTAGACGAGGCTGCGGTTCGACGTGATCTTGCGCAGAAACGTGTTCTCGAAGACGTTCTGCGCGACCTGGTGCGGCGCGGGCAGCGTCGGCTTGGGCTGCGACAGCGTCTTTGCGACGAGCTCGGCAAAACCCGATTCCGGCAGGCCTGCCCGCCTGTCCAGATCGCGCTGGAACGGCGCGTTGAGCGCCACCGCGCCGACATACCAGATCGCGACGATGGCGATGAGGATGGTGAGGACGGGGATGAGCTTGTCGGAGAGGCGGTCGGTCATGATACCCCCTCGCCTGACATGGAAAGCGGGCAAGGGGCCGGTCGTGCGTCCTTCGAGGCTCGCTTCGCTCGCACCTCAGGATGAGGGCCGTAGCGCAAGCGCTTCAGGCTAAGCCGAGCGGGACGGCCCTCATCCTGAGGTGCGAGCCCGCGGCCTGCCGGAAGGTTGCGCGATCCGACAACGGGCGAGCCTCGAAGGACGCACCACGGCATTGCCCCCTCAATCATCATAGCTGTGCCCTGCCCTCAGGCCGTCGCGGACGCGGGCGGCAATCGCCAGGAATTCGGGCGTTTCGCGGATGTCGAGCGGCCGCTCGGCCGGCAGCGTCGATTCGATGACGTCGGTCACGCGGCCGGGCCGCGGCGACATGACGACGATGCGCGTGGAGAGATAGACGGCCTCGGGAATCGAATGCGTGACGAAACAGATCGTCTTTTGCGTGCGCGCCCACAGCTCCAGGAGCTGCTCGTTGAGGTGGTCGCGCACGATCTCGTCGAGCGCGCCAAAGGGCTCGTCCATCAGGAGAAGGTCGGCGTCGAAGGCCAGCGCGCGCGCGATCGAGGCGCGCTGCTGCATGCCGCCCGAAAGCTGCCAGGGATATTTGTTCTCGAAACCCGTCAGATTGACCAGCGCCAGCGTCCGCTTGACGCGCGCGGCCTGGTCGGCGCCGGAAATGCCCATGATCTCCAGCGGCAGCGCGACGTTGCGCGCGATCGTGCGCCAGGGATAGAGCGCCGGGGCCTGGAAGACGTAGCCATAGGCGCGGCTCCTGCGCGCCTCTTCAGGCGTCATGCCGTTGACCAGGATCGTGCCCGCGGTCGGCTTCTCGAGGTCGGCGATGACGCGCAGGAACGTCGTCTTGCCGCAACCCGACGGGCCGATGAAGGACACGAACTCGCCCTTGCCGATGGTCAGGTCGACATTGGACAGCGCGTTGACCGGGCCGTCATTGGTGGTGAAGGTGAGCGAGAGCCCGGAGGCGGAAATGACGGCTGGAAACATCGGATTCCTATGCCATTTGCCACAAGGGACGGCAACGCCGCATGGTGCCGAAATCCCCTGCACGAAATGTCGCGCAGGCTGTAGAATTCCCTAATCCACGCTGCACAAAGGAACGGACATGGACGCGACCGCCAAGCCAACCTGCCGCCTCTTGCGGCCCGGCGAAACCTATGAGGGCAAGCAGGGCCTGACCTATGCCGCTGGCATTGCCGCGGAAACCGTGGGCTCGAAGGGGATCTGCATGCATGTGCTGACCATGCCGCCGGGCGCGCGCGCCAAGGCGCATCTGCACGAGAACCACGAGACGGCGATCTACTGCCTCTCCGGCGAAGTCGACACCTGGTATGGCGACCAGCTCGAACACCACGTGCTGGTGAAGGCCGGCGACCTGTTCTACATCCCGGCTGGCGTGCCGCATTTGCCGGCCAACAATTCGGGCGCGCCGTCGACCGCGATCATCGCCCGCACCGATCCCAACGAGCAGGAAAGTGTCGTGCTGCTGCCGCACCTCGAGGGCCTCGCCGGCCGGTGAATGCGGTCCGTCACGGGAGCAGCGGGCAGAGACCCACCTCGTCGAACGAGGCACCATATTCGTCGAAGATGGCGAGCCGGGCCGGGTCCGCCTTGCTCCTGCCGATCGAGAACTGGTTGATCGAGCGGCCCTCTTCGCCCTGAAGGCTGCAGAGGCTGGTGACGACGAGCGTCCCGTCGGGCGCCGTCAGCTTCTGGACGAAGACACACGTGCTGGTCGAGGTCACGATCGCCTCGCTGGTGACCAGAAGCATGTCCTCGGTCTCGACGTCCTGCCCTGCCTGGTTCCGGCAGCCGACTTCGGTGCCGTAGGGTTTTGACAGGTCGATGGCCTGGGCCGCAGGCTGTGGCTGTGGCTGTGCCGGCGCCTGGGGCTCTGCGGGAGCCTGTGGCTGCGGCTGTACCGAAGCCTGTGGCGGGGGCTGCGCAGGAGCCTGTGCCTGTCCCTCAGGCTGAGGTTGGGGCTGCGGCTGTGCCTCCGTCTGGGCCCGGGCTTGCGCGCCGCACACCAGGAGCGCCGCCATGGCGAGGGCCGCAGCCGCCATGAAGCGGGGCCTGCTCGGGACGATCGACGGGCGCCTTGCAGGGCCGCTCATGGCCGGCACCGCTCGACCCGGCCCCGTGCGTCACCCGTGCCGGCGAAGATGTCGTAGGCATCAAGCCCGTTCTGGTCCTTCACGACACGCAGGAACTCGACGGTCTGCGACTCGTCGCCCTCGTGGCCGCACAGCATGGTGACGACGCTGGCGCCACTCCGGGCGGCCAGCACCTGCAGGAACTCGCAGGACGTCACGAAGGTCTCGAAGCTGTCGGGCGTCAGCATGACAACGGAATCGTCGCCATAGACGTTCGTCGCGAGATAGTGGCAGCCGGCGGCGTTGCCATAGGCGCCGTCGAGATCCAGCCGGGCCGCGGCGGCAGGCCCCGCCAGCATGGCGAGCGCAACGGTCGCCCAGCAGAAGCGTGTGTGCAGACCCCGCATCACACGCCCGTCACGGGCGGGCCGGACCGGAGCGACACCAGGACGACATCGTCGCGCTTCATCTGTCCACCCTCAACACTTCGTCCGGCACACCAAATCCGCTCCACTATCACCCGTTGCACGCCGTCATTCAACAGACGCCGCCATCGCGGCCGATATCGGGTATCGGACCGTCCAGGCTAGCCGTCCCGCTCGATGACGATGCCCTGATAGACCACCTCTTCTCCCGGATTCATCAGGATGCCCCAGTCCGGCTTTTCGCAGAGATAAGCGGCGGCCTTCTCGATGGCGGAGAAGCGCACCGCGGTACCGCGATTGTCCTCGCTCCTCGGGAAGCACTGGTAGAGTCCGTCGATCGTTGCCGCCGACTGGCCGGTATCGTGCCGGACGATCTTCATTCGACAATCACCGCGGTCTCCACCACTGCATGGAACAGCACGTCGCAGCCGGCCCCTGCCCATTCCGGATCGATCTCCTCGGCCTCGTTGTGGCTGAGCCCGTCGACGCAGGGGCACATGACCATGGCGGTCGGCGCGACGCGGTTGACCCAGCAGGCATCATGGCCGGCGCCGGAGACGAGGTCGCGATGCGAGTAGCCGAGCCGCTCCGCGGCGTTGCGGACCGCCTTGACGCAGCCCTCGTCGAAGGTGACGGGGTCGAAATGGCCGACCTGCTCGATCTCGAATTTTATGTCGAGTGCCTCGCAGATCGTCGAAATGCCCTGGCGGATGCGCTGGTCCATCTCGTCCAGCACTTCCTTTTCCGGCGAACGGATGTCGACCGTGAAGACCGTCTTGCCAGCGATGATGTTGCGCGAATTGGGATAGGCCTCCATGTGGCCGACCGCGCCGACCGCGTGCGGCTGGTAGTCCATGGCGATCTCGTGGACGAGTTCGATGACGCGCGCCATGCCGAGCCCGGCGTTGCGGCGCTTGGGCATCGGCGTCGAGCCCGTATGCGCTTCCCGGCCGGTCAGCGTCACCTGCAGCCATTTCAGGCCCTGGCCGTGGGTGACGACGCCGATGTCGATGCCTTCGTCCTCCAGGATCGGGCCCTGCTCGATATGCAGTTCGAAGAAGGCATGCATTTTTCGCGCGCCGACCGTCTCGTCACCCTTCCAGCCGATGCGCTGGAGTTCCTCGCCGAACAGTTTGCCGGCCTTGTCCCGGCGCGTGTAGGCGTAGTCCTGAGTGATCATGCCGGCAAACACCGCCGACGCCATCATGGCGGGCGCAAAGCGCGCGCCCTCCTCGTTCGTCCAGTTGGTGACGACGATCGGATGTTTCGTCCGGATGCCAAGATCGTTCAGCGTGCGCACGACCTCAAGCCCGCCGAGCACGCCGAGCACGCCGTCATACTTGCCTCCGGTCGGCTGCGTGTCGAGATGGCTGCCGACATAGACCGGAAGCGCTTCCGGGTCGGTCCCCTCGCGGCGCGCAAACATTGTGCCCATCTCGTCGACGCCGGTGGTCAGCCCCGCCTCGTCGCACCAGCGCTTGAACAGGTGGCGGCCTTCGCTGTCCTCGTCGGTCACCGTCTGGCGGTTGTTGCCGCCCGCAATGCCGGGACCGATCTTCGCCATCTCCATCAGCGAATCCCAGAGCCGGTCGGCGTTGATGCGGAGATTGGATTCAATGGGCATGGCGGTCTCCGTATTCCCCTCCCCCTTGTGGGGAGGGGTAAGGGGTGGGGGTAGCGGCGGGCGGATCATCCCAAAGAACCCCCACCCTCAATCCCTCCCCACAAGGGGGAGGGAGGCAGGTCGTGCTAATCCACCATCCTGAGCACTTCGCGGACATGGTCGATCAGCTCGTTGATCTGTCCCTTGGTGATGATCAGCGGCGGCGACAGCGCGATGATGTCGCCGGTAGTGCGGATGAGCGCGCCGCGCTCAAAGGCCTTCACGAAGGCCGAGAAGGCGCGCTTGGTCGGCTCGCCCGCGAGCGGCTGCAGCTCGATGGCGCCGATCAGGCCGATGTTGCGGATGTCGATGACATGCGGCTCGCCCTTCAGCGAATGCAGCGCTTCCTCCCAGTAGGACGCGAGTTCAGCGCCGCGGGTCAAGAGACCCTCGTCCCTGTAGGTGTCGAGCGTGCCGAGGCCGGCGGCGCAGCCGATCGGATTGCCGGAATAGGTGTAGCCGTGGAAGAATTCGATGAGGTGCTCCGGGCCGGTCATGAAGGTGTCGTGGATCTCCTTCGTGACGAACACGCCGCCCATCGGGATGACGCCGTTGGTGATGCCCTTGGCAGTGACCATTATGTCGGGCTGCACGTCGAAATAGTCTGCCGCAAACGGCGTGCCCAGGCGGCCGAAGCCGGTGATGACCTCGTCGAAGATCAGAAGGATGCCGTGCTTGGTGCAGATCTCGCGCAGCCGCTTGAGATAGCCCTTTGGCGGGATGAGGACGCCGGTGGAGCCTGCGACCGGCTCGACGATGACGGCTGCGATGGTCGAGGCGTCGTGCAGCGTGACGATGCGCTCCAGCTCGTCGGCCAGTTCCGCGCCATGCTCCGGCTCGCCCTTCGTGAAGGCATTCTTCGCAAGGTTGTGGGTATGCGGCATGTGGTCGACGCCGGTCAAAAGCGTGCCGAACATTTTTCGGTTGGGAACGATGCCGCCCACCGAGATGCCGCCGAAATTGACGCCGTGATAGCCCCGCTCGCGGCCGATCAGGCGGAAGCGCGAGCCATTGCCCTTGGCGCGGTGATAGGCGAGCGCCGTCTTCAGCGCGGTCTCGACGCCTTCCGAGCCGGAGTTGGTGAACATGACATGCTCGAGACCCTTCGGCGCGATGTCGATCAGCCGGTTGGCGAATTCAAAGACCAGCGGGTGACCTATCTGGAAGGCCGGCGCATAATCCATCTCGCCGGCCTGGCTCTGGATCGCCTCGGTGATCAGGGGGCGGCAGTGGCCCGCATTGACGCACCAGAGGCCGGCCGTTCCGTCGAGGACCTTGCGGCCGTCGCTCGCCGTGTAATGCATGTCCTTGGCCGCGACCATCATGCGCGGTGCCTTCTTGAACTGCCGGTTCGCGGTGAACGGCATCCAGAAGGCGCTCAGATCGTTCGGCGCGACTTTCAATCTGTTGGACATGACCAAGCTTCCCTTCGAAGTCCTGTTTGTGAACGGCCAACGCTTGGTCTTGACTGCGATTGGTGATACGCAAAATTTGACCGGTTGGACAAACGTTAGCACCGCCAAAGCGACGGTCAAGACATACTATCGAATTCGGCGGGCCGAAATCAGGCTCCACGCAAGGCCATAAACTGGTCCAGCGGATTGGGCCACACAATGACGGCGGAGCTTCGACGAGGGAGGCAAACCATGGAAGGTTCGACCGCCCGGCCGCGCACCCGCATCCAGACCGAAAAGCGCGAGCTGATCCTGGACGCCGCGCTCGAGGTGTTTTCGACGCATGGTTTTCGCGGCGCCACGATCGACCAGATCGCCGAGGCGGCCGGCATGTCGAAGCCCAACCTGCTCTACTATTTCCGGCGCAAGGACGACATCCACACCACGCTGATCCAGCGCCTGCTGGACACCTGGCTGGCGCCCTTGCGCGAGATGGACGACGATGGCGACCCGGTCACCGAACTGCGCAGCTACATCCGCCGCAAGCTCGAGATGGCGCGTGACTTTCCGCGCGAAAGCAGGCTGTTTGCCAACGAGATCCTGCAGGGCGCGCCGCGCATCATGCCGATGCTGGAGGGCGAGTTGAAGAACCTCGTCGACGAGAAGGTCGAGGTGATCCGCGGCTGGATGCGAACGGGCAAGATCGCGCGCACCGACCCGAGGCATCTCATCTTCGCGATCTGGGCGACCACCCAGCACTATGCCGATTTCGACGTCCAGGTGCGCGCCGTTCTGGGGCCGGACCGCGGCGGCGATGGCCGCTTCGAGGACGCGGCGCGGTTTCTGGAGCAGCTGTTTCTGGAGGGGTTGAAGCAAAGGCAATGACGGTGCGGCGGCCGTGGCGCTGCCCAGGCAAAGCCATGCCGGCCCCGACGGCGCCCAGGCTGCGCGCCGCCAGCAGGCGGCAGTCAGCGGCCGATCAGCAGAAGTGCCTGGCCGTCGGCGGCCATGAAGACGACGTCGTCGCCGCGCGCCTCGTAGCGGGCAATCTTCTCCAGCGCGTCGAAGAGACGGGTCTCGGCCTCGCCGACAGCGCCCTCGCACGCCATGCGGGTCGCCATTGCGGGGGTAAATGTGATCGCGTCGCCCTCACCCGGCTGCAGCGTGCTGCCGATCTGGTTACACCCCACCGACATCGCGACGGACAGCTGTCCGTCGACCTCGAACCGGACGCGGCTGGGCTCCGGCGCCGGCTGAAGCGCGCCCTGCGCATCGGCGATCTGCATGCGCGTCCACGGTCCGGACCAGTCCACGCCATTCGCCTTCGTGGCGACCGTCACGGTCACCGTTGCCGACGACGCCGCAAGCGCCGGGAGCGGCCAAGCGCACGCCACCAGCAGCATAGTGCACGCGACTGCAATCCTGATCATGACATCCCCCGAGGTTGGACCGCGCAGACGATCCCGCAGGATTGCAGCGCGAGTGTGACCGGTAGCCGGTCCATGGCAGACCCGCCGACGCGCCTGCGCCGGACGATGGCGGGAAACGCCGCGACAGGCGTCGAGTGCGGCGAGGCAGCTGCGCCCCGCCCGCTTGCGCCCTACTCCGCCGCCACCTTGGCCATCGGGTTGTTGGGGTGCTGCGTCCAGTTGGCATAGTCGGGCGAGACGACCTTGCCGGTACGCTGGTCGAGCACGCCGGCTTCCAGCGGAACCATGGTGATGCAGCCCTCGACCGGACAGACATTGACGCAGAGGTTGCAGCCGACGCACTCGTCGTCCATCACCTCGAAATGGCGCACCCCGGCGACCATGTTTGTGATCGCCTGGTGCGAGGTGTCCTCGCAGGCGATGTGGCAGCGGCCGCATTTGATGCAGAGATCCTGGTCGATATGCGCCTTCGAGATGTAGTTGAGGTTGAGATACTGCCAGTCGGTGACGTTGGGCGTCGCGCGGCCGATCACGTCGCCAAGCGAGGTATGGCCCTTCTCGTCCATCCAGTTGTTCAGCCCCTCGATCATCTCCTGGACGATCTTGAAGCCATAGGTCATGGCCGCGGTGCAGACCTGCACGTTGCCGGCGCCGAGCGCCAGAAATTCGGCCGCGTCGCGCCAGGTCGTGACGCCGCCGATGCCGGAAATCGGCAGGCCGCGCGTCTCGGGATCGCGGGCGATCTCGGCCACCATGTTGAGCGCGATCGGCTTGACCGCCGGGCCGCAATACCCGCCATGGCTGCCCTTGCCGTCGATGGAGGGTTCCGGCGAGAAGGTATCGAGATTGACGCCGGTGATCGAGGAGATCGTGTTGATCAGCGACACGGCGTCGGTGCCGCCGGCATGCGCGGCGCGTGCGGGCTTGCGGATGTCGGTGATGTTGGGCGTCAGCTTGGTGATGACGGGCATGCGCGTGTACTGCTTGCACCAGCGCACGACCATCTCGATATATTCCGGCACCTGGCCGACGGCCGCCCCCATGCCGCGCTCAGACATGCCGTGCGGACAGCCGAAATTGAGCTCGATGCCGTCGGCGCCGGTTTCCTCGACCAGCGGCAGGATCGACTTCCAGGCCTGCTCCTCGCATGGCACCATGATCGAGGCGACCAGCGCGCGGTCGGGCCAGTCCATCTTGACCTGCTTCATCTCCTGCAGATTGATCTGTAGCGAGCGGTCGGTGATGAGCTCGATGTTGTTGAGGCCGAGCAGGCGCCGGTCCGCACCCCAGATCGCGCCGTAGCGCGGGCCGTTGACGTTGACTACAGGCGGCCCGTCCTCGCCGAGCGTCTTCCATACCACCCCGCCCCAGCCCGCCTTGAAAGCGCGCACGACGTTGTAGGCCTTGTCCGTCGGCGGCGCCGAGGCCAGCCAGAACGGGTTGGGCGACTTGATGCCGACGAAGGTGCTGCGGATGTCAGCCATGGGTAAGTTCTCCCTGGGGCTTGGATTGTAACGAGCCTGCAAATATTCTTGCGACCGAAGCCTCACCAACGCGGGGGTGCCTTTGATGACGGAGCGACGCTACACGATCCATCTTCGCCCAGAGCCGGAGGGCGGCTTCACAGTCCTTGTTCCGGCCATCCCCGAAGTCGTCACCTATGGCGAGACCTATGCCGAGGCGATGGCCATGGCCCGCGAGGCCATCGAGGTTGCGCTTGAGGTCTACCGCGAGGATGGCATGGAGATCCCGCCAGACGTCGAAACCTTGATCGACACGGTGACGGTTACAGCCTGAATCATCCGGAGAGAAGCACCCCCCCTCCGTCACGCTGCGCGTGCCACCTCTCCCCCTGCCAGGGGGAGAGGATACGCCTGCACCAAGCTCGGCGCCTATCCTCTCCCCCGTCGATCGGGGGAGAGGTGGCACGCGCAGCGTGACGGAGGGGGGGTCGATCATCGGGTTGCCCAATCAACCCGCCATCAGCGCCCGGTGCATGCTCTCCGCCGCGTCGCGTCCGGCCGCCACGGCCGACACCGTCAGGTCTTCGCGACCGTCTGCGACGCAGTCGCCGCCGGCCCAGACCTTTGGCATCGAGGTGCGGCCTTCCGCGTCCGTCCTGATGCGTCCGCCTTCGAGCGCGATCATTTCTCCGCTGCCGTTCAGAGCGCCCGGCACGAAAGTCTGCCCGATCGCCTTGTAGACCTGGTCGGCGGGCAGCGTCAGCGTCTCGCCGGTGGTCACCAGCCGATCGCCATCCATTGCGGTGTATTCGAGCTCGATGGCGGTGACGCGGCCGCCCTCGGCGATCACCCGCTTCGGCTGCAGCCAGTGGCGCAGGATCACGCCGCTCGCGGCAGCCAGGTCCTGCTCGAACTCGGACGCGTTCATCTGGTCCTGGCCGCGGCGGTAGCAGATCGTCACCTCCTCGGCGCCGAGCAGCTTCGACTGCACAGCCGCATCGACGGCCGTCATGCCGCCGCCGATGACCACGACGCGACGGCCGACCGGCAGCGCCGACAGGTCGTCGGCCTGGCGCAGCATGGCGATGAAGTCGACGGCATTGGCGACGCCGTCGGCCTCCTCGCCCTCGGCCCGAAGCGCGTTCACGCCCGAAAGGCCCATGCCGAGGAACACCGCGTCGTAGCGCTCGGTGAGATCGGAAAGGGCATAGTCGCGCCCGAGCGCCGTGTCGTTGACGATGGAAATGCCGCCGATGGCCGTGATGTAGTCGACCTCGGCCTGGGCGAAATCGTCGACGCTCTTGTAGGCCGCGATGCCGTATTCGTTGAGGCCGCCGGCCTTGGGGCGGGCCTCCAGGATGGTCACGTCGTGGCCGTAGCGCGCGAGCCGGTGTGCAGCCGCAAGCCCCGCCGGTCCGGCACCGACGACGGCGACCGTCTTTCCGGTGGACGCGGCGCGCGTGTAAAACTGCTTGCCCTTCCCCATGGCGATGTCGGTCGCATAGCGTTGCAGGCGGCCGATCTGCACCGGCTTGCCCTCGGCGACCTCGCGCACGCAGACCTCTTCGCACAGCGTCTCGGTCGGGCAGACGCGTGCGCACATGCCGCCAAGGATGTTCTGGTCAAAAATGGTCTTGGCCGAGCCGAGCGGATTGCCGGTGGAGATCTGGCGGATGAAGAGCGGGATGTCGATCGTCGTCGGGCAGGCCTGCATGCAGGGCGCATCGTAGCAGAAGTAGCAGCGGTCGGATTCGACCAGCGCCTCGTGATGGTCCAGCGGCGGATGCAGGTCGGAGAAATTCTCTTCATACTGCGCGGGCGCCAGCCGCGCCGCAGCGATGCCATCCCTGTACAGACCTTCGGCCATTCCAGCTTCCCCATCGTCTGGTTTTGACGAAAGGCTAGCACGGTTTTATTTTTTATCAATCGGTCAAATTTCTGGAGGGCATGCGCTAAGTCGCGGATATACTTGACTATTGCATTCATGTTATGACGCAGGCCCGGGCACCGAAACGCTCGACAATCATCGCGTTCTCGGCGAGATTAACCGGCAATAAACCATGCTGGGGGGCGTGCCATGGCCGAGGAGTATCGTGTCTGCATCATCGGTGCCGGCGCAGGCGGCCTGTCGATGGCGCGCGCGCTCAGGCGCAATGGCGTCGCCTACGACCATTTCGAGCGTCATTCCGATGTCGGCGGGGTGTGGGACCAGGCAAACCCCGGCAGCCCGATGTATGACAGCGCCCACATGATCTCGTCGAAGACCATGTCGGCCTTCATGGGCTTTCCGATGCCGGCCGACTATCCGGACTATCCCGGCCACCGCCAGATCGTGGCCTATCTGCGCTCCTTTGCGACGGCCTACGACCTGCGCCGGGCTATCGGTTTCTCGACCGAGGTCGTCAGCGCCGTCAAGCGCACCAACGACTGGATCGTGACGCTCGGCGACGGGTCGAAGCGTCGCTATGACGGCGTCATCGCAGCCACCGGCCTGGCCTGGCACCCGCGCATGCCGGACTATCCCGGCAATTTCGCCGGCGAGATGATCCACTCTTCGAAATTCCGCTCGCCGGACCGCTTCAAGGGCCAGCGCGTGCTGGTCATCGGCGCCGGCAATTCGGGCGTCGACATCGCCGCCGACGCGTCGCGTACCGCAAGCCGCGCGCTGCTCTCGATGCGCCGCGCCTATCACTTCATCCCGAAGCACATCTTTGGCATGCCGGCCGACGTCTTCGCGCTGTCGGGCTCGCTGTTGCCCATGAAGCTGCAGCAGTGGACTTTTGCCATCGTGATGCGGCTCCTCAACGGCGACGTGACCCGACACGGCCTGCCCAAGCCCGACCACCTGCCGCTGACCAGCCATCCGATCGTCAACACGTCGGCGATGCTGGCCATGGCGCATGGCGACCTCACGCCCAAGCCCGACGTCGCCCGTTTCGAGGGCAAGACCGTGCACTTCACCGACGGCAGCAGCGAGGAGGTCGACGTGATCGTGGCGGCGACCGGCTACATCCACAAGATCCCCTTCGCCGACCCGGCGCTGCTGGCCAATGGCGACCACGAGTCCGACCTCTTCCTGCGCTCGATCTCGCGCCGTGACCCGACATTTGCGGCGATCGGCTTCATCGAGATCAATGGCGGCGTCTATCCCTTCTACGACCAGTTCGCCGACATCATCGCGAGCTTCCACCGCGAACGCGCGATGAAGAGCCCGATGGCGACCACCTTCGTGGATATCGTCCGCTCCGGCCTCTACGATGTGTCTGGCTCGATCGACTATGTCGATTCACCGCGCCACAAGGTCTATGCCAACGTGCTGGCGTCGATGCGGGCGCTGAAGAGACTGCGCCGGTACATGCACTGGACGGCGCCAAGGGCCGAGGACATGAAGCCACCGGTTGCGGTGGTTTCGGAGAAGGCCCTGTCGCTTCAACCGGCCGAGTAGCGATCGACCCTACCCCCGCATCCGCTCGAGATTGGCATCGAACAGCGGCACGGGCTGGAGGCGGGCGGAAAGCCGCTTGCCCAAGACCTCGATCGCGAAGCCGTCGCTCTCGTCGGCGATCTCCTTCGGCACATAGCCAAGCGCGACCGATTTTCCCGCATTGTGCGCATAGCCGCCCGACGTGACCCAGCCGCGCACCGCGCCGCCGAACCAGATCGGCTCGTCGCCGATGACGTCGGCATCCCTGGCGTCGACCAAAAAGGCGCGCAGGCGAAGCTTTCCGCCCGTGCGCTTCTCCTCCAGCGCCGCCGCCTTGCCGATGAACTCGGCCGGCTTGCCATAGGCGACGAAGCGGTCGAGGCCGGCTTCGGCCGGTCCGTAGATCGGCCGGTATTCGCGCGCCCAGGAGCCATAGTTCTTTTCGAGCCGGAGCGAATTGAGCGCACGCGAGCCGAACAGGCCGATGCCAAAGGCCTCGCCCGCCTTCAGGAGCGTCTCGAAGACATGGCGCTGGTATTCGGGCGCCATCCAGATCTCGTAGCCGAGATCGCCGGTGTAGCTGACGCGCCCGACCAGGCAGGGCGCCATGCCGATGTCGATTGCGCGGATCGCCATGAAGGGGAAGCCAGTGTTGGAGACATCGGCGCGGGTGACTTTTTCGAGCACTGCGCGGGCTGAGGGACCGGCGATCGCCAGGCCGACACGCTTCAGGCCGACGGCCGCGACGGAGACCGACCCATCGCCAGGCAGGTGGCTCTCGAACCAACGCATGTGGAACTGTTCGGCGATGCCGGAGCCGAGGATGAGCCATTCCTGTGCAGGCGATGCACCCCCGCCCCTTACCCCTCCCCACAAGGGGGAGGGAGACACACCCGTCTTTCCTTCCACGGCTGGGTCGATGCCTGGCTTCGAGGAATCAGGATCCCCCTCCCCCTTGTGGGGAGGGGTAAGGGGTGGGGGTGCGGACTGTTCGGACGTCAAATTCGCCACCGTGAAATCGCCGATCAGCCTGCCGTCGTCCTTCAGCATCGGCGCAAGCGCCATGCGGCCCGGCGCCGGCAGCTTGCAGGCGAGCATTTTGTCGAGCCAGGCTTCGGCGCCCTCCCCCGTCACGCGGTACTTGGCGAAGACGGAAATGTCGGACAGGCCAACACGCTCTCGCACCGTCCGCACCTCGGCGGCGACATGCTCGAAATCGCTCGACCGCCGCCAGGAGAACTCGTCCCTGACGCCGTCGGGCGCAAACCAGAGCGGCACTTCGAGGCCAAAACTCGCGCCGAACTGCGCCCCTCTGGCGGCCAGCTGATCGTGGATCGGCACGGTCTTCAGCGGACGTCCGGCCGGCAGTTCCTCGTTGGGGAAACGGATCGAAAAGCGCCTGGAGTAGTTTTCGCGCACCCGCGCATTGGTGTAGGCCGGCCGCGCCCAGTCCCCGTAGCGGGCGACGTCCATGGCCCAGATGTCGGCGCCGGGGTCGCCATGGATCATCCAGTTGGCGAGCGCCAGCCCGACCCCGCCGCCCTGCGAAAAGCCCGCCATGACGCCGCAGGCGACCCAGTAGCCGGGCAGGCCGCGCACCGGTCCGACCAGCGGGTTGCCGTCGGGTGCAAAGGTGAAGGGGCCGTTGATGATCTGCTTGATGCCGGTGTTCTGGAAGGCCGGGAAGTGGCGGAAGCCGACTTCCAGCGACGGCGCGATGCGGTCGATGTCGGGCTCCAGCAGCTCGTGGCCGAAATTCCAGGGCGTCGTGTGCTCCGACCACGGCTTGTTGGCCTTCTCGTAGGTGCCCATCAGCATGCCGCCGCGCTCCTGGCGGAGATAGAGTTCGCCGTCGAAGTCGACCGCGTGGATGACCTCCTTGCCGGTGGTGCGGTTGATTTCCGCAACCTCGGGCATGTCCTCGGTGATCAGATACATGTGCTCCATGGCAAGCACCGGCAGTTCGAGCCCGACCATGCGGCCGACCTCGCGCGCCCACAGGCCGCCCGCGTTGACGACATGGTCGGCAAGCACCTCGCCCCTGTTGGTGATGACGCGCCACTGGCCGTTGGCATGGCGCACGATGTCCTCGACCTTGGTGAAGCGTTCGACCTCGGCGCCGAGTTTCCGCGCCGCCTTGGCATAGGCATGCGTCACGCCGGAGGGATCGAGATGGCCGTCCTCGGAATTGCGCACCGCGCCGACGAACTGCTTTGGGTCGAGGAGCGGCATGAGTTCCGCCGCTTCGTTTGCCGAAATCTCTTCGAGGTCGAGGCCGAGATAGCGGCCCTTGGCGACGACGCCGCGCAGCCAGTCCATGCGCGCCTCGGTGGCTGCGAGCAGCACGCCGCCGGTGATGTGCACGCCCGTCGCCTGGCCCGAAAGCTCCTCGATCTCCTTGTAGAGGCTGATCGTATATTTCTGCAGCTTGGCGACGTTCGGATCGCCGTTGATCGTGTGCATGCCGCCCGCCGCATGCCAGGTCGAGCCCGATGTCAGCTCGTCGCGCTCCAGAAGGACGATGTCCGTCCAGCCGGCGCGGGCGAGATGAAACAGCACCGAGCAGCCGACGACGCCCCCTCCGATGACCACGACCTGTGCATGCGATTTCATGAGGAGCTCTTTTTATTCAATGGGTTCTGGAAGCGAGAGGAATCAGGGTGGGAAGCGAGTGAATCGAAGTGTCAGGTCTGGACCGTTGCGGATTTGGCCAATGTCAAGACATGGATCCTAGGGTCTGCGCAGTTCGCTTCGCTCCTGCTCCGCCCTAGGATGACGAAATCGTCGAGTGGTTCCGCTATTCTCAAACGTTGGCGATTGGCGCAACGTCCCCTTGCATTCGTCATCCCAGGGCGGAGCAGGCCGAAGGTCGTCGCGGAGACCCTAGGATCCATTCCGTGACGTCGCCGATGTGCAGACGGTCGTAGAAAGTTCCGGCCTGGTCTCACGCCTCACCGCTCCCGATCGTCTCTTTCCGCCTGGCCACATAGGCGTCCAGTTCTTCGCGGATGGCAGGGTTCATGGCGGGTTCGACATACTCCTCCAGCGCCTTCTTCCACAGCCGGGTCGCACGCGCCGTCGCGTCGAGCGATCCGGCTTCCTGCCAGGCCTCGAAGTTCTGCCAGTTGGACAGGATCGGCTGGTAGAAGGCGTTTGCGTAGCGGTCGAGCGTGTGCGCGTCGCCGAAGAAGTGGCCGCCGGTGGGAACGCGCCCCAGCGCGTCGAGCGCGAGTTCGCCCTCGTTCACCTCGATGGGGGTCAGGAACTCCATCATGTGCTGGATCATCTCGACGTCGATGATGAACTTTTCAAAGGACGCGGTCAGCCCGCCCTCCTGCCATCCGGCAGCGTGGTAGACCAGATTGCCGTGGCCGAGGATCGCGCCCCACAGCGCCATCATCGTCTCGTAGGCACCTTGCGCATCCGCGGCGTTGGAGGCCGAGCCGGGCGTCGTGCGGTAGGGCAGACGGTAGCGCCGCGCGAGCTGCCCCGAGGCGATGTTGGCCTTGGTATTCTCAGGCGTGCCGAAGGCCGGCGCGCCGGAGCGCATGTCGACATTGGAGGTGAAGGCGCCGTACATGACAGGCGCGCCCGGCCGCACCAGCTGCGTCAGGGTCACGCCGAACAGCGCCTCGGCATTCTGCTGCGCCAATGCACCGGCCAGCGTCACCGGGCTCATCGCGCCCATCAGCGTAAACGGCGTGACCGCCACCGACTGGCCGTGCTCGCTCATCGCCATCAGCCCGTCGGCCATCTCGCCGTCGAAACGGCGCGGCGAGTTGACAGAAATGATGGTGGTGACGCCGGGATCGTCGCGCATTTCGTCGAGCGTCAGGCCGCGCGCAATCGCCATCATTGCGATGCCGTCCAGCGCCCTGCCCCGGCCGATCGCCGAGACGTGGAAGCTCTTGTCGGTGAGCGTCAGGTTGGCGCGGTAGGTGTCGAGGTGGCGGCTGTTGGCGGGCAGCTCGACCGGCGCGCAGACCTGGTTGCCCAGCATGGTGATGCAGTTGAAATGCTGCGCCAGCCGCACGAGGTCGCGGTAGTCGCCCATGTTGCCGGCGCGCCGGCCGCGTTCAATGTCATGCACGTTGGGTGGACCGGCAACGAGGGTAAAGTTGATCGTGTCGCCGCCGAGGTGCACGGCGCGGTCCGGGTTGCGCGGCGTCAGCGCGTAGGACGACGGCGCGGTGGCAAGCGCTGCCTCCACGATGCCGCGGTCGAGCCACACCGTCTGTGTCGCGTGATCGACCTTCGCGCCAGCTTTCTCGAACAGCGCAAGCGCGCGCGGGTTCATCACCTCGATGCCGAGATTTTCGAGGATGTGCAGCGACGCCGCGTGGATCGCCTCGACCTGGTCGGAAGACAGCAGCGCCATCGGCGGATAGGGATTTATGACGCGGCGCGCCGGCAGTTGCGGGATGGGTGCCACGCCTCTGTTGCTGGTACGCTCGGCGCCGCGCTTGCGTCTCGGTTCGCTCATGCCGGTATCAAAGCCGCAGCCAAGGGCACGGTCTGTCAGGAAAACGCCCTGTCGCGGCGTGATTGTCGTTCCGACGTCACCGCGACGGCGTGGCTGTCGATTTCACGACACAAGACGTCGGATTTCCCGCAATGGGTTATGAGCACCTTGTCCGGCCGCCACGGCCGTTAACCCTGTCTGAAAAGACTCCCTTCAGACTCCTGGCGTAATTCTTGGGCATGGTTGCGTCCAGTTTTAGTCGAGTTTTATCGATTCCCATGATGCTTGTGCTGGCGTCCTGCGCCTCGGCGCCGTCGCGCATCAACGACATCTGCGCCGTGTTCGACCAGAATGACGGCTGGGTGAACAACTGGCAAAGATCCGCCCAGAAGGCCGAACGCAAATACGGCGTGCCGGTGCCGGTGCTGATGGCGACGGTGCGCAAGGAATCCGGCTTCAAGAGCAACGCAAAACCGCCGCGCAAATGGCATCTCGGCTTCATTCCGGGCAAGCGCGCGTCGAGCGCCTATGGCTACAGCCAAGCGCTGGACGGCACCTGGGCACAGTACAAGGCCGATAGCGGCAATTTTGCCGCGCGGCGCAACAATTTTGCCGATGCGGTCGACTTCGTCGGCTGGTACCACATGCGCACCGCAGACACGCTGGGCGTCGCCAAGAACGACACCTACAATCTCTATCTCGCCTATTACATGGGCTGGAGCGGCTACAAGAGCGGGTCCTGGCGCAGCAATGCCAGCCTGCAGAAATACGCGCGCGACACCGATGACATGGCCCGGCGCTACGCCGGCCAGATGCAATCCTGCCGGTAAGCCCCATCACCTGTCTTGGAGGCGGTGCCGTGCTGATCGGCACACCGCGAAATCCAACACGGCCGACGTCAACTCCTACTTCTTCGGTTTCCCGTCGGGCGTCCGCACAGGATTCTTGAAGGGCGATGGCGCCTTGGCGTCGTCGGACTGGCTGCCCCAGCCGACCTGCCGCGTTCCTTCCCTGGCAGTCGTCTTGCGATCCTGCCTGCCGCGATCGGAAGAACTGTCGCGGCCCATGCGGCCGGCGCCTTCCGCCTGCTCGCCGTCACCGGCGTCCGCGACCGCTTCGGGCGACGCCAGCTTGCCACCGGGGCGATGGGGTGGCGTGCCGACGAAGCCCGGACCTTCACCGGGAGGGCTGCCGTCGGGATCGCGCGGCGCAGGGCTTCGCGGCTCCGCGGCGAAGCTGATGACCGGCTCCATCTTTGCCAGGAAATCGTCATCCAGCCAGCACAGGCTCTTGTGGCCGCCGCCGAGATCCTTGACGGGCGGCACTTGCGTCTCGCAGAGATTGCCGGGGACGAGCGACTTGTAATTGCAGCGGGTCTGGAAGGGGCAGCCGGGCGGCGGGTTCATCGCCGAGGGAATGTCGCCTTCGAGCACGATGTGCTTCTTGACCACGCTGGTATCGGCGATCGGGATCGCAGACAGCAATGCCTCCGTATAGGGATGGTAGGGCGGCGAAAAGATCTGGTCGGTCGTGCCCTGCTCGACGATATAGCCGAGATACATGACGACGACGCGATCAGCGATGTAGCGCACGACGCTGAGGTCGTGGCTGATGAACAGCATCGTGGTCTTGGACTCGCGCTGGATGTCCATCAGGAGTTCGGTGACAGCGGCCTGCACCGACACGTCGAGCGCCGAAACGGGCTCGTCGGCCACCACCACGCGGGCATTGCCCGCAAAGGCGCGGGCGACGCCGATGCGCTGCTTCTGGCCGCCGGAAAGCTGGCGCGGCTTGCGCGTCTCGAAGGCGCGCGGCAGCTTGACCAGATCGAGCAGTTCCAGCATGCGCGCGCGCCGGTCGGCGACCGTCTTGCCGATGCCGAATTTTTCCAGCGTGCGGATGATCTGGGAGCCGACGGAATGACTCGGATTGAGCGTGTCGAACGGATTCTGGAACACCATCTGGATCGACGACACCGTCTTGACGTCACGCTGTTCGATGCCGGTCGACTGGATCTCCTTGTTGTCGAGCAGGATGGTTCCAGAGCTTGCCGTCTCCAGGCCAAGCAGCACTTTTGCGAGCGTGGACTTGCCGCAGCCGGATTCGCCGACAATTGCGACGGTCTCGGACTCGCGCGCCTCGAAGCTGATCGTCTCGTTGGCCTTGACGACGCGGCCCTCGCCGCTGCCGCCAAAGATCTCGTTGGCGGCGACCTTGTAGTATTTCCTCAGGTCCTGGATCTTGAGCACCGGCGCGCCGGGCACGATCGGGTCCTTCTGCTTTTTCGCGCCTTCCGGCAGCGCGTTCCAGTCGATCTCGTTGAAACGGATGCAGCGGCTGAAATGGCCCTCATGGCCGTTCACCGGAATCATCGGGATCTCGTCGGCGTCGCAGCGCCCCTTGACGAAATGCTGGCAGCGCGGACCGAAATTGCAGCCTTTTGGCCGCTCGTGCGGCAGCGGTAGCTGGCCCGGAATGGCGATCAGCGGCCGCGAGTTCTTGTCGGCGCCCGGCAGCGGAATGGAGCGGAACAGACCCTGTGTGTAGGGATGGCGCATGCGGTCGAAGACGTCGGTGATCTTGCCGGTCTCCACTGCCTCGCCGGAATACATGACGGTGATGCGGTCGCAGGTCTCGAGGATGAGGCCGAGATTATGCGACACGAAGATCATCGACGTGCCGAACTTCTCGCCGAGCCCTTTCACCAGTTCGACGATGCCGGCCTCGACGGTCACGTCGAGCGCGGTCGTCGGTTCGTCGAGCAGGAGAAGTGCCGGCTTCGACAGGAGCGCCATGGCGATGACGATGCGCTGCTGCTGGCCGCCGGACAGCTGGTGGGGATAGGAGCGCATCATGCGCTCGGGATCGGGAAGCCGCACCGAGCGGACCATCTCCAGCGCGCGCTTGTAGGCCTCTTCCTTGGACGTCTTCTCGTGAAGGATCGGCACTTCCATCAGCTGCTGGCCGACCTTCATGGCCGGGTTGAGGCTCGCCATCGGCTCCTGGTAGATCATGGCGATCTTGTTGCCGCGGATCTTCCGGAGCTCCTCCTCCGACAGCTCGCCCATGTCCTTGCCCTGGAACTTGATGCGGCCGCCGACGATCTTTCCGATGTTGGAGAGGTCGCGCATGATGCCGAGCGACACGGTGGACTTGCCGCAGCCGGATTCGCCGACGATGCCCATCGCCTCGCCCGGCATGACGGAGCAGGAGAAGTCCATGACGGCGGGGATCTCGCCGCGCCGCGTGAAGAAGGAGATCGAGAGATTCTCGATCTCGATGATGGGCTCGGCGCTTTTCGTGGAGGAGACTGGGACGATCTCGTTCATGGCTGGCTCCTCAATCCTTCATCGACTGTTCGCGCAGCGCGTCGGCAAGCAGGTTGAGGCCGAGCACGAAGGACATCAGCGCGATCGTCGGCGGCAGCGCCGGATGGATGTAGGAACGCAGCAGGCGGCTGGCGTCCTTGATCGCCGTGCCCCAGTCGGGGCTTTCCGGCGCGAGGCCGAGGCCGAAATAGCCCAGCGTGCCGAGCAGGATGGTCGTGTAGCCGATGCGCAGGCAGGCATCGACGATCAGCGGCCCCCGGGCGTTGGGCAGGATCTCCCACAACATGATGTACCACGGCGTCTCGCCGCGCGTCTGTGCGGCCGCGACGTAGTCGCGCGTCTTGATGTCCATGACCAGGCCCCGCACGATGCGGAAGACGCCGGGCGAGGATGCGAAGACGACGGCGACGAAGATGTTGAGCTGGTTGGGATCGATCGACACGATGCCGAGCGGATCCGCGTCGAAGACCAGGCCGACATACGTCCAGCCGCCCAGGACCAGCGTCAGGCCCATCAGGAGATAGAGCCGGTCGGGCCGGTTCTTGAAGCGCGTGTAGAAGAGCGTGGCGAAGAAGATGATCGGGAACAGGAAGAACACGCCGGCCAGACCGTAGGGAATCGGCGTTTCCATGATGCCGGGCGTGACCAGCAGGTAGAACAGCAGGATGACCGGGAAGGCCAGGACGAGGTTGGCCAGGAACGACAGGATCGAGTCGACGCGCCCGCCATAGTAGCCGGCCGGCAGGCCGAGCGTGACGCCGACCATGATCGCAAACATCGTGGCGGCCGGCGCGATGATGAGAACGATCTGGCTGCCGTAGACCATGCGGCTGAAGATGTCGCGCGCGAGCTTGTCGCCGCCGAAGAGATAGGTACCCACGCCATCCGGCACGATGGCGCCGGGCAGCGCGTCCTTCATGATCGGCACCTGCGCCAGAGGGTCGAACGGTGCGACCGTCGAGGCGAAGATCGCCGTGAACAGCCAGAAGAAGCAGATCAGGATGCCGGCAATGCCGACGCCATTGTCGTAGATCTGGCCGTAGAGGCCGAGCCTGCTCTTGTAGACAAGGCTCGCTCCCACCACGACCACCATGGCGATCCAGACCGGCCAGAAGCGAACGAGCACGCCAAGCGCGATCTCGAAGCCGTTCAGAAATTCCAGTTGCATCGCCCCGCCCCTCTACTGAACTCTGATGCGCGGATTGAGATAGGCGTAGCCGACATCCGAGATGAGCTGCGTGAACAGCACGACGAACACCGAAACCAGCGAACATCCGAGCAGAAGATCGATGTCGTTGTTGCCTGCGGCTTCGACCAGCGTGAAACCGAAGCCCTGATAGCGGAACATCGTCTCGACGATGACGACACCGGTCAGCAGCCATGGGAACTGCAGCATGATGACGGTGAACGGCGCGATCAGCGCGTTGCGCAGCGCATGCTTGACGACGACGCTTGAAAAGCTCAGCCCCTTGAGCCGCGCCGTGCGGATATATTGCTGCGTCATCACCTCGACCATCGACGCGCGGGTCATGCGGGCGATGTAGCCGATGCCGTAGATCGCCATGGTCATGACCGGCAGCGTGAAATTGTAGAAGGTGATGCCCTGCGAGGTGGCGCTGGCGGCAGACCCGTTGAGCCAGCCGAGCCAGGAGGCGAAGATGACGGTGAAGATGACACCCGAGACATACTCCGGCGTCGCCGTCGTGGCGATCGATGCCACCGAGAGCGTTCGGTCCGTTCGCGTGCCCTCGCGCATGCCGGCCAGAATGCCGATCAACAGCGCGATCGGCACCATCGTCACCATGACCCAGAACATCAGGATGCCGGTTGCCCCGAGCGCGGGCCACAGCTTGGCGGACACGGTCGTCTTGAATTTGGTCGAGCAGCCGAAATCGCCCTGCAGGATGCCGCCATAAAAGGGTTCGGCAGGTTCGTCGCAAAAGGTGAAGCGCGGCGTCGTCTCGCCGGTCTCGGCGTTGACGTTGGGCTGCTTCTGGACGACGCCGATCCACTGCCCGTAGCGGGCAAAGAAGTTCTGGCGATAGCCGTTCTTGACCAGCCAGCTCTCGATCTGGTCGGGCGGACTGCGCATGTCGAGCTGACTGATCGCGAGCTTCTTCAGATTGGGCTCGAGATTGACCATGAAGAACACGACCATGGTCAGGCACACCATGGTGAGAAGCATGGTGCCTAGTCGACGCAGAATGAATGCAAGCATCTTCGCCCCCTGCCGTGCGGGTTGGGGTCAGTGATCGTCAACCCTCATGGAATGAGAAGGGGGCGTTACGCCCCCTTCTCCCGTTCCCCGTCGCAATCAGGCCTCGTCGAGCCAGACCTTGCCGAATTCATGCTCGAAGGTCGGGTGCATGGCGTGGTTCTTCACCGCCGGCATGGAGCTGTTGTAGAGCTTGCGCCAGAAGGGCTGGATCAGGATGCCCGAGTCCTGCAGGATCTTCTCGATGTCGCCCATCACCACCTTGCGCTTCTCGGCATCGGCGATGCCGAGCGCCTCGCCGACCTTGGCGTCGAATTCCGGGTTGGAATAGGCGGACTCGTTCCAGGCTTCGCCGCTACGGTAGGCGATGGCGAGCACCTGGATGCCGAGCGGACGCATGTTCCAGTTGGTCATCGAGTAGGGATACTTGGTCCAGTCGTTCCAGAAGGTCGAGCCCGGAAGCACGGTCCGCTTGACCTTGATGCCGGCTTCGCGGATCTGCGCGGCGATCGCGTCACCGGTGTTCTTGTGCCAGTCCTCGTCGACCGTGATCAGCTCGTGCTCGAAATCGGCCTGACCGGCTTCTTCCATGAGCGCCTTCGCCTTGGCCGGATCGCGGGCGATCTTCGGCAGCTCGACATATTCCGGGTGGATCGGCGCGACATGGTGGTTTTCGGCGGGTGCACCGGCATTGCCGTAGCCGAGCTGCAGCACCACGGCGTTGTCGACGGCCAGCTGGAGCGCCTGACGGACCTTCTGGTCGTCATAGGGCTTGGCGCCGACATTGGTGCGGGCGACGATGGTCGCGGCGGTGACGGTTTCCGAGGTGAGCGCGCCGACGCCTTCCATGATGCTGACATAGTCGGCCGTCGTCTCGAAGTTGGTGTGCACCTCTCCGGCCTCGAAGGCCGAAACCATCGCCGACGGATCAGTGCCGTAGTCGATGAACTCGACGCCATCGAGATAGGCCTCGCCATTCCACCACTTGCCGTCCTCACGACGCTTGTAGACCACCTTCTGGCCGACATCGTAGGAGACGAGCTGGAAGGGACCGGTGCCGATCGGGTTCTTGACGAAATCCCGGCCGGTGTCGTCGAACGAGCGATGGACGATCAGCGCGGGATAGTCGGTCAGGCTCGGGATGAGCGCGATGTCGGGCTTGGTCAGCGAGATCTTCACGGTCATGTCGTCGACCTTGGTGACCGACCCCTCGCGCAGCTTGCCGGATGCCTCGTCGACGATCGTGCCGAGACGGCCGGGCATCGAATTGCCTTCGGCTGATTTGTCGGCCCAGCGGGTGAAATTGTAGACCACGTCTTCCGCGGTGAACGCGTCGCCATTCGTCCAGGTCACGCCCGGCCGGACCTTCAGCGTGTATTCCGTGGCATCGTCATTCACTTCCCAGCCTTCGAGAAGGTAGGTGCCGTCGCGGGAGTGGTTGGAATTGAAGTTGGCGTAGTCTCCGGGGTGATCAACCTCGAATCATCCGACGTTGAAGCGTCGGACAGGAGACCACGCCATGACAATGACTACCATGAATGCCGAA
>Ga0209906_100078_pt1 | contig 155080 bp, 125 predicted proteins | sample FECB24metaG_FD_188303 | JGI IMG/M metagenome (GOLD analysis project Ga0209906, IMG submission 188303) | Cyanobacterial communities from the Joint Genome Institute, California, USA from Joint Genome Institute, California, USA - FECB-24 metaG... ... | reverse complement strand
ATCCGGGGCAGGTTGTTTACGCGTTACGCACCCGTTTGCCACTGGCATTGCTGCCCGTTCGACTTGCATGTATTAGGCCTGCCGCTAGCGTTCATCCTGAGCCAGGATCAAACTCTCCATTGTAAATTAGTGTGCCTTCAGTAAACTGAAAGCTGTCTTATTAGCCTATTTAGTGCTATCCTTATGATGTCAATATGTCAAAGAACAGGCTCCCTTTCGGGATGGTGGTCAACCGTTGTTGACCCGTTTTATTGATTTGGGACTGCAAAGGTAGTAGGTTGAAAAACTAATTGCAAGTCCTGTTTCAAATTTTTTTAGTCGGTTTGTAAAAAAGGGTACTCGTAGCGAATGGGTGGCACAAACGTTTCTTTTATCGTTCTGGCCGATACCCAACGCAGCAAGTTCAGCAACGAACCGGCCTTATCATTAGTTCCTGATGCGCGCGCTCCACCAAAAGGCTGCTGACCAACCACCGCACCAGTTGGTTTATCGTTAATGTAGAAATTGCCGGCCGCGTTACTGAGCTTCTTGGTGGTTGATTCAATAACGTACCGATCCTTTGCAAAAATTGACCCTGTCAGGGCATACGGAGAGGTCTGGTTCACTACCGATAAGATGTCCTCATACGCCGATGGTTCATACGTATAGACAGATAAAACCGGACCGAAAATTTCTTCGCACATTGTTCGGTAAGACGGGTCTTTCACCAATAGTACGGTTGGTTCAATGAAGTAACCTTTAGTTTTGTCGTAGTTCCCGCCAATGATCACCTCTGCTGCATCGTTTTTTTTAGCTTCGTCGATGTAAGCCGTTATTTTATCAAAGGCCCTTTCGTCGATCACGGCGTTTACGAAATTCCCAAAATCTTCTGTCCCTCCCATTTTGATTTCAGCGAGATCGGCTCTGAGTTTTTCCTCAACTGACGGCCATAATGTTGACGGTATGTATGCCCTGGAAGCGGCCGAACATTTTTGACCTTGGTATTCGAACGCTCCTCGAACTAATGCAGTAGCTACCTCTTCTGCATTAGCTGATTCGTGAACAACAACAAAATCTTTTCCACCTGTTTCGCCCACAATACGTGGATAACTTTTGTACTTGTGGATATTTTCCCCAATCGTTCTCCAAATTTTTTGGAAGACTTTCGTGCTTCCTGTAAAATGAATTCCGCCAAAGTCGGGGTGACTGAAAACACGGTCGCCTGCTACAGGGCCATCAACGTAGATCAGGTTTATCACGCCATCTGGCAACCCTGCTTCTTTTAGTACTTTCATGATTACGTTAGCTGAAAGCACCTGCGTATATGCTGGTTTCCAGATTACCGTATTCCCCATCATTGCCGGCGCTGTTGGTAAGTTGCCAGCAATTGCGGTGAAGTTGAACGGTGTAAGCGCAAATACAAATCCTTCTAATGGTCGATATTCCTGCCTGTTCCATACGCCGGGAGCTGAGTTTGGCTGTTGCTGATAGATTTCGGTCATGAAATGCACATTGAACCGCAAGAAATCAATCAGCTCGCAAGCAGAGTCAATTTCAGCCTGATAAGCATTTTTAGATTGACCAAGCATAGTAGCAGCGTTGATTTGTGCTCTATAAGGACCGGCAATCAAGTCGGCAGCTTTGAGAAATATACTGGCACGGTGCTCCCACTGCATACTTGCCCATGCTTCTTTTGCTTCAAGAGCTGCCTCTATTGCCAGATCAACATGCTGAGCGTTTCCCTCATGAAAATAACCTAATGTATGCTGGTGATCGTGTGGAGGAGCTATTCGAATTTTTTGTTCGGTTCTTACTTCCTGACTGCCGATATACATTGGTATGTCGGTCTGTGTCGATCGGAAGTCGGCCAACGCCTGTTTTACTGCTGCTCGCTCGGGTGAGCCGGTTCGGTATTCTTTAACCGGTTCGTTGACTGGCGTTGGTACGCTGAAAAAGCCAAATGACATAATGAAGTGTTTAGTTCATGCAAATTTACGGATTGCCAATTTTATCCACTAATCCACATTAGTTTTCCACATTTCAGTTGATTTTCTACAGTATACCCATTTGATTTTCCGTACTTTGTGTCTCTATCTTTTCGTTTATGCGCTTTTACAGTACCAATAATCCACAGGTAACCGTATCGGCTGAAGAGGCTTTGTTTCATAGCATGCCGGCGGACAAAGGGCTTTACATGCCATCCTCTTTACCTTTTCTAGGTCCTTCCTTTTTTGATTCAATAGCAAATCAGTCGTTGGCTGATATAGGCTTTGCTGTAAGCCATGCTCTTTTCAACGGTGCGATTCCAAAACCGGCTCTGGAACAACTTATTCATCAAGCCTTTCCGTTCGAAACACCCGTTGTTGAACTGGAAGCCGGCCGATTAGGTGTTCTTGAGTTATTCCACGGACCTTCACTGGCGTTTAAAGATGTTGGTGCCCGGTACATGGCCGCTCTAATGTCGTACTTTGCACGCAATACGGACAAAGAAGTAAACATATTGGTAGCAACCTCGGGGGATACTGGCGGAGCCGTTGCTATGGGTTTTCATAATGTACCGGGAATTCGCGTATCAATCTTATATCCAAGGGGTCGGGTAAGCGATTTGCAGGAAAAACAATTGACTACGCTGGGTGGCAATGTTCAGGCTTTTGAAGTTGAGGGTTCTTTTGACGATTGTCAGTCTCTTGTAAAGCAAGCGTTCGTGGATGCAGAGTTGAACCAGCACTTATCCCTTTCTTCGGCTAACTCGATCAATATCTTCCGATTAATTCCGCAGAGCTTCTATTACGTGAGCGCGTATGGTCAGGTACGTTCGTATGGAAAACCCATCGTTTTTTCCACACCAAGTGGAAATTTTGGCAATTTGAGTGCAGGCGTACTGGCTCAGCAGATGGGATTACCTATCGAGCATTTTGTTGCTGCTACCAACCTGAATCATATTGTTCCCACTTATCTACAAACTGGTCTTTTCGATCCGAAGGCATCTGTTGCTACCATTTCCAACGCAATGGATGTTGGTAATCCAAGCAATTTTGTACGCCTTACCCATTTGTTTCAAAATTCTTTAGATCGGCTAAAGCAACACGTATCGGGCTACTATTTCGACGATGAGGAAACACGAATTGGTATGCAAGATGTGTTTAGACAGTACAACTACGTTGCCTGTCCTCATACAGCCATTGGCGTTCTTGGGCTGCAGGCGTATATCAACTCCACGGATCAGGACGTAGTTGGATTAGCTTTAGCTACGGCTCATCCTTCGAAATTCAAGCCGTTGGTTGAAGAGGTGATTGGACAACCAATTGAGGTTCCGGACCGGCTGGCTACGTTAGCTTCGCGGCAAAAGCACAGTATCATTATTCCTGCAACTTATTCCGCATTCAAGGAATCTTTACTTCAGACCGTCTTATAAGCAAAAACCAGCATTAATGCTGGTTTTTGCTTATAAGACGTTGTATTTACTTTAATTAACCGTATCTCCTCTGAGCGTTCTGAACCGTTTGCGTGCTTCAGCTCCATAAATACTTCCTGGATACTGAGTTAACACTTTCTGATAGGCATCCATCGCGGCAGCCTTATCTTTCAAACGCTCCTCGTAAATTTTTCCCTGGGTAAACTGAGCATCGTCTCCGAGAATATCATACGGATACGTTGCCGTTATCTTTTTTAAATCTTCAAGTGCTTCGTCGTTTTTGCCTTGTTTTAAAAACGTATTTGCGCGCAGCCACAGAATCTCATCTGCCAAACTGTGGCCTTCAAACGTTTTCAACATTTGATTCAACTTATCCACAGCCTCATCGGTCTTGTTCTGGAAAAGCAGCAAATCTATGGATGCATATTCACGCATGGCTGCTTCGGTACTATCCATGCCTGTGTTATCCACAATCAACAGGCTTAATGATTCAGCGTCGTTGGCAATTTCCCGGGACGTAGCGAGCTTAAGAATATCAAGCAACTCCTTGGATAGCGTAAACTCCCCTTTGTAGTAGTGAAGTTTAGCATTTTTCAGTTTTGCTTCATAGCCCAGAAACTCTTCCTTTTGCGACTTCTCAACCTGAGAATACAGCAACGTAGATTCCCAGGGTTCGCCCTTCAGGAGATAAATATCACCTTTATCCAGTTTACACCGGTCGACAAAATTCTTGTCGGTCTTACCCAGATCCACAGCAAGATCCAGAACTGTTAACGCTGTATCCTTGCTGTCAATGTAATAGGCGTACAAGTTTGCCGTACTACGTAAGGCCTCCAAAGTTTTATTATTGGTGCCAATTTCCTGTAACATCTTCTGATAGTCGCTGATCAGCTTCCGGATTTCAAGCTTATCGACAGGAAATGTGTTTTTAACCTGCTCCTCCCGGGCGTTGATTACCAGGCGTCGGGCAAAAGGATATAGTTGTCCTTGTGGATAAGTCGTGACAATGTATTCAAAAGCTTCGGCCGCGGTCTTGTATTCTTTATTATTCAATGCCACCATGCCCAGATCATATACTCTCCCACCATTCAGTTTTAACCGTTTGTCGGTGGCTTTCTCCTGTAGCAACGCCCGGCTGAATTTTTGCTTCTGGATAAAATACCAGATCAACAGTTCGTTGTAAGCCAGTTCCCCGGGTTCTGCCTGAATCTTGGTGTACAACGCTTTTTCTATCAGTGGTTCGTCTTTCGTATTCAGATACCCTTGAAGTGCTGCCAGTACCGTTTCTTTTTTGTCAGACTGCTTACTGGTGTTGATTGCTTCGTCGATTGCTTTTTCTGTCTGGCCGGTGGCTTTGTACAACGTCATTAATTCGCTGCTGTACGATCCGGATTCTTTGCTGACCTCCCGGGCCATTTCAAGCGATCGGATCGCCCAGCGGTTCTCCCCTAGCTCTACAAAGGCATCAGAAATTTTTTCCAGCTTTGGTATAGACGATTTGGCGGATTGCAGTGCCTGTGTGTATTGGCTCTTCGCCAGTGTGGTGTCGCCCTGCTGGCTGGCCAGCTGTCCAGACAACAGGGCATAGTACGCCCGGTTCGCTTCATCGGCCTTTTCCTGTTTACGCAGGAACTTAACGGCCTCATCGGCTTTGTTGCTTTTCTGCAAACTGTACACGTAGCGTGAGAGCCGCAGCCAGTTGACCTCCGTTTTTAACAGCTTACTGTACTCGTTCGCCGACTTTTCAAATTCGCCCGCCTTGAAATACTCGTCAGCCAGGGTTGCCCCACTTTGCGCGATACTCTGCCCCAGAAACGTTAGCCACGTCAACAGAGTAATGATCGTTGCTCTATTAATCATTTTATAATTAATGTCTTTAAAAGAAACGTTATTATAATCATTATGGGTGTGGAAATGTGAACAAATATGTTGTCCACTTATTTTCCAATCCTATGTGGACAATTCTCAAGTCTTATCAACAGCCCCGTTCACGGTTATCCACGCGTAATTTATTATCGATTAGCTAATTAACACTTTTTCCACAGTTTTGTGTTGATCTCTCTGTGGGTTTGTGCGTAATTCTTTCCCACAGTTAACACTATGGAAATTGTGTTACAATTTTATTCATAACGTCCAGTTTATTCTACAGCTGCCGGCCTTATATTGCCCATTGTTAATAACCTATTAAGTAGTCAACATTGGTGCTGGACGTTGTTCACCTGTTTTCCACTTAATCTTACTACTTATTCACAGGGTTATTCACACAATTATTTCACTTTTTTAATTTAAGATTGACCTTTTTCCTAGCCTTCTAAAAAGCCTCTGTTTTCAGGCTTTTTACCCTTCTCAGTTATTGAAAAATATAGATCAGGCTTGAGTAGTCGCCCGACTGCCTTGCTTTGTTATTCGACTGCAAGCCAATTCGAACGCTTTTGAGGTAATCTGTAGTGCCGGTTTGATAACGTGTGCTTAAAAGGCCGATGTAGAATGCGTCGAAGAGCATCGGTTTTTTTTCGACTAGCTTTAAGCCATGCTTTTTGAAAAGAGCCTCAATGGTTTTTGGGGTGAAGTGGTATAAATGTCTGGGAAGATCATAAGCTGCCCAAAATTGATTGAAGTACTGAGCGTCGAACGAGTCGGAGTTTGGTACTGCTATCACGATGGTGCCTTTTTCAGCAAGCAGCGATTTAAGAACCTCTATTGTGTGGTTAAGTTCGGAGACATGTTCGAGAACATGCCACATTGTGATAATGTCGAACGTTGTTTGGTTTGCCAGTACATCCAGCGATGGCTTTATTTCATTCCCTAACTTCTGGACTGCAATGGCTCGTGCGTCTTTGTCGGGTTCGGTGCCACTTACCGTCCAGTTACCCTTTTTACACGTTTCAAGAAAAGCGCCGGTTCCACACCCAACATCAAGAATACGGCCTGGTTTTTTATTCAACCTATTTACTAGGGAAAGCTTCGTACCAAGCGTGTAATTTCTAACGAGTCGATAAGCCGAATTAATTAAACCGGCTCCTGAATCATTGTGGGAGACGTAATCAGCCGATTTGTAATAGTTTCCAATGACGTCAGCTTCCGGCCGCGGATTCGTGAATCTAAACCCACATTGCTTACATTGCTGGATATTGAATGGTTCTTCGCTGACCAGATAATCTGTACAAGTAATAAATGACTCGAATTGCCCACTTTCACAAATCGGGCATTGCGTTAGTGTCTCCAAAACTATTGCGCTAAAATTTTGGGTCGGTATGAACTACCGACCCATATAGACGAGTAAAATTGAAATATCAGATGGGCTTACCCCACTGATTCGTGAAGCTTGACCTATTGTTGCCGGTTTCAAGCGTTTTAGCTTTTCCCGGCCCTCGTATGATAATGCCTTTAGGCGGTCATAGTCAAAAGCCTGATTGATCTCCAGCTCTTCTAGCCGATTCAGCTTTTCAGCGTTTAATTTTTCACGGCTGATATAATCTTCGTACTTAATTTCAATGACAGCCTGCTCAAGAATTTCTTCACTCACGTTAAACGAAGAGTCCTCCCCTAGCAAAAAGCGGACGTCATTCTGATCAATCTCAGGCCGTTTTACTATTGTGTACAAACTGGTTTTTTCCCGAAGTAGCGCACTACCTTTTTCTAAAAGCCACGGATTGACAGCCTCTGGCTTATGCTTCACTGCTTTTATAGTATTCAGTAGTGAAGCAATACCTTCGCGCTTTTCTTTCATTTTTTCATAGCGTTCGGACGATGCTAACCCGATGGCATACCCTTTTTCCGTGAGTCTAAGATCAGCATTATCCTGACGTAGCAAGGTCCGGTATTCAGCGCGCGAGGTGAACATCCGGTATGGCTCCTCGGTCCCTTTCGTAATTAAATCATCGACAAGAACACCCATATATGCCTCTGATCGCTTGATTACAAAATTTTCCTGTTCGTTAACTACGCGATGAGCGTTTATGCCCGCCAGCAAGCCCTGGCAGGCTGCTTCTTCGTAGCCAGTAGTTCCATTGATTTGACCGGCAAAGAACAGATTACTCACTAATTGGGTCTCAAGGGTATGGTTTAGCTGGGTTGGTGGGAAGTAATCATACTCCACGGCATAACCTGGCCTGAACATTCGAACATTTTTAAAACCCGGGATTCGTTTCAGCGCATTATATTGCACGTCTTCCGGCAATGACGTTGAAAATCCATTTACATACACTTCGACAGTGTCCCACCCTTCTGGTTCGACAAAGATTTGATGCCGATCCTTATCAGCAAACCGATTGATTTTATCTTCAATGGAAGGGCAGTATCGAGGACCGAGACCTTTGATTCGGCCTGTGAACATAGGCGATTTTTCAAAGCCGGTTCGTAGCACATCGTGTACGTCGTCGCTTGTATAGGTTATCCAGCAGCTACGTTGTTTCGATAGAGCTTGGGTATTGAGGTACGAAAAGCGGCCTGGATTTTCATCACCCGGCTGTTCTTCCATGGCGTCGTAATTTAGGCTGCGACCATCCACACGCGGTGGCGTACCTGTTTTCATCCGACCCGCTTCAAAGCCAAGTGAAACTAATTGTTCTGTTAGACCGGTTGACGCTCGCTCAGCGGTTCGTCCGCCACCGAATACTTTATCGCCGATAAACATCTGGCCGTTCAAAAATGTACCGTTTGTCAGTACGACTGCTTTGGCAGTGAAGCTTATTCCCAACGCGGTTTTAACACCTACTGCTCTTCTATCAGCAATAAGTACTTCTTGCACCGTGTCTTGCCAAAAATCAATATTTGGATTTTGCTCGAGCGTTTTACGCCATTCCCATGCGAAGAGATTTCGATCACTCTGGCACCGTGGGCTCCACATAGCCGGGCCTTTTGAGCGATTCAGCATACGAAACTGAATCATGCTCTTATCGCTAATGAAGCCTGACATTCCGCCCAATGCATCGATTTCGCGAACGATCTGCCCTTTGGCGACCCCACCCATAGCCGGGTTGCAGGACATCTGGGCTATGGTTTGCATATTCATTGTAATGAGCAGGATCTTTGAACCCATTGTTGCGGCCGCGTGTGCAGCTTCACAACCGGCATGTCCTGCCCCTACAATTATCACGTCGTAACTCAAATGCATTTTTGTATTTTTTATAAAATGTTTCACGTGGAAACTTTTACAAAAATGCTGAAAGTCGCTGAAAAGTTCAGATGCTCAGCCGTATCATTTGCTGACTTTCTGAAGATACTGATTAGCTTCTTTCTTATAAAAGAGATTATAGTTAGGACTCACTGACCGCAGAACTTCAACTTGTTTTACTTTTTGCTGCGTACCAACAGAATCAAAAAAAGAAGGAGTACTGCGTTTAGTTGTCTTTGCTGTTTCCGCCTGACGTTTTGGATCTTCTTCTTGCTGCTTCAAGGCTTTCTCAGATTCAAGCAGGCGCGTAAGAATTTCGTTCTGACGATTAATGGTGTTTTGATTGACCCGTTTGTTTACAAGATCCGTTTCAGTCTCATCCATTTTCTCCATCAAATCCTGAATTTGCTTTTCCTGTTGTTTACCAACTTCAGTGCCTTTTGCGTTTTCCTGAAGCTTTTTCAACATGTTACGAATCATGGCCTGCTCAGACGCTAATCGGGATAACTCCTCGGAAAGTCCCCTACCCGACTTGCCACTTTGCTGAAGCTGTTTCATCTGGCCGTTGAGCTGCTTCTGCATCTCACCCATGCCTTCAGACTGTTTGCCCTTACTTCCTCCTTTTCCAGCACCGGGCATTGCCATGGCATTCATCTGCTGCTGCATCTGCTTCAACACATCGCTCAACATAAGTGCCAAGTTATTGATAGAAGTCATGGCAAACTGTTGCTTCGAAGCAGCCATGCTTAACCGACGTTCCTTAAGTTGCTGAACACTTTCATCCATATACGATTTCATGTTCGTCAGTTCACGTGTCACAAACGATTGAATCTGTACCACCCGGCTGGCTAAAGCATTTAAGCTATCTTCGATTACTTTGGCGTCATCCTGAAGTTTCAGCTGGTCCTGCGAGAGTTTAGTAACGCGTGGATCCTGCAGACTCATGCCTTTAAATTCTTTCATCACGCGCTCTTGGCCAAAGGAAAGCGTAATCAGATTTTCGAGCAGGTTGCGAAGGTCGTCCATGTTCTCCTGCATTTCCTGCATTTCCGCAGACTGCATGGATTCTTTTAACGCCTTGCTCATGTTACGCATAGATTTGGCGGTTTTGCTTTGCGATGAAGACGCTTTCTTGTTCTGCTTCTGTTTCATCTGCTGCATAGCCTGCTCCATCTGCTGCTCAATCTCTTTTTGAAGATCCTCCTGATTATCGGGCTTACTTAGTTCTTCTTTCTCAGCTTGCTGTTCTAGTTCTTTAAGTTGCTCTTGGGTGTTCTTAAAATCTTCCTGAGCTTTCTCCTGCTGCTTTTGCTGCTCTTCAGAATTAACATCTTTGCTGTTATTCTGCTCAGCCTGCTCTTCTTGTTGCTGAGCCTGCTTTTCCAGATTTTCGGCAACGTTATTAACTTTCTGCTCTAGCTGCATCTGCTTGAACAGCTTTAAAGCACGCTCCAGATCACGCTCCAGATTGCGTTCTTTTCGACTCAGCTTATTGAGCAACTCAGACGCTTTCTCGTCTTGTTTGCGCTCTAGCATCTGCTTAAGCTGTTCATAAAGCTGCTTCGATTCAGGGTCCATCAACTCGTTGAAGAGCTTCTGAAGTTGCTCAAGTTTTTCCTGAACGGCCTGGTTCTGCTCAGCAAATCGCTGTTGCGTATCGTTCGTTTTCTGGAATTGTTCCTGAAGCTTCTGAACTTCTTTCAACAGCTCATCCCGTTTCTGTAGGAGATCCTGAAGCTGTTTCTTGTCCTGGAAATCGGACGATTTTTTGGTACGAAGGCGATTTTCCATCGCGTTCAATTCCTTCTTGATCGCCTGGGTTTTATTAAGAGCGTTATCTATTTGTTGTTCGGTTTGCTCAGCCGATTTGTCAACCTGTTCCTGAATTTCCTTATTTGACGGAATCACGAAGTTCAATTGATTAGACCGGCTCGACTTAGGACCACTGACGCCATCGTTGTCCCAAACCTGAACGTAGTACTCCAGCCGATCTTCCTGCCCCAACTTCAGGCTGTCAAGGGACCAGTTGTACACAAAGTTCTGCGACGTAGTGGTTCGATTTATGGCTATGTCGCGGGAGTACAAAGGCGACTGCTTGCCATTGCGATTTACCCGATAGTTCAGTTTCATGCGTGTGAAACCGTAATCGTCGGAGACAAGACCGGACAGCGAGATATAATTATACGTAACGGTGTCTTGAACCCGATCCACCGAGATTTGCGGGTAACGATCCGGAATAACCTGCGCATTGTATTGAATAGACGATGGCGAAGCAACCTGACCGTTCTTGAGTGATACGGTATACGTAGCGTTCTGCATCAACCGACGATTCACCGCGAAACTATTCTCTTCAACCTGCCGGGCCAGAACCGGAGCCGGGTCATTATTGAAACGAAGCGAAAGTGAATCCGTATGATCAGCAATAAATTTCCAGTGAACAACCGTTCCCTGAGGTACCAGGAGGTTGCCGACATTAGACAGCTCCTCGGATGGTTTGTTGAGGTAAGCGGGATAATCCAGCCGCACATCGAAGGAAAGTACCGCCGGCCGATCAATCAGGCTGACGCGATAAGACGACGACTGAAAACCGGATGCTTCCAGATAGAAGTCCATATCACGCTGAAGATTGTCAAACGTGTACTGAAATTTGTCGCCAACCTGATCCAGTTTAAAGCGTGTCCCGTTGGCAACGACGTAGACGGCCTGAGGAATTGCCTCGCCTGTCAGTTTCACGGCAAGAGGAAAATCTTCGTTACGGAAGGCTTTCATAGCCTTATTCTGAACGACAAACTGAAAAGGAGCCTCCTCTACAAAATCCTGGTTGTAATTAACAATACGGGTCGACGACTTTGTAAAAAAAGCAGGGTTGATAATCAGGATGACGAGAATCAACGCCAGAGGAGGAATGGCGTATTTCAATAACTGGCGGTTGCGACTGATCTGAATGGCGTTAGCGAACCTATTGATCAGAAGCTGCTGCGACCGCTGGTTTAAGCTGGCCTGTAACAAATCACTCTGTTGGGCCGTAATCCGCTGCAGTTGCAGAGTGTTTAACAACTTATCCCCTACTTCCGGGAAAAAGGTACCAATCTGTCGGGCTGCCTCATCGTTTGTAAGCGGACGACTAAGCCCATACAGGCTGAAGAGAGGCCGAAAAACGAGGAGGTATAAGCCGGTCAGGAGGGTGAGCACGAAGCCAAAAAAGAGCGCTCCCCGACCAACCGAGTTGAAGCGGCCGACAAACTCGGCCGTATTGATAAGCAAGTAAAGGCTGCCAGCCAGGGCGATAAAGAACAAACTACCTTTCACCAACTGATTCAGGTAGTACCGTTTCTTATATTCTTCAATGCGTTGCAGCAAGACGTCGTATGAGTTCTGCGAATGCATAAAATCAGTTAGTTTCAGTTTGAATGATTATACCAATTCAGATTCAAAATAGCGAATGATGTGTTCCTTCAATAAGTCTTCCTGCCCCAGCAAATCGTCGTGTGGAATTGGTTTGGCAAGAGTCCATTGTGGCCAGCCGTCTTTGTCATAGCCCTCAAACATATAGTAGCCCGATTGACTAAGAACGCGACAAACGGCCAGATGCATCAAGTCCTGCTTTTGTTCCTTACTGAAGCGTTTGGGGCCTTTGCCTAGCTCTTGTACACCGATCAGAAAGAGAACCGCATTTAAATCTCCGGGGCGTTTTCCGACCAGGGTTTGAAGCCGGTCAAGCAGTTGATCCCAGGCTTCGTCAGTTGATTTTTCCTCCACGCGCTACAACCCATTTATCTTCTCTCTAAATTACAAACTTTTATCTTTAAACGAACGACCTGCATGTTTCGGTTTATCCGATCTGTCTTAGCAGATTTTGCCGATCTGCTTTTTCCAACGTTATGCCTTAGCTGTAATGGAGCGCTACAGGAAAACGAACAAATTTTATGTACGGATTGCCGGATAAGCCTGCCGGAAACGGGTCAGCATCATGAACCTAACCCCCAAGCTCTGAATAAGTTTGCCGGGAAAGTGCCGATTCAGTTTGCCGCTTCGTACCTGTACTATACCAAAGGGGGAACAGTTCAAAAATTAATCCACCACATTAAGTATAAAGGCAAAAAAGAAGCAGCGAGGGAAATTGCCGGCTGGTACGGTTACCAGCTTAAAGACACGAGTAATTGGCTAAACGTTGCAGACCTGATCATTGGTGTGCCACTTCACAAAAACCGCCAGCGCCAGCGAGGCTATAATCAGGCCGACTGGATTGCCGAAGGATTGTCAGAATCGCTGGGTATACCCTTCCGGACCGACGTACTGATTCGTACTAAATTTCTTAGTTCACAAACCCGTAAGAATCGAATTGAGCGGTGGGAAAATGTAAGCTCCGTGTTTGCCGTTCAGAATGCAGACGTAGTAAAAGATAGAAACATCGTTGTGGTAGACGATGTCTTAACGACCGGGGCTACGGTAGAAGCCTGTGCTGCTGAATTACTGAAAGCCGGGTGTAAGTCGGTAGGTATACTAACAATAGCGGCCACCCATCGCTGAGTGGCCGCTATCGTCGGCAATGTTACCTGAAAAGATTACCGGTTCCGGCCAACGCCGATCATGGCGCAACGGAAACCGATCATGGCCGTAGAAGAATCCTGATCCAGGAACCGGCGCGTACCAGGTGCGAGCCAGTAGGATACGTCATTCCACGAACCACCTTTGTATACACGCAGCCGGTCGTCGATCAGTGACTGGTTGCTCTTCTTGTCATAATTTTTGGCATCGTCCAGATAACCATTCCGGCGAATTGGGTTCAGATCGTTTACGTCCTGATAAGACAAAGGACGATACACGTCATACACCCATTCGTTTACGTTACCCGCCATGTTGTACAAACCAAAGTCATTGGCCGGGTATTTATAAATTTCCGTTGTGATGATGGCACCATCGTTCGACCGACCGGCAATACCTGCGTAGTCACCGCGACCCCGCTTGAAGTTTGCAAGCATCTGGCCTTGCTTACGGCCTTTACGTGGGTTACGTACTGACGAGCCATCCCAGGGGTAAATCCGCTGGTTAATCTGGTTTTCGTCCATGTACTGCGTTCCGATCAGCGCCTTAGCCGCGTATTCCCACTCGGCTTCTGTCGGCAAACGGTAATCGGGCAGCACCAGTCCGCTTTCCAGGCTTGGGCGCGGGGGAGCAGCCGATGCAACCGGATTACCGGCCGAATCGGTAGCGGCTGCTTCGGCAAGCGCAGGCTCCTCTTGTTTCGACTTACGCTTCAATGAGAAGCCACCTCCTTTTTTCTTGCCCTCTGAGCCACCTTTGCGAGCCAGTTCGTTGTTTACGGCGTTGGTCCGCCAGATAGCATAATCATTGGCCTGCACCCACGATACGCCAACCACCGGATAATACCGGAAAGCCGGGTAACGAAGATACTGAGTTACGTATGAATCGTTGAACGACAGCGGATTAGCCCATACGGTTGTGTCAGGTAAAGCTGCCCGCACTACTTCCTCCGACGAATCGCGCTGGATGGCATTCAAGTATTCGAGGTAGTGGATGTTGGCAATTTCAGTTTCGTCCATGTAGAACGATTGAATACTAACCGTCCGCTCCCGGTTATCGCGGGTGTTCATCACATCCTCTTCCAGCGCTCCCATCGTGAACCGACCGCCTTCAATGAAAACGAGGTTCGGACCACCATTCTGCCCCGCAAACTTCTTTACTTGATAACCGTCTTTCTGGTTGTAAGCAATACCCGTCGCCGTACTCTTCTTACCTGGCTTCACGCTGGTTGGGTGCTTGGACTTACAGGATGCCAGAGCCGCCACCGCCAGCAACACATAAGCCGCTCGTTGCAGGTGATTCTTTTTAATCATTGCGCTATTTGTGTAAATCGTAGTAACAAAGTTGGTTTAATCAGTTAAAGCGCCCAAAACATCATTCAGCTCGTCAACCGTCGTCACCTCATTATGCGTGAAAACGGGCCGGTTCTTCGATTCTTTTAACGAACATTTAGACGGGTTTCGCTTGATATAGTCAATTACCTTGCCAAACTGGTCGGATGTAAAGAACGCGTCGTTCCCGTTAGAAACGAAGTATCCTTTCAGGATATTATTCTTTAGCGTCAGTTTTTCAAGGTATAATCGCTCAGCTTTCCACCGGACGTTGACCATCTTGATCAGGTTTTCGACTTCTTCGGGCATAGGGCCAAAGCGGTCGAGTACTTCCTGCCTAAACGCCTGAAGCTCTTCGTTGTTCTGAATACTGTCTAATCGGGTGTACAAAGCTAATCGCTCCGAAATGCTCGATACGTATTTTTCCGGAATCAGGACCGGTAGATCGGTTTCGATCTGGGTATCGGGCAAAGCCAGTTTCAGATCGCCGGTTTTGGGTTCGAACAAATCTTTAAATTCATTCTCCCTGAGTTCCTGGACGGCTTCGTCAAGCACTTTGTGGTACATCTCGAAACCAAGGTCGTTGATAAAACCGCTCTGTTCAGCACCCAGCAGGTTACCCGCCCCCCGAATATCGAGGTCACGCATGGCAATCTTGAATCCTTCGCCCAGATCAGAGAAATCTTCAAGCGTTTGCAGTCGCTTTCGGGCGTCGGCTGTCAATACCGACGGCGGAGGAGTCAATAAATAGCAAAACGCTTTCCGGTTCGAACGCCCTACCCTACCCCGCATCTGGTGCAGGTCAGACAGACCAAAGAAATGCGCCTGATTGATAATAATGGTATTGGCATTCGGAATGTCCAACCCCGATTCAATGATGTTCGTTGACACCAATACGTCGTAGTCGCCTTCAATGAACCGGGTCATTACGCGCTCCAGCTTTTCGCCTTCCATCTGGCCGTGTGCTACGCCGATTCGTGCTTCAGGGACCAGGCGCATGATCAGATTACCGATGGATTCAATATCATTAACGCGGTTGTGTACAAAGAATACCTGACCACCCCGACGGATCTCGAAACTGATAGCATCGCGAACGACAGCTTCGTTAAACGCGTGCACCTCTGTCGTTACCGGCTGGCGGTTGGGCGGGGGCGTTGCAATGACTGACAAGTCGCGCGCACCCATGAGCGAAAAATGCAGGGTTCGGGGAATTGGTGTTGCAGTCAGCGTTAATACGTCCACCTCCACACGCATTTCTTTAAGCCGATCCTTTGTTTTTACGCCGAATTTCTGCTCTTCGTCAATAATCAATAAACCCAAATCCTTGAATTTGACGTCTTTATTGACGATCCGGTGGGTACCGATCAGGATATTAACTTCGCCCGACGTAACGCCTTTCAGCGTATCTCTGATCTGTGCCGTAGACCGGAATCGGTTGATGTACTCAATACGAACCGGAAAGTCGGCCATACGTTCTTTAAACGTATTGTAATGCTGCATAGCCAGAATCGTGGTCGGGACGAGCACGGCTACCTGTTTGTTATCCGTAACGGCCTTAAAAGCCGCCCGAATGGCAATTTCAGTCTTGCCAAAACCAACGTCGCCACAAACGAGCCGATCCATAGGGTGCGGCCGCTCCATGTCGTCTTTAACATCGTTGGTAGCTTTTGCCTGATCGGGCGTATCTTCGTAAAGAAACGATGATTCCAGCTCGGCCTGCAGGAACGAATCACGGCTATACGCAAAACCCGGTGCATTCCGACGCTTGGCGTAGAGAGCAATCAGCTCGCGGGCGATGTCTTTTACCTGCTTGCGGATCTTCGACTTTTTCTGTTCCCACTCCTGCGAGCCGAGTTTGCTCATGGTCGGCGGACCGCCCTCCTTGCCGCTGTACTTCGCGATCTTGTGCAGGCTGTGGATACTGACGAGCAGGATGTCGTTATCGCGGTAGATCAGCCGGATGGCCTCCTGTTCATTGCCACCTACCTCTACCTTTTCCAGCCCCGCAAACCGACCGATTCCATGATCAATGTGCGTGACGTAGTCGCCCGGCTGGAGTGTCTTCAACTCACGTAGTGTAAGGGCTTTTGACTTGGAAAATTTGTCCTGAACGCGGTACTTGAAGTAGCGGTCAAAGATCTGGTGGTCGGTGAAGCAGGCAATTTTCAGTGCATCATCGATGAAGCCTTCCCGCAGGCCAATGTTCATTGGCTGAAACTTCACAAACGGGTCAAGCTCTTCAAAAATAGTCCGTAGCCGCTCGAGTTGTTTGAAGGATTCAGCCGCAATAATGTTTGTAAAGCCTTTCGACTGGTTTTCGCCTAACGTATCGACCAGTCGCTTAAAATCCTTGTTGAACGATGGCTGAGGTTTGGAATTATACTGCTGGCGGCCTTCGGTTTTGAAATAAAATTTACGGCCGAATTCAACCGTTCGGAACTCCTTAAGCCGGTTTAGAAACGACCGCCGGGTTTCAAACAAGTCGTTCGGGTCAGAAACGACCTGAATACCCCCGCTGCCGGCCAGTACGGACGCAAAGCTCTGCTCAGCTTTCTCGAAGCATTTTTCGATGATCTCCAACGAAAAATCAGTATCCTTCAGCCAGATGGTTGTGCTGTCGGGCAGAAAATCCAGAAAGGGCTCCCGGGTCTCTTCGATGAGCTTGGTCTGAATATTTGGAATGATGTTAATGAAATCGACCGGATCGGTTGAAAGCTGAGATTCAGGATTGAATTTTCGGATACTTTCTACCTCATCGCCGAACAGATCGATCCGGAACGGAAACTCGCTGGCAAACGAAAAGACGTCGATGATCCCCCCCCGCACCGAAAACTGACCCGCTTCATAGACAAAGTCAGTTTTCTCAAAATCGTAATTCTGAAGCAGTTCGGAAACGAAGTTAGTATCAAGCCGGTCGCCCACCCGAACTGTCAACGTGTTGGCTTGCAGCGATCGTTTGTTGATTACTTTCTCTGACAGCGCTTCCGGATAGGTTACCATCAAAAGGCCGTCTTTAGGCGCCGGATTCAGTTTATTGAGTACTTCGGCCCGCATCAGTACGTTGGCGTTCTCTATTTCTTCGTACTGATACGGCTTTTTGTACGACATCGGAAACAGCAGTACCTCACGACCCATCAGGTTCTGAAGATCGTTGAAGAAGTAAGCCGCTTCTTCGCGGTCGGTCATCACGTAGAGGTGGTTTCCTCCCACCGACCTGAAAATAGCAGAGGCCAGCACAGCATCCAGGCTACCAGCCAACCCCTTGATTTGCAGGCGCTGCGGCTCGGCTGATTGCCGGCTAAACGGTTCAGCCAGTAATTTTATGAAGCTATCGTCGGCGTAAAGACCGATTAATTCGTCTGGTTTCAAGCAAGATCAGGTTGTAAAACGTAAACACGAAAAGCCGCTGAGAGGGTTTCTCAACGGCACGATGAAGTAACAGCGGGTGAAGGAAATTTGTTGCAACGTAGCGGTGGCTTCGACCCGTAATTACTGAACGGAAACGACAGGGTTCAACCAAACGCCTTCTGGCCCGGATTATAATCAGAGTTCAGCAAAATCAATGTTCTCTTTTTCGAGCAGCGTTCTGATTCGGGCGCTGTCTTCAAACACAAGCACCAGTTCTTTTTTATCGACAAGATCGTCGTCGTCGGCCCACTTCCAGTCTTCTGCCGTGGCATCCAGAATATTCAGCACACTGCTGAGTTTGGCCGGGTCGCGCTCTTTGCTGATCAGATCCGTAGTGTTCGTGAAGTAAAGCACAATCCGGTTGTCTTCGAGCCATTGAAGGTCGTTGAGCGCATCGTTGAGCGCGTCGAGGTTGAAGCCAAACGTTGGAAACTCCAGCAGATCGGCAATTTCCTCATAAAACTGTCGAAGCGTAACGGTCTTCTGGCCGTCGATGTGGGCGATGAAGTAATCGGCAAAACCTGCTTCAAGCTGGCTTTCAGACGTTAATAGAAATACGTTTGGCATCAGTCGATTTCAATGAAAGTGTTGTAATGATCGCGCGTGAAGTAGGCCCGGCCGTCGGAACCCGTAACCAGCCGTTCGGCCCCACGATTGCGGCCCTGTATCTTCGGGTTCACATCCCATTCCTGGTAGTCAATTCGTCGGCCCGATAGATCCTGTCGGGGCAGATGACCTTCAAAATTACCAAATCGTCGACCACCTACGTACCCACTCGGGGCGCGGCCATACTGACGAACGTAAGTCAATACATCATATACCTTTTTCGGAATTCGGGGCGATTGAGCTTTGGGCCGAAGTTTCTGCTGGCGGGAGTCATATCGGTCCGACCGTTGACTCTGGCGGTTGGGTTGCGGAGTCTGACTGACTTCCTGCGACGATCGCCGATCGTCGTTGCTGCGGCAGGTACTGCCGGTAAGCAGGGCGGTCAGGAAAAGAAACAGGTACCCAAAACGGCGAAAGAAAGGTGCAGCCATAGCGATTGACGTTCGATGGCCAAAAATACGGAAAGGCATGTCCAACAAAAAAGCCCCGCGAACGAGGCTTACTTGCTTAATTTAACGAAAAGAGCGGAATCCGCGCAGCAACCATATTGTGGAACATGAGCTCGGTAATGGACGGACTCAGGTAGTTGATCAGCGGAAACTCCGAAATAGCTTCCATTACCTCAAGTTCAGAATCGGCTTTGCAGATACACCAGAGCTTCTGCCGATCAATTGAGAGCGAATATGATAGAATGATTCCTTTCTCCATAAGTTCCTCCACTTTAAGCCGCTGGGCCGGAATCCGGTTTGCAAACCCTTCGTCCATTGTGGCTGGGAGGTCAAATTCAACCATGTATTGGCTCATAAGCGATGTTGTTAGGCTTGAACCGGATACGCTATCTGTTCTGTGGCGTACCGGCTATCAGCAAGTTAACAACGTTTAGCTCATCTTCGTTGATTGAATGCGGGAAATTTGGATAGAGTTTAGCCGTTACGTCGGCACCCATTGACCGAAAGACCTGCTCTGATTCCAGAACCCGTTCTTTCGGTACGTGGGAGTCAACATCGCTACAGCCCAGAAAAACCGGGGTGTTACTAAACGAACCTTCGTAATTGCGGGGCGTATTGGGCGGACCGATTAAGCCCCCACTAAGTCCAAAAATACCACCATATTCCATGGCATTCCGGGCAACGAATTCCAGCATCAGGCAGGCGCCCTGCGAAAACCCAAGCCAGTAGATCTGGGGCAGTTTAAAATTGTAGTCCGACTGCAACCGTCCCCGAAGGCTGGTTAGAACCTGCAAAGCTGATGACAGATACGGCTCGTTCTCCTGCATCGGCCGGAGAAACGAATACGGATACCAGGTGTTATTCTGAGCCTCAGGCGCTACGAAGGCAAAATCGCTGTCGTTGATGTACTCGGAGAGCGACAGAATATCGCGGGCAGATCCTCCCCTACCATGGACCATTACCATCACTTTGGTAGCTTCTTCTAGGGGCTTCCCGGCCGTTACTATGTTGTTCGGGTTGTGTATCATAACGGTTTAAACGCAGAGGACACAAAGGATTCGCAAAGAGCGCAGAATTTACTCTTTGTTCCTCTACAAATCCTTTGTGTCCTCTGCGTTGACATTTATTTAACAGTTATTACTGGCAAATCGGCTTCAATTTTGGCCCGGCGAGGTTCATACCATTCGGGTAGTTTCAGATGCGTTCCTAGTTCCGAAACCGGCTCATCGACCGCAAAACCCGGAGGATTGGTCGCTACTTCGAACAAAATACCACCCGGTTCGCGGAAGTAGATGCTGTGGAAGTAATTCCGATCTTGGACCGGTGTTACGTGGTAACCAGCTTCAAGCAGTTTCTCCTGAATGGAAATCTGGGTTTCGTCGGTATCGGTTGAGAAAGCGACGTGGTGTACGGAACCCGCGCCCTGCAACGACCGAACATTGTCAGGCGAATGCAACACGTCAACAAAGTTACCGGGTCCACCTTTTCCGGCTTTGAACCGGAAGCGTCCTTCTTCTTCAGCTACCAGCGTATGGTCCATCAATTCGGTCAGTAACTTCACGGTACGGTCTGGATTTGACTCATTCAGCGTTACTGTGTGGAATCCCCGAACGGCGTAATCGACCGGAATTTTCCCGTTATCCCAGGCCGAACGCTGATCGTCCTCATTAAAGACCAGTTCAATACCCATGCCATCGAAATCCTCGAAACGCAGATAGGTTTCGTTGTACCGTTTGTACGGACCGGCGTACGGAATGTTGTATTGATGCAACCGGTCCATCCAGTAACTCAAAGCGGCTGTAGGCACCGAAAACGCCGTATACGTCAACTGCCCCGGCCCTTTGCGCCCCCGTGGCAGTTGGCCGTAGGGGAAAAACGTCAGGATGGTACCAGGGGAGCCGGTTTCGTCGCCGTAGTAGAGGTGATAGACATCAGGAGCGTCAAAATTGATCGTCTTTTTGACCAGACGAAGCCCTAAAATGTCAGTATAATAGTCAACGTTGCGTTGGGCATCGCCAGCTAATGTAGTAACGTGGTGCAGTCCATTAATCAGGGTTTCCATGTCTTTTTAAATCGAAATGAAGGTGAAAAGTTTTAATTGTTATTACATTTAATGTATATACAATTAAATTTCAGAGTTAGTTCAAAAGTAAATGCCCGAGGAGTCAACCCCGGGCATTTGCTAATATGCTGTGCTGCATAACGCTATTCCGTAAGATACGGATAGTCTTTCTGGACGTACACATCTTTAAACGCTTCGTCGGGCGAAGGATACGGCGATTCCTCCGCAAACTTCACGGACTCATCAATAATACCTTTTATCTTCTGGTCAATGGCACTCAGTTCATCTTCTGAAGCAATGCCCTGCTCAAGGATGCGTGCTTTAACCTGCTCGACCGGGTCGCGCTGCTTATACTGCTCAACCTCTTCTTTCGTACGGTATTTCTGCGGATCGGACATGGAGTGACCGCGGTAACGATACGTACGGAACTCCAGATACGTTGGTCCTTCGCCGGCCCGGGCCCGCTCAGCAGCCCGGCTAACGGCTTCGTAAACCGCTTCAACGTCCATAGCATCAACCGGCTCCGAAGGCATATCATACGCTTCGCCGAGGGTGTACAGATCCGTTACGTTCGACGTACGGGCCACCGATGTACCCATGGCGTACCCGTTGTTTTCTACCACAAAGATTACGGGCAGTTTCCACAGCATCGCCATGTTGAAGGCTTCGTGGAAAGCACCCTGCCGTACGGCGCCATCGCCCATGAAGCAGATGCACAAGTTCTGCGTCTTGTTATACTTTTCGGCGAAGGCAATACCGGCACCCAGCGGAATCTGACCGCCCACAATGCCGTGGCCACCCATGAAGTTTACGGACTTATCGAAGATGTGCATGGAGCCGCCTTTACCCTTCGACGAGCCGGTTTGCTTGGCAAACAACTCAGCCATTACGGCTTTCGGGTCAGAGCCCAGGGCAAGCGGGATACCGTGGTCGCGGTAAGCCGTAATCCATTTGTCATCTTTGGTCAGGGCAGAGCAGGCACCTGATGAAGCAGCTTCCTGACCGATGTATAAGTGGCAGAAGCCACGAATTTTTTGTTGTCCGTAAAGCTGGCCGGCTTTTTCCTCAAACTTCCGCTGCAACTGCATGGACTCGTACCAGTACATGTACCGCTCTTTGGGATGCTGGGTTTTAGCGGCTGCGGGCTTGTTATTAGTTTGTTTTGCTTTCTCTTTGACGCTTGCCATGAGGAGTGAGTTCTGTAAAATCAGCAATCGTTTTCGTCGGTCTACTAACCTAACAAACCGACCGTATCTTTGTTGCCAACTGAAACAGTTTGTAGTTCGTAGTTTAAGGTTTGTAATTAACTAAGCCCAAACACAGACGTTTAATCGACTATAAACCACAAACGTTGAACGATAAACCATATTGACGGCCGCGAAATTACGCAATATCGCGTTAAGCACCACACGTATGCACCTTGAAAAGCTGAGCCTTACCAATTTTAAGAATTACGAAGATGGGCGGTTTACGTTCGGGCGGCAGGTTAACGTGATTGTAGGGCCAAATGGTAGCGGTAAAACGAACCTGCTTGACGCGGTTTACTTTCTGTCGCTGAGCAAGAGTGCGTTTCAGACACAGGATGCGCTCAGTATTCAGCACGAGTCGGATTACTTCATCATAGACGGTGTTTTCGACGAAAACGAAGGCTCAGACCATGAGCGGCACGTTCAGATCACGATTAGTCTGCAACGGGGCCAGCGTAAGGTCCTGATGGCGGATAAGAAGCCGTACGAACGCGTGAGTGAGCATATCGGGCGCTTTCCGGTCGTTCTGGTAGCCCCAAACGATACGGATCTGGTCCGGGAGCATAGTGAAGATCGCCGGCAGTTCTTCGATGGGGTACTGTCGCAGCTGGACGCTGATTATCTGCGCGATTACCTGATGTATCAGCAGGTTTTGAAGCAGCGAAACAGTGTTCTTAAACTCTTTACCGAACGGAGGCATGTGGATCATGAACTACTGGATACGTATGATGAACCACTGCTGGCCATCGGACAACGTATTTATGAGCGCCGGCAACGGTTCGTAACCGAGTTTCTGCCGCAGTTTCAAAACCACTACACGTACTTGAGCGATGCCCGCGAAGCTGTGACGATACAGTACGACTCGGATGTAGGCAAGCTGGGATTCTCGGATATGTTTCAGCAGAATCGGTCGCGGGATGTGCTTCTGCAACGTACAACGATGGGCGTTCACCGCGATGATTTTGAATTCCAGATCGACGGCGTTGCGTTGAAGCGCTTCGGTTCACAAGGCCAGCAAAAAACGTTTGTAATCGCCCTCAAGCTAGGGCAGTTTGAGCAGATTCTGGCCGAGAAGGGAATTAAACCCATTCTTCTGCTGGACGATATTTTTGATAAGCTCGACGACCGCCGGATTGGCAAGCTGGTGGAGCTGATGGAGCGTCAAACCTTCGGTCAGACGTTTATCACCGATGCCCGTCCGGAGCGTACGGAAGAGCTACTCAGGGCAATTAATGCCGACGTCCAATTTTTCCGGGTTGGCGAGTGATCAGGCACCCCAATCGTCTGACCGAAGGTCTGACGCAATCTCTTGCTGACTGTTGCGTATCATCAGACCTTCGGTCAGACGGCCGGATCGAGCTGGAAGCTTCGAAACACCTCAAATATCGGGTAGATTTCTTCCTCGTTTAGTAACCCCCGCGGGCCATGCGTCTCGAAGTAAGTGACGGAAGCAACTCCAGCCCGGCTTAGTACGTCGAGGCTCTGGCGTGTCCATTCGGCGTTGAATTCGGTTTTGTGCCGTGGATCGGTGGATGGTATTCTGCGCCCTGCTCCTGACGTAGCGCTGGAGTTGAAACGCGGAAGCAACGTAATGGCTGAAAGGTGCACAGGTTTGCCACCCGACACCTGTCGGGCCGAACGTACGGCATCGGCCTGGGCCGCTACGTTTTCCATCAGTGTCTGATCGTCGATGGCATGAACTTGTGGATTGACGGCGAACGTCACGAAGTCAACCTGACTGTAGTCGAAGCGATTACGATTAAATTCGGCGAAGTTGGCATCTGTGCCGCCCCCTAGCCTAACGTCGGGCAGATGATCGCGAAAAACCGGAATAACCTGGGCCAGAAGCTTATCTGACGTTGTCCATGTCCCTGATTCAAACAACAAGGCTGATAAAACGGGTGCGCTTTGATCCTGCAAAAAAGCGACGAGCTGCTGTACGTTAATTGCGGGTTCTGAGCCGAAAAACAAAGCTAATTCCAGGGGTGTTCCCAATGCCTTCGCATCCAGCAGGGCAGTGGTAAGGTTCAGTGGCCATTGATCATCGGTAAAAAATACGTCTACCCGCAGGTGGGACAGATTCAGTGGTTGCAACTGCTCCACTTCAATGGATGACAAAGGAGCGCCATCAGCGCGATACCCCAGACCAATGCGTGGTTTTAAGGCAGGCGATCCGGTTGTCAGGTCAGGCTGAGAGGTAACGGCCTGGAACGATGTTGCGGCATTTAATTCGACCGGTCGGAACGTAACCCGCTGACGAATCTCTGTACCTGCCTGCACTTCGGCGGGAAACGGGCGTTCGAGCGGGGTGGAGTAGGTTTTATACGAAGCATCTGTCCAATTGCGCTGATCCTCGGTTTCAAACACGTCGCCTTCAAATTCAAGCTGCAACCGATGCCCGGTTGTTGTTGCCCAGGTCATTGCTCTGATGTTGAGGAACGGCTGATGCGGGCTGATCTGGTCCGGAAAAGTTGATTCGGTTTGCTGCCCGTGCGGACTGTCGATCAGGCAAGGTTGCCCGGCTACGCCCTCAATCGGATGCAGTACGCAGATGCCGACCCGGTTGCGCCAGAACGTATTCAGCGCTTTGCCGTAAAAATTGAACGTAATACGGCCGTCGGTATGCCCGTCGATCTGGACGTTCCCCGCCATCTGAATGCCCAAATCATTGACCTGCCAGTTGTATCGAATGCCGAACGAATCGTTTTCGTTAACGATGGTCTGGTCCGACAAAACGATCCGGGCTGTTTGCCAGTCGCGGTCGCGAAGGGCGAAATACACCATTCGCAGAACCTCCTGGCCTCTGGCCGTTAGCGTACGTAGGAAACCGTTTTGGTACATTACCTGAATAGGACCGGCAGTCAGCAGCATAGCTAAAGGGTATTGAACGGACAAAGATTACAACGATCGGGCGTTAATGAGTAGCCAGAGCCATAATTTGTTCTTCTGTGGCCTCAGAACCGTTCAGTTCGCCACTCAGCCGCCCCTCCCGAACAACCAGAATCCGGTCCGAAAGCGCGAGCAATTCGGGTAGTTCGCTGGAGATGAGCAGAACGCCTTTGCCCTGCGCGGCTACGTTTCGGAGCAGGTCATAAATCTCGGCTTTGGCTCCCACATCGACGCCGTGCGTTGGCTCATCCACAACGAGCACGTCGGGGTTGGTCCGGAGCCAGCGAGCCAGCACAACTTTCTGCTGATTCCCCCCGCTGAGGTTAGCCATTTTCTCAGAAACGGATGGTGTTCGGATGTTCAGCTTCTGGCGGTATTCTTCGGCATTGATTCGGCCCGCCTGGGTATCATACCAGCCGGTTTTGCCCGTTGGCGGGTCGGAAGCCAGCAGATTATCCGCTACGGAGCGATCAGCGAAAATGCCTAGCGTTTTACGTTCTTCCGGCAGATAGCCAATGCCGAGTTTGAAGGCGTCGGCGGGGTGTTCTACGTGTATCGATTCGCCTTTCAGCCGAACAGTGCCGCTATGAGTCCGATCAGCCCCGAAGATCGCGCGGGCAATTTCCGTGCGTCCCGCGCCAACCAGACCCGCTAAGCCCAGTATTTCACCCCGGCGAAGCTGAAAACTAATATCAGTAAAACCGACGCCCGATAAGTTTTCGACGGCGAGCAGCACCTCATCCGTTGCCGAAGAGCGGGTTCGCGTGGTGGTTATATCACGGCCAACCATGTGCCGGATGAGTTGCTCCGACGTAATGTCGGATACAGGCCACGTTTCCTGATACCGACCGTCTTTCAGCACCGAGACACGGTCAGCAATAGCGAAGATTTCGTTCAGTCGGTGCGAAATGTAAACGATCGCTTTCCCCCCCGCTTTCAGTTGGCGAATCAGTTGAAACAGCGTCTGGGTTTCGCGCTCGGTGATCGAGGCCGTCGGTTCGTCCAGCAGTAAAATGTCGGGGTTCTGCGATAACGCTTTGGCAATTTCGACCATCTGCTTTTGCCCCGGCGATAGCCGACCTACTGCCGTCTCGGGTTGTATGTCGGTTACGTTCAACTGCTGCAAAAGAGCCCGCGCTAAATCGTTCAGCGTCCGGTAATCAACCAAACCCCAGCGATTATGCGGTTGCCGGTTGGCAAATATGTTTTCGGCCACCGACAGCCCGTCGATCAGACTCAACTGCTGGTAAACGATGGCTAACCCAAGCCTGGTCGCGTGAGCTGGGCCCGTTATGGTTACAGCCTCGCCGTTCAGGTTGATACTACCGCCGTCTGGCTGAAGGTTTCCCGTCAGAATATTAAGCAAGGTACTTTTACCGGCACCGTTCTCACCACACAGCGCGTGAACTTCGCCCGGCCGAACGTCAAATGATACACCATCCAGCGCTTTCACACCGGGAAACTGCTTGCTGATGTCGACGAGTTGAAGCATACCTTAAAAGTGAATTACCCTGTTTTGAGCCGCTGAATCATACGCTGCATACACCAGTTCGACGGTCTTCAGATTATCGTCGCCGGTTGTTTCGGCTTTGCCATCCCCTTGTAGATCGTTCAGGATATTACGATTACAGTCAACAATAGATGAGTGAACAACGGCATAAGCCGGGTCTGCCCAGCCGTAAGCCGGCGGATTGGCGATCCGCTGTTCGGTCTTGCGCTGTCCGTCTGCCCCACGAGTAGTCGTTTTGATCACAAAGTCGTTGGTCAGCAGCACGGAGCCGAGCTCACCCTCTACGCTGACCAACGTTTGCGGAAACGCTTCCTTTTCGAGCAGGGATGCATACGACATCTCGGCGTAACAGGTAACGCCGGTGCTCATTTTCAGTAAGACATTGGCCATATCTTCGCCTTTTATTCCGGGATTCACCCGTGCCGTCTGGCAATACAGCAATTGAGCCTCACCGAACAGAAAGCGACAGATGTCCAGAATGTGGGAGCCAATGTCGGTAAGAATAAACTGGTCCAGTTCGGCCAGGAACGGCTGGTTGTCGAACACCGGAAACGCCGAACAAAACGAAACCCGCGCTTTGAATGGTCGGCCGATAATCCCGGAATCCAGCACAGCTTTCAGGTGACGAATGGGCGTTTGCCACCGGAAATTTTCGTGAATATAGAAGCGCACGCCCGCATCCTGGCAGGTCTTGACCATCTGGCGGGCCGCATCACGGGTGGGGCCCATCGGCTTCTGGCAGATTACGTCGAGGCCCCGTTTAGCCGCTTTTTCTGTAAAGAGAGAGTGGGTGTCTACGTCGGTGATGATGTCTACAAAATCAAGTTCGTCAGCTTGGCAATCCAGTAGCTCGTCAACGTCGTCGTAGACATGAGGAATGCCAAACTGCTGCGCTACGGATTCGGCTCGTTGCCGGGTCCGGTTATAGCAGGCTATGAGTTCAATGCCGTGCAGTTCGCGCCAGGCGGCTATCTGATACGTTGACCAAAAGCCCGTACCAATTACAGCAAACTTTAATTTTTGCATCTTCTTGCTAAATAAATACTAAAAGTCGTAGCTTCGCAAAACTCTACTCTACTCTACTGTACCGCGCTTAACAAATGTACTGATTTTTAATCTTGTGATACAGATTGACACGATAACAAACACGCCCAAGTACCGACAAATTATTGATGCGGTCGTTAACGCCATTGAAAGTGGAGCGATGGTGCACGGCCAGCAGCTGCCATCCATTACGGAGCTATCTGACAGTCAGCAGATCGCGCGGGTGACAGTCGCCAAGGCCTATGAGGAACTGCGGCAGCGGGGCGTTATCATAGCCCAGCATGGGAAGGGTTTCTACGTAGCCTCTACCGAGGTGCGAACCGCGCTGAATGTATTCGTGCTGTTCGATACGTTGAACGCTTATAAAGAAACGCTGTATTACGCGTTCAAAGCGTCGCTGCCGGCCGATACAGCGTTCAGCGTTTTCTTTCATCATTACAACCGGGAGGTTTTCGACAGCCTGATCCGCAACAATACCGGGCGATATAACTACTACGTCGTGATGCCCCATTTCAATGAAGATGTATCGGAAACGGTGGGCCTGATACCGGCTGATAAGCTGCTGATCATCGACCAGAACATTCCAATGCTGAAGGGGGAATACGCGGCTGTTTATCAACCGTTCGAGCAGGATGTTTATACCGCGTTGGTGGCTGGCCTGGATCGCATCCGGCATTACCACCGCTTGACCCTAGTGCTGGCCGAGGGTCAGTTTCAATATGTTCCAAGAGGGATCATTACGGGTTTCAAGCGGTTTGGTCGCGACCACAATATGCCGTGTAGTGTGGTAGAAAGTTACTCGGACGAATTGGTCTGGCCGGGCGAAGCGTACCTGTTATTTGCCGATCTGGATTTAGTCCGGTTTGTCCGGCAGGTGAACCAGCGCGGCTGGAAACTGGGCGAAGACATCGGGCTTATTTCGTACGATGATACGCCGATGAAGGAGATTCTGGAAGGAGGCATCACGGTAATCTCAACGGACTTTGCGGAGATGGGCCGAACCGCCGGCCGACTCATCTCCGAACGGCTGAGGATGCAGATTGAGAATCCGGGGGGCTTGATTTTACGAAAATCGCTATGAGTGGACGTATGCAGTTAGGGATCAGCACGTACACCTACGGCTGGGCGGTCGGTACACCCGATAACCGCCCGGCTGCCCATCTGAACGAGCAGGCGCTTCTTGACCGGGCCAAAGCGTTTGGTATTGGACTGGTTCAGTTTGGGGATAATCTGCCCTTGCATGACTTGTCGACAGAGCAACTGGAAGCCTTGTACCAACGGGCGCTGGAGGCAAAAATTGATCTGGAAGTAGGTGCCCGCGGCTTAACCGTCGAACACCTGGAGCGGTACGTTGAGATTGCCCTTCGGGTAGATGCGCACCTGCTTCGGTTCGTGATTGACAGGGCCGACTATGAACCACCGGTTGATGACGTAGTGAGCCTGCTGAAAGAGGCCTCTCCCCTACTCCACCGCCACCGGATCACCCTGGCGCTTGAAAACCACGACCGGCTCAAGGCCCGGGAGTTTGCCCGGATTATAGAACGCGTCGGTAGCGACAACGTTGGCATCTGTCTGGACTCGGTCAATTCCATGGGGGCTGGCGAAGGGCTGGAGGAGGTCGTGGAAACACTGGCACCCTACACGGTTAACCTGCACCTGAAAGACTTTGGCATCGAGCGACTGCCGCACCAGATGGGCTTTCAGATCGACGGCCGACCCGCCGGGCAAGGTATGCTGAACGTACCGTGGCTGGTTGAGCAGGTTGGACAGTACGGCCGTTGTCAGACGGCTATTCTGGAGCAGTGGGTCGTTCCGGAAGAAGACATCAGAGAAACGATACTGAAGGAACAGCGCTGGGCTGAGGAAAGCCTGGCGTACTTACGAACCCTGACACTTTTCACCGATAATTCTTTAACCTTACATACATGACAAAAATCGCATTGGTTGGGGCGGGTGGCAAAATGGGCTGCCGCCTGACCGACAACTTTCTGAAAATACCGGCCTATGACCTGGCGTATCTGGAGGTGAGTCAGCAGGGCATTGAGAATCTTCGGCAACGGGGTGTTTCGGTAAGTCAGCAGGCCGAATCCGTGGCCGATGCTGACGTCGTGATTCTGGCGGTTCCGGACGTAGCGATCGGCAGAATTTCGGAAGAGCTCATTCCGCAGATGAAACCAGACGCGCTGGTTATGACCCTCGACCCGGCAGCTCCCCTCGATGGCGTCATTGCTCACCGCGACGATCTGGGCTACGTTATTGCCCACCCCTGCCACCCATCGGTGTTCAACTGGGAACCGACCGAGCAGGCCTTCCGCGATTTTTACGGCGGCATTTCGGCTAAACAATCGATCGTGGTAGCGTTGATGCACGGCACGGAGGACCATTACGCTCTGGGTGAGAAAGTGGCGCAGGACATGTACGCTCCCATTAAAGACACCCACCGGATCACCCTCGAACAGATGGCCATTCTGGAACCGGCGATGGTCGAAACGCTGGCCCAGACCTGCATGGAAGTGGTGAAGGAAGGCTACGACCGTATTGTTGAGCTGGGTGTTCCCGAAGCAGCCGCCCGCGATTTTGTGTTGGGGCATCTGCGCATTCAGATTGCGGTGCTGTTTAAGGAGGTGAACGGTACGTTCTCCGATGCGGCTTACAAGATCAGTAAGCGGGCCAAGCCAATTCTCTTCAGGGACAACTGGAAAGGCATCTTCGAGATGGACGACATTCGCGAGCAGGTGAAAGATATTACGACGAAGTAATTCGCTACCGGCGGGCTGTTTAACAGACCTTTGTTTCAATCGCCCGCCGGTAAAAACTGACCCTTACCCATGAAAAAATACATCCTCCTAGCCGGACTTCTTGCCTTGCAGGAACTGGCCATGTCTCAGAAGCCGTTTGCGCACGGGCCCCTGAAAGTATCTGATAACAAGCGCTATCTGGTGCATCAGGACGGTACGCCGTTCTTTTACCTGGGCGACACGGCCTGGGAGCTTTTTCACCGCACGAACCGCGAACAAGCCGATCGGTACCTCAAGCGCCGGGCAGAGCAAGGCTTCACCGTTGTTCAGGCCGTGGCATTGGCCGAGCTGGATGGGCTTAATGATCCAAATTCCAATGGCGATAAGCCCCTGCTCAACAACAACCCGACGACGCCCAACGAAGCGTACTTCAAACACGTCGACTACATCATCGACAAAGCCGCCGAGTATGGTATTGTGATTGGCTTACTGCCAACGTGGGGAGACAAAGTATTCAAAGACCGCTGGGGCAAAGGCCCGGAAATTTTCACGGTGCAAACCGCCCGGACGTACGGCCGTTACATGGGCAACCGATACAAGGATCGTCAAAACATTATCTGGGTGCTGGGGGGAGATCGTAACCCGCGGGAAGGTTCGCAGGACGTAGCTGTATGGCGGGCCATGGCAGAAGGCATTCAGGACGGCGTTGGCGGAGCCGATAAAGCGCTGATGACGTTCCATCCCCAGCCAAACTCTGTACAGGATGGTGGTGCGTCGAAGTGGTTTGGTCAGGATAGCTGGCTCGATTTCAACATGCACCAGAATGGGCACTGCCGCGATACGCCCGTGTACGACCACATCACGACCTCGTACAACCGTCAGCCGACTAAACCGACCATGGACGCTGAACCGATCTACGAAGATCACCCGGTCTGTTTCAATGCCAGGGAATTAGGCACATCGAACACACTGGACGTAAGGAAAGCGGCATACCTCGATTTGTTTGCCGGTGCGCACGGTCATACCTATGGTTGCCATGACATCTGGCAGATGTACGCACCCGGCCGCGAGCCGATCAACGGACCGCACATGGCCTGGTTCGACGCGCTGGAGTTGCCGGGTGCCAACCAGATGAAGTTTGTCCGAAAGCTGATGGAGTCTCGCCCAATGCTGGATCGGGTGCCGGATCAGTCGCTGCTGGTAGAAAACAACTACCCGCCTGCAGAGCGCATCCAGGCCACCCGGGGTAAAGACTACGCGTTCGTGTATTCGTCGGCCGGTAAGCCGTTTACGGTCAACATGGGTAAGATCTCGGGCGGTCAGGTAATTGCCTACTGGTTTGATCCACGTAAAGGCGAGGTAAAGCCGGCCGGTTCGTTTTCGAATAAAGGACAGCAGAAGTTTGCTCCGCCATCGGCCGGTTATGGTCAGGACTGGGTACTCATCCTCGACGATGCCGCTAAACAGTATCCAATGCTTACGATGAATCCGTAACATGGCTAGACTCTTACAAGATCGGGTGTACACCCTTGCCCTGACGATTGTATTCGTTGGCATTGGTGCTGCGGTTATTTTTCCGCAAACCTTCCCCACATTCGGCAACATGAGTCAGGTGGTGCTGAACCTGTCCATCGACAGCATCGTGGCGGTTGGCATGATGCTGCTCCTGGTCACAGGCGTGTTTGATCTGTCGGTTGGCTCGGTGGTGGCGTTCTCGGGCGGTCTGGCGGCTTACCTGATGTTCTTCCTGAATTGGCCGGTACCGCTGGCTATTCTGTCGGCGTTAGGGGCATCTACGCTCATCGGTGCTGTCAACGGTTACCTGATTGCCTACCAGGGGATCAACCCGATGATTCAGACGCTGGCCATGATGGGGATTGTTCGTGGAGGGGCGCTCATGGTGAGCGGCTCCGGTATTCAGAACCTCCCCTACTGGTTCGGTGCTATCGGACAATCGCGGTTGTTGGGGGTGCAAATGCCGGTCTGGTATATGCTGCTGGTTGTAGCGGTGTTTTCGTTCCTGATGGATAAGTCGGTGTTCTTCCGGCGTTATTATTACATCGGCGGCAACGAACGGGCGGCCGATCTGTCGGGTATTCGCGTCAAACGGATGAAGATGTACGGCTTCATGCTTACCTCCACGCTGGCCGGTATCGCGGGTATACTGCTTGCATCCCGATTAGGCGCGGCTTTGTCAACATCCGGCCGGGGGTTAGAACTACGGGTCATCACGGCCGCGATTTTGGGGGGAGCCAGCCTGACCGGTGGTCAGGGACGTATCATCGGCGCGTTGCTGGGAGCCGTATTCATGGGGCTTGTCAGCAACATCATGATCCTGGCGCGGGTGTCGGGCTACTGGCAGGAAATCATCCTCGGCCTGATCCTGATCACTGCCGTCTGGACGGATTTGCTGGTGCAAAGACGGAGTTCTATAAAGCGGTCCAATCACGGAGGGTCAAAGAACATGGAGCAGGGCACAAAAAAAGTCACTTCTGTATGAGCAGCTCTGGATTCTTGACGTTTCGTGGGGTTAACAACTCGTTAGCATGAAAAAGATAACGCTTGCCTTTCTGCTGCTTGCTACCGCCTGCGAACTACCACCCCGGCAGGCGCAGACGAACGCAGCTTTGCGCACGGCCGAAGCAACCGCTGCCGAAGGCCGTACGGACGAAGAGTACGTGATGATTACCACGGCCGTGACCATGCCGATGTACGTTAACCACGACCAGGCGACGTTCCGGCGGTGGGGTCAGGCACGAGGGGTTAAGGTATCGATCCTTGGCCCGGCTGAGTGGGATGTTCCTGCCCAGATCAACACCATCGAAGAAGTGATTGGAACCCGGCCGGCCGGTCTGCTCATCAACGGCACTGACCCGGCCATCGCGCCCGTGATCAACAAAGCGGTGGCCGCCGGTATTCCGACGGTCGTGTATGATTCGGATATCCCGAACTCAAACCGCCATGCCTTTCTGGGAACCGACTGGTATGAAATTGGTAAAATGCAGGGCGAGGAAATGGCCCGGCTCATCAATGGAAAAGGTAAGGTCGCTTATATGGGTATACTAGGCCTGACCAACATGGAAGATGGTTTCCGGGGGTTACTCGACGTATTCAAAAAGTACCCTCGCATCGAAGTGGTTGGTAAGTACGACGACAAGGCGAACGTTGAGGAAGCCGCCCGCATTACGTCCGACCTGCTGGCTGCCCACCCCGACCTCGCCGGCCTTTGCGGTTTTGACTCCAACTCCGGGCCGGGCATGGCGCTGGCGGTGCGGGAAGCAGGCAAGGCAGGTAAGGTCAAGATCACCACCGTCGACTGGGAGCCGGAGCATCTGCAATTGGTTAGAGACGGCGTCATTCAAATGCTGGCCGGTCAAAAACGCGAACTCTTCACCTGGTACGGAGCGCAGTTTCTATATGATATGGTCCACCAGACAAATAAGTTGTCGGCCAACGATGCCAAAGCCGGACTGACGAACGTACCGTATGAAATTAACACTGGCCTGATCAGAATTACAAAGGATAATGTGAACGAATTTTTGATCAGGAAATAATTGTACCTACCGTATGGATTACAGCCCGACACCCCTGGCGGTTCGTCGGGTTTTTTTGTGGGTTCGCACCTGAATTCAGGCCGTTCGTCATTTAACAGAAAATAAACAGGAAACTCAGAACTATCTTTGAGTTTCCAGAGTTCACCTTGTAAAAGTTCTATTTCCTGATAAATGAAAGAGCGTATACTGGCTGAGGCTGAACAATTATTCTGGAAGTACGGAGTACGATCGGTAACGATGGAAGACATCGCCCGGCGGTTAGGGATCTCAAAAAAGACGATCTATCAGCACTTCAGCGATAAGCAAGAAATTCTTCAGCAGGTAATCAGCGGAAAAATCACTGACAGCGAGACAAAAGCCGATTGCCTGACTGTTCATGCGACAAACCCGGTCGAAGAAATTTTAATGGTGCTTGACATGATGCGGAAAAACAGTGGTCAGGTAAGCCCTAACTTTCTGATTGATATTCAGCGGCACTATCCCGACGCGTTTGCGCTGTACAAACAGCACAAAGAGAATTACATCATGCGCTCAATTCTTGAAAATATACAAAAAGGTATTGATCAAGGTCTATACAGGAGCGATATAAACCCACCTATCTTAGCCCGTCTGCGTGCCGAACAAATTGAATGGGCGTTTAACAATGACTTCTTTCCTACCAACAAGTACGATATGCTCGAAGTGCAGCGCGAGCTGATGCATCACTTCGTACGGGGGATACTCACCGAAAAAGGCTTTGCAGTTTACAACCAATACCTCAATCAATTCAAACACGAAGTAGAACGAGTACAACCTAACGCATGAAAACAACTCGTACATTCCAGATTGCCGCGCTTTGGCTATTGTCTGGCTGGCTGGGTGTGTGGGCACAGGTGCCTACGCAACCGTCCGTTGGCCAGCAACCAACCGGAGCCGCGGCCAGCGGTCAGCAACCCGGCGCTCAGCAGCCCGCCGGAACAGGGTCGGTAGTGGCCCAGCCCGGCACAACGCCCGGTACCGGTGTCAACGTACCGTCGCAGCCGGGTGCCAACGTAACGACTGGCTCACCGGGTCTATCGTCGCCCGACGGGCCGGTTAATCTACAACCGGGCGTAATCTCGACGTTTAATTCAGGACTGGGACCGGCACCAACCGGATTAAAGCCAACGAATCAGGCGGGAACCGGCAAGCGGTTTACGCTTCAGGAAGCGATTGACTTCGCTGTCGAAACGAACGTAAACGTGCGAAACGGCAAGCTTGATGCCGTAAGTGCCGAAGCCCGCATTCGTGAGATCAAGGCGTCGGCGCTGCCCCAGGTTGCGGGTAGTGCGTCGATTACGAATAACCTGATCATCCAGCGGGCGTTCCTGCCAGCTAACACATTTGACCGGAACGCTCCTGCAGATCAGTCTATAGCTGTGGAGTTTGGGGTGGCTTACTCGGGTAATGCAACCGTTAACTTAAATCAGGTCCTTTACAGTGCCAGCCTGAATGTGGGTTTAAGAGCGGCTGCTACGTACCGCGAGCTGGCCCAGCGCAACCTTCAGGCGACCAAGGTAACGGTAGCCGAGCAGGTCGCCAAAGCCTATTACAGTGTGCTTGTATCCCTGGAGCGAGCCAAACTACTGGACTATAACATCAACCGGATCGATACGCTGTTGATCGAAACGCGGGCGCTTAACAACCAGGGATTCGTTGAAAAGCTGGATGTGCAGCGGCTGGAAGTACAGGCCAACAACCTGAAAGCCGAGCGACAGAACGTACAGAACCTGATCGAGTTGAGTTATGCCCTGCTGAAGTTTCAGATGGGACTGGGTGTTAATGACGAGATTACCCTGGCTGAACAACTCCAGGACCGAACCGCTGATGACCTGCGGCCGTTGATTTCGCCGGACCCGACGTTTCAGTACGGCTCGCGTATTGAATATTCGACGCTGGAAACCCAGATTAAACTGGCCGAACAGGATATAGAGGTTACGCAAAAGGGGTACTACCCTACCCTGGCGGCATTCGCTAATTATGGTTACAACACTGGCAGAAATAAGATAGACCAACTTGTAACGTCACCTTGGCTTAACTTTTCGACGCTGGGTATTAGCCTTCAGGTTCCCATTTTCGATGGATTCCAGAAGAAAAACCAGATCGCTCAGAAGCGCATCACGTTGCAGAAAGCCCAGAACAGTGGCGAACTGCTCCGGAACTCCATCGATCTGCAAATCCGGCAGGCCAGCATTACGCTCCGGAACGGTTTGCAAACGCTTCAGACCCAGCAACGCAACCGCGATCTGGCCGAAGAGATTGTGCGCGTAACCCGGATCAAATACAAAGAAGGCGTAGGGTCGAGCATTGAAGTATTGAATGCCGAAGCCTCCCTGCGCGAAGCCCAGACAAACTATTTCGCATCCTTATACGACTTCCTGATTGCCAAAGTTGATCAGGACAAAGCGCTGGGACGGCTATACACCGGCGTAAACTAAACACTCTGAAAACTACGGTCAATGAAAGCATACTACGCTATAGCAATGTCAGCCCTGCTGGCTGCCTGCTCACAGGAAAAGAAATCTCCGAAGGAAGAACTGGCTGAACTGAAAAAGCAGCAGTCGGAACTAACGGCAAAAATCAAGACGATGGAAGCCGAGGTGGCTAAGTCGGAACCACAGCAAACTCAGCAGGCCCGGGTAAAAGACGTATCGGTGTCACCCCTGAATCCGGACACATTCCGGCGGTTTGTGGAAGTACAGGGTACGATCGATGCCAAAAACAACGTACTGGTTAGTCCTAAATCGGGCGGTGTCGTAACGGCCGTGTACGTCAAGGAGGGCGATAACGTACGGGCAGGGTCACCCATCGCCAAGATCGACGATCAGATTCTGCGCGAATCAATTGCTGAGGTTGAAACCCAGCTTTCGCTGGCGAACACGGTTTTCGAAAAGCAGGCCAGCCTCTGGAAACAACAAATTGGTACGGAGATCCAGTATCTGCAGGCCAAGAACAATAAAGAGTCGCTGGAGCGCCGACTCGGTACGTTGAAAGCGCAACTGAGCCAATCGACCGTAACGGCACCGATCAGCGGGGTGGTCGATCAGGTCAGCGTAAAAATTGGTCAATCGGCCGCGCCGGGTGTTGGGCTGGTACGTATCGTAAACCTGTCGCAGCTGAAAGCAGTGGCTAAAGTGGCCGATACGTATTCGGGTAGCGTTCGCAAAGGTGATGAGGTCGTTGTGCGGTTACCGGACCTGAATCGTGAGCTGCGGACGCGCATCAATTTTGTGTCGACAACCGTTGACCCGCTCAGCCGGACGTTTACCATCGAAGCGCCGTTGCCGTCGGATAACAGCCTGAAACCAAATATGCTGGCGCAGGTCAAGATTAACGATCTGACGAAGCCGAATGCGCTGGTGATCAACCAGAACCTGATCCAGAATACGGAAGATGGGCAACTGGTGTACGTGGCCGTAAACGAAGGCGGCAAGAAGGTAGCAAAAGCCCGGCCAGTGAAAACCGGTCAGGCTTACGGAGGCAAGATCGAAATCACGCAGGGCCTGCAGGCTGGTGATCAGTTGGTGACGGTCGGGTATCAGGACCTGGTAGATGGACAACCGATTCAATTTTAGTTTAACAGTTTGTGGTTTGTAGCCTGAATGAACCGCCCTGCGGCCAGTGACCTCGGACTACAAGCCACAAACCACAAACTACGTCAACATGAAATTTGAACAGTATAAAACCCTCGGCTTTACCAACTGGTGCGTTGAGAACCGGACGGCGATCTACATCTTCACCGTCCTGATTACGCTGGGTGGTTTGTTGGTCTACAACAACCTGCCCAAGGAGCAGTTTCCCGACATCAAGGTGCCGCAGGTGTATATCAATACGGTATACGTCGGTACAGCGCCCGCCGATATCGAAAACACGATCAACAAGCAGATCGAGAAGCAGCTCAAGTCCATTTCGGGTGTGAAACGAATTAAGTCAAACGCCCTGCAGGACGTATCGGTCATTCTGGTTGAGTTTAATCCGGATGTACAGACGGCTGAGGCACTACAGCGGGTACGGGACGCGATCGACAAAGCTAAGCCTGATCTGCCGCAGAAACTGGATGCCGGCCCAACGGCCCAGGACGTGAACTTCTCGGAGTTTCCGATCATGAACATTAACATGGCCGGCAACTTCTCGCTGAAGCAATTGAAAGAATATGCTGAGGATTTGCAGGACGCCATCGAAGCGATGCCCGAAATACGGCGCGTTGACATCGTCGGTGCCCTGACCCGCGAAATTCAGATCAACGTTGACCTGCCCCGCATGCAGTCGGCCGGGCTGGCGTTTTCGGACATTCAGCAGGCTGTTCAGGGAGAAAACATCAACGTATCGGGCGGTGAGCTGAATGTTGATGGCGTACGCCGGACGGTACGGGTGAAGGGCGAATTCTCCGACGTAAATCAGCTCCAGAACTTACAGATCCGCACGGCCACGGGAGCTACGATTCGTCTGGGCGACATCGCCGAGGTGCAGGACAGCTTCGAAGAGCAACAGGATTTTGCGCGGCTGGACAACAAATCGGTAGTGACGCTGAACGTAATCAAGCGGGCGGGTGCAAACCTGATTTCAGCATCCGACCGGATTGAAGAAACCATTAAAGAATACAAACAGGAGCGCTTTCCGCAGGGGCTGGACGTAAAAGTAACGGCCGACCAGTCGGAGCGGACTCGTGCCGATCTGCACGATCTGGTCAATACGGTTGTGCTTGGCTTTATCTTCGTGGTACTCGTGCTTATGTTCTTCATGGGCGTGCGCGATGCCATCTTTGTCGGCTTGTCAGTACCCCTGTCGGCGCTGGTTGCGTTTGTGCTGATGCCGGTCGTTGGGCCGGTGGTCGGTACGGCCTTTACGCTGAACACGATCGTACTGTTTGCTTTCCTGCTGGGGCTTGGCCTGGTGGTGGATGATGCCATTGTGGTAATCGAAAACACGCACCGTCTTTTCAACGAGAACAGGAACTGGAACATCAAGCAGGCGGTGAAAGCAGCTGCCGGTGAGGTTTTCGTGCCGGTATTGTCTGGTACGCTGACGACCATCGCGCCGTTCTTTCCGCTGCTGTTCTGGCCGGGCATCGTGGGTGAGTTCATGAAGTTCCTGCCGCTCACGCTCATTCTGACTCTGTTCTCATCGCTGTTTGTGGCGTACGTTATCAACCCGGTGTTTGCCGTGTCGTTCATGAAACGCCACGACGAAAGCGGACATCACGAGAAGCCGACGTTTAAGGAAATTCAGCGTCCGCTCGTTATCATGACGGTGCTGGCCGGTATCGGCTACGTTATCGACCGGGGCATTGGCAACCTGTTTGTTTTCTTTGCCGTCCTCTACGCGCTGAATCACTACGTCGTGACCCCGAAGCTGATCGTTCCCTTCCAGGAATCGCTGCTGCCGAGACTGAAGAATGGATACCGGAGCGTAATCTCCTTCCTGCTGGTAGGCTGGCGGCCGGTATGGGCAATTGTCGGGATGTTTGGGTTGTTCATTTTTACGATCTTCCTGCTGGGGGTTTCGCAGCCAAAAGTCATTTTCTTCCCGAGTGGTGAGCCTGACTACGTGTACGTGTACAACGTCATGCCGGTGGGCACTGATGCCCGCGTAACCGACTCGGTAACGAAGGTGATCGAGAAACGGGTCTTTAACGTACTGAAAGAAAACAAAGCCGAAGACATTGTTAACTCGGTAATCTCGAACGTTGGTAAAAACGCCGGTGACCCGTCCAACCCGGATCGGTCCGCAACTCCGCATAAGTCAAAAGTGACGGTAGCCTTCGTGAAGGGTGAAGAACGGCATGGCATCTCGACCGACTCAATCCTGAGCAAAGTACGGGCCTCTATGCAGGGAATACCGGGAACGGAGATTTCGATTGAACGCGAAGCCAACGGTCCGCCGACGGGTAAGCCAATTGCTATCGAAATTGCCGGAGATGACTTTAAAGTGCTCAGTGACCTGGAGAAGCAGATTCGGCAGCGGATCACACAGGCCGGCATTCTGGGTATCGACCAGCTGAAATCCGACCTGATTACGAACAAGCCCGAAATCGTCATCGATATTGACCGTGAAAAAGCCGAACGCGAAGGTATTTCGTCCGGACAGATAGCGATGACCATCCGGACCGCCTTGTTTGGTCTCGAAGTGTCGAAGTTCCGCGATCCGAAAGATGAATACCCGATTATGGTACGTCTTAAACCGGACGACCGCAGCCAGATTGACCGGCTGCTGAGTCTGAACGTAGTGTATCGCGACATGAACTCGGGTGGTCAGTTGCGGCAGGTACCGATTACGTCCATTGCGAACATCAGCTACTCGACTACGTTCAGCCAGATTAACCGGAAAAATCAGGAACGGCTTGTGACGCTGAGTTCCGACGTTGTTCCGGGCTACAACGCCAACGAAATCAACCAGCAGATTCAGCAGGAGGTGATCAACCAGATGGAAATCCCGAATGGGTATCAGGTCCGATTAGGGGGTGAGCAGGAAGATCAGCAGGAATCGTTTATGTTCCTGGTCAGCGCGCTGGGTGTGGCTGCGCTGTTAATCTACCTGATTCTGGCAACGCAGTTCAACTCGGTGGTGAAACCGATCATCATCTTCGTAACGATCATCCTGTCGTTCATTGGGGTATTACTGGGCTTTATCATCTTCGATAAGACGTTCTCGATCATCATGTCCGGGGTTGGGATCATTGCCCTGGCTGGTATCGTAGTAAAAAACGGTATCCTGCTGATTGAGTTTATCGAAGAACTGCGGGGCCGTGGCGTTCCGCTCCGCGAAGCCATTATCGAAGCGGGCGGTATTCGTCTGACGCCGGTATTGCTGACCGCTTCGGCGGCCGTACTGGGTCTGATTCCGCTGGCTCTTGGTCTGACGGTCGATTTTGTTGGCCTGTTCCGCGATTTCGATCCGCATATCATCATTGGTGGCGACAGTGCTGTGTTCTGGAATATCCTGGCCTGGACTATCATCTTCGGTCTGACGTTCTCGACCGTACTGACACTGGTCATCGTGCCGTGCATGTACTGGGTCAACGAGCGCATCCGGATGAAGTGGTTCGGCAAGAAAGACCCGGCGCTGGAACCTAAAAAACAGCCAGAAGAGGAACTGGTATAGTGTTTAAACAGTAGAGTAAGAGAGAATGCACAGAGGGCGCGGAGCTTTATCCCGGCTTTCTGTGTATTCTTTGTTTAGTGGTTTCTGTAATCAGATTATTCGTGTACCGGTGGCAAAAGACCGGTTTCATGAGATTGTAAAACTGCCTTGCAAAAAGATGGCTGGCAAATCACGCATGATCCGTATTACCTCAAAGCACCGAGAACGGACAGTCAAATTGATTCAGGTGCCGAAAAATTGATTGGGGCGCAGCGCGATAAAGAATATATTGCTGTTGAGGTTAAGAGCGTCATCGGCCCATCGTGTTTCGTGCGTGTCCCGCTAAGCCAACAACTAGAGAACAAAACAGCACCTGCTCCGTTAATCACCTACCCACAGCAAACGACATGAATCGTACTGCCTTTTTTTTAATTGTTCCGGCAATCTTCCTGCTGATTGACACGTACGTGTATCAGGCCATCAAAGCGCTGACCAGAAACGCGACAGAAAGCACTCAACGTACCATTGCATTGATTTACTGGGGTTTCACGGCCCTGTCCATTCTGACGTACGTAGTGATGCAGGTGATCCCACCGGACTCGATCAGCCGTAACACCCGCACGTTCATCTGGGCCAGCCTGGTCATCCCCTACTTTTCCAAAGTCTTTGCGGTACTGGTTATTCTCATTGATGACATTGGCCGTTTTTTCCGTTGGGTTGTTTCCCTGTTCTACCGCCCCGAAGTACGGGAGGCTGCCCTGGATAATACCCGCCCCGACGTACCTAAAACGGATGTGATTCCGCGCTCGGAGTTTCTGATGAAAACAGCGTTAGTAGCGAGTGCTGTACCGCTCGTTGCGTTTACATGGGGCATTGTTTCCGGAGCACACGATTACCGGATCCGGCGGGTTCGGCTGGCGCTGAAAAACCTGCCGTCGGGTTTTGACGGACTCCGAATCGCTCAGATTTCGGATATTCATTCCGGAAGTTTCTTCAACAAAACGGCCGTCAAGGGCGGGGTTGAGATGTTGCTGGGCCAGAAACCTGACCTTGTCTTTTTCACCGGCGATCTGGTTAACAGCACGGCCGATGAGGTTAACGGATACATCGACATCTTCTCCAAAGTAAAAGCACCGCTGGGGGTATATTCGACGCTGGGTAATCACGACTACGGTACGTACGTTCAATGGCCTAGCGAACAGGCCCGGCGGCAGAACCTCCAGAACCTGATTGCCGCGCATCGCCAGATGGGCTGGAACATCATGCTTGACGAGAATAAAATTCTGGAGCAGAACGGCGACCGTATCGCCCTGATCGGGGTTCAGAACCTCGGTTTTGGACCGGCCGCGCTCCGGGTCGGTAATCTGGCCAAAGCCTACCAGGGTACTCAGGAGTATCCAGTTAAATTGCTGCTTTCCCACGATCCTACCCACTGGGATGCCGAAGTCCGGCCGAAATACCCGGATATTGACGTAATGTTTTCCGGTCACACCCACGGCGCTCAGTTTGGGGTTGATATTGGTACCGTTCAATGGAGTCCGGCTCAGTACTTTTATAAACAATGGGCAGGCTTATACGAGGATGGTGATCAAAAGCTGTATGTAAACCGCGGCTATGGCTACATCGGCTATCCGGGGCGGGTTGGTATCCTGCCGGAAATCACCATTTTTGAACTAAAGAAGGCGTAGACAGTGGGGTTACTCAGCTTATTTGATACCTTCATCGGTAGTCAAAAAGCAAACCCATGAAACAAACCCTTAGCCTGCTATTTGTTAGCACAATAATCCTGGCCTGTCAACCCGAAACCTCGCAAAACTCCGCCCAATCTGCCGGAAACCCGCTCATAGGCACCTGGCGGTTAGTGAAAGGAACGTTGATCGAAAAAGGCGATACGCTCGTAACCGATTACACCAAACAACGCTCCTTTATCAAGGTCATCAACGAAACCCACTTCGCGTTTTTGCTCCATGACCTAGCCAAGGGGCAGGATTCAACGGCCGTTTTTACAGCCGGTGGAGGCCCTTACTCACTCAAAGACAAAGAATATACTGAACACCTGGAATACTGCAGTGATCGGGACTGGGAAGGGCATGATTTCCCGTTTACCATTACAATCAGCCAGGATACTCTTGTTCAGCAGGGTGTAGAAAAGGTGGAAAAAGCCGGCATAGACCGGATTAACATTGAGCAGTACGTCAAGGTGAAAAAATGAGGACGTTGTAGCCTGTCGGTGGTCAACCGATTTAATACGTAAGGAGCCTCTGTTCTAACATTTTGCTCAATCAACCAGTTACCCGATACGGAATCCGATTCTAACCATCAATTCACTATGAAAATTGTTCTTATCACGGGGCTATCGCTGTTTTTGTCCCTCTTTACGTTTTTAATCCCCAGGAAGCAGGAAGCAACGTCAATTCCGGTTTGTCACACACCCGCTAACGACATGGCCATGATGGCAGCTGATCCGGCTTTTGCGGCATTGCACGCAAACCCCCGCGTATTCACCTACACTGGTGCGGGCGACATGGTTAAATTCTCGACCCCCGACGGTAAATCAGCCAACGGCTTTCTGCTGAAGGCCAGGACTAATTCTGACAAATGGCTGCTGGTTTATCAGGAGTGGTGGGGCCTGAACGATAACATCAGGAAGGAAGCCGAGACGTTCTACAACGATCTGAAAGACGTTAACGTACTGGCGCTGGATATGTACGATGGCGAAGTAGCCACCACCCGCGAAGAAGCTATGAAACTGATGTCGTCGGCAAAGCAGGATCGCTTGGAAAGTATCATGAAAGGGGCAATTGCCTATGCCGGCCCGAAAGCACAGATTGCCAGCGTAGGCTGGTGCTTTGGCGGTATGCTGTCGCTGAAGTCAGCAATACTGGAAGGTAAGCAGGCAAAGGGCTGCGTTATGTACTACGGCCGGCCGGAACAGGATGTAGATAAACTGAAAACGCTGAATACCGACGTATTGGGCATTTTCGGTAGCAAAGACAAAGGCATTCCACCAACCATGGTGAAGCAGTTTGAAGAAAACATGCAGAAAGCCGGCGAAAAAGTAACGGTTAAGATGTATGATGCCGACCATGCCTTTGCCAATCCGAGCAATCCGGTCTATGACAAAGCGGCTGCTGAGGACGCCTATAAACTGGCTCTAAATTATTTAAAAAGCCGTCTGAAAGCGTAACTGCTCCGTTCAGACCGGTCAACCTACTCTGTTAAAAACGAAGCCCAGGGCACTATATGCCGCTGGGTTTTGTTTTTTTACAGTGCAATTAAACCATTTGTGGGCCGGATGGTCTAATAACAAACGGTTGATCTTAAATGAACTTGGCTATGAAAACGTTCAAAATACTGCCGGTAGCCACAGCCCTGCTGTTAGTTGTCCTGATGGCCAGTTGTGGTCCGTCCTATGTTGGGACACGGGTAGATTACGGTCCTGGCTACCGCCCTTATTATGGATATCGTCCATATGGCTATTATCGTCCGGCACCGCCGGTAATCGTAACGCGACCGCCGGTGATTGTGCGCCGACCTCGTTACGTAGCCCCTCGCTATAAAAATTATGACCGGCGCTATTCAAGCCCGAATGCACGGTCGGGAGCACCCTCCTACCGGAATAACAGCGGAGCCTTTCGTTCACGGGGGCCCCGGTAAACAATGAAGCTGGCAAAAAAAGCGATCTACCTAGATCGCTTTTTTTGTTCTATGGCAATGGCGCAACCGCAGTCAGATCTCCCGCTCAAACCCATTGATGATTTTCGGCCCGGCGATACGTTCCGGAACCGGATTGAATTGTCTTTGAGTGGTTTACATCGCCCCCGGCGGGCCGGTATCAGTGGCACAGGAAAAACGGGAGCCAACTCAATTATTCTGGCCGGCATGTACGAAGATGATGTAGATTTAGGTGATGTAATCTATTATGCTGGTCATGGCGGGCGGGATCAGAAAACGGGTCGTCAGGTGGCCGACCAGGTGCTCGATACGTATAATCTGGCCCTACTGCGTAGTTTGGAAACGAAGCGTCCGGTTCGGCTGATCCGTGGCGCTACGTTGAGAAATGAGTTTGCACCGGCCGAAGGGTATCGCTATGAAGGGTTGTATCGGGTAGAGGAGGTTGAACGGATACGGGGTAAAGCCGGCTTTTGGATCTGGCTATTTAAACTTGTTCAAATCGTATGACAAATCTGCTACGGACCACATGGCTGCTTGTTGCGTTATTTTGCGTTATTAAATCAGCCAGTGCTATGCCAACCGATTCTCTCGATCAGGAAAACGTAACGCCCGACCGAGCCACGCTGCTCCGCAAATTGCAGGCTTTGCCCTGCGGTATTCGGGCTGCCGATTCAAAAGCTGCCGTACTGCAAAAGATAGAATCCTACCTGGCCGGCTACCAACCCGACCCCGCCTTTCCGGAAGACACCTATGCAAAAGCCACCGTTGAACAGGCATTGAAAGGCGCAAAAACCGGCGGTTACGGCATCGGAGCCGTGCTGGTCGATAGCCGGGGGAAAATTCTTCATGGCGCTTACAACGAGCAACTGCAAACCGGCCGATCCGACTTGCACGCCGAAATGGCCGTTCTGACCCAGTTTGAAACGCTGCCACGGTTTAAGAAGTACCAGTCAAAGGGAAATTTTACCGGTGAGGGAAATACGATTTACACGGAACAACTAACGCTCTACACCTCGGCCGAACCCTGTCCCATGTGCTTCATTCGGGTGGCCATTGCGGGAGTGGAAACACGCTACGTCACCACCGGCCCTGATGATGGCATGAACGCCCGGGCCTCGTGTCTGCCGCCGTTCTGGTATCAGTTGAGCCAGAAACACAAGGTGCAGGCAGCCCGGTCAGCACCGGTTCTTCAGAAGATGGCACACTGTTTGTTTTATTCGTTTTTGCTGGATTGACTAAATGTTGATGAGTGCACCGATGAAGCAGCCGGATTTTCGAGAATGCACAGGAAAAAATGCGTTGAACCGGTCGGGGAGCCGGTTCCGGTAATTTTTTTAGAATTCTACACACAACTTGGCTAATTCTGCGTTTAAAGGAAAACGGTATCGCAATGAAAAGGACAAAGATACTCTTGCTGGTAGCGGCATCGCTGATATTGATTGAGGTTCCGGTAGAAACGATGGCGTCGGTTAAAGCCGCCAAGGAGGTAACCGTAATTGGCGGACGGAAGCGCAAAGCAAAAGGCTATCGCCCCAAACGCGGGGGGCTGTTTAATACGGGTCTTTTCCGGAAGAAGAACCCCTGCGGCTGTCCCAATCATTAAGCGATTGTTAAGAAATTGTACTTCTATCAGAGTAAGGCCCCTTCAAGGGGCTTTTTTCATTTCATGACTTGTAAATTTCTGTGTTTCAGCTTAAAATTTATTATCTTTGCGCACCATTTGTCAGAACCCGGGCTAGATAGATTATGTTGAGTTTATACACAAGTCCGCAAAACTGACCGGTCTATTCTATACCGCGGCAGCGGTTTACTCATTTGTATGCAATCAATTCGCAACATAGCAATCATTGCTCACGTTGACCACGGCAAAACAACGCTGGTTGACAAGATTATTCACGCATCCAAGATCTTCCGGGAGAATCAGGAGTTTGGTGACCTGATCCTGGATAACAACGATCTGGAGCGTGAGCGGGGCATTACCATCGTATCGAAAAACGTATCGGTGCGTTACAAGGACGTTAAAATCAACATTATCGATACACCGGGCCACTCCGATTTTGGCGGTGAAGTGGAACGGGTGTTGAAAATGGCCGATGGCGTTTGCCTTTTGGTCGATGCCTTCGAAGGACCAATGCCGCAGACGCGTTTTGTGTTGAGCAAAGCGCTGTCGCTCGGGTTGAAGCCGGTGGTGATCATCAACAAAGTCGACAAGGAAAACTGTCGGCCGGACGAGGTACACGAGCAGGTGTTCGACCTGATGTTCAACCTCGGTGCTACTGAAGAACAGCTCGACTTCCCAACTGTATACGGGTCGTCGAAGCAAGGCTGGATGGGCCCGGACTGGAAAACCCCAACCGACAACATCACGTATCTGCTCGATACGATCGTTGAGCATATTCCGGCGGCTCCGACCAATGATGGAGCGCCCCAAATGCAAATCACATCGCTTGATTACTCGGCCTTTGTAGGTCGGATTGCGATTGGCCGCGTTCACCGGGGTACCCTGCGCGAAAGTGCCAACATGGCGCTGGTGAAAGCGGATGGATCAATCAAAAAGGTCCGGATCAAAGAACTACACGTTTTTGAAGGACTCGGTAAGCAGAAAGTAACCGACGTTAGCTCTGGTGAAATCTGTGCCGTGACCGGTATAGAAGACTTTGAAATCGGCGATACGTTGACTGACGCAGAAAATCCCGAGGCTTTGCCCCGGATTTCGGTCGACGAACCGACAATGAACATGTTGTTCACGATTAACAACTCGCCGTTCTTCGGTAAGGAAGGTAAATTCGTGACGTCCCGCCACCTTCGGGATCGGTTGTTTAAAGAAACTGAAAAGAATCTGGCGCTGCGCGTCGAGCCTACAGATAGTGAAGATCGCTTCCTGGTGTTTGGCCGGGGCATTCTGCACTTGTCGGTTCTGATCGAAACCATGCGTCGCGAAGGCTACGAGCTGCAGGTAGGCCAGCCGCAGGTACTGTACAAAGAAGACGAAAACGGACAGCGGTTGGAGCCGATCGAAACACTCGTGGTGGACGTACCGGAAGAAACGGCCGGTAAGGTTATCGAACTGGCTACCCAGCGCAAAGGCGAACTGCTGATTATGGAGCCGAAAGGCGACCTCCAGCACCTTGAGTTCGAAATTCCGTCGCGGGGCCTGATCGGGCTGCGTTCCAACGTCCTGACCGCTACGTTTGGCGAAGCCGTGATGAGTCACCGGTTCAAGAACTATCAGGCGTATAAAGGACCTATTCAGGAGCGGATCAACGGTTCATTGATTTCTATGAACAGCGGGGCGGCAACTGCCTATTCCATTGATAAACTTCAGGATCGGGGTGTTTTCTTCGTCGATCCGGGTGAGGAGATCTACACCGGACAGGTTATTGGGGAGCACAATCGTCAGAACGATATTGTAGTGAACCTGCAAACTGCCAAGAAGCTGACCAACATGCGGGCTTCCGGCTCCGATGATAACGTAAAGATTGCACCGAAGCTTAACTTTTCGCTGGAAGAAGCGATGGAGTACATCCAGAAGGACGAGTACCTCGAAGTGACGCCGAAGAGCATCCGGATGCGTAAGATTTTCCTGGATGAGAACGAACGCAAGCGGAATGAAAATAAAATGGCCATGGCCTAAGCCATGTGTTCTCTCTTGAAATACAAAGCCCCGATCAGTGATCGGGGCTTTCTTTGTTATCGCCAGGTCGCTACCTGATAGTAAGAAGAGGACTCTGATTCGGTCTGGTTGGATTCGGGAGGTGAAGCAACCGGAGGGGTCACTTCGGCGGCCGCTGACTGTGAGGCCATGTAGTCGAGCTGCTTCCGGGAGTGGTAGTAGCTGATCACAAAGAGCGCGATACCGATAATGAACATCAATCCTTTCTTCATAACGTGTACGTTTTTATTCAAGCTGTAGTCGATTTTAGTATAAGAATGTGCTTCCTGTACGTAGTCTGCGTTCATGGTTGGTTCTGCACCAGTCAGAGTCAAAGAATAAGCCCCGACAGTTTCATTAGGTTGTTGTTGTAACATGAGAGTGTAGAGTGAACGTAGAAACTGGTTAATTAACATGAAACAAAAAAGGTTGTTCAGAAAGCAACACCCATTCTGAACGTAATTCGGTTGTAAACTCGGTTTTCATCACGTTTGAGATAAAAATTGTCTAAAGGTTTCACTACTGCGCTTTCCTGCCGTTTATACGCCACTGATAAAACAAAATTGCCTCTGCCGGGCTGCCCAAGCCGTAAACCAACGCCCGGCGATACATAGAGCCCACCGCTGGTTTTATAGTTAGGCAGGTCACGATGCAGCCAGGCTAGCCCATAACCGGCATCCAGACTGGTGAAAAGGCCGACCCCTTTTTTTGATTGAACGGCTACATCATATCGTACTCCTGCACTGACCGGCATCAGTAACGAAGCCAGGTACCAGTCGATGCCGACCGTGCCCCCAACCGCCAGCCTTGGCCAGATCCGAACCCCATTGAAGGTCTGCGCCGTAAATGAAGTCCGGTTCTGCGTAGTCTGCGCCCATTGGCTGCCGGAGGTAACCCGGCCCAGCGAAAGCCCTACCTCCGTCATGTTCATGAACGTCGGCCTGAACGCGGGTGCCTGAGCTTCAACGTTGGACGCGGGGCAAAAGTACAGGAACAGCAGGCCCGTTAACCAACCATTCTTATTGAAAGGTTTCATATTAGTTAGAACGGTCGGTTTACGGCGATTTTGCTAAGCAACTGCAGCTGTTGCGGGTTGGTATAATCGTATTGGTACAACCCATCCTTACCAATCATCAGCAATTGTTTCCGCCCCGCAGCAGCGCCCATCGGAATTACGTCGTAGGCATTCATCCCGGCGAGGTGTTCGAGCTGTTTAACATCGAGCGCATTCCGGGCGTCCAGTGATTTCAGCCCCGATTGCCCTTCGCAGATGAACAGGTTAGGAAAATCGACACCCAATCCGTGCGGATTCTGCATCGGATAGCTTTTCAGCAACTTGGGGTTGTACAGATCTTTGATATCGACTACGTCCAGTTGGTTCAGATTCCCCCCGCAGTTTGTACCCGATCGGAGTGTTACGTAGGCGATGTTGTCGTGAACAACCACCGGATCACAGACGCGGGCGTGCTGAAAAACCGACATCCGGACTGGTTTGGCGGGGTTGGTGTTATCGTAAATCAGCATACCGGTCGTGGAGCCGATAAAGAGTTTGTCTTTGTACGGAAAAATGGTTTCAATGCCCCCGCCGAGGTTTATGCGTTCGCCCCGGCGCGGTTCGGCCGGAACCTGGATGTTGAACAACTGCATATCCTGCTGCCCAACTGTGTAGAGGTACGTATCGTAAAGCGTAAACCGGGCCATTGAACCCCCTACACCGTTTGTGTTCGGGGCTGGAGCTGCCGACACAAACCGATTGGCAAAATCGGTAGACATGCAGTTTGGGCACGCGTTCTGACGCGCTATCATGCCGTCTTCGCAGTTAGTTTCAACCGTTTCGGTTACGTAGTTGACCCGCTGATCGCTCAACATCAGCGTATTCGCATTGAACGACCACCAGCCTCCTTCAAACTGACCGTTCGGAAATACGTTCTGAACTCGGTTCACTTCTTTAATGTCGGTCAGCTTACTGATGTCGAGTGCCACCAGATCCATGTAGCTGTCGGCGTACAGGATGTTGTTCCGGATGGCCATGTCGCCGTTCCCGGGAATGCGGATAAACGCTACAGGGCGTGGATTTGCCGGGTCGCGGTTATCGATCAGGTGAATTCCCTCCTTGACCTCATTGATGAGCAGGTACCCGTCTTTCGTGTATATCTTGCCGGGGTTCACCAGCGACCGGGGCGCTTCCTGTTTCACCCCGTTCCGAATCTGTTCGGCCGTGAACGTAACGGGCGTAAACTGCCGGAAGGTGCGGGTTTCCCGACAAGTATCATTGCAGGCCGTCAGGCAGACCAGTGGCAATAGCAGCAGAACAAGTAAAACGTTAGATCTCATACTGGTATGGTTAGTGGTTTGGCCAAAAGACCCGGTTGTTGCTGAAAGCGTTGGAAATAGATAAAAAAATTACCCGGCCGTAAAAAACAGCCGGGTAATCTGGGTCATACACAAAAAGTCAGCAATTACCTTCCACTTCTACTGTTTTTGATAGGCATACGTAGCGCCGTCGGCAATGTCAGTACCTTGCGGACTACGCTCCGATAGATACAGTACGTTGTCGGAACGAATCTCGAATGACTGCCAGGTTTTATCGTTGAGATATAAGACGATCCCTTTCGTATTGCCACCGTTTGGAAAGCTCAGGGAGAAGTTGCCCGTTTCCACTTCGTTGCCGTTGCGTAAGCGCTTAAACGTACCGGCTTCTACAAGTCCGTCGTACGATATGGTTTCTGTATAACCGGCTTCAGATGCTGTTACTTGTTTCTGGGTCAGACCGTACGTGATGCTCGTCAACGCCCAAACGCCATTTACGGGGGCAGGAGGGGACACGCAGCCGCACACGGGCCGCTCGCAGCTTAGTGCGATCAGGACCAGAAACGTAGTAAGAGCCGCTAGTTTGGGCCGGTTCATCTTCATTTATCGCGTTCGTAAATCAGTACATTCGCCCCGTTATCGCCATAATACAGGCGAAGGCGGTTCTGGTTGGTCAGCTCGTAGCGGGTAACGGTCCTTAGGTTACTGAAGTACGTTTGCTCAAATTGCATGGCGTCGGCGGGTCCCGCTTTTTTTGTAGCGCCAATGACGCCCATGGTCATAGTACCGTCCGCCGAAGCTGTTAACAACGTGAAGTAGTTGTTCACTGCCGATTGTCCCGTAGCGTCGAACGGCGTTACACCCGGCGTCGTACTGGCCGTAACATTTACCGCTAGTTGCAGCGTAATGGCATAGGGCGACGTAGGTGCCACGAGCCGCCAGGTTCCTGTCAATTGAGATGGTTTGGCGGGATTAATCAGCTCCTCCCGTTCGCAGCCTGTAAATGACATTAGGGCGAACATAAAGAGGCATATTATGATCTGTTTCATAGTCATGTCATTACTTTCGTTCGTATACGTAGACGCCATCGGGCGCTCCCCGGTAGTAGAGCCGGAGTCGGTTCTGGTTGGTCAATTCGTAGCGGTAAGCTGCCCGGAGATTGACAAAGTAGCTTTGTTCAAACTGCATGGCATCCGCCGGACCGGCAATTTCAGTGTTTGTTAACTCTCTCACCTGAAACGGATTTTTCTCACTCGTGAAAATAAGCCCCGGGTCAGCCACCGATCCGGAGTAGGTATTGACCGGTGCACTGCCGGACAAGGCAAATCCCCGCTCATTCCGTTCGCCGATTCGAAGCGTAACCACGTAGGGTGACGATGGCTCGACCAATTGCCAGTTGCCGATCAGGCTGTCGATGTAGGCCGGCACAGCCTCTTCCTGCTTGGTTTCGCAGGCCAGAGAAGCCAGTGCCAGCGCTATCATCGCTACAATCCGTATCATAGGTTCGTCTGCGGATCAACGATCTTACCAACAAATAGTACGGTGTTCGAGCTTTTCTCGTGAATTACGAAAACAAACGGCCGGTCGCAGAGCAGCGGCATTGGTGCCGACGTGACCGAAATACCACCGGTCGTAACGGCCGCGGCTTCGGTGCCTTTTTCATCGACAGCAACGAACGTGTTCTGCTTGACGAAGCTGAGCGTAAGTCCACCGTTTGCATTAATACGGGTGAAATTAGCTGCGTCAGTAAACGCCGTCGGCATACCCATGGCTTTCAGCACATCGTTCAGCTTGATTTCGTAGTTCAGCGTGAATTTGGGGAGACCAATATCGATCTTGCTGGTTCTGAGTTCCGTCTGCAGCTGCTTCCAGTCGGCATCGGTCAGGCTGTTGAGCACGGCATCGGCGTTTGAGTTTTGCGCCGGCAACAGCACCGTCATCGCAAACTTGTCGTTCCCGTACGGAAGTTCGAAGGCGGAGTACGTAGGCCGCGAAGCCCGGCGAAGGTCCGTATTCAAACGCATCATCCGTACCGTTTTCTGCTGACCCGACGCCAGCGTGAAGGGCGCGTCGATAGTCTGGCCAGGGTTGAACTGGGTTTTCCAGTCGCCTTTGAAGTACAGCGCGTTCATCAGGAACATCACGTTTTCCGGCTGAATCTGATCCAGAACTTTCGGGATTTTGCCGTTGGTTTTCTGGCTGGCCCAACCGTTGATCTTACCCAACGTAGCCGGATCGTTGAAATCCTGCGCCGATACTTCGGCGTTAAACGTTTCCTTCAGCAAATTCTGAAACGACTGCTCAACGGTGAACGTATTGCGGTACCAGACCGAATTAGCCAGGGCCAGCGTTACCTTCGGGTCAACCGAGGGCAGGTTCTGCATCAGATTTTTGTACGTCGTGTTGGCCTCAGCAAGCGTCTGGGCGTCGAGCTTCAGAGTTTTCTGAATTTCGCCCGCCGTCTGGCCGTTGGCTCCATTCATGATCATCCCCAACGCCATGTGTAAGCTCAGCGGAGAAATAAATACGTTCTTATTTTTCTCCTGCTCGCCGACCTGACGGGCAAAATCAAAAGCAAATTCGGTTGTTTGATCAGCAAAAGGTGCCGAAATGCGAAGATCAGCACCGGTACCCGGCTGATCTGGGCCGGGCGTCGTGTTGGTGTCCTTGCAACTGACGGCCGTCAGCATCAATCCGGCAACCGCTATGGCGACAGTGCCAAACATGGTGTTGTTCATAAAGTATTCGATTTGTTGTTGTTCACCAGGTATTCACCAGGGGACCGTTCGTTTATTTGCAGTCGGCAAAGGCATTGCGCTGCTGCCGTACGGCGGTAACGAGGTCTTCGAACCCCGGAATTGTTTTATTGTATTCAAACGTGACGCGGTGACGGCTGTCGTTGAGTTGAATTTCTACGTATTCAGCACCACCATCCGCGCAGTCGGGGCAACCCAGGGTTTCGGGTACTTTCTGAAAAGCGTCGAAATTGACTTTAGTAGCGATCTCATTCCACGTACCACTATCGGTCTGCTTCTCGCAGGTAACCGGCGGATTTTTATCGGCTTCCCGGCTGGTTTTGGTAAACACCGTGTTTTTATTGTCAATCACAACCTCCTGCCGGCAGTAACCTACGCACATACCAAAACTGGTACCCGACCGTACGGTCAGCGAGCTTCCGTTGGTTCCGGGGTTGAAATCCTGCTGGCAGCTAACCAGTCCCGCCAGCATCAGGGCACTCAAAATCATCTTCTTCATCGTCAAGCACATTAAAAATGATAACCTAATCCAAAACTCATTCCAGTCGCGGTCGGGCGGTTCGAGATCCCCGCTTCCGGTCGGGTGCCGGTTTGAAGCGAGGGCTGATACATGCCCGCCAGAGAGGCTGACCACCTCTGCGTCGGCCGATACCGGAACCGTAGGCCCATCGTAGCCGCCAGCGAAATAGGCCGGTAAACGCCATCCCGCGCCTTGATCGTCAACTCGTCGGCAACGGTATTCCGCACAAATAAGTTAGTCAGCATACCACCCAGTACGGCGAAACTCAGGCGGCTGCGGGGGCGGATCTGATAGCCGACCTGCACCGGTACCTGAACGTATATGTAGTCACTGGCCGTGACCTGTCGTGTTTGCTCGTCGTAGACATTGGCTGCTACATTCCGGCCTGGCAGCATGGTATTGCTGACAAAACTGCCTTTGTTATCCATGTAAGCGTTCGCTGTATTGCTGGTGTTCGCGGCTACACTATTGCGCAGGGCGTCTACGTACAGGTTCGACGTAGAAGCCGAGTATGCCTGCAATTCGGTGGTCCGAACAACGAATGACGACGACAACTGGGCCGGACTCTCAACCGTTGAACGCCCCTGCAGATAGCCTACGCCGGTTTCGATCGTCCAGTGCTCAGTCATCTGCACACCCGCCGAAGCCTGATACGCTACCGATAAATTAGCCCGGCTGCTGACCGTCGAGCGGTCATAAACCGGCGTGTTCTGCACAAAAGCGTTGCTGTTCATGGACGCCAGCGATGGGGCCGGCACGGCCTGACGTACGGATACGGAGGGATTAAACGCTCCCGGCATCACACTCACCGAGGCCCACAGTTCCCGCGAACGGTTTTTAGGCTGTTCCGACTCGGGACTGATCGTCGGCTCAGGGGCGCGGAACCAGATAATTCGCTGTGTACCGTACAACTGCCGGAACTGTACCGGACGAATGGCGAGTCGTTCCAGCTTCATACCCGACGTTTCCTTCAGACCTGTCGGCTCCAGCGGAGCGCTGCCAGCGGCTACCCGGTTCGTCGTTTCGTCCAAAGCGGTGGCGTTCATCTGCCCCGCTGCCAGTTGACCGGTGTCAATCGTTGACGGCGCTACGGTTGCCGCCGACCGTGGGCGGCCCGTTGAGCCAGCCAGCAGGTCGCGGTTCGTAATCTGCCCGCGTCGCCCCGCATACCGATCCACCGGCAGCTGGTATCCCGGCTTTAGGTTGGCTGGAGCGGCCGACGGGCGTTGGGTGGGTAGTTGCTTCGGCGTACGTATCGATTCGGTTGCGCCCTGGTTGCGAGCGGCCGCTTCGGCCGGATCGGCTTGCGCAACCGCAGGCATCGATGGCTCGTCGGGGTCGGTGGCTACCTGGCCGGGTGTCTGACCTGCCGTCGCCGGCTCCGTTTCGGTTGTGGCCACCGTTGATTCCGCGTCTTGTGGTGCCGGAACGGTTTGCTGCGCAACCGGCTGTTCGCCAAGGCCGGGCTGCTGGAACGTAGCCCACCAGCCCACCAGCAGCAAAACTACCGCAGCGGCAATGCCTACGCCCCAGACGACGGGCCGGGATGCGCTCCCGCCTAACCCCCAGAGCGGTATGATTTTCGGGTTTTCCGACTCGTCTAACTGGCGTTCGATCGCATCCCACACGCGGGTTGGGGGCGTTTCGGCCGCTTCGTCGAACGCATTCCGCCAGGCTGAACCAAAGTCTGACGAATCGTCGGGTGTATGTTCTTCAAATTGACTCATCTCTTACGCGTTGTTCATTTCTTAGTTTCTGCTGCAATAGGGTTCGCGCCCGGGCATATTGCGATTTGGATGTTCCTTCCGCAATATCAAGCATCTCGGCAATCTCCGGGTGGTTATACCCTTCGATCGCGTACAGGTTGAAAACCGTCCGGCAGCCGGGCGGCAGCTCCTGTATCAGTTGAAGCAGATACTGGTAGTTCAGCGACGGTAAACTTTCGTCGGCCTGCGGCAGGATGGGGGCCATTTCCTGCACGTCGGCAGTGTGCTCCCAGGGTTTTTCCTTGCGCAGGTGTTTCAGCGCCGTGTTAATGACCACACGCTTCAACCAGGCTTCCAGTGGGCATTCGAACCGGAACGATCCGATATGCCGGTAAATTTTTACGAAGGAATCCTGCAGGACGTCTTCTGCTTCATCGGGATCTTTGACGTAGCGTTTGCAAACCACAAAGAGCTTCCCGGCAAACCGCTCATAGAGCTGTCGCTGTACAGTTCGATCCTGACGTCGGCATCCTTCGACTAGTGCGTATTCATCCAGCATATCAACGTTGATAACGCAAAGACCCAGGGTTTTAGCAAACCGTTGGAAGTAGAATAAAAAAAGTTTAGTACTTTAAGCAGAGAAGATTGAACATTGTATCTCATCTTCACCGAGTTACGGGCAAACCTTACCTTTTTAGCCATTTTTTGCAACGACATTCATCATGAATCGTAGAAATGCACTACGTTATTCGGCAGGAATCGGGTTTTTATCGTTACTGGAGCCCCGGTTTTCATTCGGTTCTTTGCCCGGCAGCCGGTTCCGCATCGGTGCCTGCGACTGGTCCATCGGCAAGTCATCGGACGTAGGAGCCTTCGATCTGGCCAAACAGATTGGCCTCGATGGATTGCAGGTCAACATGGGCTCCGAAGCCAACAACATGCACCTTCGGCAAAAAGAGGTGCAGGCCGCTTACAAAGCTGCCGTTCAGCGGACCGGGGTGCAGATCGGCGGCCTGGCGCTCGGAGCGCTCAATGACGTACCGTACAAGTCAGACCCCCGCACGGAACAATGGGTGCAGGACAGCGTAGATGTCGCCAACGCGCTAGGAGCCAAAAACATTCTGCTCGCTTTCTTCAACAAAAACGACCTGCGCAACGACCCGAAAGGGCAACAGGTGGTCATTGAACGACTAAAAGCCGTAGCCCCCAAAGCCGAAAAAGCCGGTATCATTCTGGGTATCGAGTCGTGGCTGTCGGCACCGGAGCATCTGACCATCATCAACGCCGTCGGCTCCCCGGCCGTCAAAGTCTACTACGATGTCTGCAATTCATCGGTCATGGGCTACGACATATTTAAGGAAATCCGTGACCTGGGTAAGGAGATGATCTGCGAATTTCACCTGAAAGAAAACGGCTCCCTGCTCGGAAAGGGCATGGTTGACCTGACTAAAGTGCGGCAGACAATCGACGACATAGGCTATACCGGCTGGCTGCACATTGAAGGCGCTATTCCAAAGGGTAAACCAATACTCGATAGTTACGTCGAAAACAACCGGACCGTCCGGTCGCTGTTCAGCTAACCACCACTACCTGATCCTATACGCTATGAAAACAACGGTACCAGCGCTTTACAGCCCACTTTACGTACTCGTAACGGTTGGCCTGCTGTACGTAACAGGCCAGACTCTACGGCAGCCGCAGCCTATGAAACCTCTGCCGGAGCGGGCTGGACTGCACGGCGTTGTGGTCGACGATGATTCGAACCGGTTGTATGTGCCCGACGACCTGGAGGCTACTCTCTGGGCCCAGGCGCCGATGTTCCATAACCCTACGAACATGGATATCGATGCCAGAGGCCGGGTCTGGATTACCGAGGCTGTAAACTACCGGAAGTTTAACAACAAGCCCGAAGCACGGCTGGACCACCCCGAAGGCGAACGGGTGGTTATTCTGGAGGACACGGATCAGGACGGGAAAGCGGATAAATCCACCGTGTTTGTGCAGGATAAAGAGTTGGTTTCTCCGCTTGGAATCGCCGTTATCGGCAAAAAAGTAATTGTTTCCTGCGCGCCCAACCTGGTGGTGTATACTGATGAGGACGGCGATGACCACCCCGATAAAAAAGAAATTTTGCTGACCGGGTTTGGCGGTCTTGATCATGATCACTCGCTTCACGCGCTGGTGGTCGGCCCCGATGGCAAGTACTATTTCAATACCGGCAATGCCGGTCCGCATATCGTAACGGACAAAAGCGGCTGGACTCTGCGCTCCGGTAGCCTGTACGTCGGTGGAACGCCGTACAACAAGATCAACCACGGCAACCAGATCAGCGACGATGGTCGGGTCTGGGTTGGCGGGCTGGCACTCCGCATCAATCCCGACGGAACGGCCATGAAGGTGATGGGTCACAATTTTCGTAACAACTACGAAACAGCCCTCGATTCGTACGGGAATATGTGGCAGAACGACAACGACGACCAGGTGGTAGCTTGCCGGACGAGCTGGCTCATGGAGGGTGGAAACGCCGGCTACTTCAGCAGCGACGGCACCCGTTACTGGCAGGCCGACCAGCGGCCGGGCCAGGACGTACCAACGGCCCACTGGCACCAGGACGATCCGGGTGTGATGCCGGCCGGCGACATCTCCGGAGCCGGTTCGCCGACGGGCGTGGTTGTGTACGAAGGTGATGAACTGGGTCCGCGGTACAGGGGAATGCTCCTGAGCGCCGAAGCCGGCCGTAACGTAATTTTCGGGTATAAACCCGAGCCGGAAGGAGCAGGGTATCGGTTGCCCCGAACCGATCTGATCAGTACGTTTCCGGCGGTCGATGAAAATTATAAATGGAACGATGTTGACAAAGACACCCGCAAGTGGTTCCGGCCCTGCGACGTAGCCGTTGGGCCGGACGGTGCCCTGTACATCGCCGACTGGTACGACCCGATTGTTGGCGGCCACCAGATGAAAGATGGAAAAGGCTACGGTCGTATCTACCGCATCACGCCCCGGGGAAAGAAGCTGAAAGTGCCTGATATCAACCTGAAAACTACGCAGGGGCAGATTGCAGCCCTGTTGAATCCGGCCGTGAACGTACGGGCGCTCGGCTTCGAAGCCCTAAAAGCCCAGGGTGATAACGTAGTGGAAGCCTTGTTGCCGCTGCTGTCGTCGAACAACCCATTTCACCGGGCCCGGGCCGTATTTCTGATGGCTAACCTCGGACCTGAAGGCGAGTATGAAGTAACGCGGCTGTTACGTTCTGAGGTACCCATGCTGCGGATTGCGGCCATTCGGGCGTTGCGGAGTGCCAGCGCTGGAGTATCCATCCGGCCGGGGGAGGAGCTAACCCGTGCCGAAAAAGCTTTGTTGCCGCTGCTTGGTAACCTGGCCAATGATCCCTCACCGGCAGTACGTCGGGAGGTTGCCATTGCCCTGCGGGATGTCCCCTACGTCGATTGCCGGTTTATGCTGAGAAACCTGATCAAAGGATACGATGGCAAAGACCGCTGGTATCTCGAAGCCCTCGGGCAAGCAGCCGACGGTAAGGAAGAAGCCCTCTTTGCTGACCTTCGCCCCGGCTTACCCGAAGACCCTACGCAATGGGACCAGCGTACGGCTAATCTGATCTGGCGGCTGCACCCGGCTTCGGCCGTTACGTTGTTGCAGCAGCGGGCGGCTTCGTCTGCGCTGTCGCCGGATGCCCGCCGGCAGGCGATAACTGCGTTGGGTTTTATCAAAAACGCACAGGCCGCACAGGCCATGGTGGCTCTGGCTAAAATGCCGGACAAGGATGTCGCCGATCAGGCCACGTACTGGGCTGGATTTCGGCGCGGCAACGACTGGGCTACGCTGATCAACTGGGAAGAAGCCATGCCCTCAAAGCTGTCGGCTACCGAGCAGGCGATGCTGGCCAAACGACAGATACTGCTGGACGAGTACAAGTCGGATACGGAGAAACGCCGGGTTGCCCTCGAAATGGCCCGCAATGCCGAAGGGGGTAAAGTGCTGGTGGGTCTCGCGGCTGACAACAAATTGCCCAGTGAGTTGAAGAAGGTAGTGGCGCAGGCTATCCTGAAAAATCCGGATCAGAGTGTACGTACCATGGCAAAAGAGTATTTCGCCGAAAACACCGAAAAGTCAACCGATGGAGACAGGTCGTCGGCCGGTACGCTTTCCGTTGAACAGGTAGCCGCCCTGACCGGCGATAAAACCGCGGGCCAATCGGTGTTCAAAACCAACTGCGCTACGTGCCACCGTCATGGCAAGCAGGGGAACGACATCGGACCGGAGCTGACCAGAATCCACCAGAAGTTTGACAAAAACGGCCTGCTCGATGCCATCATTCACCCGAGCGCGGGGCTGGCGTTTGGGTACGAACCCTGGCTGATTACAACGAAAGCCGGACAAACCTACTACGGCTTTCTGATCAGCGACGGTACGCAGTCACTGGTAGTTAAAGACGCTGCCGGACAGAAACACACCATCCCGACCAGCAAAGTCTTTTCCCGAAAGCAATACAAAACCAGTCTGATGCCCGATCCTGCATCCATGGGACTGAATCAGCAGCAACTGGCCGACCTGGCGGCTTATCTGCTGAAACAGTAAGCTCTGCACCGGTGGCCTGAGCGGATAAGGTTGATCAAATTGACTACACAGAAAAACGGTTAGTTTGTGAAGCGGTCGGATCAGCCTTATCCGCGTTTTAGTCTGTGGAAAACCACTTAATCGAGCATCTACATTAAACGAATGTCCGGTTTCGTTGTCTCTCCGAAAACGGATCGCCACCATGTGTAAATTTGTCAGTACGCTCTTTATCCTGCTTCCCATTCTAACCTGGGCGCAACCGTCTAAAACCTTGCCCGACTATCGCAGTGAGTGGAAAAAAGCGGATTCGCTGGTGGCGGCCGGGCTACCCAAGTCGGCCCTGGCGATTGCGAACCGGGTATATGAACAAGCCAGGTCTACTAAAAATTACCCGCAACTGGCTAAAGCGGCCATGTATCGGCTGATTTCCCGCGGCTACACCGACGAAGAAGGCTACGTGGAGCTCGTCCGGTCGCTTTCACAGGATATTCGGGATACGCCGGAGCCAACCCGATCCGTTTTGTCGTCTGTTTTGGGTGACCTTTATTGGCAGTACTTCCAGCAGAACCGGTACAAATTCTATGACCGAACAACCGTTAAGCAAGGTATAGTGCAAAAGCCGACCCCATCAAAACTTGATGCCTCTGATCCCCGCGCCTGGGATGCTCACAAGCTTATAGAAGCAACTACGGCGGCTTATTTAGCCTCCGTGCGGCAACGGGACTTGCTGCAACAAACGCCAATAGCCGCCTACGACGCTCTGATTACCAAAGGTGATGCCGACAGCCGGGTGCTGCGGCCCACCTTGTTTGACCTGTTGGCCCACCGGGCCATTCGCTTCTTTCAGAACACAGAACCTGATCTGCTTAAGCCAATCTTCCGCTTTGAACTCGATCAGGCTGGTTATCTGGCGGCTCCCGAAACCTTTGTCAAACTGCCGTTGCAGTCCAGCGATACGTTGTCCGGACGGTTTCAGGCGCTGCGACTGTATCAGCAGTTGGTACAGTTTCACCTGACCGACAACGACCCCCTGGCGCTGGCTGATGTTGATGCCCTTCGGCTGGCGTTTGTACACCAGTACAGTGTCGTTCCTGAAAACGATTTGCTCTATCACCAGACGCTCCGGCAGCAGATTGCCCGTTTCAGCAAGCAACCGGCCGAAGCGGTGTATGCCGTCGCGCTGGCCACTTCACTCATAAACCTGGCAAATCAGTACCCGCTAGCTTCTACTCCACGGGATTCGTCGACGAGATGGAATCGCAAACAGGCCGCTGAGATTTGCCGGGACGTGATGACCCGCTACAAGGGACGCAAAACGGCGCAGCAGGCCGAACAATTGTTGACAGTACTGCTTCAGTCTTCCTACTCAGTTGAGGTTGAGCGTGTAAACGTACCAGATCAGCCGTTCCGGGCCTTCGTACAGTACCAGAACGTAGCGCAGATTCGCTACCGGGTTGTTCGAATGTCCGCACCGGAATATCAAACGCCGGATGGCCAGGCCGAAACGGAAGCGGATTGGAAAGAGCAGCTAAACCGTTGGCGGAAGCGCAAAGCCGTGGCTGAAGCTACCGTTACGTTACCCGACGACGGTGACCTGAACCAGCACTCGGTTGAGATTCCGATAGCCGGGATACCCCTGGGACAATACGTACTGATCTTAACTTCCGGCCGCAAGGCAGGCGATACTGAAAGCGACGTTCGCGTGGTCACTTTTTCGGTGTCGACCTTATCGGTTCTGGAGCAGGGACAATCGACCCAGGCCGGAGATGGTGTTTTTGTGGTGGATCGTCGGACCGGTCAGCCTTTGCCAGGGGCGAGCGTACAGATTATACACTGGAAACGGCCTGAAGCCCCACAGTATACACCGCTGTACCGGACCGACGCGCAGGGGAGAGCCAGGGTCCAGAAAGGAGACATACCCAACCAGACGCAATATCGCTACCGGATTGTTCTGGCCGGTGATACGTTGCTTTCTGACGCTCATTATCACTACGCCGGCTATGCTCAGCAGGCAAATGACGAAGACAGACCCCAGCTGAGACTGTTTACCGACCGGGCTATTTACCGGCCTGGCCAGCCAATTTACGTCAAGGGCCTGCTGTTCGACGGTCGCCACAATCAGTACCGCGTAAAGGCCAACGAGGAGGTAAGCGTGACGTTGGTTGACCAGAATGGTGAGAAGGTTGCCGACAAAACACTACGGACTAATGAGTTCGGAACGTTCACCACAACGTTTGCTGCGCCCGTCGGGCGGGTAACCGGCTTTATGGCCATCAATTCCGATTATGGAAGCACGTCGATTCGTGTTGAAGAATACAAACGGCCAACATTTGAAGTGGTCGCTCAGCCCATACGCGAGTCGTTCCGATTAGGGCAGACCGTAACCATATCGGCCCAGGCAAAAACCTTTTCCGGCGCGGTAGTGGACAGGGCTGACGTACGCTATCGCGTTGTCCGCCGGTATCAGCAACCCTGGTGGGGCTGGTGGCGGTCCGAGTATGGCGGCCGGGGCGGTTCGTGGCCCGGACGTTCGACTGACGAGACTGAAATTGTAAATGGCGTGGCCAAAACAGACGCCCAGGGTAACGTAACCATTCAGTTTCAGGCCGTTCCCGACCGGCGCAAACCCCGGAGCGACAATCCGGTTTTTGATTTTGACGTCACGTTCGACGTAACCGACCTCTCGGGCGAAACCCGTAGTACGTCGAATAAGCTACGTATTGGGTATACAGCCGTACAGGTAGACCTGGTAATCGCGTCGCCGGTCGACAAAGAGGAGACACACGCCTTTCCACTGCGAGTCACAAACCAACTGGGAGAACCCGTACGGACAACCGGGGAGATCCGGGTGTTCCGGCTTCAGGCGCCAGCGCGCTTGCTACGTAGTCGGTTATGGAGCCGCCCCGACCGCCATGTGTTGAGCCGGGCCGACTATGAACGACTGTTTCCTAACGATGTCTTCGATAATGAGAACGATCCGCGGAGCTGGGCTAAGGGCGAGCTGGTCGAACAGCAATCGTTCACGACCCGCACCGATTCGACGTTTCGGCCTGAGCTGAACCGCTACCGTTCCGGCGAGTACGTTGCCGAGGTCATCATCCGCGATTCGACGGGGCAGGACATCAGGCAGCAAACGTATTTTTCCGTTGTTGATAACCAGCAACCCAGTGCGTTTACACAGCCGGATACTTGGGTGCGGGTGCGCAAAGCGACGGTTGAGCCGGGCCAGGAAGCTATTCTTCTGGTTGGCAATGCACAGCCGGGGTGGGTGTTGATGCGGGTGGAGGAGAATCACGCCGTCACACGCTTCGAATGGCTCAAAACGGATGGTAAGCTCCGGCGAGTGGCTTTGCCGGTTTCGGAGAAGCAACGCGGTGGCTTTGCCGTTCACTTCACCATGGTGCAGAACGGCCGGCTCTACGATCATACGCAGGTGATTACGGTGCCTTTCACCAACAAAAAGCTCCACATCGAAACGCAGACGCTTCGTGATAAGCTGAAACCCGGGCAGCCTGAAGAGTGGACGCTTACCATCAGTGGACCCGACAAGGACAAGGTTCTGGCCGAGATGGTGGCCACACTCTACGACGCGTCGCTGGACCAGTTTAGTGCCTTGAGTTGGCCGACAGACCTGTATCAGCCCTACTGGGCATCATTTGGTACCATGCCAACAACGGGTTTTGGGGTGGCTATGAGCCGCTTGTGGATGAACAGGCCGTATCGGGAGCCGGTAACCGTTCGTCCGCGCCAGTACGATCAGTTGTCCCATTTCGGTTATGAGTTCGTTTGGGGTGGACGTCGGTTTCCTACGCGTGGCAATGCAACCATCCGGATACGGGGAGCAAACGCCCAGGCGTTGGAGGAAGTGGCTGTTTCCGGGTATGGAAACGGGGCTAAGAAAGAAATTTCCGGGGCTGTAGCTCGTATGGCCGCGCCCATGGCCGACCAGAGCCTCGGCGGAGGTGGGGCTACTGCCGAAATGTTGGCCGAAAAGTTGGAAGCTGAAACGGCAGCACCAAAACCGGTTGTTGCCGTGGTGCCCCGCCGTAATTTTAACGAAACAGCCTTTTTCGTTCCGCAGCTGCAAACCGACAGACAGGGGCGTGTGGTGCTGACGTTCACCATGCCCGAAGCCCTGACCCGCTGGCGGCTGCTGGCGTTCGCGCATACAAAAGACCTGAAAATCGGTACGCTTGAACGGGAAGTTGTGACCCAGAAGGAACTAATGATCACGGCCAATGCGCCCCGCTTCCTCCGCGAAGGTGATACCCTTCGCCTGACCGCCCGATTAAACAACCTGACCATGAAACCCTTAACGGGAACGGCCCGACTGGAACTGTTCGATGCGCTGACCCATGAACCGATCAACCAGAAACTCGGCAATAGCGCCGGACCATTGCCGTTCACCATTGCGGGCAGTCAAAGTACAGCGCTCGGCTGGACGCTGGTCGTACCGGCCGGTTTGGAAACGGTAACGTATCGACTGAGTGCGCAGGCGGGCGATTTTACGGATGGCGAAGAACAAACGCTGCCCGTATTGCCGAACCGGATGCTGGTGACGGATACGCAACCGTTCTGGGTGAACGGCGGTAATCAGACCAAAGAATTTAAACTAACGGCGTTAACCAATCAGAATCCGGAGTTGCCCAGTCAACACGAGCGTCTGACGGTTGAGGTGACAAGCAACCCGGCCTGGTATGCGCTGCAGTCGCTACCGTACCTGATGGAGTACCGCTACGAATGCGCTGAGCAGTTGTTCAGCCGGGTCTATGCCAATACCCTCGCGGCTCATATCATCAGCAGCAAACCGGCGTTCCGGCAGGTGATTGACGAATGGAAACGGAATCCTCCCCGCAACCCGCTTCAGGCTAATGAGGAATTGAAAGCCGTGGCGCTCGAAAATACGCCCTGGCTGGCTCAGGCCCGTAACGAAGCGGAGCGGCAGGCCCAACTGGCGGTGTTGTTCGACCAGAACCGGATGAATACTGAACTGGCCGCGAACGTAGCTAAATTGATCCAGCTACAAGCACCCGAAGGCGGCTTTAGCTGGTTTGGGGGTATGACGCCCAGCCTGACTATGACGCTCCACATTCTGGGTGGATTCGGGCACCTGCAGAAACTCGGTGTTGCGCTGCCTCAATCGGTACAATCAGACCTGCGTTCGATGACGGAGAAGGCCATTCAATACGTCGATGCCGAACTGGTAACCTGGGTTAATGAGCAAAAGAAAGGAAAACCGGAGATCCAGAACACGTATCTGGCGGTACAGTACCTCTACGCCCGTAGTTTCTACCCCGAAAAACCGGTCAACAACGACGTACTGGCCTATCTCCGCCAGCAATTGACGACTAACTGGTTAAAGCAGAGCTTACAGGGACAGGCCTTAACAGCGTTAGCCTTGCATCGCTTTGGTAATCAGCTGGTAGCGCAGCAAATTTTAAAATCGCTGACGGAGCGGGCAAAGGTTTCGGACGAGCTGGGGATGTACTGGCCGGAAAACAAGAGCGGTTTCAGCTGGTACGAAACCCCCATCGAAACGCAGGCTTATCTGATCGAAGCCTTTGAGGAGGCCGGGAAAAGCCAGACCGTTGCAGACGATCTTCGGCGCTGGCTGATCCGCCAGAAACAAACGCAGGCCTGGCACTCGACAAAAGCGACGACCGAAGCGGTTTACGCCCTGTTGCTGCGGGGCACCGACTGGCTCGATACCAGATCAACTACTGAGGTTCGGCTAGGTGGCCAACCAATCGACAGCCGGGTAACCAAAACCGAGGCCATAACTGGATACCAGAAAGTTACGTACGCGGCTTCCGAAATCAAGCCGGAGATGGGCGTAGTGCAGATTTCAAAGAAGTCGGCAGGTCCTGCCTGGGGCGCCGTGTACTGGCAGCATTTTGAGCCGCTCGACCGGATTCCCGCCGGAAATGCGGGGTTATCGGTGCAAAAGGAGTTGTACGTTCAGACTGATTCGCCGGCGGGTCCGGTCATTACGCCAATCCGGTCGGCAGGGTCGCTGAAACCCGGCGACCTCATTACGGTCAGGCTGGTGCTTCAAACAGACCGTAGCATGGAGTATGTACACCTCAAAGACGGCCGGGCGTCAGGCTTTGAGCCGGTCGATGCGCTCTCCGGTTACCGGTACCAAAACGGGCTTGGCTACTACGAATCGCCCCGCGATGCCAGTACAGATTTCTTTCTGAACTACCTGCCCGTGGGTACCCATGTCTTTGAATACCAGCTCCGGGTGGCTCATACCGGCGATTTCTCAGCGGGTGTGGCTACGGTTCAGTGCTTCTACGCGCCTGAGTTCTCAGCCCACTCGACCGGCGAGCGCGTGAAGGTGAAATAACCGGTTCCTGTGAAATGCAAAAAAGCCAGGTACCCACATACCTGGCTTTTTTTATGATCGAATCTGTTGAATCAGCTAACGATGGCGTCGATCAGGTACGTAATTACCGACACAACGAAGCTGAACAGCAGAGCGGGAATAAAGCCGGCCACATTAAAACCTCCGATTAATGAATCGGCCAGGTAGACCATCAGCACGTTAATGACCAAGTAAAATAAGCCAAGTGTGAGAATGGTGATCGGGATCGTCAGCACAACCAGGATTGGCTTCAGAAAGGCGTTTAGAAGACCCAGTACAATAGCCACGATCAGGTACGTGCCAACTCCTCCCGTAACGCTGATACCCGGAATGAAAATACTGGCGATGTAAACAGCCACCGCGCTGATGAGAATACGAACGATAAGGCCCATGTAAGTGAGGTTTGTGGTTGCGTAGATATGTTTAATATCCGACAAATTCAAACCCGAAACATCAGGCTATTGTTTGGCGTGCCTTCCCTGCAGGACGGTAATCACATCGTCGAGGTCAAGGTTTTTCTGCTCCAGCAAGACCAAAAAGTGAAAAAGCAGGTCGGCCGCTTCGCCTTTGAATAAATCGTCGTTGTCGTCTTTAGCCTCAATCACCAGCTCAACCGCTTCTTCGCCGACTTTTTGGGCAATTTTGTTAACGCCCTTTGCAAACAGCTTGGTGGTATAGGATGCGTCCGATGGATTTTGCTTCCGATCCCGAATAACCCCCTGCAAGTAGTTGAGAAACTGACCTTTACCCTGATTGATTTCCTGAAAGCACGTATCTGCGCCTGTGTGGCAGGTTGGGCCGGCTGGAGCAGCTTTGATCAGCAACGTATCACCGTCGCAGTCAACGAGCAGCTCGCGGACGTGCAGAAAGTTACTGGATGTTTCGCCTTTTGTCCAGAGCCGTTGTTTGCTTCGGCTGAAAAAGGTAACGATACGCTCGGCCTGCGTTTTTTCATACGCTTCCTGATTCATGTAGCCTACCATCAGCACTTTCCCGGTTTCGGCGTCCTGAATCACAGCCGGAACAAGCCCATCCGGCGATTTATCAAAATTTACTGGAGAATCCATGTACAAATGTAGTCGGTCTGGCAGTCACTACGACCGGATTGTCTGCACGAACGCCCGGATACTTTCGGCTGAGGGGCCTTCCTGCTCCAAATGCCGGATAAATGCACTGCCTACAATAGCCCCGTTGGCATACTGACAGGCTGTTTCGAAGGTGTCGTGGTTGTTGATGCCAAAGCCGATCAGTCGCGGATTTTTAAGGGCCATGGCCTGTATCCGCTCGAAGTAGGCCCGCATGGAATCACTGATTCCCTTAACCGAACCCGTAATGCTGGCCGAAGATACCATATAAATGAAACCCTCGGTTTCGCTGTCGATCAGCCGGATACGGCTTTCTGCCGTTTGTGGCGTGATCAGAAATACATTCAGAATACCGTACTGCCGGAAGGTGGCTGCGTACTCGCTCAGATACAGATCGAGGGGCAGATCCGGCAGGATAACGCCATCAACCCCCACTTCCTGGCACTTCTGGCAGAACGCTTCCACACCAAACTGCAGCACCGGATTGACGTAACCCATCAGCAGAATGGGTACGGTAACCCGATCGCCCGACTGCCCTTCGCGACAACCAGCCAACTGGTCGAACAGCAGCTTCAGCGTCATGCCGTTATCAAGCGCCCGCATATTGCTCTGCTGGATCGTTTCACCATCAGCAACCGGATCGGAATACGGCATACCAATCTCGACCAGATCAACCCCCGCTTGCTGCAATCCACGCAGTACGGTGCAGGTATCATCAAGGTTTGGAAATCCAGCCGTGAAATAAACGTTCAGCAATCGTTCGCTTTTTTGAGCAAACAGATCATTTATGCGATTTTGGGTGAGAGGTTCGTGCGTCATGGCCTGTAGCCCGGACCGTGGCCCGGGCGTGCTAAGCGTGTACTAGTACCGGACCGAAGCCCGGTCTACTATTTTTTAATCGAGATACTTGGTGTAGGTACTCAGGTCTTTGTCGCCCCGGCCCGACAGGCAGACGACCACTACGTCGTTCGGCGTTAAGGGGAGTTCCTCCAGAGCCGCCAGGGCGTGGGCCGATTCCAGCGCCGGGATGATGCCTTCCAGCTTGCTCAGTTTGAAGCCGGCCTGAACCGCGTGCTCGTCGGTAATGTTGCGGAAGATACCACGGCCTGACTCAAACAGATGGGCGTGTAATGGCCCGATGCCGGGATAATCCAGCCCCGCCGAGATGGAGTACGGTTCAGTAACCTGTCCGTCGTCGGTCTGCATCAGAATCGTGCGGCTACCGTGCAGAACGCCCGGCTTACCGAGTGCGGTAGTGGCAGCGGAGTGACCGGTCGATACGCCCTGACCGGCGGCTTCGGCGGCTACCAGCTTTACCGTAGGCTCGTTCAGATAGTGGAAGAATGCGCCGGCGGCATTGCTACCCCCGCCCACACAGGCCACCATGTAATCAGGCGTTTCGCGGCCTTCTTTCTCCAGCAACTGCCGACGGGTTTCGGCCGAAATTACCGATTGAAAGCGAGCCACCATGTCCGGATACGGGTGAGGGCCAACCACGGAGCCAATGATGTAGTGCGTATCGACAGGGTTGTTGATCCAGTGGCGCATGGCTTCGTTCGTGGCATCCTTCAGGGTCTGGCTGCCACTGGTGGCCGGTACGACCGTAGCGCCCAGCATACGCATGCGATCCACGTTAGGTTTCTGGCGCTCCATATCAATAGAACCCATGTAGACAATGCACTCCAGGCCCATCAGGGCGCAGACCGTAGCTGTGGCAACGCCATGCTGGCCGGCACCGGTTTCGGCTACGATGCGTTTTTTACCCAGCCGCTGGGCCATCAGTATCTGACCGATGGTGTTGTTGATCTTATGAGCGCCGGTATGGCACAGGTCTTCCCGCTTCAGGTAGATGGTAGCGCCGATGTCTTCGGATAGGCGTTTGGCCAGAAACAGAGGAGTAGGGCGGCCTACATAATCGGTCAGCAGAGCCTGGAAGTCAGCCTGAAAGGCAGGGTCGGCCATAATCCGACGGTAGCTCTGCCGGAGTTCTTCGACGTTCGGGTACAGCATCTCCGGAATGAAAGCTCCGCCGAAATTGCCGTAAAATCCTTTATCGCTCACCTCAAACGAGGTGGCTTGTTCAATCAGTTGTTCCATCAGACGATCTCTTCATGCTCAACGGGCCGGAGCCGGTGTATGAGCTCTTTTACTTTCTCCACATCCTTAACCCCCGGGGCGGTTTCAACCTGGCTGTTGACATCCACACCGTACAGCTTCATATCCTTCAGGGCCGTAAGCTGATCCAGATTGTCCAGACCAATGCCCCCGCTGATGAAAAACGGCTTTTCATTGTCGTATCGGCTCAGCAGGCTCCAGTCGAAGCGAATGCCGTTGCCGCCGGGCTGGTCGCCCTTTGCATCGAACAGAAAGAAGTCACACTGCAACTTGTAGTTGTTCAGCATGGAAAAGTTGAACGACTCATCGACACGGAATGCCTTAATCAAACTAATGCCCCGGTTGCGCAGGCTGCGGCAGTACTCAGGGGTTTCGGTGCCATGAAGCTGTACGTACTGAAGATCGTACTTCTTAACGGTACGCAGGATGGAGTCAGGGCTGGCGTTTACAAATACGCCCACTTTCCGGATCGAGCGGGGTAAGGCTTTCACCACATCTGCATCCAATCCTTCACCGACAAACCGGGGTGACTGATCGTAAAAAATGAAGCCTATAAAATCGGGGCCTAAAGCCGCAATTTCCTTGATGTTTTCGGCGTCGCGCAGACCGCACACTTTAATCTTCATGGTGTAAACGTATTTGATGGGGTAGGTAGTTGCGAAGTATAATCAGCCACCAGATGCGCCAGCGATGCCGCCGGGTCGGTTGTTTTCATAAATGCTTCTCCGATCAAAAAACCATTGTAGCCCGCTTTCCACAGGGTTACCATAGTGGCGGCTTCGTGCAGGCCACTCTCCGTTATCTTCACAAAATCGTCAGGAATGCGATCGGCTAACCGCAGAGACGTATCGATCGATGTCACAAACGTCTTCAGGTTCCGGTTGTTTACCCCCACCAGATCTACCGTATCGGTCAGGCTGCGTTTCAGTTCGTCTTCGTCATGCACTTCCAGCAGCACTTCCAGCCCCAGATCATGCGCTTGCCGGCTCAGGTCAGCTACCTCTTTGGGCGTCAGACAAGCCGCAATCAGCAGCACCAGATCAGCTCCCCAGGCTTTTGCTTCGAGGAGTTGATACGTATCAATCACAAAATCCTTGCGCAGAATGGGCGTAGCCGGGTTTGCCTGACGGGCCGTTTGCAAATCCGCCGGCGTACCCCCGAAAAACGGCTCGTCCGTCAGCACGGACAGGACAGCCGCACCCGCCCGGACGTACCCCTGCGTTGTAGAGGACACGTCGGCGGTGTCGTTGATGATGCCTTTGGAAGGGGACTTGCGTTTGAACTCCGCGATGACACCCGACGAGCCGGGAGCCAGCAGGGCTGCCCGTGCTGAGTGGGTTAGCCGACTGAAAAGAGGGCTGTTTTTGAGGGCAGACGCTGGGGTGGTAGCCTGTCGCTGGGCTACTTCAATTCGTTTTTGTTCAATGATCCGGTCTAAAATTGTCATTCGTTCGGTGGACCGCGTCTATCATGCCTTGAGTTGCAGCAACTGCAAACCGGCAACTGTCAGGATGATGAGAACGTTATGCAATCAACTTCTTAAAACAACTCAACGCCCGCCCACTTTCCAGCGACTCACGAGCCAGTGCAACGGCCTCTTCGCGGGTAGCAGCCCGGTCGGCGGCAAGCAGCGCCATGGCCGAATTGGCCAGTACGGCCTGCTTCTGCGCCGGGGTAGCTTCGTCGTTCAGCACGTTCATGAAAATCTGCGCTGATTCATCGACTGTAGTTCCTCCGGCGAGCGATTCTGGCGTTAGCGTACTCAGGCCTAACTGTGTCGGTTCCAGCACCTGCTCCGTCTGGTTACTAATGACTTTGAAGGCGCCCGTCAGCGAAATCTCGTCGTACCCATCCAGCGCATGCAGAATCATGAAACGCTTGTCGGTTTGCTGATAAAGGTACGCATATAATCTGGCTAATTCAAGGCTGAACACGCCAACCAGCTGTTTCTGGGGCATCGCCGGGTTGACCATCGGGCCAAGGACGTTAAAAAAGGTTTTCACGCCGAGGTCTTTCCGGATTGGGCCGACGTTTTTCATGGCCGGATGGAACAGCGGAGCGTGCAGGAAGCAGATTCCGGCGGTATCGAGTTTGCGTTCCAGCTCGCCAACATCGTTGGTAAAGCGGTAGCCCAGCCGTTCCATAACCGTCGAGGAACCACACAGCGACGAAACGCCGTGGTTACCGTGTTTGGCAACCCGCTGCCCCGCACCGGCCACCACGAAGGCCGAAAGGGTAGAGATGTTAAACGTATCCTTACCGTCGCCACCCGTTCCGCAGAGGTCCATCGGATCGTATGCCGACAGGTCGACGGGCAGACACAGTTCCAGCATGGCGTCGCGGAAGCCTTCCAGTTCTTCCACGCGCAAACTGCGCATCATGTAAACGGTCAGAAACGATGCGATCTGCGCCGGGTTGTACTCGCCCCGCCCAATGCCCAGCAGCACCTGCTTGGCCTGGTCTTTCGTGAGCGTCTTGTACTCGAATAAGTGATTTAGTATTGCTTTCATAGTCAATTAGTGAATGAGCGAAAGAGTGAATGAGTGAATAAATAGCTGCGTTGACGCATTCGCTAATTCACTCATTCACTCTTTCGCTCATTGTTTAAGCCAGTTCTGAATCATCCGGACACCGTTTTCTGTCAAAACGGATTCCGGGTGGAATTGCAGGCCTTTTACGTCGAATCGAGTATGGGTCAGGCCCATCACCCGCCCGTGTTCATCGACGGCCGTTACGCGAAGGGTTTCAGGCACAGAGTCGGTAACGACAGTCCAGGAGTGGTATCGCCCAACGGTCAGCTCCTCCGGTACACCATCGAACAACGGTTCAGTGCGGTCGGTAACGAAGGTCCGGTGCGCCACGCCATGCAGTACGTCACCCAGGTTCGCGAGCTGGGCTCCGTATACTTCGCCGATGCCCTGGTGACCCAGACAAATACCCAGAATACTCTTGGTTGGCCCGTATTCGGCCACCAGATCCTGCATGATTCCGGCTTCCGACGGAATTCCCGGCCCCGGAGACAGCATGATCTTGTCGTACTGCCCAACTGCATCCAGCGCAATCTTATTGTTCCGGATTACATCCGGCCGCTCACCCAGTTCGCGCAGGATATACACGAGGTTGTAGGTGAACGAATCGTAGTTATCTAAAACGAGGAGTTTCATTTTTCAAGGAGAAAGGGGAGGAGGGAGAAAAGGACGGAAAGGGAATGCTGCTATGCCCTGCTCCTTGTTCTCTTTCCTCCTTCCTCTATTTTAAAGGTTTTTTGCCTGTTCGATGGCCGTGCGCAGCGCGGCCAGTTTGTTATGTACTTCCTGTAGTTCGCTTTCAACAACCGACTTGGCCACAATACCGGCACCCGCCTGATAGTATAACGTATTGTCGCGGCTCATGAACGTACGGATCATGATGGCGTGGTTGAACTCGCCGTCGAATCCCATGTAGCCAATGCTGCCCGAATAAAAACTCCGGCTGATGCTCTCGTAGCGGTCGATGAGCTGCATGGCCATGTGTTTCGGGGCGCCCGACAACGTGCCCGCGGGGAAGGTTTCGGCTACGATCTGCAGCGGATCCGCCGTTTCGTTCAGCTCACCAACGACTTTCGATACCAGGTGAATGACGTGCGAGTAGTACTGCACTTCCTTGAACGTTTCGACTTTCACCACATCGCAGTTGCGGCTGAGGTCGTTGCGGGCCAGATCAACCAGCATTACGTGTTCGGCCGATTCTTTGGGGTCGTCGTAGAGTTTCTGAGCCAGTTCTGCATCGTGCGCATCGTCGCCCGTCCGGCGAAACGTACCGGCGATGGGGTAAATGGTCGCTTCTCGGTTTTTGACCACGATCTGCGACTCGGGCGAAGAGCCGAATAGTTTGTAGTTGCCATAGTCGAAGTAGAACAGATAGGGTGAAGGGTTCAGCGATCGTAAGGCCCGGTAGACGTTAAATTCATCACCTACAAACGGGGTCGAGAACCGGCGCGAAAGCACAATCTGGAATACGTCGCCCCGCTGGCAGTGGTCTTTCCCTTTCTGGATAACCGCCCGGAACTCGTCGTCGGTGAAGTTGGATTGCTCCGGCCCGGCGGGGCTGAAGGAGTAGGTAGGGTAGTTGCGGCTGGTAATCAGGTCGCTGATGTAGTCGAGATTACTGGCTGGCTCATGGGCAGTAGCCGTGTCGGGCAGGTAGCTGTGTTCGAAGAGGTGCAGTTCGTCTTTAAAATGGTTGATGGCAATCACGTAGCGATACACCGTGAAGACAGCCGCCGGAATTTGGTTCTCAGACGGGATGGGTGCCTGAAGGGTAAGGTCTTCAAAGCTCTGAACGGCTGGATAGGCAAAATAGCCGAACAGACCATTGGTAATGAACGGAAACGAATCGGGCTCAGGCTGAAAGCTGTCCTTGAACTGCTGCAATGCATCCAGAACCTCCTTGGCTTCTACGGTGCTGGTTTGTTCAGCCTCGCCGGGCAGCTGAACCGTCAATTGGTTTGCGTTATACGCGAACCGGGCTACCGGGTCAAAGGCGAGGTACGAAAAGCTGTTGTCGTTGCCGTGGTAATCAGAGCTTTCGAGCAGAATGCTGTTCAAAAAGCGGTCGCGGATACGGAGGTAGATGCTGACTGGCGTAATGATGTCGGCGAGCATCCGCTTGTGGCGGGTGCGGACGTGGTACGTAGCGGACTTCGTTAAGGTTTGCATGGGAGTTACCGGGTTCGTTAAAGGCAAAAAATAAGGCCTACCGGGATGAACGGTAGGCCTTGATTTGGTTTGTTTTTACACAAAATGGTGGCTCCATTCATCCCAGATGAGAAGAATGCCACCACCAGATCATGTTATTTGCAATAGCGCGGTTCACAAAGTAAAGCGGTTCAAGTACGAACGTTTTGCTCTAAACTTACTTAAGTCGGGGTGGCGGGATTCGAACCCACGACCTCTACGTCCCGAACGTAGCGCGCTACCAGGCTGCGCTACACCCCGAATTGGGGTACAAAGGTAACAGTTCGAACGTGGTAATGTAAAGTCAGGCGGCAATTTTTTTTGAAATAAACGCAGCTACAACGTCCGGAGCTTCCCACGGCAGCAGATGACCGGTTTCGGGAACAATGTCTAGTGTGGCATGTGGTACGTAGGGTAGAACCAGTTCGGATTGAACGTTGGGCGGGAGCGCCTGGTCGTCGGAACCAACCAGAATCGACACGGGCACCCGAACCGCCGGCATACGATCCGAAATATTTTCCCGACTACCCGATTTCAGCCAGGCTTCCCAGGCTGGTTTAGCACTACGGAGGTCATCGGCTATGATTTGCTCACAGGCCATGTCGGAAATGGGTTTCGCCGTAATGTTTTTCAGCGTCTGCTCCGCCGACGCACGCTGACCATATCCCTTAAGCAGCTTTTGCCGTTCATCGTCGGGAATGGGCTCCGGCACCGGTGGCGAAGGCGACAGCAGCACGAGCGCCTGTAGATTTGCCAGTTCGATACGGTTAGTCTGCTCAGTCGCCACCAACAAAGCCACTTTGCCACTCATCGAATGGCCAACAAGAACAAATTTTTTAATGCCCAGCTGCTGTACCACGCAGGTGATGTCTTCGGCCATAGTGCCTACCGAGTACCCATCAGCCGGCGCATCCGAGTCGCCGAAGCCCCGCAGGTCGACAGCCAGGCAGCGGTATCGGTCAGACAACAGGTTCATGACCGACTGCCATTCCAGAGCTGAACCGCCAAAGTAATGCAGAAAGATAAGCGTCAGCGGGCCGCTGCCCTGCTCCAGTATATTTAATCGAGTGCCGTTTATCAGATGCTTCATAACGTGCTTTCCGGTTGGTTTGCAGAAAACGCTTAGACCACGACTTTCAGCCGGGCGGGCCGGTCGGTCATTTCGAGCATTTCGCCGTATGGTACGATGGTGATCTGACCGAATTCTTTGAGCAGATCGCGGTAAGCCTGTGCGACGGGCCGCGGTTTGCGGTCGAGGTCGTAGAGACCGCACGCATTGACGCGGTTGTTGACTTCACCCAACTGCGTATCCCAGTCGATCTGGTCGATAAGGCTGTACCACGTAAAGCCCAGCACCGGTACGCCGTCCTTGCGCATCTGGAGAACATTAATCCACTGTTTCCAGAGCCACATGGGCGCGCTATCGGCCTCAAATACGTTAGTTTCCGTGTGCATCACCGGCTTGTGATACCGTTCGTAGTATTGCCGGGTCATCTGGTACCACCCCAACACGTCCATGGAATGATGCACGGAGCCGTCGGGTAGTTTGATCCGTTCATTACGACCGTAATAATCGTTACCCATAATCTGATAGCCAGGAGGTTCGCCGGTCATAAACCAGTCGTATTCCTGCCGGGTCATGCCGTTGTCGAGCAGATACATGCACATGGTGGCCGAAGGCGGGTTAGCATAGAGCAGGTCAAGTGCCAGGAAGCGGCTTTCATTAGCCAGCATCGTTTCTTCGGAAGGCGTTGCGCAGACTTCGTGAATGTATTCGGCGCTTTCACTCTGGACAATGACGCAGTCGTTCCGGTATTTGGCGATCTGCTGATTACCCATAATGCTGGCGGCTACCAGGTGTTTAAGCGCCGTTACAAAGCCTTTATCAGTCTTAAGCTGCTCATTCCAGACGCCATCCTTTGCGCTGATGCGGGCCGTTACGTACACTTCGTTGACGGGTGTGTAATAGCGAACCCACGGATAGCGTTTGGCTACGGCCCCGGCATAATCGGCGAAAAGAACGGGCAGCTCCGGATTCTGAAAGTTACCGATCCAATCGGGTACACCAAAGTGCATCAAATCCAGAATGGGTGTAATGCCCAGCCGTTTGATCTCATTCATTACGTCGTCGGCAAAACTCCAGTCGTATTTACCCGGCCCCTGGTGTATGGCGTAGTAGGGGAGACCATAGCGTAGAACGCGTATTCCCATATCCTTGACCAGAGCCAGGTCTTCGCGCCAGCGGTCGTAGTGGCCACACTCGCGGAGCTGATCGCGACGAACAGTGCCTTTTTTAATGGTAGGGTAGGAGCACTCAATACCCGTTGCGAACATGAAATTGCCCGCGTTGCCGCTTGGCAGGCCAGTTCCGTCGTGACCACCGGCTCCGCCGAACTGATCGCCGTCGTAGTTGCCATCGCCGTACTGCTTCTTGATGATGTTTAAAAATCCTTTCTGTGCCATGTTGCTTTGCTAGTAACACACGGAACCCGGCGCAGAATGTCTCCGCCGACCGTGTCGATTTATTTAACAGAAGAGTAAGCAGGGTACCAGCGATGTGCTGCCGGCCGGTATAAAATCAATTCAGGCGATTCAGCCGGTTCAGAAACCGGTCGGCTGTCCGGAGCGATAAGGCCATGATGGTCAGGGCCGGATTAACGCTCAGAGCGCTGGGAAACGTTGAATTGTCACTGATGTATACGTTAGGAATGTCGTACGACTGCCCCTCGGCATTCACGACCGCCCGGTTCGGGTCATTGCCCATCCGGCACGTACCAATTACGTGGGCATTGCGCGGAAACGCCCAGACGTTCCTGGCCCCGGCTGCGTCCCAGATACGACGCATAACCTGATTGGCGTGCGAGGTCATTCGTTCTTCATTATCGCCGTTTGAGAAGTAAATCCGGGGCTTGGGTAGTCCCCGCACATCCTTTTCTTCAGAAAGCTCCAGGTAATTATGACCATACGGCAGGCAATCGCCCAGAATGTTAATCCCGGCTATATGGTTGTAAGCCGTGGCGGCCTGTTTGAGCGCTTCGCCCCACAGGCCACGGGCGCGGGCCATCTGCGACAGATACGTTACGGGCATCACACCGATGGACTGCAGCAGGTACCCGCCCGCAAAGTCGACCGGCCCGGCGAGCTGGTCCGATGGCCGGTGCGTGTCCTCCGAAATCAACGCACCGGGAATGCCTTTGTACGGACGTACGTCTTCGTCAAATTCCCCCCAGATTTGAAGGGCCGTATGCGCCATCACGTTCCGGCCGACCTGTCCGCTCGAATTGGCCAGGCCGTTGATAAGCAGCAGCCGTGGCGTTTCGATGGTTCCGGCGCAGAGAAACACGTAGCGGCAGCGCTGGCGCTCTTCCTGACCGTTACGGACGTAGATCACTTCCTCAATCCGGCCCGACGCTCCTTTTATCAACTGGGTTACAAAGCTCTCCGGCCGAATTTCGGCACCATGATGAACGGCCAGCGGGATGTAGGTTACGTCCATACTGGCCTTTGCGCCGACACTACAACCCGCCTGGCAGAAGCCCCGGTTTGTACAGGCCGACCGCCAGCCAACACCTTCCTGGAAGTAACGGGCCGACAGAGCCGCATTGGCGGCCGGCGAGGTTCGAATGCCAAGCGTCCGGCAACCGCGCTCCATCAACTGCCCGGCTCCATTCACGGGCAACGGACCGAGTGGATACTGACCTTTGCGGACGGGCCCCCACGGGTAGCTGGCCGGTCCGGATACGCCCAGGAATCGCTCGATCTCGTCGTAATACGGCTCAATCTCGTCAAAATCGAAGGGCCAGTCTTCACCTACTCCGAAATCCGACCGCAGGCGCAGGTCGTCGGGCTGAGCGCGGGGCGTGTAGGCGGTATAATGAAGCGTAGAGCCACCGACGCCTGTACCCGAGTTGTTGTTGCCGAACGGCAGCGGATCTTCGCCCGCGCTCAGCCGCTCGTCGTTCCAGAATAGTTTGCTTTGCGCCCGTTCGTCGGTCGGAAAATCAGCGGCTGGTTGCCAGTGTTTGCCGGCTTCGAGGGCGACGACTTTCAGGCCCGCAGCCGCCAGTCTGGCCAGTAAAGGGGCTCCGCCTGCGCCAGTTCCGATCACGACGGCATCAACGGTTTCTGATGTAGCGTACTGTTGCATGGTAGGTAATTACCAGCCGGGAAATCTCCCGGCCGTATATTGATTTGTTATAGCGGGCGCGGTTCCCGATCGTCCAGTTCGTTTAAACCAATGCGTTGCCAGGCCGGGGTGTCGGCCATCCCGACGTAGCCAATCGTTTCCTGAGCGAGCGGATGACTGTAATAGTTCTCAACGGCTTCCGCGAGGAGCTCTTCAAAAAAACGGTCGGCGGGCAGGTGATCCCATGGCTCGCCGTCCACCTCGGCTTGTTGGATCAGTGTAAGCAGAGCATCCTGCTGGTCCTCAGCCAAGTGCAGGAACGACTGCTGGTGCCGGCTTTGTGCGGAGGCTTCCAGAGCCGCCAGACCTAACCGGTAAGCATCCTGATCGGGGGGCATGGCATCATATCGCCAGCCGTTGCTTTCATTGCGGGCTAACCGCTCGTCAATGCCACGAGTAATGTCGATGTAGTGAGCCTCCGAACCGGTTTGCGGAATGAGCCGGTCACAAACGGCTTTCAGCAGGGCGTATTCCGGGGCCGAGAAAAACCGGGGCTCATAAGCAGCCTCCAAAGCCAGCCGGGCTTCCAGCGCGGTGCGAGTTGCAAACGTAACGTGATCGGTGTTGAGTAAGGCCCGGACGGTGCCTTCGGGATAGTGATACGGCATGGCGTGTAGAGTTACGGTTCGGGGTTAGCTGGCAGGATCACCGGTCAGACGTTCCGTGCAGACCGGTGACCCTGACGGCTAACCGAGTTTGCCGCCTGTTACTTCAATAATGCTGCCTGTCATAAAACTACCGTCGCTCGATGCCAGCAATACGTAGGCCGGTGCTAGTTCCTCAGGCTGTCCCGGGCGAGCCAGCGCTACCTCATGACCAAACTGCTTTACTTCGTCTTTGGGCATCGTAGCCGGAATGTTGGGTGTCCAGACCGGCCCCGGCGCAACGCAGTTGACCCGGATTTTTCGTTCGCCCAGTTGTATGGCCAGTGATTTGGTGAAGGCATGGATGGCCCCTTTGGTAGCGGTGTAATCGACGAGAATGGGGTTGCCGACAATCCCGACAATACTCCCCGTATTGACGATAACGTCGTCTTCGTGCAGGTGCGGCAAGGCGGCCTGCGCCATAAAGAAATACCCGAAAATGTTGGTTTCGAACGTGCGCCGAAGCTGTTCTTCAGTAATATCTTCCAGTTTTTGCTGCGCCATCTGGAAGGCCGCATTGTTTACCAGAATGTTGAGCTTGCTATATTCGGCAACCGTTTCCTGCACGACCCGTTCGCACTCGGCTTTCTGCCGCACGTCGGCCTGAATAACCAGGCACCGGCGTCCTTTCGATTCTACCAGTCGTTTAGTGTACTTGGCATCGTCGGTGTTTTCGTTGTATACAATGGCTACGTCGGCACCTTCCATGGCAAACGCAATAGCCACCGCACGGCCAATCCCGGAGTCGGCTCCTGTGATGATCGCTACCTTGTCGGTTAATTTGCCGGCGGGTTTGTAGTTGGACAGATCACTGTCGGGGGCGGGGTCCATGTCCGATTGACGAGCCGGATACGGAAGCTGCTGGCCGGTCATTTCCTCGGCCGTGGGGCGAAACTCTTGCTGCATGAGGTCGTTGAGTGAATGAAATTGACGAAGCCAGTGATCAACCGGCTGTTGTCATAGATACCTAAACCGTTGTTCAGCTGTTTTGTTGCTGACCTCACCGAATCATAATGTGGTGTAAAGCGAGTGAAGATTCCGGCAGGCTGGAGAACGTAACCGCAGCATTCACCCGACCCGCGTCAGACGGCTTACCCGTTCAGGGTCAGATTCCCGGCTTTGTTGTACCGGATCTCTTCTTCGGCCAGCATCAGCCGAATGGTTTGCGCCAGCGTATCGGCGTCGGTCTGGGCGAAGTGGTAGGAAAGCTGGCGGGGCGAAACACCGGGGCCATTGGCCAGGGCGACGTACTGCCGAATCTGCTCCCGAACCTCGCCGAGCGCCGACCCTGCCTTTTTTTTCTGCTTCAGGCAATTATCGCAGATACCACAGGGTTCGTCTGGCTTTTCGCCGAAATACGCCTGTAGCAGCCGGGTACGGCACTGTGTCGGGTGTTCAACGTACGTAACGGCGGCCTGGACTTTACGAAGCGCCCGCTGTTTGCGCTCGTTCAGTTCAGCTACGTTGACCGGCAGTTGGGGGGCGTCGAAGCGGGGCGTCAGAAACACAAGCTGTGGTTTATCCTTCTGTTTCTCGTACACGACTACGTTGCGCTGGTGCAACTGCTCCAGCAACGTAACGATTTCCTTCTGGTCGACCAGAAAGGCCCGCGCCAGCGCCGATTCCGAAATGGTAACGAAGTCGGTGAACAGTTCGCCCCCGTACATCCGCAGCACCAGCTTGAGAAACGGGTCAAAGCGGGGATTCATGACCTGAAACTCGTAGAGCTCCCGGTTATCCAGCGTCATGCTCAGCCGCGAGGGATGGAAGTACGTTTCGCTCAGTTCGATGAATCCTTCCAGTTGCAGTTGCTTCAGGGCGTAGTGGGTTTCCTGGGGCGGCAGCTTGAAGGTAGTCGTAAACGTTTGCAGGTCGAAGTCGTAGCTGTTGAACTCGCCCCCGCCAACCGGTACGGCCGTGTAGTTGGCCAAGGCCTGATACACCCGGCGCAGCAGGTCAACGGGTGGATACAGTTGCTCGGTTTTATACTGTAGTCCCGACAGGTCGCCCTGGTTATACAGCAGGACGGCGTAGGCCTTCTGCCCATCGCGACCAGCCCGACCGGCTTCCTGGTAGTAGGCTTCGAGCGTGTCGGGTACGTCGAGGTGCACCACCACGCGAACGTCGGGTTTATCGATCCCCATCCCAAAGGCGTTAGTTGCCACCATCACCCGCGTGCGGTCATGAATCCAGGCATCCTGCTTGTCGCCACGTTGCTGGGTGGTCAGACCGGCGTGGTAAAAATCGGCTGAGATGCCGTGCCGGGTCAGCCAACTGGCTACCTGCTGGGTCTGCCGCCGACTGCGCACGTACACGACCGCGCAGCCGGGCACATTGGTTAGCACCCTCAGCAGTCGGTTTTCCTTGTTTTCTTCCTGAATAACCGAATACGACAGATTTGGCCGGGCGAAGGTCTGCCGGAAAACGGCCGGTTCGCGAAGGGCGAGTTTCGCCACAATATCAGTCTGGACTTCGGGCGTTGCCGAGGCCGTCAGGGCGATAACGGGGGTTTCCGGAATCAGCTCCCGAAACTCGGCAATCTGGAGGTACGGCGGGCGGAAGTCGTAGCCCCAGGCCGAGATGCAGTGCGCTTCGTCGACGGTCAGCAGGCAGATCGTCATCTGTTTGGCCCGTTCGATGACCAGTTCGGTGCGAAGCCGTTCGGGCGATACGTACAGAAACTTGGTATTGCCGTAGATGCAGTTATCGAGAATCGAATCGATTTCGCGGTAGTGCATGCCGGAGTAGATGGCTGCGGCCGGAATACCCCGTCGACGCAGTTGCTCCACCTGGTCTTTCATCAGGGCAATCAGGGGCGTCACCACAATGCAGACGCCTTTCATCGCCAGAGCCGGCACCTGAAAGCAGATGGACTTACCCCCACCGGTGGGCATGAGCACCAGCGCATCCTGCCGGGTCAGCACCGCGTTCACTACGTCTTCCTGCATGGGCCGGAACGACGAGTACCCCCAAAACTGCTGTAAAATCTGTCGGACAGTCATACCAACCGCGAAAATACAACCGAGATCAGACAATTCAGACCAATTATCGTTGTACATTTATACGTACATCCCAGCCATTGGCTGATCAGTCATTATGATTCAGAAGGTTATCAAATCCGACGACGAGTGGCGCCGGATTCTAACGCCGGAGCAGTATCGGGTTGCCCGCGGGAAAGGAACCGAGCGGCCGTTTTCGGGCGAATACTGCGAAGCAAAAGACCCGGGCATCTACGCCTGTGTCTGCTGCGACACCGAGTTGTTTGAGTCAACAACCAAATTCGATTCAGGAACGGGCTGGCCAAGTTTCACTGCTCCCATCGAGGACGAGCGCATCCGGCTGGAAAAAGATTTCAGTTACGGCATGATCCGGGTTGAGGTGCTATGCAACGTTTGTGATGCTCATCTTGGTCATGTCTTTGACGACGGCCCTCCGCCCACGGGCATGCGGTATTGCCTCAACTCGGTATCGTTGGTGTTGAAACGGACTGCGGATACGGAATAAGCGAAACTGTCGTTAATGGTAAGTCAGTAGCTGTTGCGGTTGAGCTTCGATGTTCAGCCGCAACCGACTACCCTAATTAAACAGTCTATTTATTGACCCTAAGTTTACATCTACATGTACTATCGGAAGTTGCTGGTACGCTTCGTCGTTGCCGGCCTGGCGCTGGCCGGTACAGCGCTGGCTCAGAAGGCCCCGGCCCACCGCTCGGCCTATGAGCAGTATGTCCTGAAGACCCGGACACTCCCTGCTCCCCAAAGTATTTGCTACAAACTGGACCGGGATGTATTTACCCAGATTCTGCCCCCCGAAACGTTCCTGAAAAATCGCCAGAATCCCCGTGCCCGGACCTCGGCCACGGCCAGCTTCAGCGTTACGTACTCCAACTTCTCGCCCGAAGCCCGTACAGCGTTTCAGTATGCCGTCGATATCTGGTCGAACCTGCTGGCCTCACCCGTTCCTATCCGGATTCAGGCCAACTGGACCACCCAGAGCGAGGGCGTGCTGGGTTCAGCCAGCCCGGCTGAGGTGCGGCTGGGTTCCGATGGTACGCAGAAAGGGCGGGGTATTTATCCCATTGCCCTGGCCGAAAAAATTGCCCGGCGACCGCTGAACAACCCCAATGACCCCGACATCGTAGCCAGTTTTAACCGGAACAATAACTGGTATTACGGACTCGACGGCAAAACGCCCCAGGGCCAGACCGACCTCGTTACGGTGGTGCTGCATGAAATTGGTCACGGGCTGGGAATGACCGGCTTCTTCAACGCGTCGAACAACCGGGGCGAATACCTGGTTGGCTTTCCGTCGATTTACGATCACTTTATCGAAAACAACCAGGGGCAGCGGATTGTAGCTGAAACCGGCCGTTTCCCGGATGGTTCGCTAGAACTGTATCAGCAGTTGACCGGGGAGAACCTGTTTCTGAATGGTCCACTTCTGCAACAGCGGAGTGGGCAACGCATCAAGATTTACACTCCTACGCGCTACGACCGGGGCTCCAGTATCTACCACGTTGATGAAACGACGTATCCGGCCGGTAACCCTAACTCACTAATGTCCCCCCAGATCGGGCAGGCGGAGGCTATTCACTCGCCCGGCCCGCTGGTGCTGAACATCTTCCGGGATATGGAGTGGCGCACCACCTCCGTACTGCACGAACCGTTGTTGGACGTTGAGGATATTGCCGATCTGCGCTTTACGGTCCGGATTGTGAGTGATACGGCGGTTCAGGCAAACACCGTCCGGCTGTTCTACCGGAAAAGCGCCCCATCGGGTGCCGACACGACCTATACGAGTGTAACGCCAACGCTGGTGGCCGGTACGACTGATACGTATGCGTACACGCTGCCGGCTGCCCAGGCCAGGGGTGAGGTGTGGTACTATTTCCAGATTCAGGATGTGACGGGCCGGGCGTATACCAACCCCGGTAAGGCTCCCGCAGGTTTCCAGCTGCTGAACGTAGTACGGGTAGGCCCCGACAACATACCGCCTACCATTCTGGCCGGCCCCACGCGGAATTTCATCTTCAATCCAGCCGTAAATGACAGTTTACAGGTACTGGCCGACGTATCCGACGACCGTCAGTCGATCGATACGGTGTATGTAGAATACTCGGTCAATGGCCAGATCCGGCCGGCGGTTCCGCTACGTCGCACAACCACCCTGAACGATGTTCGGTATGACAGTTTGTACAGCGCAAAAATTCCGTTTGCCGCCAATACACTGAAAGACGGCGATGTGATTACGTACCGGATCGTGGCGCGGGATTCGTCGCGGGCCAGAAACCAGACCATCAGTCCCCGCACCGGTACGTATGAAGTGCGCGTGTCCTCCGCGTTGCCGACACGGGATAGTTACTCGACCACCTTCCAGGATCAGGCTACGGCCAATGAGTTTGTAGGGGCTGGGTTTAGCATTGCTACGCCTACCGGGTTTGCCGATCCGGCTATTCACTCGGAGCATCCGTATCGCAACGGCGCCGATTTTGAGTACCGAAGCAATTACGAGATGGTACTGCGAACCCCTATCCGCATCAAAGCCAACCCGGATAGTGCCGTTATGCGGTTTGATGAAATCGTGCTGGTAGAGCCGGGCGAACCCGGTAGCCAGTACGGCGACGATGATTTTTATGATTATGTCATCGTTGAAGGGTCGAAAGATAACGGCCGTACGTGGCTGCCCATCACGACCGGTTATGACTCAAACGACCAGACCGACTGGATCAACGCCTACAACCGGAATCTGGTCAATGGCGCAAACGCGAACGAACGCAACTCGACAACGCCGGGTACACCAAGTCTGTATAAGCGCCGGGATGGAATCTCGCTGACCAGCAACGGCAACTTCCGGCCGAATGATCAGGTGCTCATCCGTTTCCGGCTGTTTGCCGACCAATTGGCGCACGGCTGGGGCTGGGCTATCGATAACGTACAGATTCAGGTGCCACCCCCGCCCCCGGTGCTGGGTGTAGAGCCGGTCAATGTGGGCTCGTTTGCCGTGTATCCGAATCCGGTGAGCAATGGGCTGCTTCGGGTGGAAGCGCAGTTGACCAAGTCGTTTGCTGAAGCGGGCCTGACGGTTACGGGTACTACCGGCCAGACCGTTCGGCAGCAAACATTGAAGGTGAGCGGCTCAAAAATCAGCGAACAGCTCGACCTGACGCAGTTGCCCACCGGCTTGTATTTTGTCAAGTTGCAGGTAGGCGAAACCCAACTGACGAAAAAGATTATCGTAACCAAATAGCGGAACCACACGCTGGAATGCTTAAAAGCGGGAAGTTGTCAGTACGTTTGCGAACGTCTGCCAATTTCCCGCTTTTGCATGAGAATCGTTTTACAGGTGCTGGCTGCTGTATGCCTCATAACAGGCTGTTCGCCGGTTGGTCGGATCAGCCGCGATCTGCGCACCAAACCCACCTACACCGATCATTTTACCGGCGTTGCTCTCTACGATCCAGCCTCGAAAAAAAAGCTGATTCAGCACAATGCCGACAAAGCCTTTACTTTACGCCGGCTTCCAACACCAAATTATTCAGCTTTTACGCGGGGCTGCTGCTGCTGCCCGATACGCTGCCTACCCTGCGCTACGTCGTTCGGCAGGATTCGCTGATTTTCTGGGGGGCGGGTAATCCGTTGCTGCTACATCCTGACCTGACCGACACAACGGCGCTGGCGTTTCTGCGCGGCCGTACCGAACGCCTATTCTATTCGCCCGCAAATTATACCGGTCAACGCTTTGGCTCCGGCTGGGCCTGGGATGATTACAACGATGATTACTCCGCCGAGCTGGCTCCCTTACCGTTGTATGGCAACGTAGTTCGGTTTACAACCTCCCCGGCTGGTCGCCGGGTTGTTCCGAAGCTGTTTGCCGACAGCGTGAGCGCTACCGCGAAAGACGGAAGTAGTCGGCGGGATGAATTCACAAACCGGTTCAAGGTGCCGACAACGCTACGGACCGGGCGGCAGGATGTGCCGTTTCGCTGGTCGCCCGTGCTGGCGGCTCAGTTGCTGGCCGATACGCTGCACCGGCCCGTTGGTCTGGTTAATCGGCCTGTTCCGGCCGACGCCCGGTTGCTGCGGAGCGCATCCGCCGATTCGCTGTATAAACGCATGCTGCAGGTTAGCGATAACCAGTTTGCCGAACAGGTTTTGCTGATGGCTTCAGCCGAACGGCAACGGGACCAGTTGTCATCCTCTGCGGTGCTTCGCTACATGGCCGACAGCGTACTGCGTTATCCGGCAACGTCGGCCCGGTGGGCAGATGGCTCGGGCCTGTCGCGCTACAACCTGTTTACACCGAACGTACTGATTGATCTGCTGGGACGTATCTACGAAAAGGTGCCGCAACAGCGGTTGTTTGCTCTTTTGCCGGCGGCCGGCCAATCCGGTACCCTGCGGGGAATGCTAACCGCCGAAAAGCCCTACGTTTTTGCGAAGTCGGGGTCTATGAGTGGCGTTTATAACCTGAGCGGCTATCTGCTCACCCGACGTGGAAAGCTGTTATTCTTCAGCATCATGCACAACAACTTCACGCAGCCGGTAGCCGACATGCGCCGACGCACGGCCGAACTGCTGCAGCAACTTCACGACCGGCTCTGACCAACCACCCCGACGCTCCGCCGGAGCAGCCAGTACAGCGGGTAACTAATCAGAATGAAGCCGATGGCGTAGATGCTACTGTTCAGATCGCCGATGACAACCCCCAGCAGGAACGCCAGCGATGCAATCAGGAGTGTCCAGGTGGAGAATGGATAGCCCCAGGCCCGTACGGGTCGGGGTAAACCCGGCTCGGTCTGTCGTAATCGGATCAGCGACGCAAAACCCGACGCATAGCAGAGTACGAAGAAAAACGTAGCGATGTCGGATAGCTTGCTGTACGTATTGGTCAGGATGAGGGCAATCGAAGCTAAGGCCGTCAGCAGAACGGCAATGGCGGGTGTACCGCCGGCGTTTACTGGTGTGACAAACCGGAAGAATAGACCATCCCGGGCCATTGCAAAAATTACCCGCGGATTGAACATAATCTGCGCGTTGATGATCCCCATAATGGAAATCATCAGCAGGAACGTAACGACCTGGGCGCTGCCAGGGCCAAACAACAGTTGAACCGCATCGGCAGCCGCCAGCTTTGAGCCAGCCAGCGTATCCATCGGCAGCACATACAGCAGCGCCAGATTAACAAGTACGTAGATGCCAATGATCAGCAGCACCCCACTAATCATGGAGCGGGGCAGATTCCGGCTGGGATCAACGTCTTCTTCCGTAAAATAAGCAGCTGTGTGCCACCCATCGTAGGTGTAAAAAACGGATTGCAGGGCCGCCAGAACGCCCAGCCAGACGCCACCCTCCGCCAGGGGCCGAACCGTGTCGGAAGAAGCAGCCGCCGAAGAGCCGGGGGAGAAGGCAAAACAGGCGATGACGAAGGCCAGCAACCCCACCGCTTTCAGTACGCTCATAATTTCCTGCGCCCGGCTCGCCGACCGAACCCCCAGCCAGTGAAACGCAACAAACGCTAGCAGAATACCAATCGCTACGGCTTTTTCATAGCCGGCTGTGGCAGGTAGCAGCAGCGCAATGTATTCGCTCATGACCGACGCGCCAAACGCCATGGCCGACACACTGCCGAGCCAGCTGCAAATGCCGATCACAAACCCGGCATAGTCGCCGAAGGCCCGCCGGGCGTAGACGTACCAGGCACCGGCTTTGGGCAGCATGGTGCCGAGTTCAATCACCGATAGGGAGCCGATCAGGGCGTAGATGCCAACCAGCAACCAGACGCCAATGATGAGCGTTGGGTCGCCGATGTCCTGGGCAATTGGGCCAGGTTTGCGCAGAATCCCTGTACCGATGGTGCCACCGATGGTTACCGCTATGCCGAAGCCGACGCCAAGAAGCTTGCGAAGTTGGGTGTTGTTCTGAGCCATGATCCGGTGGGCCAGCCCCACCTGTAGAGGGAGGATGATTACAATGATAACGAAAATTGGTTGCAAAGGAGCGGTTTTGGAGTCACCTGCGGGTTTTTTCGTAAGTTTGACCCTCATGAAAACGTTGCTGAGCCATCCTTACACTCTCGTTTTTATGGGCGGAGGCATTGGCAGTTTGCTCCGGTTCCTTACGAGCCGATTCGTCCCGGCAACGCTGGCCGGCTCGCCGTTTCCACTGGCCATTCTGATGGTCAATGTAGTAGCCAGTCTGGTACTTGGCTGCGTGGTCGGGTGGCTACTGATGCGGTCGGCCGGAGAGGAAATGCGGCTGTTAATTGGGGTTGGCTTTTGCGGAGGGCTGAGTACGTTTTCCAGCTTCAGTTACGATACGCTCGCGCTGCTGCAAAATGGCCGGTTGGGCGCAGCGTGTCTTAACATAAGCCTGAACGTAGTACTGTGCTTGCTGGCCTCAGCGGGTGGCTTCTGGCTCGGCCAAAAATTTTGACTAAGCATTACCCAGGGTAGCTTACCGGCTGAAGATTTGTCGAAGCAAGCTGCGTAAATCTGCCCGATTCGGGACACTAAAACTTTATGGAGTATTCATCAGCCGAGGAGATTGCCCGGCGTTTATTTGATTCGCACAGTACGTACCGGGAAAAAGCACTGACGCACCGGCGCTTCAGGCACAGTGACATCGTTCCGTTACTAAATGCGCTACGGCAGCACTCTCCTTTTGATATCAGTGAGGTTGGTGAGTCTTTCGAAAACCGGGCGATCTACCAGGTCAAGGTCGGAACCGGTCCCGCGCGGGTGTTGCTCTGGTCGCAGATGCACGGCGACGAAGCTACGGCTACTATGGCGCTGTTCGACATCTTTAATTTCCTGCGGGCCGCCGGCGATGGTTTCGATGACCTCCGGCAGACGATTCTTCAAAACACCACGCTGTATTTTGTGCCGATGCTGAATCCAGACGGTGCCGAGCGGTTCCAGCGCCGAACGGCTACGGACATCGATATGAACCGCGATGCCCTCCGGCTTCAGACACCCGAAGGGGCTCTGCTAAAAAAATTACAACAGGAACTTCAGCCACTCGTAGGGTTCAACCTACACGATCAGAATCCGCGCTACAGCGTTGGGAAAACGGGTCGGCAGGCAGTTATGTCGTTTTTGGCAACAGCCTACGACGAAGAACGTACGATAAACGAGGTTCGGCGTCGTTCTATGCAGCTGATTGTCGGCATGAACCGGGTGTTGCAGTCGTTTATTCCGGGTCAGATCGGCCGGTTCGACGATGAGTTTGAACCGCGGGCGTTTGGCGATAACATCCAGAAATGGGGGACGACCCTCGTTCTGATCGAATCGGGCGGCTACAAAGGCGATCCTGAAAAAATGGCTATTCGCCAACTCAATTTTGTGGCCATTCTGACGGCCCTGCTTGCCATTGCCAATGGATCGTATCAGCAGGCGGATACCGCCGAATATCAGGTTATTCCCGAAAATGGGCGCTTGCTGTTCGATGTTCTGATTCGCAACGCGACGGTTATGCAGAACGGAAAGCCGGTGGTGCTCGATCTGGGCATCAACCGCTATGAAATTACGACCGACTCGGTACAGTATGAGGCAACGCCGGGATTTTATTACCGTAGTGTTATTGAGGACATCGGCGATTTATCCACGTTTACGGGGTTAGAAGAGATTGATGCAACCGGTCATATACTGGTTCCTCTCGGGGTGTATTCCGAACAGCTCGAATCGGCCGATGACCTGAATCGGCTTGCTATTGACGACTTACGAAAGCAGGGAATTGCCGCCTTTCGGGTAAAGCAGAGTAACCCGGACGTGGTTCCCAAACAGCCTGTTCATCTGCTTGTTACCGAAAAATTACCGGCCGATCCTTTACTAATTGGTCAGTCGCCATCATTTCAATTGCTGATAAATTCGCAGCCCGCTTTTGTATTTATCAATGGCTTCTATGAAAACAGAACGATAAATGTCAATTTCTTGTCAAATGGAATTGCCGAATAATCAATGGCCGTTACTTACGTATAGCCAATAAAGTTATCAATTTCGGTTGCTTCGTTTTGTTAAAATTCTGCGTATTTTATAAACTCACAATTAATTGATTTTTAACACTTTACCCATTTTATAAATATAATTCAAGCGTAATATTAGCATAACATTAGCATAACATTAGGAAGGTAGCTTTGCGACGCAAATTAGCATGCGATAGCTACTGCCAATATGAACATTAACTACTTACTTGTATTTTTCTTATTTCTCTCCACTACGGTTCTGGCTCAGACCGGAACCATCCGCGGGTCAATTAAAGACGCCAAATCAAAAGAAGCCCTGATCGGTGCTACTGTCCGTGTAGATGGAACACAGCTTGGCGCAGCCGCCGACGTTGAAGGTAATTTCACCATAGCCAACGTACCGGCCGGGACGCACAAGGTGCTCGTTTCGTTCGTGTCGTACAAGACGAAGGAAATTCCCAACGTTCGGGTTGAGTCGGGGAACACCACGGTAATCGACACCGAACTGGACGAAGAAGGAACGGCGCTTCAGGAAGTCGTTGTACGGGGCAACCGGGCCACCAATACGGAAGTGGCCGTGATCACTGAAATCAAGCAGTTGAAGCCGATTGCGGTGGGTATCTCAGCCCAGCAGATTCAGAAGTCGCAGGACCGCGACGCAGCCGCAGCCATCCGGCGCGTACCGGGCGTCAGTATTATCGACAACCGTTTCGTGTTGATTCGCGGACTGGCCGCCCGCTACAACTCTGTGTTGATTAATGATGTAATTACGCCATCAACCGAAGTTGACACGCGTTCATTCTCCTTTGATTTAGTACCCAGCAACATCATTGACCGGATGATTGTCTTCAAATCTGGTTCGGCCGATCTTCCGGGTGATTTTGCGGGCGGTATTGTGAAAATTTATACGAAGCGTCGCCCGGAGCAAAACTTTGTTGACGCCGGTGTAACCCTTGGATATCGCGCCAACACGACGTTTCAGACCGTACAGACGCATACTCGCGGTGGAGCAAACTGGTTAGGCCTTTGGAGTGCCGATCAGCAGCTTCCTAACAGCTTTCCAACCCAGGCTGGTAACTTTAATAACCTGAATGCACCTCAACGTGCTGCTTATGCCCGGTTGCTACCCAATTCCTGGGGCCTCAAAGAAATAACGGCTATGCCGGATCTTCGATTTGCCTTGAATATGGGTCGTCGCTTCGATGTTGGCGACGTACGGGTTAGTAATCTGACCAGCATTAACTATGCAATGACAAACCAGTTTGCAGACATTGATTTTAATGTCTATCAGCCTGGTGCTACTGCAAACTCAATTGGTCAGCAGTATAGAGATCTGAACTACGCACGTGGTACTCGCTTAGGGGTTCTGCACAACTGGTCTGCCCGGTTCTCGCCTGCATTCAACCTGGAGTGGAAAACGCTCTTTAACCAGTTGAGTACTACGGAAACGGTTATACGGGAGGGCCAGAATATAGATAATGCTCAGGACGTTCGTAGTTATTCGCAGCGTTTTGAAAACCGTAGTATTCTGACAACTCAGTTAGCAGGGGAACACACGGTCAGCGAACTAACAAAGATTAATTGGGTAGGTGCCTTCGGATATACAGGTCGGTGGGAGCCAGATTGGAAACGCGCTCGCTATATCCGTCCGCTTGAGTCAGAAGAGCCATTTACAATCACAACACCTAACGATCCAACGCCGACCGAAACAGGGCGGTTTTATTCCAGGCTTCATGAGTATACGGCCTCAGCGATCGGTAATTACGAGCATACGTTTGGTAACCCGACCGATCGCGAACCAAACCGGATCCGATTCGGGGTTTATGGCGAGCGTAAAAACCGTGATTATGCAGCCCGGTTTTACGGATACCAGACTGTAGGAAACGCAACGGAGACGTTGAGACAACGGCCAATAGGCTCCGTCTTTGCGCCAGAAAACGTAACCGGCCAGAGTGGTGGGTACTCGTTGCTGGATGGTACAAGAGATCTGGATTCGTACCGAGGAATAAATAGCTATGTAGCGGGGTACGTAAGTGGCGATGTATACTTTGGCCCGAAAGCAAACTTAACCGTTGGATTCCGGGGAGAGTATAATGATCAGCAGGTAAGAGCTACGATCAGAGGTACGGATACTCAATTAGTGTCGAACAAGATTTTTAGCCCGCTACCGTCGCTGAATTTCACGTACAAGTTAAGTGAACGAACAAATTTACGCTTAGCTTATTCAGCATCAGTGAACCGGCCGGAGTTCCGTGAGCTGGCGCCATTCCGGTACTATGATTTCAACTTATTAGCTGATATTCAGGGTAACACAACGCTGACAACAGCTACAATTCAGAACCTTGATGCCAAGTGGGAGTTTTACCCTACACCCAATGAGTTAATCTCGGTAACCGGCTTCTTCAAGCACTTCAACAAGCCAATCGAGTCGCTCCTGTTGCTTCAGACCAACGGATTTGCTTACACATTCTTTAACAGCCAGTCGGCTCGTAGCTATGGCGTAGAAATTGAAGTTCGTAAGGGATTCGCCAATTCACCCAGCGTCTTCCTGCAGAATACTACCCTGGTTGGTAACGTATCATTTATCAATAGCCAGGTCACAGTTGGTGACGTAGTCACTGCGCCAGATTTGAGCGGACAGATTAATGAATATCGGGGTGTAACGGATACCGAACGCGCATTGACTGGTCAATCGCCTTACCTGATTAACCTCGGCGCTTATTATGCCGCTCCGAAGACGGGCTGGCAGGGAAACATTCTGTACAACGTATTCGGCCAGCGGATCTTTACCGTAGGTAACATTGACAACCCGACTGTTTACGAAATGCCGCGTCACGTTATTGATATCAACGTAACGAAACAGGTTGGTAAGCAGCTTGAACTACGGTTCGGTGTACAGGATATCCTGAATCAGCCGGTACGCTTCTCACAAGATTTCAATCGGGACGGAAAAGTTGGTAGCGACGTAACATCTCAATCAGCCGACGCCGATCAGAACATTCGTACGTTCAGACGTGGTAGCTATTTCACAGTTAGCGCTATCTACACGTTTGGCCGCCGGATAGTAGTGCCCTAAGTCTGGTAAAGTAAGTAAAACAAAACCAATCTCTTATGCAACTTTTGAAAAGCTGGAAGTATTCGCTGTTACTGTTACTTGGTCTGACAGTAGCAATAACAGCCTGTGACAATGATGATGAGCCAGAGGCTGTGCTGAGTATCACAGGAGTTAATCCAACTTCGGCGCCGATTAGTAGTACAGTTACAATCACGGGGACACAGTTTAACTCAACACCAGCTAGTAACACAGTAACTTTTGGTGGAAATGCTGTGGCTACAGTAGTATCCGCTTCACCAACTCAACTGGTGGTTACAGTACCGGCCAACGCTCAAAATGGAGCAATCACGGTTGCTACTGGAGGCCAAACGGCTACAAGTACTCAGCAATTTACGCTGGCAAATCGTCCGGTAGTGACTGTAGCTGGCAATATTACGGCTAACACCAATTGGACAGCTGGAAATGTGTATGAGTTGCGTGGGTTTGTAAACGTTGACAACAACGCAGTATTAACAATTGAACCTGGAACGCTCATCAAGGGTGCAGGACGGGATCAGGATCCTTCGGGTCAGCAAAGAGGGGCTACGCTTATTATTAGACCGGGTTCAAGACTGGAAGCTCGTGGTACTGCCGCTGCTCCTATTGTATTTACCTCGGCCAGAGCGGCAGGCCAGCGTGCTCGTGGCGATTGGGGTGGTATATTCCTGATCGGTAGAGCGCCCATCAACCGCCCGGGTAGTGAGCTTATCGAAGGCGGTATCGGTGGTACTACCGGTACGTTCAATGAGCCCCAGGATAATTCAGGTACGTTGCAGTATGTACGCATTGAGTTTAGCGGTATCGCCTTGCTGCCGAATAGTGAAAGTAATGGCTTAACCATGTATGGTGTTGGATCGGGTACGACGATTGATCACGTACAGGTTTCTTTTGGCGGTGACGATGCATTCGAGTGGTTCGGTGGTACGGTGAACTGTAAGTATCTGGTGGCCTTGCGCAACTTCGATGATGACTGGGACGTAGACTTTGGGTATTCAGGTAAGGTACAGTATGGTGTATCGCTTCGCGATCCAAATGTTGCCGACGTATCGGGTTCAAATGGATTTGAGTCGGATAACTTCAACCCTGGCGCGCCTGCAACTGGCCCGAATGCTGGTCTTCCGTTAACATCGGCGGTGTTCGCGAACATGAGCAACTTCGTATTCAGCGGAGCACCGTCCAATGCGCCGACATCAGGAGGTAGTGGTCCTTTTCAATCAGGTATGCACCTGCGTCGGAATACATCCATCAGCATTTTTAACTCATTGGTGTTTGGTTATCCGGAAGGCCTGCGTCTCGACGCGCAGACCGGTACCAAGAACACCCTGGAAAATGCTACGGCTGGTAATCTTCAATTGAGAGGTATCGTTGTTGCCAATACGACGACGCCTGTTCGTGGAGCGCAGAACGTAACTAACGACGAAGCAACTGCTTTCTTTAATACCGCAGCATTCGGAAACAGAGTGTATGCCACTTCTGACATTGCCCAACTGCTGCTTAATGCCCAGAATTTCAATCTTACTGCCCCGAACTTCCTGCCGCAAAGCGGTTCTCCGCTGTTGAGTGGCGCTATTTGGGACGGAAAAGGCGCTGACAATTTCTTCACCAAAGAACAGTTCCGTGGTGCTTTCGGTACAACCGACTGGACGCAGGGCTGGACGAACTGGGATCCGAACAGCACGCCTTATAACTAAGCATTCTTTTTAATTTTCATATTGGTGTCGCACGAAAGGGCCGGGGCTTTGCACCGGCTTTTTTCTTGTCAGTATGGTCTGGCTTTTGGCTCAGTACGCATGACTGAGGGTGGGTGCTGCCTCGAAAAGCCTGCCCAACCGAAAAGGGTTTTACGTAGAGATAGTGGATTATAAAATTCCGCAACCGCACTTGTTACCTGTCAGTAACTTCAGCGTCTAATAGCAATTAAATGCTGTTGAACTTTTGGCTTAATTTATGCTGTTTGTCCATGAACATAGTAGTTTGTTCGAGGGCAATTATTGCAGTTAAGGCTTTCTTTCATACATTAGCAGTGAAATAAGCGCTGAAAAGTTTGCTGATAATTAAGAGCTTACTAAATTGGCCCTTTGAATAGTGATAAAATCACAGTTAACATCAATTAACCTTTAATCACCGCAACCTCTTAGGTACCGTAACATGATCTCTAAGAAAGCAAAGTATGCAATCAAAGCCCTGAAGGTTTTGACTGAAGAGTACGGGAAAGGCCCTGTACTGATTTCCTACATATCGGCGAAAGAAAATATCCCGAAAAAATTCTTAGAGGCCATCCTCCTGGAGTTGCGCAACCATGGCATCCTTCAGAGCCAAAAGGGAAAAGGCGGTGGTTATTTGCTGCGGGTTGATCCGGGCCGTGTAAACCTGGCTCAGGTACTGCGCGTGATTGATGGACCGATTGCTCCAACGCCCTGTGTTTCGTTTAATTTCTACGTTCGCTGCGACGATTGCGAAGATGAAGTGACGTGTGCCCTCAAGCCAATCATGGAACGCGTCCGGGATGCGAACCTGGGCGTTTACGAAAACACAACCCTGCTGACATTCATGAATCCGTCGTCCCTGGAGACAAAAGAAATTCCCATTGGCAGCAAAGCCAGCGACTCCGTTGACAGCTCGGCCAAGCGGATGTCGGCTTAAGCCGGGATCATACGTATAAAACGACGGGGTAAAGTAGAATCGAATGCTCGATTCTACTTTACCCCGTCGGCTGTTTCAGGCCTTGTGCTTTTTTAAGGCTGATGCTCTTTACGAAGCAGGTCGTTAACGGTCTTAACCGGGTTGAACGTAATCAGCGGGACCTCTACAAAGATGGTGTTCCAGTCGGCCATCGCTCCATTCCAGAGGCCGGGCAGCTCCTGCGCCTTTAGGTCTTTTCCATCTTTTGACTTCTGCGTGATGAAGCCCGTTTGCGGATCGCGGTAAGCCGGGAGGTCAAATTTGCGGCCGTGCTGATCTTTCAGACCGCAAACCAGATCAACCGGATTGAAGTGCGTAGCGGTATCGAAGATCGCTTTCTGATCCGGGTCCGACAGGTCAATCTGAGCCGACTCGACAATCTGCAGGGAAACGGAGCCATCCTGGTTTCTTGCCCAGAACGGTCCGCCCCCGGGTTCGCCTACATTCTTAACCATACCGCAAACCCGCACGGGGCGGTTAAGCTTCCGGCGGAAGTACGTGAGTTTCTTGGCTGTCGACCAGCTGTCAAATTCCGCAGGAGGTAAGGTAAACAGCGTTCGGCGGAATAATTCGTCGGCTTCACTCAGATAGCCTTCGCTGACATCGTCCGATTCGAGCAGACCCTGCAGCCGCGCCACCTGCTGCTGCGCGTCCAGCAGCACAGCCGCCAATACTTTCTTGTACGTAACGGTTGGTTCTTTGAGTTCATCGGGCACCACGTTATCAATGTTTTTGATAAACACGATGTCGGCATCTATGTCGTTCAGGTTTTCGATCAGCGCACCGTGGCCGGCCGGTCGGAACAGCAGCGTATCGTCGGCGTTCCGGAAAGGGGTGTTGTCCAGATTGACCGAGATGGTGTCTGTCGATTTCTTCTGCTCTGAAAACGTTATGTCGAACGTAACGCCGAGCCAGGCTTCGTAGTCGGCCAGGTTCTCGTCGATAAGCTGCTCGAAACGATCGCGGTGTTCGGGGGAAACGGTGAAATGAATACGAACCAGGCCGTCTGCATTGGCATACGAAGCGCCTTCGACCAGGTGCTCTTCGACGGGGGTTCGGGGGCCATCGGGGTAGCGGTGGAATTCGAGCAGTCCCTTTGGCAGGTTGCCGTATCCGAGGCCGTCGTCGAGCAGCAGAAACCGCAGCACGGTCTGTCGCAGCAGCGGCTGCCAGTCTTTATCCGCTACGGCCTTGTCGAGGTCAACGCCTTTGGTTGCCAAGACCGCTTTTAGATCGTCGTAGAAGGCAAAATCCGGCAGACGGACAAAAAACTCGTCGGCAGCTTTGTCGGATTTGCCGTCAAGAGCGGCAAACAACGATTTGAACATACGGGTAGCGGCCCCGGAGGCCGGCACAAACTTGAGCAATGATCGTTCATGAGCGGCTTCGTCGAACCGGTGGATATAAGCCGGCAGCTGCTCTTCCGGAACCTGCACAATGCCATCGCCGACGGTAGCGGCTTTAATCACGTTCAGGAACGGAAATCCCTGAACAAAATGCTGTATCTGCTGATCGATCTGGTCGAGTGAAATACCCTGCGCCAGTATCTGGTCCTGATCTTGTTCGGTGAACTGCATGGAGAAAGGCAAGAAAATCTGTTTAGAACTCCGGCAAATTGGAAATTTAGGGAACGTGACGCAAATCAAATTTACGGGGTAGTCCGAATCTTACTATCGTCAACGGCCGCACTGTTGTAATTTTGTCACAAAAACCAGTTTGCTCCTCCATGCAGGCCGTATTGACAACCTCCTCGCTTAAACTGATTGCCTTTGACGCCGACGATACGTTGTGGGTCAATGAACCGATGTATGTGAATGTGCAGCAGCAGTTTCGTACGTTGCTGATGCATCACGTCAGCGAAGAAACGGTAGCTGCCCGTTTTTATGAAGCACAGATGCGGAACCTGCGCCTGTTTGGTTACGGCGCTAAGGGGTTCATGCTGTCGATGATCGAAACGGCCATCGAATTAACGGAAGGGGCCATTACAGGCTCAGAAATACAGCAGATCATCAACATCGGTAAAGAACTGCTGGCATTTCCGATCGACGTACTGGACGGGGTTCAGGACGTGCTGGAAACGCTCTCCGGCCAATATGACCTGATGGTACTGACCAAAGGCGACCTGCTCGATCAGGAAAGCAAAATTGCGCGGTCGGGGCTGGGTCATTATTTCAAGTACGTTGAAATTGTCAGCGAGAAAAACGAACCGGCCTATCAGCGGATCATGCAACGCTATGGCCTGCAACCGAATGAGTTTCTGATGATTGGAAATTCACTACGCTCCGATGTGCTGCCGGTGGTTCACGTTGGTGCCAACGCCATCCACGTACCGTATTCCGTAACCTGGGCGCATGAACAAGTTGAAAAAGAGCAGCTTGAAGGTAAATCGTTTCTGGCGTTCGAACGAATTGCGGATGTGCTTCCGGTGCTCAGCCGGTATTAATTATCAGGCCGCTGACGGGTTCCGGAAGCGCTGTCGGATAACAAAGAATTGATTTGAGCAGCTACAACATCCGGGTGAAAAACCAGGCTGAAATGGTCGCCGGGTACTTCTACGTACGGCTCGTCCGGCGGGGCAATGATGTTGTCGGGCCGGGCATGAATACGCAGCTCTGGTTGAACCGACAGCGGGGAGACTTTTGCAAAAAGCGTCTGGATCTGGAACCACAGATAGCGCCGGTCCATCTGGCGAGAGCCGGAGAGCAGCGTTTGAAAGAACGTCCGGGATTCGTCGAAAGGGTACTGCCTGACCGACAGCTCAGTAAAGAAACGGCTTTGGGTCAGGCCGGAAAAAAATAGAACGCGAAGGATGCTGAGGTTGTGTGTTGGAAAAAGGATTTTCTTCGGATTCGTCCACGAAGCGATCTGGACAACCGCAGCACCCGTCAGTTCCTTAACGTAGGCCGCAATCCAGCCCCCCATGGAATGACCAATAACCACGTCGTCGGCGTTGACAGCGTACTGATTGATTACGTATTGCGCCACCTCCCGAACGTTGACGGAGCCGGAGGGTTTCCAGCGACGAAATTCGTCGGCCAGATTGATCCGTATCTGCTCAGTAGGCGGCAGGAGGGATGTGAGCCGATCAAACACCGTTGGCTCTTCAATATAGCCGTGGATGAACAGGATGCGCGTCAAAGCAACTAAGCGAGCAAAGGTTTGACAATCTTACCGGCCACATCGGTCAGGCGGAAGGGCCGCCCCTGAAACTGATACGTCAGTTTGGTGTGGTCGAAGCCCAGCAGATGCAGGATGGTGGCCTGCAGGTCGTGAACGTGAACTTTGTCTTTTACGCCGTAATAACCGATGTCGTCGGTTTCGCCGTACGCAAACCCGCGTTTAACACCCCCGCCGGCCATCCAGACCGTAAAGGCTTCCAGGTGGTGATCCCGACCCATGAACGGCAGCACCTGACCGTCGCGGTTTTCCTGCATGGGCGTCCTACCAAACTCGCCACCCCAGACCACCAGCGTATCGTCGAGCAGGCCGCGCTGTTTCAGGTCTTTCAGCAAGGCGGCTACGGCCTGATCGGATTCCTGGCACTTTTTGCGCAGGCCAATTTCAATGGCTCCGTCAGCACTGGTACCATGCGTATCCCAGCCCCAGTCGAATAACTGCACAAACCGGACACCCCGTTCGACCAGCCGACGGGCCAGCAGGCAATTGCGGGCAAACGACCCCTGGTTCGGATCAACGCCGTAGCTGTCCAGGATGTACTGTGGTTCCCCCTTGATGTCCATGGCGTCGGGAACGGACATCTGCATCCGGAACGCCAGTTCATACTGGGCAATACGGGTCAGAATTTCAGGGTCTTTGACATCCTCGTATTGCTGCTGGTTGATTTCGCTGATGGCGTCGATGGTCTGCTTCCGGATGTCGCGGTTCATACCCGACGGGTCTGATACGTACAATACCGGGTCGCCGTCTGTGCGGCACTGAACGCCCTGATACACCGTTGGCAGGAAGCCGCTGCCCCAGATGGACTTACCCGCGTCGGGCTGTTTGCCTCCCGACGCCAGAACGATGAAGCCGGGCAGGTTATCGTTTTCGGTACCCAGCCCGTAGGTTACCCACGAACCAAGACTAGGGCGACCCAGCCGGGCGCTGCCGGTGTGCATCAGTAATTGCGCCGGGGCGTGGTTGAACTGGTCGGTGTGCATGGCTTTGACGAACGTAATGTCATCCACAACGCCCTGCAGGTGAGGGAGGTAGTCGGATACCCACGCGCCCGACTGGCCATGCTGGGCAAATTTGCCCTGCGGTCCCAGCATCTTTGGAACGCCCCGGATAAACGCGAACTTTTTGCCTTCAAGCAATTCTTGCGGACAATCCTTACCGTGGTACTTCACCAGCTCGGGCTTATAGTCAAACAACTCAAGCTGCGACGGTGATCCGGCCATGTGGATGTAGATCACCCGCTTGGCTTTCGGCAGGTATTGCGCGGCCTGCGGAGCCATCGGTTCTCCCGACTGAAGCGCTGCCCCGGCTACGTTGGCAGCCTCATCGCGACGGCCCAAAAAACCGCAACTGCTTAAAATTGAACCGAGTGCCATAGCGCCTAAGCCCGTTGAGCAGGTATGCAGAAAATGCCGCCGGGTTTCGCGCAGAGCGGCTGTTTGCTGGAGTTCGTGTTGGAGGTCGCTCATGGTTGTATCCGTAAAAGATGCCGGACTGTGCTACGTTTATTCTTTCGTAATGACTTCGTCCAGATTCAGCATGGTGTTGGCCGTTACGGTCAGCGCGGCCAGTTGAGGGGTTGCATCGTTGCAGCCCGCGATCTTTCTGCCATCAGCGGGTTGTCGCTGGTACTCTTTTTCGGTAGTACGGTACAGCCGGGCCAGCACCGCCAGTTTTTTGGGTGACAGATCGCGCAGCATAATGCGCCGGAATCCGGCCTGAATCTGCTGCTCGGGCGACTGGCCATGTTTCTGCATGTAGTCGGCGAGTCGTTGCGCGGCTTCGATGTACACCGGATCATTCAGCGTAACGAGAGCCTGAAGCGGGGTGTTGGTCCGTAACCGCCGAAGCTGACAGAATTCCCGGCTGGGGCTGTCGAATGTAATCATGGAGGGATACGGAGCCGTTCGCTTCCAGTAGGTATACAGAGCCCGGCGGTACTGATCGTTGCCTTCGCTCAATTTCCACGCTTCGCCGTTGTAGGGCGATTGCCAGATGCCGTCCGGCTGGGGAGGCATCACACTCGGCCCGTACATTTTCAGGCTCAGCAACCCACTTACGGCCAGTACCTGATCGCGCACCTGCTCGGCCGACAGGCGAACCCGTGGCCCGCGGGCCAGCAGCCGGTTGAACGGATCTTTGGCCAGCAATTCGGGCGAGGCTTCTGACCGTTGCTGATACGTGGCCGACATAACCATTCGTTTCAGCAGTTTTTTAATGCTCCAGCGGTCGGTTTCAATAAACTCAACGGCGAGGTAATCCAGCAGTTCGCGGTGGGTAGGAGGGATGCCCTGGGTACCCATATCCTCGACCGTCTCGACGATACCCGTTCCGAAGAGCTGTTCCCAGAAACGGTTGACCGCCACCCTGGCCGTCAGCGGGTGGTCGCGGCTCACCATCCAGCGGGCCAGACCCAGCCGGTTTCGGGGCATATCCGGACGCATAGCCGGCAGCGACTTCGGCACATCGGGTTTCACCTCTTTGCCTTTCACCATCCAGTTGCCGCGCTCAAACACGTGGGTTTTCCGAAACAGATCGCCCGTTCCGTCGAACATGACAGGCGTCTGATCGGTGTCTTTATTGAGCAGGTCAACATACTGTTGTTCCTGCGGGCCGATTGCGTTGGCGGGTTGACCGGGCAGGGCCGACTGGAAAGCCACCCACTTAACCATCACCCATTTCTTCGGCTCTTTGGGGCTATTGAGAGAGACGAACAGGTTATGCCGCCCCTGCATCGATGGAATCGGGAAAATCTGAACGGAGTCTTTCCATTCACTGCCCGTTTTGGGCACGGCAGCAGTGAGCACCACCGGACCAGTCAGGCTGTCTTTATGAATCGTGACAACAGCATCGGGTGCGCCGGTTCCCCAGGCAATCAGCAGGCGGTTTTTACCGGTGATGGTTACGTTCTTGATCCGGGCCGATCCCTGGTGCTGAACGCCGAAATACTTAGCATCCAGCAGCGACGCGTTGACGTACTGATCGAAGTCGTGGGAGTTGATTTTGGGCTCCATCACGCGCAGAAAACGCTCATATTCGGTTGCTTTCTGGCGGGGGAGGTGCGCCGTCAGCCATCGTTTCATATCCAGAACCGCTACGGAATCCCGGTCCTTATAAAAACGCAGCGTCGGCGTATCGCTGACTACGTCCTCGTCGCGGGTGTTGTTAAAAAACGCCAAGTATTTGTAATACTCCTCGTTGACAAACGGATCGTAGGGGTGGCTGTGACACTGCACACAGGAGAACGTCGTGCCATGCCAGACATCCCAGGTTGTGTTGACCCGGTCGAGGACGGCGGCAATGCGAAATTCCTCATCCTGCGTTCCGCCCTCGTCGTTGTTCATCGTGTTGCGGTGAAAGCCGGTCGCAATAAGTTGATCGTCGGTAGGCTGGGGGAGGAGGTCGCCGGCCAGTTGCTCAATCGTGAACTGATCAAAGGGTTTGTCCTGGTTAAACGCTTTGATCAGCCAGTCGCGGTACCACCAGATCTTGCGCCCTGCATCCCGTTCATATCCCTTGGTGTCAGCATAACGGGCCAGGTCGAGCCACATTCCGGCCCACTTCTCTCCGTAGGCCGACGACGCAAGCAGGCGGTCAACTACATTTTCATAGGCGTTTGGGGAGGTATCCCTGACAAAATCCGCGACTTCCTGCTCCGTTGGCGGCAACCCGGTCAGATCCAGCGATACCCGCCGGAGCAGCGTTGGGCGATCGGCTACCGATGAGGGTTTCAGGTCTTCAGCTTTTAATTCATCCAGGATAAAGTGGTCAATTTCGTTCTTGACCCATTTGGTTTCGTCGCTCTCGGCAAGGCCCAGCCGGCTCCAGAACGTACCAACACTGGGTACGTCCGGCTTTTCAATGCGCTGGTACGCCCAATGGTCGCCCCATTCGGCACCCTGATCGATCCAATCACGTAGTAAGTCAATTTCGTTTTCTTTGAGGGGCGGGTGGTCAAGCGGCATCCGCTCGTCGGGGTCGGCCAGCGTCAGCCGCCGGATCATCTCGCTACCGTCGGCATCGCCCGGGATAATAGCGGGCTTACCCGACTTGGCAGGAGCCAGGGCTTCGTGTCTGAATAGCAGCGAAAACCCACTGGCTTTCTTAACACCACCATGGCAGGCAATGCAGTTCTTGTTCAACAGCGGCTTGATCTGGGTATTATAATCTACCCGGTTCCCGAAAATACCGAGAAACGAGGAAGATACTAACCCGACCGCCACAATCCCTGCCCCAACGGCTATCAACTTGAGTTTCATAGAGTGCGCCCAGACAACTTGCTTACCTGTAAAAGACTCAATGCTCCGTTTTGTACTCAAACCCGACTCCAGCCATCAGTTTGCTGAGTATCGGCCAGTAAAGAATTCGATGCGGTACGTATTGTACAAATCGAATCTCTTATTTCAGGAAACGAAGATACGGCATAAGTCGTTCAGCAGCAATTTGATTGCCGATTAACGGACGCGAATTTCGACCCGGGCGGTGTCGTCTTCGCCATTGGTAGTGCCGTTGCCCGGTGTCGAGTCGGGGTCAGGAATGCCGGCTACCGTAAGCTGAGCGGGGCACATCAAACGGCCGGGCTGGGTGGCTCTGGCGCGAAAACGAAGTGAATAGCTCGTTTTTGAGGCCAGGCTACTGATGCCGCCCGAAACCGTCCCGACACCAGACGCCATGTCGCTGCTTGATTCAAAAACCAGTCCGGCGGGCAAATAAACGGCTACGTTCAGGAGCGTAGCCGTTTGCCCGCCCAGGTTGGTCAGCGTCAGGGTGTATGTTAGCGTATCGTTCAGCGCAATTGCCTGTCGGCTGGCTGAAATGGCCAGTTGTACATCGGCTTTGCTGGGATCGGGAGTCGGCTGGTTGCTGACTACGGCCGGTAAGGGAGCCTGATTTGGGTTAGGCGATGCGAAGACGGCAGAACTGGTTTCGCGGGTTCGGAAGCTGAGCTCGGCGGCATCGTCCTGTCCATCGGCGGTGCCGGTATCCGGCTGGCTGTCTGGGTCGGAGTTGCTAGTCTGCGCAATTTCGGCTGCATTCCGATACGTACCCGCTGCCGTTGGCCGAGCCACAAAATTGAATGAAACGGCACTGCCGCTATCCAGGCTGGCGACGGTGCCGGTCAGCACTCCATCGGCGAGGGTTAGCCCGGAAGTGGACAAAACGGCGAGGTTAGCCGGTAATCGATCGCGAACCGTCACGTTGACGGCTCGTTTGGGCCCCGCATTCTGAAGCCGCAATGTAAACGTGGTCTGATCGCCGGTGCCGGGCGTCCGGTTGCTGACCGACAGCGTCAGGTTCAGGTCAGCGGGTCCGGAGGGGGCGGGCGGATTTCCAAGCCGGAACAGGTTAGACGGTACGGCCGGTAGCCAAGGTGAGGTAGCTACAACCCGAAGCTGAAAACGGCCCGAGGTCAGATTGCCGGGTAGCTGAACGGCAACAGGACTGACCGGCCCGGTGCCCAGCGTGGCCCTGTAGTTGCCGGCGGAGTCGAGCAGCTGAACCTGCCATTGATTATCGGCTGCAAAGGTGCCCAGCGTAGCAAACGAAACCTGAAGTGGACTGCCCGGTGGTACGTAGTCGGCGATGTTGCCGGTTACGGCAAACTGCTCCGGCAACACCGGCTGTGCATTCTGAAAGAAGCTATTATCGAGGCTGTTGTTCCAGTTGCGGGCAAATCGCGACAGACCCATGGCCGCCGGAATTGCACCAGGGTTTAGGTAGTAGCGCGGATGGGGCGTAGGCCGGAAGCTGTTCCGGAAGTGAACATCGGACTGACCAGCGTTTCTGTTCACGATGGTATCATTGTAAGGTCCCTGGAACACGTTGAGGTTTGGCGTATTGATCACGTTCTGCTGTTCCGTGATCAGGTCCGGGCGGGTTACCGTACCATCGAAGGAGACCCGTGCGACAACCCAGGGCACATTCCGGCCGCCGAAGTCCTGCCGGGATTTTTGAATCAGCGACTGAAGTCGATTCCGGTAGTCGGGAATACTGCCCGAGCCGGCGTCGCCGTATTCAGCTTCACCCTGGTGCCAGAGCACCGACCGGACGCCGGCCATGGACGCATAATACCGGAGTACGTTCTTCAGGTTGGTGTAAGGCTGCAGGTTCGGCCAGTTTTCGACGCAGTAGTAGCGGTTACAGGTAGGGATGCCATTGGCCGAATTGATCCAGTTTTCGATGGTCGACGCATCCCAGCCTGCGGTATAAAAGGCCACCGGTACGTTGTATCGATTGACGATGTAATCACCGAGTTCGCCCCAGCCCCATGAGCTCTCAGCCATGGGAAAGACGCGCCGGGCAGCCGTAAGGGCCTTGTACGCAGGAACCGGCATCGGGTCGCCCGAAGAGAACAGGGACTGGCCGTTGGGCGGATAATAATGGTTGATGGAGTCGATGGCGTTGACCCGGTCGGTGGCTGTGCCGAGGTCGTTGTCGGCAACGCCCAGTCCCCGGGAGTTCGATTGGCCGGCTGTAATAAATACCTCGCCGATGCCAACCGGCTGAACAGTAGCCTGGCCAATGCTGACATTATTCCGGATGGCCCGGACCGTTACTACGTACCAGCCGCCCGAACCGGTGAGGTAGCCCAGAAACAAATTACCCGATGGATTGGTCTGTATGGTTTGCCAGCCGGTGGCGGTGCCCTGCCCAGCCGCCACGGGAGTTAACTGGGCCTCAATCCGGTCGGCTGCGCTGGTGAGCCGGCCGGCTATGTATAAACGACCGGTGTTGTCGGTACCCCGCTGAACAACCAGACGAGGCATGGGATGGGTTATGGTTACCTGAGCGAGACAAACAACGGGGAGGCTCACAAACAATATGAGCCACCTTAACAAACTGGGCATGAACATGGCGTAAAATCAATCGCGAAAATAGATTAATTTCTGGTCATATCCGTATGGCATTGATCATCGGATAAAACGCCGGTATCGGCTGGTACTAGGGCGACCAGGGATAGGTTTTACCAACTCAGGATGCTTATTGGTTACGCTTCTGAGTATATTATCGGCATGAAAGAGCAGCTACGGGAAGTACGCTATTTTTTATTCGGACAGCATTTTTCCGACGGGCTGCGCATTACCCTGGCGATTCTGATACCATCTATGGTGATGGCGCAAGTAGGGCAGTTCAACACCGGCCTGACCATTTCACTGGGGGCATTGGGGGTGAGCATTGCGGATTCGCCGGGCCCCGTTACCCACAAGCGGAACGCGATGCTGGTTTGTTGCCTGATTATCGGACTGGTAGCCATCATAACGGGTTTTGCCCGGATGAATACCTGGGTGTTGGGAGCCGAGATCTTGTTGATGAGCTTTCTTTTATCAATGCTCGGGGTGTACGGTACCCGGGCAACGGCCGTCGGTACGGCGGCTTTGCTGATCATGATTCTGGTTATGGACCGCCCCCTGGAGGCTATGGCTGTGTGGCGCTTCGGCGCGTTAGTCGTGGTCGGTGGGCTTTGGTATATGCTGATCAGCCTGTCGTTTTTTCGCGTACTTCCCTACCGGGCTTCGCAGCAGGCACTTGGTGAGTGTATCCATGAGATCGCCAAGTTTTTGTCTATAAAAGCTGATTTTTATTCCATTCAGACCAGTCTGGACGAGGATTATAAGAAACTGTTTGCGCAGCAGGTAGTGGTTAGTGAAAAGCAGGATGCTGTTCGGGAGCTGCTTTTCAAAAGCCGACAGATTGTGCAGGAGTCAACCCCCATGGGCCGACGTCTGGTACTGACGTTTGTGGACGTAATGGATCTGTATGAGCAGATCGTTGCTTTCTATTACGATTATGCCGATTTACGCGACCGCTTTGGCGCAACCGGGATTCTGGACGATATCGCCCGGATCATTCACCGGATTGCGATTGAGATTGATTACGTCGGGCTGGCCATTCAGGCAAACCGGCCGCGGCAGTCACGGCTCGATCTCAGCCGGGATTTAGAGCGATTGAAGCGAAAGGTTGACGACATCGAGGCTGCGGCTACAGACAGCCATACGCTGGTGCTGAAAAAGATTATGGTCAGCCTCCGCAGCGTAGACCAGCGGCTGAATAGTATCCTGCGCTACACCAACAGCCCAGTCAACGCACAACAGGACGAGTACAACCTCCAGTTCGATCGGTTCATAACCCATCAGACCGTAAGTGTAACTACGATTCGGGATAACCTCACCCTGTCCTCGTCTATTTTTCGGCATTCGGTGCGGATGGGCCTGGCGTGTCTGGTGGGATTTATCGTTGCCAAACTGTTCAACTACGGTACGCACAGCTACTGGATTCTGCTGACGATTACGGTGATCCTTAAACCCGGTTATAGCCTGTCCAAACAGCGCAACTACGAACGCCTGCTGGGAACGTTAGCGGGCGGGGCCATTGGGGTAGCGGTGCTGTTATCGATCTCGAACCAGACCGTCTTGTTTTTGATCATGCTGGTGCTGATGATCGGTACATTCAGTTTCCAGCGGACCAACTACGTCGTGATGGTCGTGCTGATGACGCCTTATGTGCTGATTCTGTTTACTTTACTCGGCATGGGCGGCCTCCGAATCGTTGAGGAACGCGTATTGGATACGCTGATCGGATCGGTGATCGCTTTCGCGGCCAGCTATTTTCTGTTCCCGCGCTGGGAGTCGCAGCAATTGAAAGAGTTTTTGCGCGATGTTCTGAAAGCGAACCTGAATTACCTGCGAATCCTGTCCGACGGCTTATCGGGACGTAGCATCACTGAAATAGAGTATAAACTGGCGCGGAAAGACGTGTACGTCAGTTCTGCGAACCTGTCGGCGGCTTTCCAGCGGATGACTTCCGAGCCACGTAGTAAACAGTGGCACCAGAACGAGGTGAACGAGTTTGTGGTCCTGAACCATATTCTGTCCGCCAATGTCGCCACGATTGCCTCAAACCTGCTGGCGGAGCAATCATCGCTGAAAGGCCACCCCGAAGACCTGCTGCGGCTGGTTCGGCGGGCTGTACTGGCGTTGGAAGAAAGCCTGCGCAAACTTGGAACAGCCGTCGAAACGGTACCATCTGGCCACTCGGCACCAGAAGTAAGTGCCGAAGACGTACCCTCCAAACCGGCGAACGATCCCCTGCTCAGGAGTCAGCTTGAGTTTATACAACGCGTCAGTTATGATATTGGCCGACTGACGGACACCATTCTGGTGTAGTGGAACGTCTAAACCGGTTTGACTGCCTGCTGTCGGCGCGACCTGGTGAACTTGCGGATCGCCAATCGTATTAACCCGTAGAGAACGGTGGCGATGACCACAAAAAACGCAATCCATTTCAGGTTGGTAAATACCAGACAGGCGGTCACGATTGGTGACGGTAGCTCAGGATAGCTCTTCAGCAGCCATACAATGCAAGCGTTTTCCAGCATATCGATAGCCCAGACAACCAGGGGAAGCACATTAATTGAACTGGAAGGCGATACGGACTTCTGGCGAAACAGCAGCGAGAGAATGATACAAAACAGACAGGTATATACAATTGGATAAACTATGTCGGCTGTCAGCTCAGCTTGTGCGTAGTATGCGCGTCCTGCCTCTCCATACTGAGCGATCATCTGCTCAACAACAGACGGATTGCCGTTAAAAAGCAGCAGGTCGAGTGGACCGATCGCTTTTCCAGCATACTGATTGAGCTGGGCTTCTACATTTTTCAGGATATAACCCGGGAATAACGCATACAGGACAAGGGAGAACAGCAGGGTCTGCCAGGAGGCAATCCGGTAGAAGAAGGCAGATAAACGATGTCGCATGAGGCAGGTAAGAGTTTGGCGGCCAATATACTAAACGGCTGCACGCCTGATGGGCACTTTTGAGTTTTCGGATATGACCCGGGCATGCTGGCCTCAAAAAAAGACCCCAGTAGAGAGCAGATGGTCTACTGGGGTGAACAGGGGTTTGTCAGAAAAGAACTTACACTTTTCCCCTTAAAAAATCAGCCGTATAGTTCGTGCCTTCGGGCAGCGCTGCCATTTGCTCGGGCGTGCCGGTAAAGGTTACGTAGCCGCCCGATTCGCCACCTTCCGGGCCAAGATCGATGATGTGGTCGGCAGATTTGATAACTTCCATATTGTGCTCAATAATGAGCACCGAGTCACCCTGATCGACCAGGGCGTTGATGGCTTTCAGCAGCTTACGGATGTCGTGGAAATGCAGACCCGTAGTCGGCTCGTCGAAAATGAACAGCGTTTGGCCTTTGTTGGGATTTCCTTTGCTCAGAAACGACGCCAGCTTCACCCGCTGGGCTTCCCCACCCGACAGCGTGTTCGCCGATTGGCCCAGCCCGATGTAGCCCAGCCCCACTTCCTGCAAGGGCATCAGCTTGTCGGCCATTTTAGAGTCAGCTTTGCGGAAGAACTCGATCGCTTCATCAACAGTCATATCCAGAATATCGGATACGTTCTTATCGTGCAGCGTCACTTCCAGCACCTCCTGCTTGAAGCGTTTGCCGTTACACCCCTCGCACCTGAGGTAAATATCGGCCATGAACTGCATCTCGATCTTTACTTCGCCCTCGCCCTGACACACTTCGCAGCGGCCCCCGTCGACGTTGAACGAAAAGTGCGACGGTTTGTAGCCACGCGCTTTCGCTATCTGCTGATCGGCCATCACCTGACGGAGGTAATCGTAGGCTTTGATGTACGTGACGGGATTCGACCGGCTCGATTTGCCAATCGGGTTCTGATCAATCATCTCCACGGCCGCAATCCGATCAATGCTGCCTTCCAGCGAGTCGTACTTACCTGCTTCTTCGGCCGCGTCGCCTTTCAGGCGGCAGAGGGCCGGGAACAGTACCTTCCGGATCAGCGTACTCTTACCCGAGCCCGAAACGCCCGTCACGACCGTGAGCGTATTGAGCGGGATGCGCACGTCGACATTTTTGAGGTTGTTCTCCCGCGCGCCTTTCAGCTCCAGGTAATTGGTTGCCGTCCGCCGGAACTTGGGCACCGGAATCGTTTCGGCCCCGGTCAGGAAGTCGATGGTGTGGGAGCGAAGGGTACCGTTGCCTGTGCCATTATCCTTTGCTCCGTGCTCCAACCCCTGCGCAATGTCATCCCAGGTGCCCTGAAATACGAGCTGACCCCCATGTATGCCTGCATCGGGGCCAATGTCGATAAGCTGGTTGGCCGCCCGCATCACTTCCTCTTCGTGCTCAACCACGATCACGGTATTGCCCATGTCGCGGAGCGACTCCAGAACGCTGACCAGCCGCTGCGTGTCGCGGGGGTGCAGGCCGATGCTCGGTTCGTCGAGAATATACATTGAACCAACCAGCGCCGAGCCAAGCGAAGTCGCCAGCTTAATACGTTGGTATTCGCCCCCCGACAGCGAGTTGGTCAGGCGATTCAGGGTCAGGTAGCCCAGTCCCACGCGCTCCATGTAATCAAGTCGGTTCCGGATCTCGACCAGAATACGGTTGGCAACCTGCTGCTGGTGAGCAGGCAGTTCCAATGATCGGAAAAATTCGGCCACCTGTGTAATCGGCATCAGCACCAGATCCGTGATGGACTTTCCGGCTACTTTCACGTAGCTGGCATCCTTGCGAAGCCGTGACCCCCGACATTCCGGGCAGGTCGTTTTGCCCCGGTAACGCGACAGCATCACCCGGTACTGCACCTTGAACGTCTGGCTCTCAACAAAATCAAAAAAGGCGTTGAGGCCGTTGAAGTATTGATTACCCGTCCAGAGCAGCTCCTGCTCGGCAGGCGTCAGGTCTTTGTAAGGCCGGTGAATGGGAAAGTCGAAGCGAATGCCGTTTTTAAGCAGTGGGCGCAAAAACTCTTCACTCATCTTCTCACTCCGCCACGGCATAATAGCCCCCTCAAACACCGACAGGTTCTTGTCAGGAATGACCAGATCAGGATCGATGCCCAGCACTTTACCAAAACCATCGCACCGGCGGCACGCACCGTAGGGGTTGTTGAACGTAAACAGGTTGACACTTGGCTCTTCGAAAGCAATGCCGTCCAGTTCAAACTTGTCGGAGAACGTCCGTGAGTCGGCTGAAGCACCGGACCGCCCGACCACATCGACCCGGCAGATGTTGTCGCCTTCGTTGAAGGCGGTCTGCACCGAATCCGAAAAGCGGTACTGCGTGTCCTCGTCGGGCTGGCCGGCGTCGTCGAACAGGACGGTGCCGCGGTCAATCAGAATTTCGAGGGTAGCGCCGGAAGCCAGCGCGTTGATCTGTTCGACGGGGTGTTCCAGCAACTCCTCAATCTGAACCACCTGCCGACCCGTCGGACCGTCATCGGCAACGATCCGGGTATAGCCCTTCTGCAGCAGAATTTTCAGTTCGTAGTCGAGGGTCCGGCCGGGATGGATAATCAGCGGGGCCATGATCATGACCCGCTGCGACGAACCGTCCGGCTCGGGCGTATGCTGGAAAATGAAATTAACAACGTCGGTAACGGTGTCTTTTTTCACTTCTCCGCCCGATATGGGTGAATACGTAACCCCCGCCCGTGCAAACAGCAGCTTGAGGTAGTCATAAATTTCGGTGGAGGTTCCAACGGTTGACCGGGGGTTGCGGGTCGTTACTTTCTGTTCGATGGCAATGGCCGGCGAAACGCCCTTGATGTACTCCACCTCGGGTTTTTCCATCCGGCCCAGAAACTGCCGGGCGTAACTGCTCAGGCTTTCAACGTACATCCGCTGCCCTTCGGCAAACAGTGTATCGAAAGCCAGCGACGACTTGCCCGACCCCGACAGGCCGGTCAGCACCACCAGCTGGTTGCGGGGAATGGCAACGTCAATATTTTTAAGATTATGTACTTTCGCCCCCTTGATAATAATAAATTGCTTGGGGTCAAGGTAATCAACGGAACGTAGGTTCTCGGTTTCCGTGGTCTGAATCATTCCGGTTCGTTAGCAAACTCTATCTAAGTTCTAACGGTTTTGATTGAAAGTTGGTTTCTATACGGAATAAGGATTACCAGTGATTACACAGATTTAACAGACCGGAAACGTAGCGAACCGGTTGCGCAGTCTGCATAATCAGGGGGAACGTCGAAACTGATGAATTATGGATTTCGCCGAAGAAGATATCATCCGGCTAGTGGCCGCGCTGCTGATGGGCGGACTAATTGGTGCCGAACGGGAATACACCGGCAAAGCGGCCGGATTCCGGACAACGATCATGATCTGTGTCGGGTCGACGCTGTTCACACTGGCGTCGGGACGTATTGGCGGCAGTGGCGACCGGATTGCGGCCAACATCGTTAATGGAATCGGCTTTTTGGGGGCCGGCATAATTTACCGGGAAGCAAACCGGGTCAAAGGACTAACGACGGCCGCCACGGTCTGGGCCGTATCGGCACTTGGGATGTGCCTGGGGGGCGGTCAGTATGACATTGCGCTGATGGGCTTCGTGGTCATTATGGGGGCATTGCTGCTGCTCACCGGCTTGTCGCACCGGATCGGTAAGGTAAACCAAAGCCGCGAGTATAAAATCGTGACGCAGTTCCGCAATAAGACACTGATTCAGTACGAAAAATTTTTCGAGGAGTGTGGCCTGTCGCCAACCCGACGCCAGCAGCAACGAATTGGTACCGAAATCATCGGTCACTGGCACGTAGAAGGCTCCGAAAAGAACCATGAAAAGTGTATCAAACGACTGCTGAACGACCCGGATGTAAAAGAATTCACCTTCTAATTTCGTTACTGTAAATGATCTTCAATTTTGTACAATCAACCATGAATCATATCGGAAAACTAATGTTACTCACCGCATTGCTGAGTAGCAGCGTTGCATTTGGGCAGCTAACCGCCGACCCTGAAGAACGTCGGGACCAGGGTAAGGACCCGCTCCGGACGCAAACCCCGGAAGGGCGTCCGTTGCCGTTTAGCCAGCGGATACGGTTTGGGGGTGGAATCAACGGCTTCCGGTTCGGTAATCCGTTTAGCCTGGGTGTATCGCCGGTGGTGGCTTATCAGGCAACCGAGCGGTTGCTGGTCGGCGTTGGTGGCACGTATAATTACACGCGCTACAAAGGCTATACGACGACGGGGACTACGGTTCCGCTCGAAACCTACAATCAGTACGGTGGTCGGGGCTTCGCCATGTTCGAAATCATTCCCGCTATCCTGCCTAACCTGTACGCGCATGGCGAGGTAGAAACCACGTCAATTCAGGTGACGGAGAACCAGACTGGCCGCAAAGCCAGCTACGGTCTGACGGCTCCGTTGCTTGGTCTGACCTATTCGCAGCCGATTTCACGGCGGTTTGGCATAAACCTGACGGCACTGTACAATCTGAACTATAACCAGAATCAGGCCTTGTCGCAGGCTATCTACGGCAGCCCGTTTGTGCTACGTTTGTCGTTTTTCTAAGCAAAACACGCCTAAAACGCGAAACGCCAGCCGATCGGCTGGCGTTTCGCGTTTATTTCTGAATCTGTTCCCAGATTAAGTCGGCGATGACCTGCATGCCCGCGTCGTTGGGGTGAGCCGCTACGCCGGGGTCAGCGTACTGAGCGGCAAAATACTGGCCTTTCCCCTCGATCACGCTGACTTCGGCCAGAGCGTAGCCTTTCCGGGCCACTACGTTGCGAATGGACTGGTTGGTGCGCGGTCGATTCCAGACGCTGGTTGTGCAAACGACTTTTGCGGGGCCGGAGAACTGCACCAGCCGGTTAAGCAGCCGCTCAAACGCCTGCTCGAAGTTGGTCCCACTAACGTCGCCTTCGTTGACGTTCTCACCAATCCGGACAACGATCAGGTCGGGCTTAAACTCCTGCAACGGCGCATTAAATTCGTCGAGGTTGTACGAAACAAAATTACGCTCGAACCCACCACCCGATTGCAGTCTGAATGTGGCCTGCGGGAAGATGGTGGTCAATTGCTTATCGAGCAGGTGAACAAAGTCTTTGTCGCGGGCAGAAGCCGCCATACCGTTGAAATTAAACCAGCCCAGGTTGGGCGCCGGGGCGTGGTTCATAATGCTGTTGCCGACTACGAACATACGCTGGAAGTAAGGCGAAAACGTAGCCTGTGTCATCTGTGATACCAGGTCATTGATTCGGGTGCGGGCCAGAACGGGTGTTTTGGTGATAGCCGCCATCTGGTTCCCTTCCGTCCAGGTCTTGCCATTATCATACGAGTATTCCAGCACCGCTCCTATCGGCATTGATGACGCCGACAAGCGAACGCTGGTGCCGTAGGCAATCTTGCCCCCCTGCGGCTCGAAACTGGGTTTGGGAAGGCCCTGCGGAGGGAGTTTGGGTGGTTGAAGCCGCTGAATGGCAATGGAAAGGCAATTGGGTTCGCACGCAGACTTAACCGGCTGTTTTGTGTCCTGTACGCGCCCGATGGTTTCGAGTTGAGCGCAACCAGATTGCCAGAAACACAGCACAAGCAGAGAGGTAAAAAAATAGCGAACACCTATTCGGCCGGCCGTATGACGATACAAAAGCTTATCCAAAGCGAAAGCAACTAAGGTCCAGCCGAGCACATCGCCAAAAGTGTGCCAATTTTTTACGTCAACAGGCAGTGGTATAAAGCCATCCATAAGCTGGCTGCATAGCACGGTGTTCATCGGTAGCGCGTTATAGAACAGTAGGTTTACGAGCATATAATCGGAACAAGTCGAAAGTTGTTGGCGAGGATGCTTAATTTTGCTGGAGTCTACCCATACGGCTATGGCTGCGAACGCTGTTAACAAGATCAGTATAGCAGCCGGCGCGGGACAGTTACGTTGCCCGGGCTAACACCGTATGATCAGCACTACTGTATGAAGAGAGTTCGCTTTTACTCATTAGCGATTGGTTTTGCCCTGATGCTGATACTACCGACACTGGACAACGTGTTTCATTTGTCGGACCGCTTCGCCGGAAATGAAAACCGCCGGTTGAGTGAAAAACCAACGTTTCGCTTTCCGCACGTCGGTACGTACGTCAGTCAGTTCGATCGGTATTTCAAAGAAAACTTCGGATGGCGAAATTTCCTGTTTTTTATTTATAGTCGCTGGAAATATTATGGGTTAGGTACGTCGCCCCTGCCCGAAAAAGTTGTAGTCGGCCGCAATGGCTGGTTTTACCTCGGTAATAGCTACAACAACGTAGTGCAGCAGCACCAGGGGCTGATGCCGCTCTCCGTCGATTCGGCCCGGATCATCACCCGGCGGCTCGTAGAACACCAGCAGCAACTGGCCCGGCAGGGTATAAAGCTGTATATTTTCATTGCTCCCGATTCGCACACCATCTATCCGGAGTACCTGCCGGACCACCTGCGGCTATCAGACCGCCCCTCGCGGCTGGATGTGTTCAGGCAATACGTAACGCAGCACTCATCGCTGCCGCTGGTGGATGTGCGCGATACGTTGAAACACAGTCGGCAGCAGTACGAAGTATATTACCGGACCGACACACACTGGAATGACTACGGCACCTTAGTAGGGTGTGCGGCTTTGATCGAGCGGATTCGGCAGGATATACCAACGATCCCTCCAGTGCGCAAAGCTGACTTCCGCATTACGTCAATGAGTGGGGGCGGGGGCGATCTGGTGCAGATGCTGACGCTGGAAAAAGAGGTAAAAGACCGCGTTTTCTACGACATTAAGCCCGCTCCATTTCTAACCGCCCGGCAAACGGCTACCGTACCCGATACCGTGACAGGTCCGGCCCGTTCCGGATTCCCGTCACTACGGTTCGTGGGGCCGGAACCCCAGCGACCCCGCCTGCTGCTGATCGGCGATTCCTTCAGCCACAGTATGACCCAGTTCATGCCCGGCTACTTTGGCGAATCGTACTTCGTCCGCACCAGTCGGCTCGATCCGGCTTTGATCGAGGCCGAAAAACCAGCCGTAGTCGTGATCGAAATCGTGGAGCGAAACCTCGACTGGCTGGCCCGTTTTTGACCGGATAACCCAGCATCAGAGACGTATTTGATTGACCGTCGGTATTAATTTATGATTAAAATAATGAGAAGTTGTAATAAGACACGAATTATGAAACTACTGCCCCATTTTTGTATAGAAGTAGAATAAACGTACTTTACAAAAAATCAGTTGTAAGCCTTTTTGCTATAAACCATGCTGTTCAGTTCAGCGACATTCCTCTTTTTTTTCCTGCCGCTCTTTTTGCTGCTTTACTACCTATTGCCGCACCGCTGGCGAAATGCGTTTTTGTTCGGCGCGAGCCTGCTTTTCTACGCCTGGGGTGAAGGGCCGGTTGTGCTGATTTTGTTACTGTCGGCTTTTATCAATTTTGCAGCGGGCTGGCTGATTGAGCGCGGTCGCCGGAAGGCGGGGCTCTGGTTGTCTTTGGTGGGCAGTTTGTCGCTGCTGTTTTATTATAAATACACCAACTTCCTGGCCGATACGGTGCGGGGGACGATCCAGGTGCTGGGCCTGTCGGGGGCGGATAGTATGCAGCTGGCGCAGATAGCTTTGCCGATCGGGATCAGCTTCTACACCTTCCAGGGCATCTCGTATACCCTCGACGTGTACTGGGGCCGTATCCGGGCTAATAAAAGTTTTCTGGACTTTGGCACCTACGTCGCTATGTTTCCCCACCAGATTGCCGGTCCCATCGTTCGCTATGCTGATATTGCTCCCGAACTGGCCGAACGCCACGTAACCATCGAAAAGTTTGGCGTTGGGGCCGAGCGGTTCATCATTGGTCTGGCCAAGAAAATTCTGCTCGCCAATACGTTCGCCAGTGTTGCCGACACCATTTTCAACGCGCCGGTTAACAGCTATCCGGCCGCAACGGCCTGGCTGGGTATCGCTGCATATACCCTTCAGATCTACTTCGACTTTTCGGGGTATTCTGATATGGCCATCGGGCTCGGCAAGATGGTTGGGTTCGATTTCAAAGAAAACTTTAACTACCCCTACATTGCCCGATCCATTCAGGATTTCTGGCGTCGCTGGCACATCTCGCTGTCGAGCTGGTTTCGCGATTATCTGTACATTCCGTTAGGGGGCAACCGGGCCAGTAAGCTCCGGACGTACCGCAACCTGTTGATTGTGTTTTTCGTGACCGGTCTGTGGCACGGGGCCAGCTGGAACTTTATCATCTGGGGCCTTTACCACGGTGCGTTTCTGCTTATCGAACGCGCCGGCCTGGGCAAGCGGCTGGAGCGAGTCTGGCCTCCTGTTGCCCACGCTTACACGCTCCTGGTTGTGATGATCGGGTGGGTGTTCTTCCGGGCGGCCGATCTGACCTCGGCCATAACGTACCTGCAAACGATGTTTGGCCTGACGGCGGCCCCGTCGGTTATGGCTTACCCGTTGTCGTATTTTCTGAACGCCGAAGTAATTGCTACACTGGTGCTGGGTGTGGTGCTGGCTACGCCCGTGTATCACCGTTTCCAGCAAGGCTGGCAGCGGCTGCAGGCACGGCTGGTAGTATCGGCCGCTCGCTATACCCTGGATCTGATCTATGTTATGAGCCTGTTCGGGCTGTTTATCATGGCCGTTATGTATCTGGCCGCTGATACCTACAACCCATTCATTTACTTCCGCTTTTAACCGCTATGTCACATGGCTTCTGCACCGATTCAGTATGAAAAACAGGCACCGGGCTCGTTGAGGGCTGAGCAAAAAAGGAGTAGAAAGTCAATACGTCCCTGGCTGCTGGCGGTTGGATTTGGTATGCTGCTGGCCCTGCCGACCGCCGAGCGCTGGCTTGGCTTAACGGATACCTTTCAAAGTACGGAGAATCGTCGGCTTACGCCATTTCCTACGTTTCACTATCCGCATGTTCTCACCTTTGTTCATGAACTGGATCAGTACTGCAAAGAAAGTTTCGGCTTTCGGAATGCGTTGTTCTACGAGTACAGCACCTGGAAGTATGACATGCTGCATACATCGCCCCTGCCCGAGAAAGTAGTGATTGGTAAACAAGGCTGGTTGTTTGTAGGAAATAGCTATAACCGCGTGATTGATCAGCACCGCGGGTTTGTACAACTGCCGGACGAAGCGCTGCAACAGATCGAACAGAAACTGCTGGCGCGGCACCAAGAATTGAAGCGGCTGGGCATCCGCTTTTACGTACTGATTGCGCCGGATTCGCACACTATCTACCCCGAATTCCTGCCCGATGCGTATCGAACAGACGTACACCAGCCGTCGTCGCTCGACCGGCTGACAGCCCGTATTCAGCAACACGGAACGCTTCCGCTGATCGATCTGCGCGACACCTTGATGCGGGCTAAACACCGATATCAGGTTTATTATCAAACCGACACGCACTGGAATGAGCCCGGCGCGCTGATTGGCTGCGTGAGCCTGGTGAATCGTATCCGACATGACGTACAGTCGATACCACCGCCTTCATCTGCAATGTACCAAATCCGCCGTCAGCCGGGGGGATACGGTGACCTGGCCTTGATGCTTGCTTTACAAAGCCGCCTGCACGATACGTTTAAATATACGGTTGGGATAGCGCCTGAGCGAAAAGCTCACCAATTGGCCGAATTCGACATGCCGGGACATTATCTGCCGGCCGCTAAGTATGCCGGACCCAACAGGCAGGCGCCACGGCTGTTGCTGTTCGGTGACTCATTCAGCCACAACCTGATCAAGTTTTTGCCCGGCTATTTCAGCCACACGTACCACATCTACCAAACTACGTTTGATCCCAAACTTGTCCAGGCCGAAAAGCCGGACGTTGTCGTTCTCGAAATTGTGGAACGGGATCTCGACAAGCTGGCTTTGTTCTGATTAATCAGCCCGCATCACCGACGTTGCTGGTGACGAAGCCGGCCGAAGCCCGAGAATGAGATCAGCCGCTTTTTCGCCGATCATAATTACCGGAGCGTTGGTATTGCCCGATACGATCGTGGGCATAATGGAGGCATCGGCCACACGAAGGCCTTCAACGCCCCGGACACGCAAAGCCGGGTCAACCACCGCCATGGGATCAGAAGGACCATCCGGACCCATTTTGCAGGTCCCTACCGGATGGTAGACGGCTTCCAGTTGCTTGCGGATGTGAACCAGTATGGCTTCGTCCGAACTTCGGTCAGGTGGCGTTTGTAATCGGCGGTAATAGGGACCAAAAGGGGCTGCCTGCATCACCTCTACCGCTTTTTTTACGCCTTCAACCAGTACTCGCTGGTCATCCTCATGCGACAGGTAGCGTGGATCAATAAGAGGAGCATCGAGTGGGTTGGCTGACCGGATGCTTACGTTTCCCACGCTCTTCGGCTTTAACAGCGTCGGCAGAATTGTGTACCCATCGGTGGTCGGATACGTAGCCATGTCGTACATATCGCCGGAGTAATCATCGCCCAGGTGTACCGGCGCAAACTGGAACTGCATGTTTGGCCGATCGGCAGCCGAATCAAGGGTAAGAAACGCGTTCGCTTCCAGCGGCCCAATGGTCATAGGTCCTTTTCTGGAAAGCAGATACTGCATCAACGCCTTAAACTGGTTGAGCGGTTTCAGCACCGAATTGCTTGAAACGGGTTGCGTGCATAGACTGCTGACACCGGTAAACAGATGATCCTGTAGATTCTGACCTACGCCCGGTAAATCCTGAATGACGTCAATGCCGTATCGTCGCAACGTATCGGCCGGTCCAATCCCCGAAAGCATCAGAATCTGCGGTGAGTTAAACGCGCCGGCCGATACAATCACTTCCCGCCGGGCTTCGGCCGTTTCGGTCGTGTTTTTATCAGTCAGAAAGTCAACCCCCGTTGCCCGGCCATTTCGGATAACAACCCGGTGGGTATGGGCGTGCGTAATAACGGTTAAATTCGGACGCTTCAGTGCCGGTTTCAGAAAGGCCGTGGCCGCACTGTGTCGCCGGGCGTTTTTAATCGTAAACTGAAAATACCCGGCTCCTTCCTGCTGCGCACCGTTGTAGTCGGGGTTGCGCCGAATGCCCGACTGTTCGCAGGCATCAACAAACGCCGTGGCCAGAACCGTACGGTACTGCTGGGCAAACGTTACGTTCAGCGGGCCATGCTGACCATGGTACAACGAATCCAGCTGGGTAATTTGCTCATTATGTTCCGAGCGGATGAAGTATGGCAAAACATCGTCATACCCCCAGCCCGTGTTGCCAAAGGATGCCCAGTCGTCGTAGTCGAGTCGGTTGCCCCGGACGTAAGCCATGGCATTAGTCGAGCTACAGCCGCCCAACGTTTTACCCCGGGGTTGGTACATTCTCCGGCCATCAACGTCGGGCTGGGGTTCTGTCCAGTACCCCCAGTCGACCGCAGAACCGTGGAGTTTGGCGTAACCAGCCGGAATGTGAATCTCCAGTTGTTTGTCCGGCCCGCCGGCTTCAAGGACCAGTACCGAAATGGTCGGATCTGCGGAAAGTCGGTTTGCCAGCACACAGCCCGCCGAACCAGCTCCAATGATAATGTAGTCGAATTTCATAGCTGCAGGAGGAAGGTACCGACTATGAAATTACAATTTTTCCCTGAAAAAATTTGATTAAAAAAGCGGTTGGGTCAGCGAGTGGCGTCAGATTCTAACCCTGACACTATTCGCTGACCCAACCGCTTTTTTTGTGATTATGAAGGCAGTTCGGCCAGTACCGTTACCCCTCCTTTTGTACGATCACCGATTTTTACCTTTACTTCGGCGTCGAGAGGCAGGAATATATCAACGCGTGACCCAAATTTGATGAAACCCAACTCGGTGCCCTGTTCAACGGGCTGGTTCTCTTTCACGTACCAGACAATTCGCCGGGCAACAGCACCCGCAATCTGACGTAGCAGCACTTCAACCCCGTTGGCCAGTTGGATAACGATCGTGGTACGTTCGTTTTCTGTACTGGATTTGGGATGCCAGGCTACCAGGTATTTACCCGGATAGTATTTGAAATATCGAATAATACCAGTCACAGGATTCCGATTGACGTGTACGTTCAGGGGGGACATGAAGATGGAAATCTGGCGACGTCGTTCCTTAAAATACTCGCTTTCCTCAGTCTCTTCAATGACTACGATGGTACCGTCGGCGGGGGCAATGACCTGGCTTTCGGCTACGGTCAACTGACGATTCGGTACCCGGAAAAACTGAACGACCAGCCCAAACAGAATCAAACTCGCCACCAGGAGTACGACGATGGCAGTTGGTTGGCTAGAAAACAGATAAAAATAAGCCAGAAGATTCAGGGCCAGTAGAACCAGCCCTGTCGTGAGCATAATCGTATACCCTTCGCGGTGTAAGCGCATGAATGTGCGTGTTCGGTTTTCGGTTTATGGCAGGCAACCTTCGATATCGGTCAACTACCGGACAAAGATAAGCAACCTCTTGCCGTAAACCGAAAACCTACTGACGATCTTAATAACCGCCCCGGTACTTATACGTACTGGCGACCTTGTCGATGGCAACGATGTAAGCGGCCAGCCGCATCGGAACCTGAAAGCGCTGCGACGTTTCGAACACCCGGTCGAAGGCATCTTTCATAACCCGGTCGGCCCGGCGGTTGATCCGGTCAAGAGTCCACTTGTATCCAATGCGGTTCTGCACCCACTCGAAATACGAAACGGTAACTCCACCCGCATTAGCCAGAATATCCGGTACAACCAGAATTCCTTTGCTGTTAATGATTTCGTCGGCGCTGGCTGAGGTAGGGCCGTTGGCGCCTTCAACGATCATCTTGGCCTGAATCGACCCGGCGTTTTCGTCGGTGATAACGTCTTCCTTAGCCGCAGGCACCAGCACATCGACCGCCAGCGAAAGCAGTTCTTCGTTCGTAATCTTTTCGGCTCCGCTGAAGCCGTCCAGCGTACCGTTGTTGGCGTTACGATAGCTCATGGCTGCCGTGATGTCGATACCTTTCGGGTTGTAATAGCCGCCCGAAATATCGCTGATGGCCACCACGGTAACGCCCCGTTCGTGGAGGAGTTCGGCCGCAAAAGACCCAACGTTTCCAAAGCCCTGGATTGCCGCCGTGGCCCGGTAGGGATTCATACGGAGCTTGTCCATAGCTGATAGGGCAGCAACGGTAACCCCCCGACCGGTAGCCTCCGTTCGGCCGAGCGATCCACCCAGCACCAGCGGTTTACCCGTCACGACGTTGTTGATCGTCATGCCCTTCGATTTCGAATATTCATCGACGATCCAGGCCATTTCGCGGGGGCCCGTACCCATGTCGGGGGCCGGAATGTCGCGGTCGGGACCAATAACGTCGAGCATCGCTACCGTGTATTGCCGAATTAGCCGTTCGATTTCGCCGGCCGACATCTCCCGCGGATTGCAGGCGATACCGCCTTTAGCACCACCGTACGGAATATCAACAACGGCGCATTTCCAGGTCATCCAGGCCGCCAGAGCCCGTACCTCGTCGAGGTTTACGCCCGGATCAAGCCGAATGCCGCCTTTGGCAGGACCAAGAATGTTCGAGTGTATGACGCGATACCCTTCAAATACCCGAATGGCACCGTTATCCATCGTAACGGGCAACCCCACAATAACCTGACGGGCTGGTACTTTGAGAATATCATACATTTCATCGGAGATGCCCAGCATCCGGGCTGCCGCGTCAAAGCGCGACATCATCGACTCAAGTGGATTTTCCTTATCTTTTATAGGAGCCGGTTCAATATAAGCCATGGCCATAGTATTACTTCCCTCTTAAAACGAGTTTATTGATGAAGTGTGTTACAAACATAACAAAAGCTAAACGATAATGTGAAAGGTATATTTTTTCTCCAATTAATCTAAAAATTAATCGACCGTATATTCGTTAACCGGTAATTCAATTACCCCAAATTGTTGTTCATAATGAATTAACATAGCCAAATAATAGTTTGAAAAATAGGGCAGTAGCATTTTGATAAAAAACGAAAATTTTTGACGGCAGGGGTTCAATCAATTGAAAACCGCCAAGATTCCTTTAATTTTGTACTATACTTGGTCGTTCACTATTACACTACTTTCGACTACTCGCTATGGTTCAGGAAGAAAAGAAACGCTATTCGGAGGAAGAGCTAAAGGAGTTTGAAGAGTTAATTAGCCAGAAGCTCGATGCTACCCGGAGCGAGCTGAACTACATCAAAGAAACGCTGAGCAAGCGTAATGATAGTGGTACGGACAATACGTCGGGTAACTCAAAGCTTCTTGAAGACGGAGCAGATACCAGCGAACGCGAAAACCTCAGTCAGTTGGCGGCCCGTCTGCAAAAGTTCATTCAGCAATTGGAAGCGGCCATGGTCCGCATCAAAAACGGTACGTACGGCATTTGTAAAGATACCGGTAAGCTGATTCCAAAAGAAAGACTTCGGGCTGTGCCACATACGCAACAGACCATCGAAGCTAAACTGCGGCAGGCAAATTAGAGTATATCAAATACGTGCCCGAAACTTGCTGTAGCTTTATTACCGCTACGGCTGATAGCACTGGCACTATAGAAAAGGAGGTTCGGCATTGCCGGATCTCCTTTTTTAGTTTGGCAACTGAATAGTCATTGAAAAACTCAGTTATCTGGCATTACATATACCCGAGAGCCTACTTTGTAAAATAGGGATTTTTTTCCACAGACCTGTTACTAAAAATCGCTAACCTTTTATAATCTAAAACGCTTTATAAACATACCGCCGACTAAATAGTCAATTATACGCCTTCTGAAAACCTTTATTACGACCGAAAAAGCGGCCTGGTGCAAAAAACGACCACTTATACGCTGCTAAGTACTTTTTCAGAACAAAATGGACAATTATTTGTAGATACGGCAGGGTAAAATCAAATACGTACGGTCATGTTAGAACGTCTTGAAGAAATACGGGAAAATATATTCCGCTATCTGGAGGCCCGGATTGAGTTATTTACGCTCGAAACCCGGGGTAAAGTGGAGGAGGGGGTTGTAGTCGGGGTGCATGGTATTGTTCTGGCTTTGCTTGGAACAATGACGACAATTTTTCTTTTCAGCCTTCTGGCTGCTTATCTGAACGAAGTGACAGACAGCCGATACATAGGCTTTCTGATCGTCGCTCTGTTTTTCCTGGTCCTGACGGTCATCTGGGCCCTAGCCAAAGACTTTTTTAAAGGGAAAATCCGGTCGATGGCGTACGGTATTTTAAAGAAAAATCAGGAGAAAAAAGAAGAGGACAAATCGCAGGCGGTACAGGATCTGATGGAACAGGCCCGTACGACGATCAATAATGACGATCGGTATAATTCGACAACCTCTTCCAACCAGCCGGTTCGTTAACACGCGGTGGTCTCATCAATTCGTTTACACTAACTTTAATTTCATAAAAGCATGGAAGACCCTAAGGTACCTTTCGCTGACACAACTGCCCGCCGGGCTCAATTAATGGCTGCTACGGAGCGTTTTAAGTCATCAATTAACACTAGTGTGGATGCTATTAAAGGTGATGCAACAGAAATCGGTAAAACGACTGCGCTTGTGGCAGGTGTTGGATTAGCCGTATATTTGATAGCAAATGCTATTTTACCAAAGTCGGACGAGTATCGTTATGCTGAAAAATACGGTGAGCGAGACGACGACTACGATTATGACTATGACCACGATGATGTGAGCGCTGATGCTAAATCGGCACCGACTAATCGTAAAGTAATCGAACAGCAAGCAAAAGAGACACAGAAATCATCGGCTATCAGCGGTTTGATTGGCGGTCTGGTTACGTCCGTACTGACTAACATCGCCCGCGAACAGTTGTCTGGTCTTTTGGCCCGTATCCGAAATAATAATGCGATCAATCCAACCGCAGAACCAAAGCATCGGGAAGAGCAGTATCACGAAATGGCCCCAACAGGACCTGCTAACTACTCTACGCAACTATAAATTATCAGGCCAGAAAGCGTTTGCCGTCTTGCTCGATCCGGATAAGGTCGAGCAAGACGCGTTTTTAACCCTGTTGGAACGTACGCATACGTATCCGGTTGATTTCTTTTTTGTGGGGGGCAGTTTGATTACCAGCTACACCCATAAAGAACTGATTAACACAATTCGTCAGCACTCGGCAACGCCAATCATTCTTTTCCCGGGCAATCCGCTGCACATTGAGCCCTCGGCTGATGGTATCCTGCTCCTTTCGCTTATTTCGGGCCGCAATCCGGAGTTTCTGATCGGCCAGCACGTTATTGCGGCTCCGTTGCTCAAACAAAGTAATCTGGAGATTTTGCCCACCGGTTATATGCTCGTTGATGGTGGCGCACAGACAACCGTTTCGTACATTAGTGGTACGTTGCCACTGCCCCACGATAAACCCAGCGTGGCGGCCTGTACGGCAATGGCCGGTGAACTGCTCGGGCTACAGTTAATTTATCTGGATGCTGGTAGTGGAGCCCGCCGGTCCGTGTCGCCCGCGATGATTTCTGCCGTCAGGGAAGTGGTAGATCTGCCGATTGTGGTAGGGGGCGGCATTAATTCGGCCGAAAAAGCGTATGCCGCTTTTCAGGCCGGCGCTGATCTTATCGTTGTTGGAAATGGTATTGAGCAAAATCCGGATCTGCTTCCTGAGGTGTCGGCGGTGGTGCAGGGATTCAATCAGTCTTTAGTGCAATCGTAACGTATGAAACCAGTTCTTTCCGGATTGCTGCTGGTGGCGGCAGTCCTGTTGTGGCAGCCGTCGAATGGCCAGGCCTCCATCCAGCGAAATGGCGAAACCATTTACACCGAAGTAGAGCGGCAACCTGAGTTTCCGGGGGGGAAACGGGCTTTGAGTATGTATTTGATGAAGAATGTTAAATACCCCAGTGTGCTGTCAAAAACGAACTACGACCCCGGAAAGATTATTGTCAGGTTTGTTGTAGCTAAGAATGGAGTTGTCAGAAACGTCGAAATTTCGTCTAAACCGGCGGCCGCTGAAGCCCAGCAAAGTCTGCAAAACTACCTGGCGTCTATTCTGAACGCGATCGAGAAAATGCCGCGCTGGCGACCGGCAGAAGTGAACGGCGAACGGGTAGCGAGTCTTTACATCCTGCCGGTGCAGGTGTATGTTAATTAAAGAAGGAGAAAAGCAGGAGGGAGGAATGAAGAAAGGATATTGCCTTGCGGTTTCCTCTTCTCCGTTCCTCCCTCCTGCTTTTCTCCAGTCTTCCTATACGTTCATCAGCGATTCGCGACGGCGCATTTTGCCGGCCGGAATGCCAAACATCATCTTAAACCGGCGGCAGAAATAAGCCGTATCCTTGTAGCCAACCTCCGCTCCAATTGCCCGGATGCTCTTTTTGCTGGTCCGGAGCAAACCAACGGCGGCTTCCATACGCTGGTATTCGATATAATCCTGAGGATTTATACCGGTCAGCATTTTGAAGTACTGACCCACGTAATCTTCGGATACGTTAGCCACGTTAGCCAGCACCTTGTTCGACAGATCACCACCCAGATTTTCTTTGATGTAAGCAAAAATGTCGATCAGACGAGGGTCTTTGAAATACGTGCTGTTGGTTACAAGCTGCTCAACAAACAGGCGATTCTTCAGAATGTACCGAATGACTTCAATGACAATCTCTTCGGTCTTGATTTTGATAATACGCCCTTTGCCCGCCAGATCGGTCATTTCTTCGGCCAAGATCTGGTTAATTGTATTGGACAGGTGATCTTCCCCCTTGATGATGAACGGCGGTACGTCCAGCGAATTGAAAAAGTTGACCGAGTCAAACACTTTAGCTTCGAACGACACGAAACCGAATGAGTTCGGCTGATGACCAATGAGCCGGGGGTCGTGGTTGCCTTCAAAATACAACTCCCGGTGGGTCATAAACTCTTCGTTCGAGACAACCTTCGTGTTCGACGAGTCGCCATATGTAACGGTTACGTGTTTGCCGCCCGGAATAAAGAGCATATCGCCCACGTCGACCATTGTTTTTTCTTCCCCAATCGACACCTCGCCACTGTACAGAATCAACAACGTATTCTCTACGTCGTAGTAATTCTTGATAGTGATTGGCTGCAGAATCCGGATGTTACGGGCCTTGATGAACTTAACACCCAGCGATTCGATAATTTTATTATAATCTTCCATGGCTGAAAGGGATGTTCCGCGTGGTCGCTTGTTAATGGAATTTGCACAAAACTAATAATTTGTACAAAACTAATACAAGTATAAAAGTTTCCAAAAAATAAAAAAAAGAGTGCGTATTCGCAATGAACACGCACTCATGTTTCTAAAAATTTACTTTTAACAGGAAACAAGCTAGCGGATAAGCTCCCGGGCTATCACTAATTTTTGGATTTCAGAAGTACCTTCGTAGATCTGCGTGATTTTGGCATCCCGCATCAGGCGCTCCACGTGAAATTCTTTGACGTAACCGTAGCCGCCGTGAATCTGAACCGCTTCGGTAGTAGCCCACATCGCTACGTCAGAAGCATACAGCTTAGCCATAGCAGCCGCCTGAACATAATCTTTGTGCTCATCTTTCAGACGGGCGGCTTTGTATACCAGCAGGCGGGCCGCTTCGATCCTGGTTGCCATCTCAGCCAGCTTGAACTGAATTGCCTGATGGTCAAAGATTTGTTTGCCAAACGCCTTCCGTTCCTGCGCATATTTTAACGACAGTTCATAAGCCCCGGCTGCTATACCCAGGGCCTGGGCTGCAATGCCGATACGCCCGCCGTTCAGGGTCGACATGGCAAATTTAAAGCCGAAGCCATCTTCGCCAATACGGTTTTCTTTGGGAACCTGTACGTCCGTGAACAGCAGCGAGTGCGTGTCCGACGCCCGAATGCCCATCTTATCTTCTTTCTTGCCGACTGTAAAACCGGGCAAACCTTTCTCAACGATCAGGCAATTGATACCCCGGTGTTTCTTTTCTCGATCGGTCTGAGCGATGACGAGCGCTACGCCGGACGAATTGCCATTCGTGATCCAGTTTTTAGTACCGTTCAGTAAATAATAGTCTCCTTTATCTTCGGCCGTGGTCTGCTGCGACGTAGCATCCGATCCGGCTTCGGGTTCCGACAGGCAAAAAGCGCCGATCATTTCGCCGGATGCCAGCTTCGTCAGGTATTTTTGCTTTTGCGCTTCGCTGCCGTAGGCTTCAAGACCCCAGCACACCAGGGAGTTGTTGACCGATATGATGACCGAGCAGGAAGCATCGACCTTCGAGATTTCTTCCATTGCCAGTACGTACGAAACGGTGTCCATGCCACCGCCACCGTAGTCAGGCGAAACCATCATGCCCAGGAAGCCAAGCTCACCCATGCGTTTTACCTGCTCGGTAGGGAACCGGGCTTCGTTATCGCGCTCGACAATACCGGGCAGTAATTCATTCTGCGCAAAATCGCGGGCCGCTTCCTGCACAGCGAGGTGTTCTTCCGATAAATTAAAGTTTAAACCCTGTAGTTCCAGCGTTGCTGTTGACATAGCAAATACGTGGTTATTTGTTTGTTGTGAATGGTGTAAAGATAAGAAAAAATAGGCTTTGAACAGTATGCATGCATACGGTTACGTAGGGGTTAGGCCATAGAGTATCCGAGTAAATTTTATTCAAAATGAAGCCATTCGCTTTGTGAACCCCCGTACAATTGCGCAATCAACGGCAACGAAGCGGTTGCTTACTCAAAAAGTAACGTAATAAGCTCGGCTACGCAGGCAGGTTTGTGCTCACCTTCGACTTCAAATGCACACTCGATGATGGCCCTTACGCCATTGCCATCCTCGTTTTTATTCTGCGGTTCGGCATGATGCAGCCAGGCTTTTGCCCGCAGGCGGCTGCCGACCGGCACGGCATTGGTAAAGCGGATTTTATTGGCACCGTAGTTAATCGCCAGCTTTACGGAATCGACGGAATAGATTTCGCCAAGCAGTTTCGGAGCCAGCGATAAGGTCAGAAAGCCGTGGGCAATGGGGCTTTTGTAAGGTGATTCCCGGGTCGCCCGTTCGGGGTCGGTATGAATCCACTGGTGGTCGCCGGTTGCCTGGGCGAACAGATCAATCATTTCCTGGGTGATCGTCATATAAGCCGATTCACCAAGCGACTGGCCCGCGTGGGCCGAAAATTCTGCCAGATTAGCGAAGGTTTGCATGAAACTAATTGGGTAAGACGTGATAGAAGTAAAGAGGACGTAGTGAGCATGCAGCCGATTTATGCACGTTACGATTTTCCTGTTTACACTTTGTTCCTTCTAAGTAATTCCATAAGTTTTGCATTTTTGTCGGCATGACCCCAGTCGCCAAGGTTGAGTTTTTTGAATTTCGGGGCAGTTTGATCAGCTTCCGGCGCTATGGTCACGGCCCCATGGCTTTGCTGGCCTTTCATGGTTTTGGGCAGAGCAGTGATGTGTATACGCAGGTAGGGCAGACTCTTCGAGAACGCTTCACTGTGTACGCACTGGATCTGTTTTACCACGGCGAAAGTAGCTATGCCGACGATCATTTAATAACCAAAAGCTACTGGCAAGGTTTGGTGGATGCTTTCCTACGGACCATGGCCATTGATCGCTTCTCGGTGATGGGTTTCAGCCTCGGCGGACGATTTGCGTTAGCACTGGCCGAAACGCTGGCCGACCGCCTTGATCAGCTAATTCTGATCGCCCCCGATGGCATTACCCGTAGTCCGTGGTATCGGCTGGCTACCAGCTCGGCTCCCGGGCGGTGGCTCTTTCGTTTTTTTCTGCAACACATGACTCTTCTCAGCTCAATCGGGCACGGCCTGACGGCGGTTGGGCTGCTGCACCGTACGGCCATGCGGTTTGCGGAAAACGCCATGGGTACCGCCGAACAGCGGACGCAGGTTTATCAGTCGTGGACGAAATTTCGGCTGATCCGGCCCGATCTGAACGTAGTCAGCCAGGCGCTTGATCAGCATTCGGTGCGCGTTCGCGTTTTCACGGGCTATTTCGACCGTATCGTACCTGGTACATATGCGCAGCCCTTGCTTGTCAGGCTTCGGTCCTATGAGCTAACGGTCCAGAAAGCAGGCCACAATCGGCTGGTCGATCAGGTTGGGGCTATTCTAGCGGAACGCCCGCTGTAAAACTTGCCAGAGCCCGACGATTGACACCACGATCAGCCCAATGATTACTACCTGAACCCAGGTGTTCTGGTTCGGATTCTCAAGCAGGGTACGTATTTCGCGGGCCTGGTGGCCGGTCCAGATGGCCAGCAGAGTTCGCGGCATCATACCAAGCATACCCCCTAGCAGGATATTCGACAGGCGGGCGCCCGACAGCGCAAAGAGCAGATTAGTCAGGCCAAACGGAAGAACCGGGGAGAGCTTGGCGTAAAAAATTACGCTGAATTCTCGTTCCTTGATGCGTTCAAGAACCTGACCGGCCTTAGGGTTCTGTTGCAGCAGATTTCTGAACCGATCATGGTCAACCCACCGCACCAGCAGGTTGATAAATAAAATTCCGCCCAAATTGATCAGAAATAAGGGCGTTACGGCCTGCCAGCCCAGAAAGTAACCGAAAATCAACGCCAGCATGGTAGGGGGCGTCAGGGCGGCCGAGGTAACGCAGCAGAGCGCCGTCAGGCCGACCCATTGCCACGTACTGAACGTAGCCACAACGGTTTCGTAGCGGACGGCATAGACCGTCAGCAGCGAGGTAAATACAATCGGGGTTATCGACAGCAGAACACCCGCGATTGCCGGGCCAGTCAGTCTTTTTGCTAAAGCTTGTTTCACTACAGTAGAAAACTGACTAGTACCGATTGTGGTTCATTAGGATAGCATAGCCTGCTGGTTCGGGCGATATATATTACTTTCGGACATGAAATTTGCAACAAAAGCCATCCATGCCGGTGTTGAGCCGGACCCAACCACGGGGGCCATCATGACGCCCATCTATCAGACCTCAACCTACGTTCAGGAGTCGCCGGGTAAGCACAAGGGCTACGAATATGCCCGAACACAAAACCCAACCCGAACGGTTCTGCAAAATAACCTGGCTGCGCTCGAAAACTGCAAATACGGTATTTGCTATTCGTCGGGCCTGGGCGCTACTGATGCCATTCTGAAGCTGTACAAACCCGGTGATGAGATCATTGCGAGCGCTGATCTGTACGGCGGGACGTACCGGATCATGGTGCGCGTCTTTCAGGAGTACGGTCTTAAATTCAGGTTCGTCGGGCTGGATAACCTGGCCAATCTGGAAGCTGCCATTACGCCGGCCACAAAAATGGTCTGGATCGAAACGCCAACCAACCCGCTGCTGCGGCTGGTAGACATCAGGGCGGTTGCTGCTATCACAAAAGCACGTAGCATCCAGCTGGTTGTGGATAATACGTTTGCCTCGCCCTACCTGCAAAATCCACTCGACCTGGGCGCTGACATCGTCGTGCACTCGGTAACGAAGTACCTTGGCGGCCACTCCGATACGGTCATGGGCGCTATCGTCCTGAACGATGAGGAAACGGCCCAGCGGCTGGCTTTTATTCAGAATGCCTGTGGCGCGGTTCCCGGCCCGCAGGATTGCTTTCTGGTGCTGCGAGGTATCAAAACCCTCCATCTGCGGATGCAGCGGCACTGCGAAAATGCGTTAAGAATCGCTCAGTTTCTAAAGCAGCATCCAAAGGTCAGTCAGGTTAATTATCCCGGTCTGGAAGATCACCCGCAACATGAGTTGGCTAAAGAACAGATGCGTGGATTTGGGGGGATGGTGTCGTTCACGCTCCACGGCGATTCGCTCGAAGAAGCAGTTCGGGTAATGGAAAGCTTCCAGGTATTCTCGTTGGGTGAGTCGTTGGGCGGTGTCGAATCGCTTTGCACGCATCCCGCATCCATGACCCATGCCAGTATTCCGAAAGAAGAGCGCGAAAAGAACGGCCTGAAGGATACCCTGATCCGGCTCAGCGTTGGGGTTGAAGATGTTGACGACCTGATCGACGACCTGAAGCAGGCAATTGGGTAGTGAGTATAAAACGCAGATGACGCTGATTGAGCAGATTCATGTTGATAAAATCAGCTTGAATCTGCTCAATCAGCGTCATCTGCGTTCAGGAGCGCTTAGAATCTCACCCGAACACCCGCCAGAAAATTCCGGCCGGCCTGCGGATAATAGCCATTATCAGCCGTTACGCGGCCTTCTGAAATGTAGGCATACGTGTAGCCGTTCGACTCGTACAACTCGTTCAGGACGTTGTTCAGCAGCAAGGTGAACGCGATCTCCTGCGCAAACTTTGGCTTAAACGCATAAATAACCCGGATGTCGTTGACGAAGTACGGGTCCAGTTTGCGGCTTTCGTTTGACGTATTGTCGAGGTATTGCTTGCCTACGTACTTCGAGAGCAGCCCTACTTCGAGGCCTTTGACGGGTGTGTACAGCAACTGAGAGCCGGCTATTACGTTGGGTGAGAACGAAATGTCCGTTTCCCGGTACGTTCTGGCCTCCTGCTCACCGTTATCAAAGTTGTCGAGGTATTCCGTAAAGTTTTCAATTTTGTTCTGGCTAAACGTCGCATTCGCATTCCAGCGAAGTTGCTTGGCCAGCCGGGCACCCAGTTCCAGTTCAATACCAGCCCGGTAACTACGCGGGATATTAATCCGGTTGTAAGCCCCGACATCATTCAACTGCCCCGACAGCACCAGTTGATTACGGTAGTTCATGTAATACGCATTGGCCGTAAAGGCTAATCGCTCAGTCTGTATTTTATAACCCGCTTCGTAATCGATCAGTCGTTCTGCTTTCGGACGGCTCGATGGAGTTGATTGCGTGTAATCGTTGCGGTTGGGTTCCCGGTGAGCAACACCAACCGACCCATACACCGAATTGCGGTCGTTCAGGGTGTAAGTGAATCCAGCCTTGGGATTAAAGAACGTCAGATTCGCGTCCTGCTGCACATTCTGCAACTGGCTGTTAAAGCCCAGGAATGAATAACCAACCGTCCGGATCTGCGCATCAATGTAGCTATTGAGTTTGGGCGTGAACTGATAAAAACCCTTGGCGTACAGGTTAAAGTCGGTTTTCGTGGCATCATCTTCATAATAGCGATCCCGAATGTTGCTGGCGCCGGCAAAGCGGGCCCAGATGATTTCGCCAAAATGCTTGCCTGTATACTGGTTCCAGCCACCACCGAAGTTTGCCGTGAACTTACCAAAGCTGTTGTAGTCCAGCGAGAAAACCGTGCCATAATAATCGTTGTCTAACCAGAGCCGACGGATGATATCCGACCGGCGGATGGTCGAATCACCAACAACAATGGGTTGTAAACCATAATTGCTGAGCATATCGTCCGTTCGGAACTGCTCGTAATAGCCTTTTCCTTTCGTGTAAAACAATGAGGCATTAAGCCGAAGCTTACGGGTCAGTTCGTGCGACGTAATGAACTGATAGTTATCCTGCTGATAGTTATCGGTTTCATTGTCGTAGGTGTATGGATTGTAAGTTCGGTTTGTTGCCAGGAGGTTTTCGGGCACTCCGCCCCACGACTGATACGTCTGTTCCTGGCCCGAAAAGATGTTGAGCCGAAAAAAGCTCTTATTCGTGTAGTATCCTCCCGATAGATAAAAAGAGCGCAAATCGGAAAAGGCGCGGTCAATGTAGCCGTCGGAATAGATTTTCGATAAGCGGGCGTCTAGTACGAAATGGTTATTGAGCAGACCCGTTCCAGCCAGAACGTTTACCTTACGAGTGCCGAATGAGCCGGCCGATACGTTCGTTTCGGCATACGGCTGCTTTTCCAGGTTAGTGGTCTGAATGTTAACCGAAGCCCCGAAAGCACCGGCTCCGTTCGTCGATGTACCAACACCCCGCTGAATCTGGATACTGCTGACCGACGACGCAAAGTCCGGCAGGTTAACAAAAAAGGTTCCCTGCGATTCGGCGTCGTTGTATGGAATACCGTTGAGCGTTACGTTGATCCGGGTGGCATCCGACCCCCGGATACGGAAGCTGGTATACCCCACGCCCGCACCGGCGTCCGATGTCGTTACGAGCGAAGGCGTGTAGTTGAGCAACACCGGGATGTCCTGACCCAGATTGAGTTTGTTCAGCTCCCGGCGTGATACGTCGGTGTAGGCAATAGCAGACTTCTGATTGGCCCGCGTTGCACTAACGACCACTTCATCGACGAGCACCGCTGATTTTTTGAGCGAAATGGTCAGCGTCGTGTTCTCGTTGAGCGTCAGGGCCTGGGTGGTCGGTTCATAGCCGAGCAGGGATACGCGTAAGGTCAGCGGCCCCGGTTTGAGGTTGTCGAGCCGGAACGCCCCGCTGGCATCGGTGAAGGAGCCTTTGTAGGTGCCTTCGAGCGTAACGGCTGCTCCAGGTAATGTACCGCCGTCGGCATCACTAACGGTACCCGAAATAGTTAATTGAGCCCACACGGGCAGGACTGACTGCCAAAGCAGCGCAATCAGCAGGAAAAGATAGGTCGTACCTTTCTTCATGGCGAAAAATGGTTACGATAGGCAAGGGGCCAATCCTACCTTTGGTTTGACATGATGGTTGTTTTAGTAAGAAATCCAGTTCCCTTCGCCGGCATTACCCGGAGCAGGTTCAATGGGTATAATCTCAGCCCGTAATGGTAGGGCACCCCTTTTTAAGATTAGCAGGCGCAAAGTTAAGCGTTTTTGTAAAACAAGACCAAGCACAGGACGTTTGGTAGTAGAACCAGTTAGTACAGGTATGAATGAGTTTGATCTGGTCGTGTTAAACGAAGATGTAACGAACAGTCGATTGAAGGCGGGCGATATAGGAACGATCCTGACCGTGTATGCAGAAGGGAAAGCTTACGAAGTTGAGTTTGTAACGTTGACCGGAGAAACGGTGGCAGTAGAGACCTTATTGCCGCATCAGATCCGGGAAGTAAGGGCCTCCGAAGTCATGGCGGTACGCGATACGGCCGTTCGCTAAGAATTGTTTCAGTAAACTTTTGAGTGCTACACTTTTCCGCAATCTCAAATATTCCTAATTTTGCAATCCAAATTGCAAAAGCATGAGCAAGAAGAACACCGGACTGGAGTTTTTAGAGGACCCGGACGCATTAGAGGGGAAAATGGAAGAGGTGGGTTACTTTTTCCAGCAGAACCGGAATATAGTTTTAGCGGTAGTGGGCGGGATTGCTCTATTACTGATTGGTTTCTTCGGATACCGGTTTTACGTGAGCAGTCAGGATGAGACCGCTCAGGCTGAACTGTTTCCGTCTGTCTATCAACTCGAAGCCGACTCGTTGAAAAAAGCGCTCAACGGCGATGGCCGCGCACCGGGACTACTCGCTGTAGCCGATAACTACGGCGCAACGGATGCCGGTAATCTGGCCGAGTTTTATGCCGGTATGGCGTTGTTGAAGGACGGTAAATACGATGAAGCCATCGCCCACCTGGAAGACTTCAAATCGTCTGACTTGCTGGTGCAGGCCCGGGCGTATGCGCTGGTTGGCGATGCCTACATGGAAAAGAAAAGCTACGCCGAAGCAGCTGATGCTTACCAGAAGGCGGCTGATTATAAACCCAATAAGTTCTTTACGCCGGCTTATCTGCTGAAACTGGCAACTGCCCATGAGCAGGCCAAGCAAAACGATAAAGCCATCGACGCTTACAACGAAATCATCGAAAAATACGCGCAGTCTGCCGAGGCCGTAAGTGCCAAGAAATATAAATCGTTGCTCGAAGCGACGGTCGGCGAGTCATAAGCGTATCTGAACGAAATCAATACAGCAGGGGACAAAGCCGGTCGAAGGGTTTGTCCCTTTTTTCATATTCCCCAGGTTGAATTGCCCTTAACTACGCAGATAAAATATCGATCCATACTCTATTCCAATAGCTCCTGGCTATTAAGCATATAAACATCCGCTCATGGCATCTGAACTCAAGAATTTAAGCCTTTTTTCCACCGACAACCTACCCGATATCGGCATTCACCGGTTTGCCCTTGTAGTGGCTGAATGGAACAGCGACGTAACGGAAGCCCTTTTTAACGGGGCGTATGAGACGCTCCTGCAATACGGGGCCAAATCCGACAACATCATTCGGGGAAACGTACCGGGGAGTTATGAGCTAACGCTCGGCGCTCAGTGGTTTGCCCAGCGCGACGATATTGACGCTGTGATTTGTCTGGGCTGCGTTATCCAGGGCGAAACAAAGCACAACGATTACATCAACCACGCGGTTGCGCAGGGTTTGACGAATGTCAGTATCAAAACGGGTAAACCGGTCATATTCGGTGTGCTGACTCCCAATAACCAGCAACAGGCACTGGACCGGGCAGGTGGCAAACACGGGAACAAAGGCGACGAAGCGGCCATGACCGCCATCAAGATGCTGGGACTCCAAAAACAGGTTTATTCATTTCAGTTCAAATAGAGAATAAGATGCGGATGACTAAACACGAAAACGTTGGCTCATCCACTCTTTCGCTCATTCACTCTTTCGTTCTTTAAACATGCACGTCTGGAAATTCGGAGGAACTTCGGTAGGTAAGCCGGAGCGGATGCACTCAATTCGTCAACTCATCACCAGCGATGATACCCGCAAGGTGGTGGTGCTGTCGGCGTTGTCTGGTACAACCAATGCCCTGCTGGCTATTGGCGAATCGCTGAAGGCAAACAATGATGCTGAGGCTAACAAGCAAATTGACGGTCTGAAAGCGCATTACGACGCCTTTATTCAGGACCTGTACAAGACCAGTGCCGGAGTAGAGGCCGGCCGGCAGGTTGTTGACAACGAGTTTTCATTCATCCGGTCGTTAACGCGCATCAAACCGTTCACGTTGAAGCAGGAAAAGGAACTGGTGGCTGAAGGCGAACTCCTGAGTACACAGATGTTTCAGGCCTATCTGGACGAGGAAGGGGTTCGTTCAACCTTGCTGCCAGCTCTTGAATTCATGCGGATTGACGCCGATAATGAGCCGGAACTGGAGTATACGGAACAACGCCTGGCTGAGATTTTAACCCAGCACCAGGACAAGCAGATTCTGGTAACCCAGGGGTTTATCTGCCGCAATCCACGGGGTGAAGTAGATAACCTCAAACGGGGAGGTTCCGATTACACGGCTTCCCTGATTGGCGGAGCGATCCGGGCGGAAGAAATCCAGATCTGGACGGATATTGACGGGATGCACAATAACGACCCCCGAATTGTAAGGAAGACGTTCCCTATCCGCGAACTGACCTTCGACGAAGCGGCTGAATTAGCGTATTTTGGAGCCAAAATATTGCATCCGTCAACCATCACACCGGCTAAAATGAAGGGTGTGCCGGTTCGGTTGAAGAACACCATGGACCCCGAAGCGCCAGGTACGTTGATCGCTGACCGGACTTCCGACCAGGTTTTCAAGGCGGTAGCAGCCAAGGACGGTATCACAGCACTGTATATTCACTCGACCCGAATGTTGAATGCCTATGGTTTTCTGCGTCGGATCTTCGAGATTTTTGAAAAACACAAAACTCCGGTCGACCTCATTGCTACGTCGGAGGTTTCCGTATCGGTTACCATCGACAATCCCGCGAATGTTCAACCGCTAATGGATGAATTGCGTACGTTCTGTGAACTGGAAGAGCCGGACTACGAACAGACGATCGTTTGCATCGTCGGGAACTTCAGCGCCGATAATCCGGGCATTGCGCTGCAGGTCCTGAAAGCGCTGGAGGGAATCCCGATTCGTATGATTTCGTATGGCGGGACGGAGCACAACATATCGTTGCTGATGCACAGCCGCTACAAAGCCGATGCGCTCAATGCACTTAATGAGGGGCTGTTTGATTTAAATTAATCAATAAAGCAGTAGTCCCGGCAATAACATTCACTCATCTACGGGCCGAGATCCCGTGTTTCATTATGCTACAAATTGCCTTCATCCGCGAGAATAAAGAAGCCACGCTGGCGGGGCTGCGTAAACGATACGTCGCTGATGCCGAAGCCATTGTCGACAAAGTAATACAGCTTGATCAGCAACGGCGGGACACGCAGAAAGAACTGGACGATGTACTGGCCCGTTCAAATGCCAAAGCCAAAGAAATCGGGGCTTTATTGAAGTCTGGCGATAAAGCGGCTGCCGAAGCGGCCAAAGCAGAGACCGCCGAACTGAAAGCCATTTCAAAAGGACTGGACGAGGACCTGACGTTTATCGGGCAGCAGTTGCAGAACGTACTGGTTACGCTCCCCAACCTGCCCCATAGCAGCGTACCGGAAGGCCGCTCGGCCGAAGACAACGAAGTCGTGCTCGAACACGGGGAAAAGCCGACGTTGACCGCCGACGCCCTGCCTCACTGGGAGCTTATCAAAAAGTATGACCGCGACGGCGGACCGTTTATCGACTTCGAACTGGGTGTAAAAATCACTGGTGCCGGTTTCCCTGTGTATAAAGGTAAAGGGGCGCGTATTCAGCGGGCTTTGATTAATTTCTTTCTGGATCAGGCACTGGCAGCGGGTTACCTCGAAATTCAGCCGCCGATTGTCATTAATGAAGAGTCCGGATTCGGCACGGGTCAACTACCGGACAAGGAAGGACAGATGTACTACGTCAAGGAAGACAAATTGTATCTGATTCCAACGGCCGAAGTACCAATCACGAACCTGTACCGCGACGTAATTCTGACGGAAAACGACTTGCCGGTTAAGAACGTAGGCTATACGCCCTGCTTCCGGCGCGAAGCCGGCTCGTGGGGGGCGCACGTTCGGGGGCTCAACCGGTTGCACCAGTTCGATAAAGTTGAAATCGTGCAGATCCGGAAGCCCGAAGAGTCTTATCAGGCACTGGAGGAAATGAGCCAATACATACAGTCATTGTTGCAGAAACTTGAGTTGCCGTACCGGGTGCTGCGGCTCTGCGGGGGCGATATGGGCTTTACGTCGGCGCTGACGTACGATATGGAAGTCTGGTCAGCCGCCCAGCAGCGTTGGCTGGAGGTAAGTTCAGTATCAAACTTTGAAACGTACCAGGCGAACCGGCTGAAACTTCGGTACAAAGTAGACGGTAAGACCCAGCTGCTGCACACGCTGAACGGCTCGGCGCTGGCATTACCCCGAATTCTGGCGGCTATTCTGGAAAACAACCAGACGCCCGAAGGTATCCGGATTCCTGGTGTGCTGGTGCCCTACTGCGGCTTCGATGTGATCAATTAACAATCACACGAGTAATTGCCGTAGCCGGGGTATCGGGGCGAAAGCTGACCACTAATGCTGACAACGCGGTCAAACGGAACCAGTTCGCCATTCACTAGTTCGAGTACGTCGGCTCCATCCGTTGTAGTTGTGTTTTTCAGCAACACGTCGGCTTTGATGAACTCGTGGAGATCAGTCAGGTATTCAAGGCGGACAAATTGACGCCGATTGGCTGCATTACGCAGCGCGTCAGCAAAGAGGTCAATGGCGGTTTGTGTCGTTTCCATACCGTATTAACATTGTCCAAAACAAATCAGTTTACAAACGAAAGCGGGTCATGATGCACATCATGACCCGCTTTCGTTTGTACGTGTATCGATTAAAACCCTACTGTTTCTAACTGCTTTTGAAACTCACGTAGAATTGTTTCTTTCATAGCGATCTTGCGTTTCTGGGTATTGATCTTGTTCAGAATCTGCTTGTCGGCGTCGTTGTTTGGATCAAGCGAATCAGCATCCTGCAGCGCAAGTTGTAAGTCGCTCTTTTCCCGGCGAACCAGATATTCCATTTCCCGGATTTTCGTGCGAATCTGCTCAGACTGGCTTTTCAGTTCAAATGCTGGGTACTTTCGACTCAGCACGCGCCCTAGGTAGCTCAGCTCAAAAATCTTGTCGCACGCGGCCCGGAAGCGCTCGTTCAACTGCTTGTCCTGCATTTTGAACGGTACCTTGATTTCTTTCCAGCTATTGAGCAGTACTTTAGCCCGCTCGGCAGCTGCGAAAATATCCGACTGCTTGGCCAGCCGCTCAGCTTCGTCGGCCATTTTCATCTGCGCTTCAATACGTGGATCAACCCGTTTCTGAATCACGATCCCCTTAGCGTCGTTGTACTTCGTGTAGAAGTTCGTGGTCGCTTTCTTGAACTGCTTGTACAGCTTACCGCTTTTCTTGATGGGTACTTCGCCCACCATTTTCCAGGCGTTGTTCAACCGGCGAATCTCCTGGTAAGCCGCATCCAGATCCGGGTTACGGCCAGCCCTAAACGCCAGACGAATCAGTTCATCATATTTATCCAGACGCTCCTGAATAATTTTGTTCTGTTCGTTGAAGAACTCGCGCCGACGCTGGAAGAAGCCATCCAGCAATTCCTGGAAGCGTCCTTCAACCTTAGCCTCAACGGACTTGTCGACGGGGCCAGTTTTAATCCACTTCGTCTTGATTTCCTGAAGCGCATCTGCCGTTGTGCGCCAGTCGGTACTGTCGGCAATGGCTTCGGCTTCAGCAATAAGCGCCCGCTTAATTTCAAGGTTCTTAAGCTGGTTTGTTTTAATCAGCTCAGTCAGGACGGCCTCCTGATCATCCAACCGTTTAAGCAGGGGAGGGAAGTCGCCAAGCGCATCAAAACCAAGCAGCTTCTTGCGAAGTTGCACCAATTTGGTCAGATAGGAGCCCTTGTTCTGAGCCTCCTCGATGTCGTGCTCTAACTGGCTTACCTTGTTTTCGGCAATGATGAAGCGATTCTTAAAGTAGTCGAGCGCTTCCTGCTCTGTTCGTTTGACTTCGCCGATCTGGCGGTCTTCATATTCAAGGTAGCCTTTCAAAAATACCTTTCCGTCTTTGACGTAACCGTATTCATCTACCAGTGAAGCGTTTTCCATTATTTTCCTGGGTTAGGGCTGCGCTCTGGGTTAATTTTAGGATATTTGCCAACCACAAAAATATTGAAAATAATGAGTCAAGAAACCATTATATTCTCTATGGCGGGCGTGAGTAAAATTATTCCGCCAAACCGACAAATCCTAAAGAACATATACCTTTCCTTTTTTTACGGTGCCAAAATCGGCGTTTTGGGGCTTAATGGCTCCGGTAAGTCTACTCTTTTACGAATAATTGCCGGGGTTGATAAAAGCTATAATGGGGAGGTTGTGTTCTCGCCTGGCTACTCCGTTGGTATGCTGGAACAGGAGCCGCAACTGGACCCTACGAAGACCGTTCGGGAGGTAGTGGAAGAGGGCGTACAGGAAGTCGTGAACCTGCTGAAAGAGTTTGATGAGATCAACGAAGGCTTTAACGACCCGGATGCGGACTTCGATAAACTGATCGCCCGGCAGGCCGAGGTACAGGAGAAACTTGATCGCCATAACGCCTGGGAACTGGATACAAAACTGGAGCGGGCTATGGATGCGCTGCGGACACCCCCTTCCGACGCCGTCATCGGTAATCTGTCCGGCGGAGAAAAACGACGCGTCGCTTTGTGCCGACTGTTGTTGCAGGAGCCGGACGTGCTGCTGCTCGACGAGCCGACCAATCACCTGGATGCGGAATCCGTACTCTGGCTGGAAGAACACCTGCGCCAATATAAAGGAACGGTTATCGCCGTAACGCACGATCGTTACTTCCTCGACAACGTAGCGGGCTGGATTCTCGAGCTCGATCGGGGCGAAGGCATTCCCTGGAAAGGAAATTACTCGTCGTGGCTGGAGCAGAAAGAAGCTCGTCTGGCCAAAGAAGAAAAGACCGAGTCGAAGCGGCAACGGACCTTACAACGCGAACTGGAATGGGTACGAATGGCCCCCAAAGCCCGTCAGGCCAAGTCGAAGGCTCGTCTGGGCGCTTACGAGAAGCTGCTCAGCGAAGATGCCAAACAGCGCGAGGATAAACTGGAAATCTTTATCCCGCCCGGACCGCGACTGGGATCTAAGGTGATTGAAGCGGAGGAAGTAGCCAAAGCATTTGGCGATAAACTCCTGTTCGAGCACTTGGAATTCCGATTACCCCAGGGTGGCATTGTCGGTATCATTGGTCCGAACGGGGCTGGTAAAACGACGCTGTTCAAACTGATCACCGGCCGCGAAAAGCCGGATGCCGGTACGTTCGATGTGGGCGACACTGTCAAGTGGGCGTATGTCGACCAGGAGCACGACGGCCTCGATCCCAACAAAACGGTGTTTGAAACCATTTCGGGAGGCAGCGAATGGGTGATGCTGGGTGGCAAGCAGAGCAATGCTCGGGCGTATTGTAGCCGCTTTAACTTCACTGGTTCCGATCAGGAGAAAAAGATTGCTAACCTGTCGGGTGGAGAGCGGAACCGCGTTCACCTGGCGATGATGCTGAAAGAAGGCGCTAACCTGTTGCTGCTCGATGAGCCGACCAACGACCTGGACGTAAACACCCTGCGGGCGCTGGAAGAGGGCCTAGAAAACTTCGCGGGTTGCGCCGTGGTCATCAGCCACGACCGATGGTTCCTCGACCGGATCGCAACGCACATTCTGGCTTTTGAAGGCGATTCGCAGGTGTACTGGTTTGAGGGCAACTTCTCCGAATACGAAGAAAACCGGCGGAAGCGGCTCGGCACCGATGCCACACCGACCCGGATAAAATATAAGAAGCTGGTATAGGTAGTGGCGATGCATATCATATCCGTAAGTACCCTAAAGGCGTTCTGGGAGAAATACCCGGACGCCGAAGGGGCGCTTCGGGCGTGGCATAGTGAGATTAAGAAAGCAACGTATCAGAATTCGAACGAAGTTATCCGTGATTACCCGACGGCCGACACGGTAAGAAATAATCGAATTGTTTTTAACATCTGCCACAATAAGTACCGACTTGTTGTAACATTTCGCTACAAATACAAACGAGTTTATATTCGTTTCATCGGTACTCACAAAGAGTACGATAGTATAAAAGACATCGCCAACATCTGAGTCATGAACATTAAGCCTATCAAAACCGAAGCCGATTACCAGGAAGCTCTTAGTCGGATTGACGCGTTGATTGACTGTCCGGATGACAGCGAAGAAGCCGATGAACTGGATGTGCTATCCATTTTAGTCGAAAATTACGAGAGCGAACACTATCCAATTGCTCCCCCCGATCCAATCGATGCAATTCGTTTTCGGATGGATCAAACCGGCATGTCGGAGAAAGAAATAGCAGCCTATCTTGGTGGGGAACAAACCGCCGAAGCAATACTCAGTCGGCGCCAGCCACTTACGCTTGAGATGATTAAGCGGCTTTATCAGCAATTACATATTCCAGCGGAGAGTTTGCTGGCGTATTGACATTAAACCGACGCAGGCAACCAAACCACGACGTCCCAGCCCACATTTGACAGCGTCAACAAATTATGGCTAAATACGCCTTGCTCCTGCTGCTTATTTGTGCCATTCAGCCAGCCAAAAGTCAGGTAGTTCATGATTCTCTGCTGATTGATGGGCATTACCGATCTTTTCATTTTCTGAAACCGGCGGCCAAGGACGCAAGCCTGATTTTTGCCCTGCATGGGTCGGGTGGAACAGGCCTCCAGGTTCGGGACGGAGCAAAAAAACTGGAAGCTATTGCCCCTGCGGAAAACCTGTTAGTGGTGTACCCGGACGGTTATAAAAAATATTGGAACGAGTGCCGGAAAGCTTCGCCCGCTGAGGCTAATGCGATCAATATTGACGAGAATGCCTTTTTTGGGGCTATGATTGATTACTTCAGGAAAAACTATCTGATTAATGAGCAGAAGGTTTTTGTAATTGGTACGTCCGGTGGGGGACATATGGCCTATAAACTGGCGCTAACCATGCCCGAACGATTTCGGGCGATTACGGCCATTATTGCCAACTTGCCTGATACGAATAATTTCGATTGCCCTGAACGACGCGTTGCCTTGCCCGTCCTGATCATTAACGGTACTGCCGACGACATCAACCCCTATCAGGGTGGAGAGGTGAAGCTAGGTTCACAGATGAATCTGGGATTCGTTCGGTCAACAGACCGGACGTTTCAGTATTGGTCAGCTTTGGCGGGTTACTCTGGTGAACCAGTCAAACAGCTCTTGCCAGATACAGATTCTAACGACGGGAAAGTTATTGAGAAATACACGTTCCGTGAAAAAGACAAGCCCGAAGTAACGCTTCTGAAAGTAATCAACGGAAAGCACGATTACCCAAACGACATTAACGTTTATCTGGAAGCTTTAGCGTTTTTTAAACGACAATTGTAAAGTTCTATCAGTAGTAAAGTGTTTGTTCTCGTTGAGTTGAGCCATCGGCATTCGGTGCGCTTTAAGTAGCACCCCAACGACGTTCTTATCACCTAAAGCAAGCCACTTCGGCGTCTCATTTTTTACACAAACAAGCTCGATTGAACACGGGAATATCGTCGGTGCAATTGCTATCCGGCCACTGTGGAAGCTCCGATTATTAGTCGTAAGCGGGACGTCGGCGAATTTCGAGAGCGCATCCGGAGTGTTATGCTCATTTACTGTACTTTTGCCTTCAGTAAAGATAACGCATTTATGCACTACGGCTATTTCAACGGCACCATCACGCCCGCTGACCAGATTGGGGTTGGGGTTACTGACCTGGGCCTGCTTCGCGGCTACGGCTTATTCGATTATTTCCTGACCTACAACGGCCGTCCGTTTCAATGGGACTGGTACTGGCAACGTTTCCAGAACTCAGCCATGCGTATGCATCTGTCGTTGCCGCTGGAAAAAGAAGAGACGTACGCCGTAGTGATGGATTTGATCGAGAAAAGTGGGTTAGCCGACGTAGCCGTGCGCTTTGTCCTGACCGGGGGCTATGCTCCCGACAGCATCAGCATCGTGCGGCCAAACCTGCTCATCCTGACTGAAGATATTCACCCTGTCACACCGCGTCAGTACGAGGAAGGCATTAAGGTTATTCTGGATGAATACGTTCGGGAAATGGCGGAGGTGAAAAGCACCGACTATAAACGCGTGATTCTGATGGCCGATGCCATTAAAGCCGCCGGAGCGCACGATCTTCTGTACCAGAAAGGGGGCGAAATCAGTGAACTGAGCCGCAGCAACTTCTTTATTATCAAAGGTGAACGGCTCATTACGCCCAACCGACATATCCTCCACGGCATCACCCGCCGAACCGTAATGCAGTTAGCGCAGGACGATTTTCAGGTTCAGGAACGTCCGGTACTGCTCTCCGAATTATATGACGCCGACGAAGCGTTTACAACCAGCTCGACCAAGAAAGTGCTGCCCATTGTCCAGATTGGCGATTTGACCATTGGGGAGGGAAAGCCCGGCCCAAAGGCAGCGTATTTACTGGAGCGATTCGATGAGCTTACGGCCAGTTATTGACTGATTGAGTTGTAGAATGATTGAATTGTTGCCGATGATCTCAATTCAATCATTCTACAACTCAATCAGTCAATCTTTATATATCAATACCTGACTACTGCCGTCGGCTTTGATGTAGCCCCGGTACATTCCCTCCGAATTGAACGGCATGGCAATGTTGCCGTTACGGTCAAGTGCAATAACACCCCCTTCGCCACCGCGTTCGACCAGTTTTTTCATCACTACCTCGTCGGCGGCCTGCTGAACGCTCAGGCCTTTGTAGTCCATCAGGGCCGATATGTCATAGCTGACTACGGAGCGGATAAAGAACTCGCCGTGACCCGTGGCCGATACGGCGCAGGTTGCGTTGTTAGCATACGTACCGGCACCAATAATTGGGGCATCGCCAACCCGGCCGTAGCGTTTGTTGGTCATACCGCCCGTCGACGTACCGGCCGCGAGGTTACCGAACTGATCCAGAGCAAGACAGCCGACAGTCCCAAACTTTTTGCCTTCAACGAAAATCTGGTCGTCGAACAGCGCTCCGGTCGTATCGCCGGTATGATCCAGCACGGTCTTTTCTTCTTTGATAGCTTCTTGTAAAGCTCGCCAACGGGCCTCCGTATAAAAATACGCTGGCTCGACCAGCTCCATACCCTGCTGTCTGGCAAACGTTTCGGCGCCCTCACCCATCAGCATAACGTGTTCCGATTGCTCCATCACACGCCGGGCCGTACTGATCGGATTTTTGATGTTGGTGACGCCCGCAATGGCTCCGGCCTTAAGCGTCTTACCATCCATAATGCTGGCGTCGAGTTCGTGCTTACCATCGTGCGTGAACACCGCTCCTTTGCCTGCATTGAACAGAGGAGAGTCTTCCAGCACATGGATCGCAGCTTCGACCGCATCCAGACTCGTACCGCCTTTTTTCAGAACGGCGTAACCGGCCTGCAACGAACGGTTGAGCGCTTCGCGATACGCCTTTTCTTTCGCCGGGGTCATGTTTTTGCGCGAAATGGTACCCGCTCCGCCGTGGATTACAAGCGCTATATTCTGATTGGTTTGTGCATCTGCTGTCATTACAATTCCTGTCACTGACAATACAAGCAAAAGTTTTTTCATCATAAGTTGTTCACCAATCCTTATCCATTGAACCATACGCCCTGGGCTTTCATGACCTGTTCAATCACATCCCGCACCGCTCCCCGACCACCAATTTTAGGTGATACGTAGTCGCAAGTGGCCTGAACTTCATCCGCGGCATCGGCCGGGCACGTACTGACGAGCGCTGGCCGACGAAGTATTTCATAGTCAGGAATGTCGTCACCCATGTACAGAACCTCTTCTTCCTGTAGGCTGTCGCGGGTCAGAAAACCAAGATAAGCATTGATCTTCTGGTCGTTCGGGCCACCCATAAACAGATCTTTTACGGTCAGGATGGTTAACCACTTCCGAACGCCCTCGGTGTTGGCCGCCGAGATGATTGCTACGTGAAAGCCCGTTCGGATAGCATGCTGAATGGCATAAGCGTCGTGGATGTAAAAGGTTCGGAAACATTCGCCGGAATCCAGCGCGTTGACGCTTCCGTCGGTTAGTACACCATCTACATCAAAAATGAATGTTTTGACTCGCTTGAAACGGTTGAATAAATCAGACATAATGTAAGTTTAGCAAAAAGGGACGGCCGGTTCCGTAATTTTACCGGATGAATAACCAAACCCCGTCACCGTCGAACTTGTTGCCGACGGAACTGCCTTCGGCGTTCAAAGCGCAGATGCAGGCGCTGCTGGGGGAGGAGTTACCGGCGTTTGAGGCCGCGCTGACTCAGGAGCCGCCCGTCAGTATCCGGGTTAACCCCCGCAAACGCCACCTGACCACGGAAGGGCTGGAGCGGGTGCCCTGGTGCGCCGAGGGGTTTTACCTGCCCGAGCGCCCTAGCTTTACGCTTGATCCGCTGTTTCAGGCCGGAGCGTACTACGTACAGGAAGCATCGTCGATGCTGCTGGACGAAGCCCTGCGGCAGACCGTCAAAGTAAATCGGCCCCTGCGCGTGCTCGACCTCTGCGCTGCTCCGGGGGGTAAAAGTACCCTGCTGGCGTCGGCGCTGCACCCCGACAGTTTGCTTATCTGCAACGAAGTGATTCGCAGCCGGGTGCCGGTCCTGCGCGAGAACATGGATAAATGGGGCTACTCGAACGTAGTAGTCAGCAGTCATGATCCCGAAGAGTTTGGCAACCTCAACGGATTTTTCGACGTCGTGGTGGTCGATGCCCCCTGCTCGGGCGAGGGGTTATTTCGGAAAGACCACGAAGCGGTTCAGGAATGGTCTGAAAACAACGTTCAGTTATGCTCCGCCCGTCAGAAACGTATCCTGTCGGCCGCTGCGCCCCTGGTCGATCAGGGCGGCATTCTTATCTACAGCACCTGTACGTACAACGACGCCGAAAACGACGACAATCTCCGGTATCTAACCCAAAATGGATTCAGCGGTCGGCCACTCAATCTGCCCGCCGAGTGGCGAATCGAAGAACGCCAGACAACCGAAGGCGCGTATGGTTATCAGTGCTACCCGCACCGTGTCAAAGGTGAAGGCTTCTTCATCAGTGTCTTCCAGAAAACAGCTTTCACGCCGGCCGTTAAGCTAAATGCCCGGACTTTTCGGACGATCAGACAACTACGTCCCCGCGAAACGGCACAGGCGGCACAATGGCTGAAACTACCTACCGAATACTCATTTTGGGAAAAACCCAATCAGGATGTGATGGCCTTGCCGAAAGCATTGGAAAAAGATTTCTTATTTTTGGATAACGCCTTGCGTAACAAAGGCTTTGGATTAGATATGGGCGTATTCAAAGGCAATGACTTTGTTCCGGCCCATGCGCTGGCGCTGAGTACAGCCATCGCCGGTGAATTGCCCGCCGTATCGTTAAGTAAGGAGGATGCGTTGCGGTACTTTAAGAAAGAAAACCTAATTCTGAGTGAACCTGCCAAAGGGTGGTTGCTGGCTCGTTACGAAGGCTTGAATATAGGCTGGATGAAGGGCGTCGGGAACCGCGTAAACAACTACTTACCTAAAGACTGGCGTATCCGCATGGATATTCGAGAGCTATGAAACGTTTCCTGATCATCATTGGCCTGATTCTGGCCGTAATCATTGTTGGCTATTCGGTTGGGCCGAGCAACCATTTTGACCCGATTAAAGACGAACCTGTTTCGCTCGATCCTGACCTGGTTAAGCTTGAACAGGCCATTGCCAGCAGTGAGAAAGCCGCTCACCTTAAACCGGATAACGAAGCCCGGATTGTTTGGGCCGATAGTAACCGTAAGCAGAAAACACCCTACAGCCTCGTTTACATTCATGGCTTCACCGCCAGTTGGGCCGAAGGTGATCCTGTGCATAAACAACTGGCAAAGAAGTTTGGCTGCAATTTGTACCTGTCACGCATGCACGGCCACGGCGTCGATTCGCCGGATGCGCTCAAAGACTTAACCCCCGCCAAGTACGTAGCTTCCGCCGAGCGGGCGCTGGCTATCGGGCGGGCGCTGGGCGATAACGTTATCCTGATCGGTACGTCGGCGGGGGGTATGTTGTCGTTGTACCTGGCTGCTCACCACCCCGACATTACCGGGCTTGTGTTGTATTCACCCTGCATTGCCGTAGCTAACCCAGCCCTGAAGCTGGTGACCAAGCCGTGGGGCACGCAGATTCTGGATCAGGTTTTCGGCGGAAAACACGTCGTCAATACGTACCAGCAGAAAGGTCGCAACCAGTACTGGTTCACCAGCTACCACACCAATGGCTTACTGGCGCTTCAAACCATGCTCGACGAGCACATGACCGAAGAGGTTTTTCAAAAGGTAAAGCAGCCAGTTTTTGTTGGGTACTATTATAAAGACGACGACCATCAGGACAAAGTCGTTTCTGTTCCGGCTATGCTCTCTATGTATGAACAGCTGGGAACCCCAGCCGATAAAAAACAGCAGGTCGCGTTTCCTGAATCTGGCGAACACGTAATCTCATCGCGGTTCACGTCACACGATCTGACCGGTGTTTACAATGCCACCGAAAAATTCATCGAAGAGGTGCTGGATGTAAAGCCCGTACCGGCCGTAACGGCGACCTTGGCGCTTAACCCAAAAAAATAATCTAACTTTGATCGGTTTTAATCGCTTCGAACTCACAACTGAAGGAGCAAAACGACAAAACGGTTTGTGGTGCTGGGCTACAGATCGAAAATTGTAAACTGAAAACTCTTAAATGGCTTACGGATTACTGAAAGGAAAGCGCGGCATCATTTCGGGTGCCCTCGACGAAAAATCAATTGCCTGGAAAGTCGCCCTCAAAGCAAAGGAAGAAGGCGCCATCTTTACCCTGACCAATGCGCCGATCGCGATGCGGATGGGTGCTATCAAGCAACTGGCTGAGCAGTGTGAAGCGGAAATCATCCCGGCGGATGCTACGTCAGTTGAAGACCTCGAAAACCTCTACAATAAGTCAACCGACATTCTGGGTGGCAAAGTAGACTTTGTGCTACACAGCATAGGTATGAGCCCTAACATCCGGAAAGGCAGACAATACACTGATCTGAACTACGAGTGGTTCAAGCAAAGCCTCGACGTTTCGGCGATGTCGTTGCACAAAATGCTGCAGACAGCTTATAAACTCGACGCCATCAATGAATGGGGCTCCGTAGTGGCGCTGTCGTACATGGCGGCCCAGCGTACGTTCTCATTCTATTCGGATATGGGCGATGCTAAAGCCCTGCTGGAATCGATTGCCCGTAGTTTCGGCTATCAGTATGGCAAATTCCGCAAGGTTCGTGTCAATACAGTGTCTCAGTCGCCAACCGTAACAACGGCCGGGTCGGGCATCGGTGGTTTCGACAAGTTCTTTGATTTTGCTGAGGCTACGGCTCCGCTGGGCAACGCAAACGCTGAGCAATGCGCCGACTATGTCATTACGCTGTTCTCCGATCTGACGCGGATGGTAACCATGCAGAACCTTTTCCACGATGGTGGTTTCTCAATGACTGGTGCTTCAGAAGAAGTGGTGCAGTCGCTGCTGGCCAGTCGACAGGCCTAAACATACTAAACTGAAAAAGGCTACCGACGAGGTAGCCTTTTTCAGTTTAGTATGACTCTACTACCTTGATTTTGCTGTTCCCGTCCGGCCCTTTTTCGACCTGAATCTGAACGCTGATTCGCTCTTTGATCTCGTGTCGGTGAGAAATAATACCAATAGTTTTTTTGCTGTCGTGTTGTAGCTTTTCCAGCATAACGATGGCCGTGTCCAGACTCTCGGGGTCGAGCGTACCGAAGCCTTCGTCTATAAACAGACTCTCTATCTGTACGTTCTGCGAAGCCAGATCGGATAAACCCAGGGCCAGTGCCAGACTGAGCGTAAACGTTTCTCCCCCCGACAAACTTGATACCGACCGCTCCGTACTTCCCTGGTACTGATCCAATACGTACAGCTCATCCTGACCATCGCGCGGCTTCAGCAGCAGATATCGATCGGATAATTCCCGCAGGCGCCGGTTCGATAAACCAATCAGTTGGGCCAGTGTCAGTCCCTGCGCAAACTTACTGTACTCATCGCCTTTAGCACTGCCGATCAACTGGTTAAGCTGTCGCCACGGCTGGGCTTCCGTCTCAAGTTTAATAAGCTCATCGGTCAGCTTCTTCTGACGCTTTCGCTGCTCACGATCGTGTTCGAGCTGTTTTTTGATGTACCCAACGCGTTCCCGAGTTTTCCGCTCGGTCGCTTTCTTTAAAAGAAGCTGCTGATTAATCTCGTCGGCAGATAAGGTTGTCCGGCGGGCTGCCTGCGCATCCGCTCGTTTGGCTTCTTCGTCCTGGCGTCGGCGCTTGAGCTCGTCGGCTTCCCGTTCCAGTGCAGTCTGTTGTTCCTGGAGCCGGCTGACCACTGGGGCATCTAACAGACAAGCGCGTGCGGTTGCTATGTCCGTCAGCCCCCGCTCTATCAGTTGGGGTTGTAGGGATTGCGTAAGCGTAGTCCACTCCTGATCGAGAGTTATGTACTCAGCAGTCACCTTTTCCAGAAGCCCGGTCTGTGTGGCCAGTTGAGTCTGCAGCTGATAGAAGCGCTCAGTCAGCTGGTCGCAAACCTCGCGAATATTGCTATCCGGATACAGAGCTGCTTTTTGTTGAGTCAGCTCGGTCATGGTTTTTCGACTGTCGGCCAAGGCGTTAAAATCATCGAGGAGCCGTCGCAGCGTAACATCCTGCGCCCACAATGAACGTAGGTTGTCCAACTCATCGCGCTGAAGCATGAGTAGCTTCTTGGAGTCCTTCAACGACTCCGGACCAACAGACGAGTCAATTGCCAGCATCGTCAACTGATCCGTCACTTCTTTCTTTTTGGCGAACCAGAGCTGCCTCAATTCATTCCGGCGCTCGTTAAACGCTCGTTCGTTGGCCTGATCCTCAATTAATTCCAGACGAAGTGCTTCGTATTCTTTTTGCTTTTCCTGCCAGTCGGCGGTAGCAATGCGTAGCAATAATTCGTTTTCGCCCGTCTGCTGAACGTAGTGCTGGGCGTACGGATGATTCAGCGAGCCACAGAGCGGACAAGGCGATCCGTTGGTTAAGCCTTTCCGTAATTCATCCAGATTGGCTTCGGTTTGCAGGCGGGTTCTGATGGCTTCCAGTTCATTTTTTCGGGCTTCGAGTCGCTTCATCTCCTGCTCAAGCTTGGTCAGTGAGTCAGCTTTCTGCTGAATGAGCTGATCGATCTGTTCGGCCTTGGTTTTCAGCGTCATCCCCTCCGACAACCGGGTTTGCTGTTCTTCCAGCACCGTAATCAGCGACGTAAGCTGGTTCTCCCGCTCGTACAGATGGTTAATCTCCTGATTAATGGTCTCCGTCGATACGTGAGCGTACTCCTGTTCTAACTGGACCAGTTGCACCGAAAGCGTGTGATACCGCTCGGCTACCTGCTGAGCCGCCACCTCCGGCTTCGCCAGATCAATCTGTCGAAACCACTCATGCGAAGCCGACTTGAGGGTTTGCTGGATGCTTTGCAGTGGTCGTTTACTACGTTCGTGCTCCGCTTCAATCTTGCCGGTCAGGTCAAGTACCTGCTCCTTAAACCCATCAATTTCTTTTTCAAACGTTTCTTCCGTTATAAACTCGGCCTGCGTAAGTGATTTAGCCTGATCAAGTACGTTGGCAAGCTGATGGGTTAGTGATTGAATGACTTGATCAGATTGCCGACGGGAAGCCGCGACCGCATCGCGACGGGATTCCAGACCACGGATGGTTTCCAGCGTAACGGCCAGGTCTGCTACCTGCTTATGGCGTTGCAATTGGTGCGCACTGGTAGAAAATTCATCAGACTTTTGCGCAAGCACTGTCTGTCGCTTCTCCAGAAGGCTAAATTGTTGATCGGCCTCCGAAAGTTGTCGCCAAAGCGCCTGTTCATCAGAAAGCTGGCTGATTTCCTCATCAAGCGCCTTAAGTTGAGCGTCCGTATCTTTCTGCTGTGCTTTCAGGGTTTGTACAGCGTCTTCGCTCAGCACCTGAATCAGCTCAACCTCACGCCGTTTGCTTACCAGATATTCCTCAAACTGTTTGTTGGTAGCATACGCCCGTTGGCTCAATTGACGGTAGATTTCCGTTCCGGTTATCCGTTCGAGCATTTTGCTCCGCTCCGCCGATTTGGCCTTTAAAAACTGATCAAAAGCGCCCTGCGCCAGTACAATCGAGCGGACAAACTGCTCGTACGTAAGCCCAATTAGCTCCTCATTCTTTTTAGGAAAGTCCCGTAAATCTTTGATTGGAAATAACACACCCTGCGGCTGGTCGTCTTTCAGCCGGGCCACTTCCATCTCGTAATTATTCCAGTTGCCGTTGCGATTCTTCTTGATAGACCAGCGAGATCGATACACATCGCCACCCACTTCGTATTCAACCTCAGCGTAAGCCGCCGAATTCACTTCGCGGGCCGCCTGTTGGTTAACCAGTAGGCCTTCGTCCGTAATATTGGTTAACGAAACTGCCCCTGACAGCCGTGGCACACGGTTGAACAAGGCCAGCGTAATCACATCAAGCAGCGTCGACTTTCCGGCACCGGTTGGCCCGGCAATTACAAAAAGGCCAGTGGAGCTTAAAAGCCCATTCGTGAAAACAATTGGCGGATGTTCGCCGTAAAAAGAATTGATGTTACGAAAGCGTATTTGTCGAATTTTCATGCAGAAGAGGAGCCGCCTGCTCCGTAACCATCTTGTAAAGTTTCTTGTACGTATCTACGAGTGTCAGTCGATCATCACCTTCAACCAGCGATGCATCCAGCCGTCGGCCAAAAACGTCGAGATACGTAAGATCCTGAAGTATCGTATCCGCTACGTATAGTGAGTCCAGCCCCTTCAGCTTATTACGGAATACCAGCCGGGTTTTGGCAATCTGAAAAGCAGCTTGGGCATAGTCGCGTTGCAACTGTTCGAAATGCTTACGAACGCTCAAACTTTCGTTTTCTTCCTCAACCAGTACGTCTACCAGCATCGGTAACGTATCCTCCGGCAAATTCAGGTTTTCCAGCGTATCACGTACTTCGTCCAACGAACCGCCAACGTGCCGCAACGTCCTAAAACGCGGTACGGGTACAGATTCCACGCTGACCACCGTCCCGTTATCAATTGTCAATTCCAGCAGTTGATGCCGATTGTCGCGTTCACCAAAACTTAGGGGAATAGGCGAACCACTGTAACGAACCGCCTGATTGGCGCCGATAGTCTGGGGAACGTGAATATGGCCCAGCGCCACGTAATCAAATCCAGCAGGAAATTGCTCCGAAGAGAAGGCGGCCTGACCTCCAACGCTGTGAATCTCCCGCTCACTTTCAGAGGTCGTGGCTCCATTAACATACAGATGACCCATAGCAAGTTTAGGTACATCTTTATACGCCTGACAGCAATAGTCAATGATACGTTCGTAATGATTGCGAATCCCGGTTCGGACGGCCTCAATCCGTTCGTCGAAGGTCTGCCCCGAAATTGATTGACGCAGATCAGCATCCCGAAGATAAGGAACAGCAGCAATCAGCAAATCCGTTGATCCCGTCGCCAGCCGAACTACTTCTTCAGCACAATCGTGAGTAGTACATCCGACAACATGAATATTCAAATGACGTAGCAGTTCTCTCGGGGCGTTCAGCTTACTGGCCGAGTCATGATTGCCACCAGTTATGATAAGTCTCCGGCCAAGCGGAAGCATACGTGTCAGGAACTTATAATAAAGCGACATCGACCCATCGTTCGGGTTGGTCGTATCAAACACATCCCCGGAGATTAAGAGAACATCAATGTCCCGCTCATCAATCAAAGTGGCTAACCAGTTGAGAAACAACTCATGGTCATCGCGGAGATCATGTTTATACAGTCGTTTTCCTAGATGCCAATCCGCTGTATGCAGTATTTTCATAACGCCACAATAAAAGATAAGTGACCAAGTTAGTAATAGACTGACTGCAAGATAAAACGTAGAGACAGTAAAACGAAGCCTAAAGCCGCCTAAAGCGCTATTTACCCAGATGATTTCGGTCTATAGAGCAAGCGTAAAAATTTTTTCAAAAAATTATCAGAGTTAACAGGCGTGCTATCAGGCAGTTGCAAAAGAGCCCTTAAATATCTCCAAATTATTTTGGGACGGGGTCTTGACAAGGGGGCAGAAAGCACCTACCTTTGCAGTCCCAAATGAGGGAAACACGCCGACAAAATAAACGCAACCCGTTGTTTGTCAGCATATTACGGGTAAGTGGCTGAGAATGAAAGATAAAAATAAATTTCAGCAAACACTTGACACGGGACGACAAAACCACTACTTTTGCACTCCCAATTGATTGAAACACGAGGCCCGGGCTGCTCACTGCACTCGCTCTCACCCAGGTTCAGCAACGGCTG